>Ga0111539_10012343_pt1 | contig 10706 bp, 6 predicted proteins | sample RhiMethybrSRZTD1_FD_79667 | JGI IMG/M metagenome (GOLD analysis project Ga0111539, IMG submission 79667) | Populus rhizosphere microbial communities from Tennessee, USA - Rhizosphere MetaG P. TD hybrid SRZTD1 (version 2) (version 2) | ecosystem: Host-associated > Plants > Roots > Rhizosphere >... | reverse complement strand
TCGCCGCGATCATCGTCTTGAGGATGTGCGGGTTCTGCGTCGACGACCAGATGGTCATCGTCTCCTTGCCCGGTTCCCAGTGCGCGAGCACGCCGCGCGGCTCCATCGCGTTCGGCACCAGGCGATGGTTCATCATGCGCTGGCTGACCACGACGTCGGCATCCGCGAACGCCTTGTCGACGGCGGTGTTGTCGATCTTCGAGAAGTCGGGCGCGACGCCGGTGCCGCTCGGCACCAACGCGACCGCGAGGTTGTTCGGGAAGTCCTTGTGGATGACGCCGGGCTTCCCTTCCATCGCCTGTTCCGGATCGACGACGACGGGCAGCGGGTCGTACGAGACGACAATCGCGTCGGCCGCATCGCGCGCGAGATAGCGATCGGACGCGACCACGACGGCCACCGGTTCGCCGGCGTATCGCACCACGTCGACGGCAACCGCGTAATGCGGCGGCGACGGGAACGGCGTGCCGATCGGCATCGGCGCGAGCACCTTCGCGATGTCGGCGCCGGTATAAATCGCTTCGACGCCGTCCATCTTCTCCGCGGCGCTCGTGTCGACCTTGGTGATCCTGCCGTGCGCGATGTCGCAGCGCTTGAACGCAAGGTGCAGCATCCCCGTTACCTTGAGGTCGTCCACGTAGGTGCCGAGGCCCTGGATCAGCCGCGGATCCTCACGGCGCTTGATGCGCTCGCCGATCAGTTTAGGGAGCACGGGAGTAGCGGTCGCCATGGCTACCTCACCGCCTTTCCGCCGCCGTGCTTCGCCGCGTGCTGAATGGCGTTGACGATGTGTTGATAGCCGGTGCAGCGGCAGAAGTTGCCGGAGATGCCGTCGCGAATCTGTTTCTCGTTCGGCGATGGATTGTCCTGCAGCAGGTTGACGGCGGACATGATCATGCCCGGCGTGCAGTAGCCACATTGCAGGCCGTGCTCTTCCCAGAACCCCTGTTGCACTGGATGCAACTGGCCCTCGGGTGCGAGGCCTTCGATCGTCATCACCGACGAGCCGTCGGCCTGCACCGCGAAGATCGTGCACGACTTCGCGCTCTTGCCGTCGACGAGCACCGTGCACGCGCCGCATTGGCTCGTGTCACAGCCGACGTGAGTGCCCGTGAGATTCAGATGCTCGCGCAGGAAATGCACGAGCAGTGTGCGCGGCTCGACGTGCGCCTTGCGCACTTTGCCGTTGACCGTGATGGCAACTGGAATCATAAGGGCGCTAATCCTAGTCCTAACCGTATGCTTCGTCCAGTGGTGGTTAGGGGCTACACTCGGCGTGATGCTGAATGTTTTATCCGTCGAACGGCGCCGTGTCATTTGCGCCTTTCTGGCTTTAAGTCTGCGGGTTGCGGCGCCGGCGTATGCGCAGTCCGCCGAAAACGTCGCCGTCGTCATCAACGACAACAGTCCTCAGTCACAGCGAATCGGTGAACACTATGCGCGCACCCGCTCGCTGCCTCCCGAAAACGTGCTGCGCGTCCGGGTTTCGACACAAGAAACGATCGAGCGCGGCGTCTACGCATCGCTGATCGAGGCACCGATCGCCGCCGCTCTTCGACGGGCCGGACTGCAGGACCGCATCCTGTATCTGGTGCTGACGAAGGGCGTGCCGCTACGAATCGCCGGCACGACAGGCCTCAACGGCACGCTGTCGAGCGTCGATGCCGAACTGACGTTGCTCTATCGCCGAATGACCGGCGAGGCGGTGCCGGTGGCGGGAAAGATCGACAATCCATACTTTCTTGGTTCCCGCGATCTGCGCGAGGCGCTGCCGTTCTCGCATCGTGAACACGACATCTATCTGGTCACGCGGCTCGACGCGTTCACTGTGGATCAGGCGTTGGCGCTGATTGACAAGGCACAGACAACAACCGCGGCAGGCCAGATCGTGCTCGATCAGCGCGAGGACGATCCCACCAAGGCCGGTAATCAATGGATGGCGCAGGCGGCCCGCCGTCTGGCGGAGCAAGGGCAGGGATCGCGCGTCGTTCTTGAAACGACCGCGGCACCGGCGAAGGTCGTTGGTCCGACGCTGGGGTTTTATTCCTGGAGCGCAGCGGATCCCGAGTATCGCCGCCGCATTACGGGACTGACCTTCGCAACGGGCGCGATCGCGGCGAACCTTGCCGGCTCCGATGCGCGCACGTTTCAACCGCCGCCTGACAACTGGGCGCCCACCGGCGATCCCGCGACATTGTTTGCCGGGACGCCTGACGCACTGATCGGCGATCTGATCCGTGAAGGTGTCACAGGGGTGGCCGGTCAGGTCGGCGAACCCCTCCTGCTTGGCGCCGTGCGGCCCGACGTGTTGTTCCCCGCATACCTGGCCGGATACAACCTCGCCGAAGCGTTTTATCTCGCCATGCCCACTCTCAGCTGGACCACCATCGTCGTCGGCGATCCGCTCTGCCGCCCGTTCACCGGCCGCGTGTTGACGCGCAGCGATTTGGACAGCGCGATCGATAAAGAGACGGACCTGCCGACGTTGTTCTCGGCTCGAAGGCTGGCGCGCGCGGTCGCGGGCGCAGCCGGCGTCCCTCAGAGTGCGGCGGTGTTGGCGGTTCGCGCCGAGACGCTGTTGGCGAAGGCAGACCGCGCGGGTGCGCGCGCCGCGCTCGAGCAGGCGGTCGCGGTCGCGCCTTCGGCCATCGGACTCCTGATGAACCTGGCACTCCTCGAAGAGGCCGATGGTTCATATGACGCCGCGATCGCTCACTATCGACGCATCCTCGAGCTTCAACCATCCAACGTCATCGCGCTGAACAACGTCGCCTACGCACTCGCGGTCTATCGCAAAGCGCCGGCCGAGGGGCTGCCGCTCGCGAAGCGGGCCGCGGCGCTGGCGCCTCGGAGTGGGAGTGTCATTGACACCCTCGCGTGGATCGAGCACTTATTGGGGAACGATGCGGCCGCCGCGCCGTTGCTGGCGAGCGCGATCAGGCTGGATCCCGAATCTAGCGATATCAGATTGCATGCGGCCACTGTTGCCGCCGCATCAGGCGATCGCGCCCACGCCGAAAGAGAGTTGAAGGAAGCGATCCGGCTCGATCCATCGATCGACCAGCGCGCCGAGACCAAGGAGCTGCGCGAACGTATCGCGGCCTTGCCGGTACAAAAACCGTGACAACGAAAATCGTGATCGCATAACGAGAAATATGCGCTCGCCCGCGATCAAAACTTACACGGTTTGCATCGCACCGCGCCCCGTTCTCTCCCGGAGTTGAGTAGCAGCTCGACTTGGCAGCCATTCTGCAACCAGTGATCGCCATCGACCCGCAATCACGTGCGCCCCCCGCGCGCCAGGGTCTAACCGCGAATCCTGCATATGATCACTGGCCGACGTGCGTTCATCGGGTTGCAATTGGTCTGCGCGATCGCGATCGTCGCGGGCACGGCTGCCGGCGCGCTTGGCGCCACGGCGACCTGGGATCGCAACACTGAACCCGACATCGCCGGTTACAAGCTGTCCTACGGCACAGAGCCCGGCGTCCACAGCGTGACGTTGGACGTCGGCGATGTCATCACCTGCCAGTTCTTTCCGGCGCCGGGCCAGCGTTACTACGTTGTGGTTCAGGCCTACAACACTGCCGGTGAGCTGAGCGAGAAGTCAGCGGAGGGATTCGTTGATGTCCCCGTTCCAAATCGCGCGCCCACTCTTGTTCAACCCGCCGATCAAAGCAGCACGTTGAATTCGACGGTGTCGTTGTTGCTGTCCGCGAGCGATCCGGACGGGAACATGTTGACGTTCAGCGTGAACGGGCTGCCGCCGGGTCTGTCTCTCAACATCGCCTCGGCTGCGATCGCGGGTATCGCAACCGCAACGGGCACGTATCCGGTCACGGTCTCGGTTTCCGACGGCGCCCTTTCGGTCAGTAGACAGTTCACATGGATCGTGAGCGACCCGGCCAGCGTGCCCGTTGTGATCGATTTGTCGCCGCTCGACACCACACTGATGTTGAACAGCAACAACACCAGTACCGACACCTCGTTGACGGTGCAGACCTCTGGAAAAAAGGTCGCCGCCGTCGTGCTGATGAAATTTGATCTGTCGCAGATTCCGCAGAATGCGGTGATTCAGTCAGCCGTGCTCAATCTGCTGCTCACCGCCGCGGACCAGGACGCCGGCGATCCGAATTACAGCATTTCGCTGCACCAGGTGATCAACCGGAACCCGGATATCGCGCGCGCCACTGGCCTGACCGCTGATGGCGTGACGCCGTGGACCAGCAATCGCTGTTGTCAGGGTGGCTACCCGATGGCCCAGTCCGATATTTCGGCGCCGCAATCGATCACCGTCGTCGATCGCTCGCCCGGTTTCAAGATGTGGGACGCCAGTTCCGCAATGCGCACATGGTTGGCTTCTGCGGCAAGCAACTTCGGCCTGTTGCTCAACGCCGACACCAGGAAGGGCAACAATCGCTTCCGCACGTTTTCCAGCGCACAGGAGTCGCAAACCTCGAATCGTCCGTTCTTGCGCGTGACTTATACGGTACCCGCCGACGCTGGCACCGCAACTGCGATGTCATTCGCTGCGGCAACGACAGATGCAGACACGCAGGCATCGAAGATTGCCGCGACCTCGCAGAGCGTGATTGGGTCACCGGACGTTCAATCGTCACCGGAGCCATCGTACGTGGGCGTGAGTGGAGATTTCGATGGCGACGGGCGAACCGACCTGGCCACCTTCAACACGTCGGCGGGACAGTGGTCGATCTGGACGTCAGGCTCGAACTTCGCCGAGCCGGCGATCGCGGATTTTGGCACGGCGGGAGATCTGCCGATGCCGGCGGACTACGACGGCGATCGCATCACCGATCTCGCCTTCTATCGGCCGTCGACCGGCGCCTGGCATCTATGGTTGTCATCGACCAGGATTCAGCGGAGCGTGCAGTGGGGCGGTCCGGATGATCAACCCATAACCGTCGACCATGATGGCGACGGCAAGGCCGACCTCGCGCTGGTCCGAAATGGCAGGTACGAGATACTGCTGTCGAGCACGAACTATTCGACGGGCGTCACCGTTCGTTGACGCCGCAAGCCTCGTTCGCGAGAACTGTAACAAGGCACCGAGAAGTGTGCGCCGCTCTGAACCAGAATTCACACGATTGCATCGTATGACCACGGCTCATCTCGTGCATTGGTCTAGCCGATAAGCCCTTTATGGCCACCGTTCCGCAACCGCCGCCGAAGCTGCCCGCGCTACTGCTCGCGCTGGCAATGGTCCTCGGGACCGCGGCGGGCGTGCGTGCGGCCACCGCAACGTGGGATCCCAACACCGAGCCTGATCTTGCCGGTTATCGGCTCTCGTATGGCACGCAACCGGGCGTGCATACCTTCTTTGTCGATGTCGGCCTGGTCACCACGTATACGTTCAACCCGCCCGGTGGGCAGCGCATTTACGTGGTCGTGCAGGCCTATAACACCGCCGGTGACTTGAGCAACAAGTCCGCCGAAGTGATTGTCGACATTCCTGGGCCGCCGCCGGCACCAGGAGTACCCTTACCGGCGCCGGGTCCGCCCTTCCAGGCGCTGCCGCCCGAGGCGCCGCCGCCGGCGCCCATCGGCCCGCCCGGTAGCCAGCCGCCTGTGGCACCGCAACCGCCGGGGCCGCCGATCGCGACGCCGACGCCGCTGAGACTGGTTCAACCACCCAACCAGGCCAGCGGGGTCAATACCAATGTGGTGCTCACCGTAAACGCCACACATCTCGAGAATAAGCCGTTTACTTTCAGCGCGGCGGGACTGCCGCCGGGGCTGTCACTCAATAGCGGCTCGGGCGTCATCAGTGGAACTCCGCGCACGATAGGCTTTTATCGAGTGACCGTCTCCATTACCGACGGCATTTTTACAGCGACCGGCGATTTCAACTGGTCGATCGTCGACTCATTGCCGGCCGGTTCCACAACGAACCGGCCGCCGGCGATCGCTCTGCCAGAGAATCAGAAGAGCCCTGTGAACTATCCCGTTGCGTATGCGCTATCGGGCTTCGATCCCGAAGGCCAGCCGTTGACGTTCAGCGCGACCGGGTTGCCACCGGGCCTGTCGATCGATCGTCCATCGGGGGTCATTAGCGGATCGGCTACCACGCTCGGGTCGTATGACGTCACGGTGACCGTCTCGGACGGTGAGCTGTCAACAGCCGCGAGCTTCACGTGGGTGGTGGTGAACATGACCCTGGAAGAAATCAAGGCGTCGAAGGCCAATGCCGACGCCGCGAAAAATCTCAGGCCGGAAGAGGACTACGTTGACGTGGCCGGAGATTTTGACGGCGACGGGCGTCCAGACCTTGCAACCTACCGGCGGTCATCGAGCGAATGGCGGATTTGGACCTCAGGTTCCAACTTCGCCACGCCAACCGTGATGGTCTGGGGCACGGAGGGCGATCGACCGGTCGCAGCGGATTACAACGGCGATCGCGTGACTGACTTTGCCGTCTATCGTCCGTCCACCGGCACATGGCATCTCTCGTTGTCGGGCACACAGACGCCCCTGGCCTTCCAATGGGGCGGACCCGAGGATGTTCCCGTGCCGCTCGACTACGATGGCGACGGCAAGGCCGACCTTGGGCTGATTCGTGGTGGCGGGTACGAGATATTGCTTTCAGGTGCGAACTACTTGAAGAGCGTTCGAGTTTTCTAAACTCGGCCGTTATCGTCGGATAATCTTACGGATTGTCGAGTTACGGTTCCGTAATACGGTAAGTTCTTTCTTTGCACCAATTACAGTTGCACACATTCTGGTATGGACTTAGCATCTTGCCGTGCAGATGCTCACATACCGGATCCTCCCCACACTCCTGACAATCGCCCTAATTGCATGTTTTGCCTCGGACGCCATCGCCAGCCGAATCACAATCAGCGGCAACAGCGACTATCGGATTGGCCTCGGCGGCGAGTTCAATGTCAGAGCCGCTGACCCGGCTGGTGCCGCACTGTTGAGCCCGGCTCTCACAGACGGCTACTATTTCGCACCCGGGCTTCAAACCGTCGGGAACGCCAATGGCACCAAGATGTATGTCGGCGATGTGGTCGGCTTCCAGACATTCTGTATCGAGTACAACGAGCACATCAGCCTGAACGGCACTTACGAAGCGGAAATCACCAACGGCGCGAGTCTTGGCGGCGTGGCGGGGGGCGTAGATCCTGATGGCGCCGGTCCGCAGCCAAAAATCGACCGGATATCAATAGGAACGGCTTATCTGTATTCGCTGTTCGCGACCGGCAAGCTGCCCACTTACACCTACGCGAATGGCAGCGCCCGCGCGAACGACGCCGCGCTGCTTCAGCAGGCGTTCTGGTACTTGGAAGACGAAATGTCTCTAAGCGCCACGCAGAAGAGCAACAACCGATTCTTGACCGGAGCGGGTTTTGGAGCCATCACCATGTTTGGCGACGGAACAGGTGTCGGCATCGGGGGCGCCAAGGCGAACAATACGACCTACAATGTCGCCGTGCTGCATCTGACGACCGTGGCCGGCGGACCAAGCCAGGATCAGTTGATCAACCTTCCCGACGGCGGCGCGACATCCTTGCTGCTGGGGGTGGGGTTGAGCGGTCTGGCTCTGTTGCGCCGTAAGCGTAACTAGGCCATAATTCAATCGCATCGCCAAAGGGCCACCATGTGTGGCCCTTTTTTAGTTGGTAGACGCCGTTAAACGGAGACGACACAATGGCGGCTGTCGGCGAACCCGGTAAGGAGACCAATTCAATGCGTCATGTTCCAATCTCGCGCGTCGGCGTGCGGAGGCTTTGCCGCGCCGGCGTTTGGCTGCTGGCGTCGCTGGTGCTCGCGTCGTGCAGCAATCCTGACACCGAGAAACGCCGGCACGTCGAGCGAGGCGACCAGTACGCGGCGCAGAAGCGTGATGATTTTGCGGTCATCGAATACGCCAGCGCCGTCAAAATCGATCCGAAGTTTGGCGAGGCTCGCCTCAAGCTGGCGGAAACGCACGAGCGCATGAACAATTTGCAAGCGGCGTATCCCGAATACATCCGCGCCGCGGACGCGCTGCCGGACAATCACGACGTCCAGCTCAAAGCGACTCGAATCCTCTTGCTGTCTGGGCAATTCGAGGACGCCAAGGCACGCGCGGCGGGTCTGCTCGAGAAGAACCCCAAGGATGTGGAGGCGCTGCTGCTTCGCGCCAATGCGATGGCGGGTTTACGCGATCCTGCTGGTGCGATCGCCGAAATCGAAGAGGCGATCAAGATCAATCCGGAGAGCAGCCAGGCCTTCGTCAGCCTCGGCGCGATTCGGATGAATGGCGGCGACGCCAAGCTGGCCGAAGCCGCGTATCGCCAGGCCATCGCTTTGGAACCCGAATCGATGGGCGCCAAACTCGCATTAGCCAACTTCCTATGGGCCGCCGGACGAGCGCCGGAAGCGGAAGCGGCCCTGAAAGAAGTATTGGCCAAAGATCCGCAGCACCTGCTGGCGAACCGCATGCTCGGGGTGCTCTACCTGAGCACGCGCCGTACCAGCGAAGCGGAGCAGCCTTTAAAGACCGTTGCCGAAGTCTCCAAGGCGCAAGCCGCCCGTTTTCAGTTGGCCGATTACTACGTGGGGGTCGGTCGCGCAAACGACGCAATCGAGGTTCTCAAATCGTTGTCATCGGATCAGGCCGCCTTTGCCGATGCCGAATTGAGGTTGGCCGCACTTGATTACGACCAGGGCCGCGTCGCCGAAGCGCACAAACGGCTCGACGCCTTGCTCGGCCGCGCACCGAATTTTGCGCCAGGCCTGGTCGCAAAGGCGCGATGGCTCTCGAAGGAGAACAAACTGGATGAGGCGCTGGAACGGGCGAAGTCGGCGGTTTCCGCCGACCCGCAGTCCGCCGATGCGCACTTTGCGTTAGCCCTCATCCACGATCGACGCCGTGAGATCGCCGATGCCACCAAGTCCTACAAGGAAGTGCTGCGTCTCAACCCCCGCGCTGTGGCGGCGCAAGTCGAGTTGTCGCGTCTGAGCCTGAGGTCTGGTGACAGCGCAACAGCCTTGCGTTTCGCCGAGGAAGCGAGTCAAACGCAGCCGGCGAGTCTCGACGCGCGCGTGGCGGTGGCGCGAAGCCTGGTCGTGGCCGGCAATCTGGAGCGGGCGCAAAACGAGATTGCCACGTTGATGAAAGGCGCGCCGGGCGCGGCCGCGGTTCACGCGGTCAATGGCATGTATCAGGCGCGGAGAAACAACGCCGCCGCTGCCAGGACGGCGTTCGAACGATCGTTGGAACTGTCGCCGGGGTATCTCGAGGCACTCGGCGGGCTCACCGCTCTCGACATCTTGGAAAAAAAACCCGCGCAGGCGGTGGCGCGCCTCGAGGCCGAGGCGGCCCTCCGTCCGCCAAGCGCGCCGTTATTGACGCTGCTGGCGCGCGCGCACGGCGCCGCGGGCAATCAGGCGAAAGAGGAAGAAGTGCTGCGGCAAGCGGTCGCCATCGACCCGCGATTCACGACCGGCTACACCATGCTTGCCCAGCTCTACATGCGCCAGAAACGTACCGACGCCGCGCGCGCTGAGTTCGAGGGCATCGTCAAGCGCGATCCCAACGCCATCGGCGCCCGCACGCTCATCGGGATGCTCTTCGAAGCGGAAGGTAAGACAGAGGAGGCCAGGAAGTCGTACGAGGCCACGATCAAAGTGAACGAGAACGCCCCGGTAGCGGCCAACAACCTGGCGTTCATCTACGCCGAGCAGGGGATTAATCTTGACGTCGCCCTGCAACTGGCGACGTCCGCCAAGCAACGCCTGCCGGAGGACCCGAACGTCGACGACACGATTGGGTGGATTTATTACAAGAAGGACCTGCCGTCGATGGCCGTGGCTCCGCTCCAGGCGAGCCTCAAGCGGTTCCGGACGCCGGCGGAACAGGCCGAGGTGCTCAATCACCTTGGACTCACTTACGCGAAGCTTGGCGACAAGGCCAAAGCGCGCGAGGCGCTCGAAAGTGCGCTCAAGCTCAATCCCCAGGTAGGCGGGGCGGAAACGCGCCGCGTGCTGGCGACGGTGTCATAGATGTCGGGATTCTTGACAATCGCAGTTAACAGCCAGGGCTGTTCTTTCGTAACTTACTGAAAATACTACCCTTAGCTGGAGTGAAGGAAGTGGCACGGACTCTGCTAAGAGACATGTGGACCCTGAACCCAGAGGAACCTACGAAAATGAGAACCCTTAGAATCTTGGCCGCTTCGTTGGCCGTCGCGTTAGTTTCACTACTTGCTGCTCCCTCTGCCGAGGCCCTGACCATCACGCTGTTCAATGGCGTCAGTAGCATCACCGTCACGGATGGCGGACCCGGCGATAACTCTCCAGTAGCCGGACTCGTTGGCGCTTCCGGCACAGTGGGCGTTTTCGAGTTTGTAGTCACAGCCGGTGTCTCGGATCCGATTAGTGGATCGTCTGCGAGCCCAGCGATGATTCTCAGCATCGAAGCGTTGACATTTGCGGGCGGCACGCTGACCGTCGCGCTGAGCGATAACAGTTTCGCTGGTAGTGGCACGGCTGCAACCGCCGGACTATTCACGCCGGCACCCTTGAGCCTGCTTGGTCTTCCGCTGGCCACCACGACGTCTGCCGTCTACGCTTCGTATTACGGCGCCAGCAACGCGGAATTCGATTTCGGCACGCTGCTGACAGTCCAGGCGGCTAATGGGTCCGCAAACGGAGTCCTGCCCTCTGGCGTCGGTCCCTACTCTCTGACGCAGGTCGTCAAC
>Ga0111539_10012342_pt1 | contig 10706 bp, 6 predicted proteins | sample RhiMethybrSRZTD1_FD_79667 | JGI IMG/M metagenome (GOLD analysis project Ga0111539, IMG submission 79667) | Populus rhizosphere microbial communities from Tennessee, USA - Rhizosphere MetaG P. TD hybrid SRZTD1 (version 2) (version 2) | ecosystem: Host-associated > Plants > Roots > Rhizosphere >... | reverse complement strand
GCGGCGGTCTCGGGATCGGTTTCCGCTTCCAGCTCCTGCTCGGCCGCACGAACGAACTCCTCCTCGCTCGCCCCGTCGCGGACCAGCCCGGCCCAGGTCCGCAGCCGGTCGCGGGTGCGCGCGATGTGCCCGGCCGGCTCCTCCACGACTCCGAAGTGCGGGAGACAGAGGCACTCGGGGGTCCGTTCGGCGATCGAGTCGAGCGAGCGCTCCCATGCCTCCAGGTCGACGTCGGGCGGTGGGCAGACAGGCGCGATCAAGGTCGACGGGGCGATGACGACTCCGGTGACGTCGCCCGAGTAGCACGTTCCGTCCTCCGAAAGGTAGGAAACGTGGTGCGAGGCGTGCCCGGGAGTCGGCCACGCCTCGAGCCCGAGCACATCGCCGCCGACGACGTGGACGTTCTCCTCCGGCACAGGCACGAGCTCGCCCCACAGCCGGTCGAAGTCGTCCGCGTAGAGCCGTCGCACACTCGCCTCCAGGCGGGACGGGTCGACGAGGTGCGGCGCACCGATCTCGCTGACGTGAACCCGGAGCTCCGGGTTCCGGCGGACGAGAGCGCCGGCCGCGCCGGCGTGGTCGAGGTGGATGTGCGTGAGGACGAGGTGGCGGAGATCCTCGACCGCGAGCCCCTGCCTGGCCAGGCCCTCTTCGAGCGCGCCCAGGCACGTCGTGGGGCCGCAATCGACCAGCGCCGGCTCGTCACCCGCGAGGAAGTAGGACGCGATCACCCGCGAGCGCCCGAGGTGCTGGAGGTCGATCAGAACGGAAGCCAAGTAACAATCTGTTACTTGCTAGTTGACGGTGAGCGTGCCCTCCATCCCGGCCGCGCGATGCCCGTCCACCGAGCAGAAGAACGTGTACGTCCCTGGTTCGAGATCGACGGTCGTGCTCGTCGTCGAGTCCGTGATCTCGTCCGTTGCACCGCTCGCGCCGTTTCCTTCGATCGTGACGTCGTGCGGAAGCGACGACATGTTCGTGAAGTCGATCGTGATCGAGCCCGCGGTCGCGGACACGTCGGTCTGTTCGTACTTCAGGGCTCCGCTCGGGTCGGCCGAGATCTGGACCGTGGAGCCGCCCCCTCCACCGCCGCCACCAGTCGTAGCCGGAGTGGTCGAGGAGGAGCTGCTTCCGCCGCCGCAAGCAGAAAGGGCGAGAACGAGAGCCGCGAGGACGAGCACGAGCGGCAACGCGCGTCTTGTCATCGAATCACTCCTTCGGGTCGGTTCACTCTACCTACGCGGAAGAGGACGAAGTAGATGGCTGCGGCTCCGAGCAGGATGCCCAGCCAGGCCGGGCTCAGATCGGGCCTGATGACGCTCGGAAGCTTGGCGTCGAACGTGCCCCGCTTGACGAGTTGCTCGTTCCACCCGTCCTGGAGCGCATTTGCCAGCCCGTACGTGAGGAGGAGCGCGACGTAGACCGCCAGCCCTGTCCCCTCGGCTTTCCGCGGCATGCGGGACGGGACGCGGGAGAGCAGGAGCGCCGCGACGGCGAGGAGGATCCCGTCGAGCCCGTGGTGGTGTCCCAGGTGGACGGCGTGGAGCGACGGCTCCCCGCCCAGCGACGGCGTGACCACCTTGGCGATGAACGGATCGCCGATCACCGGGGTGTCGTCGACGTAGAAGCCGAGCTCGGCCCAGATCCAGGGCAGCGCGGCGAGGACGAGCACGGCGGCGAGAACGACCCTTCCGTAGTCCCAGCGGTTGAAGGGCTGCGAGTCGCCGCGGCCGCCGCGCCGGAGGGCCCACACCGCCAGCCCGAGAGCGACGAGCGCTCCGATTCCCGCGAGCGCGTTCACCGGCCTCGCGTCGAGGTCGCCCTGATCGATCACGCCCGGGAACCCCACTGTGGCACAGAGGATCGTGGCGAGGGCTCCCGCTGCGACCGAGAGCCGCGTGCGAATGCGCGCGACCGCGATCCATGCGAGCGGGATCGCCACGAGCGCGACCGGGAAGCCGGCAAAGACGAGCGTGCGCGAGGCGCCGGCTTCGAGCCCCTCTCCGCTCGTGTGGTAGAGCGACTCGGGCGGAAGACGCGAGTACGTCACGAGGATGGCCAGCGCGACGAGTGCGAAGAGCGACCAGACCCCTATCGCTTCCAGAAGGCCAGGGCGGCGCCCTTGCTCCATTTCCCGACGAGCCTAGACTAGCCAGGCCATGTCTGCTTCCTCGTGCGCGGCCTGCGGCTTCGCCAACCCCGCGGGCGCGCTCTTCTGCGGAAACTGCGGCAGCGCCCTGGGGAGGCCGTGCCCGGCGTGCGGCACCGTCGTCTCCCCCGAGCTGGCCTTCTGCACGTCGTGCGGCGCTTCCCTGGAAGAGGAGCAGCGCGTGGCGGCGGAGGAGCGCAAGATCGTCACGGCGGTCTTCGTCGACCTCGTGGACTTCACAGAACGCTCGGAGCGGCTCGATCCGGAAGACGTTCGTGGCTTCCTTGCGCCTTACCACGCGCGCGCGAAGGCCGAGCTCGAGCGCTTCGGCGGCACCGTTGAGAAGTTCATCGGCGACGCCGTCGTCGCGGTCTTCGGGGCGCCGATCTCCCACGAGGACGACGCCGAGCGTGCCGTTCGCGCCGCACTCGCGGTCCGCGACGCGATCTCGGAGCTGAACGCCGACGATGTGTCCCTCGGACTGTCGGTGCGCATCGGTGCTGCGACCGGCGAAGCGCTCGTCAACCTGAACGCGCGCCCCGAGCAAGGGGAGCAGCTCGCGGCCGGAGACGTGCTCAACACCGCCTCACGGCTGCAAAGCGCGGCTCCACCGGACGGGATCCTCGTCGACGAGGCGACTCGCCGGCTAACCGAGAACGCCATCGAGCATCGCGAGGCGGAACCGGTCGTTGCGAAGGGCAAGGCGGACCCCGTCACGGTGTGGGAGCCCGTCGCGCCGAAGGCGCGGCTAGGCGTGGACATCGCGTTTCGAGGCGGCGCTCCCCTGGTCGGACGGAGCGACGAGCTCCACGCGCTTCTCGACGCGGTCGCCCGCTCCCAGCGCGACCGATCACCCCAGCTCGTGACGCTGGTCGGGGTCCCGGGGATCGGAAAGAGCAGACTCGTCTGGGAGCTCTTCTCGGCTCTCGACACCGATCCGGCCCAGTACGTCACCTGGCGGCAAGGTCGCTCACTGCCCTACGGGGACGGGGTCGCCTTCTGGGCGCTGGGGGAGATGACCAAGGCGCAGGCCGGGATCCTGGAGAGCGACGACGCCGAGGCGGCCGAGGCCAAGCTTCGCGCGGCCGTCGAATACGTCCTCGACGAGGCAGGCGAAGCCCGCTGGGTGGAAGGCCATCTCCGCCCGCTCGCCGGCCTCGGAGCGGGCGCTGAGGCCGGCGGCGATCACGCGACCGAGGCGCTCGCGGCCTGGCGGCGCTTTTTCGAGGCGCTCGCCGAGCAGCGGCCGCTCATTCTCGTCTTCGAGGATCTCCACTGGGCGGACGACGGACTGCTCAGTTTCGTCGACCAGATGGCCGAATGGACGACCGATGTGCCACTGCTCATCCTCTGCACGGCACGCCCTGAGCTTCTCGACCGAAAGCCGGGCTGGGGTGGCGGCAAGCGGAATGCGATCACGATCTCTCTGACACCGCTCTCTCAGGACGACACCGCCGAGCTCGTCTCGTCCCTTCTCGACGGACGGCTCCAGGGCGAGCGTCGGAGCGAGCTTCTGACTCGCGCCGGCGGGAATCCGCTCTACGCCGAAGAGTTCGTGCGCATGCTCGCCCAGGCCGAGGAGGAGCTGCCCCTCCCGGAATCCGTCCAGGGCATCATCGCGGCCCGGCTCGACACGCTTCCGCCCGACGAGAAGACGCTTGTCCAGGCCGCTGCCATCGTCGGCAAGGTCTTCTGGCCGGGGGCGCTCGGCGAGATGCTGGGTCTGCCCCAGCGAGACGTCGAACAGGCGGTGCACGCACTCGAACGCAAGGAGTTCGTGCGCCGGGAGCGCCGCTCGTCGATCGCCGGCGAGAGCGCGTACGTCTTCCGCCACGTGCTCGTTCGCGACGTCGCCTACAGCCAGATCCCGCGTACGCGGCGGGCGGACATGCACAGGCTGGCGGCCGGCTGGATCGAGGCACTCGCCGGCGACCGGCCGGCGGACCTAGCCGACATGGTGGCGCACCACTACCTGAGCGCGATCGATCTCGATCGGCGTTCAGGCCGCGAGGATCCCGAGCTGGCCGCGCGTGCGCGCTCGGCGCTCGTCGAGGCGGGCGACCGGTCATTCGCTCTGGGTGCTTTCGCCACCGCGGCGCGGTTCTACGACCAGGCTCTGGAGATGTGGCCGGAAGAGGATCCGCACCGGCCCTTCGTGCTCGCTTCCTATGGCAAAGCGCTCTTCCATGCGGAGGGCGGGGGCAAGGAGGCTTTACGCGAAGCCTCCGACGGGCTGCTGGAACTGGGCGAGCGCGAGGAGGCCGCGACCGCCTTGATCGGGGTCGCCGACGTCCTGCACTTTGCCGAGGGCCGAAGCCACGACGCGGCGGAGACCCTCGATCTCGCCGCCTCTTTGCTCGCGGGAACCCCACCCTCCCCGGCTATGGCCGCCGTACTCGCAAACAGAGCTCGCTTCCACGTCATTGCCGATGAGACCGATGAGGCGACTCGACTTGCCGAAGAGGCATTGGAGCTCGCCAAGGGGCTCGGGCTACAGGAGCTCCAGGCTCACAATCTCAACACGCTGGGAATCGCGAGAACGCTGAGCGGCGATCTTCGCGGGCTCGAAGATCTCGAGAGGGCAATGTTGACGGCTCCGAGGCACTCGTTCGAGCTGATGCGAGCCATGAACAATCTTGCGGCGCTCCTCGTCGCACTCGGGGAGCTCGACCGCGCCTTTCCCCTCATCGAAGAATCTGTGCAGGAAGCTCGCGGACTCGGCCACGCCGTTGCGATCGAATGGGCCGAGACACAGCTGCTCGACCGGCTCTACTGGGAGGGCGAGTGGGACGAGCTCATGGAACGCTCCGCGGAGCGCCTCGCCAATGCGAGAGCCGGTGCGCTCAACACGATCGACGAGTGCATCCTTCGCGCGCGCGTGTACCTGGGCAGAGGTGAGCTGACGGCCGCCAACGAGGAGTCGACCCGAGGTCTCGACCTCGCGGAGGAGCAGGGTGACCCCCAGATCACGTTCCCTGCACTGTCCACGCGCGCACGCGTCCTCTTCGAGTCCGGAAACGAGTCGGAAGCCGGAGCCGCCACCGAGGCACTGTTGACGAGATGGCGCGCGAGCCCCGCCTCACCGCCGGGCCCTTGGATCGTCGAGCTCGCGGCGGTCCTCGAGGGGCTCGGCCGCGGCGACGAGCTTCTGGCTGCCGCCGGCCAGGTGAGGCTGCGGACCGCATGGTTCGACGGAGCCTCGGCGCTCGCAGACGGTAAGGCGGCGCGCGCCGCCGACATTTACGACCGCATCGGCGCGCGCGCAGATGCGGCGGTCACGCGCCTGCGCGCCGCGGAGCAGCTGATCGAGGCCGGGCAGCGGCTGGACGCAGACGAGCAACTCGAGCCGGCGCTCGCATTCTTCCGCGCGGCGGGCGCCGAGCGCTACATCCGCGAGGCCGAGGCTCTTCTCGCGGTCAGCTAGTCGTCGTCCCGGTCGAGATCGTCGTCTTCGAGCAGGAGGATCGCCTCGGGATCCGGTTGCTCGTCGCACACGGTGACCGCGAACCTGCGGCCTCCGTGCTTGCTCTTGAACTTCGTGACGACCTTCTCACCCGGCTTCAGCGGGTGAGGATCGGGGTTGAGTGGCCGGAACCAATGGGGGGGCACCGCAGACCTCCTTCTTCGACTCAGATGCCCCGATCATCCTCCAACGGGACGTCGAGGGCAACTGAGCCTGAATCCCCCTTTCCAGGGAGGGGAGCGGCCCGGAAAGTCGCAAGAATTGAGGTCTAGGCAGCTTTTCGGGAAGGATGCCGCGGCCAATGGGAGTACTGCGAGAACACGTCGCTCGAGACGATGCGTCCATGACGCCTCCAACCCGCCCTGCCCTGACCCGGATCGACACGCTCGTCGATTCCTACCGCCGTCTCGCGGAGGTCTTCCACGACGTCCTCTCCGAGCAGCAGCTGGACGCGGTCCTCGAGCGAATCGCGGACACGCTTGGCGATCTCATCCCGTTCGACGCGTTCACGATCTACCAGGCCGACGAGGCCCGGCGCGTCCTCATCCCGCTCATGTCCAGAGACAAGTGGGCGGACGAGATCATGGGCGACCAGCCGATCTACGGCGAAGGGATCACGGGGTGGGTCGTGGAGAACCGGGAGGCGCAGCTCGTCAACCACGCGCATCTCGACCCACGCGTGAAGGTCGTGCCCGGCACTCCCCCGGACGAGCCCGAGGCGCTCATCTCCGTCCCGCTCATCGCGCGCAGCACGGTCAAGGGGACACTCAACGTCTACCGCCTCGGCGACGACGCGGTCTTCACCGAGGAGGAGTTCGAGCTGGCCCAGCGCTTCGGCGACGCCGCCGCGCTCGCGCTCGACAACGCGCAGGTTCGCGCCGGCCTCGAGCTCGAGGCGCAGACCGACTCCCTGACGGGCCTCTACAACCACCGCTACTTCCACGACCGCCTGCGCGCAGAGCTGAACCGCGTCAGCCGCGCGCACGACTCGATCGCCGTGCTCATGCTCGACATCGACGACTTCAAGCGCGTCAACGACATCTACGGCCACGGCACGGGCGACCAGGTGCTCGTCGCGCTGGCGGACATCCTCCGCCAGACTGTGCGCGGCTCCGACGTCGTCTGCCGGCTGGGCGGCGAGGAGTTCGGCGTCATCATGGCTTCCTGCGACGCGGGCGACGCGATGGGGCTCGCAGCGCGCCTGACCGAGCGGATGCTCACCGAGGAGTTCGAGCAGGCGGGCCGGCTCACGCTCTCGATCGGCATCGCCCAGGGTCCCGAGCACGCGATGAACCCCCGCGAGCTCGTCGCCTGCGCGGAGTCCGCGATGATGGCCGCGAAGGCGCGCGGCAAGAACCAGAGCGTTTTCTTCGACGACACGGCCACCGAGCGCCCCGACGTGAACGGGCGCGAGGACGTCCGCTCGATCGCCCACCTGAAGATGCTGCAGAGCCTCGCGGGCCGCCTCAACCGCCTGAACGACGTGCGTGAGATCGGCTCCGTGATCGTGAACGAGCTCCGCGGCCTGATCGACTACCACAACTGCCGCGTGTACATCGCCGACGGGGACACCCTCTTCCCGATTGCCTTCAAGGGGACCCTCGGTCAGTACACGGAGGAGAGCGCCGAGGACCTGACCTGCAAGTTCGGCGAAGGCTTCACGGGCTGGGTGGCCGAGACCGGCCGCTCGCTCCTGCTCGCCAACGCGATGGACTGCGAGTTCGCGGTCACGATCCCCAACACGGAGGACATCGACGAGTCCGTCGTCGCCGTTCCGCTGAAGTACGGCTCGCGCGTTAGCGGCGCGGTCGTCATCTCCAAGCTCGGCGTGAGCCAGTTCGACGAAGACGACGTCCGGCTCCTCGAAGTGCTCGCCGGCCACGCCTCGGTCGCGCTCGAGAACGCGCGCCTCTACGAGGCCGAGCGCAAGGAGGCCGAGCTCGCCAAGGAATCGCTCTGGATCGCCAACGCCCTCCTCGACTTCAGCCGCGAGGTCGCGACCGTCGAGGGTATGGACGACGTCCTCGACCGCATCGTCGACCTCACAGCGCATTCCCTCGGCTCGCCGCGGGTCTCGGTCTGGATGGAGGACGTGGCGGGCGGCGACCTCACCCCCCGTGCATTCTCGGGATACAGCGACGAGCTGCGCACGCAAACCGAGGCGCTGAGCTATCCGCACTCGCTCTCGAGCACGTTCCTCTCGGCCTCCGAGCCGTTCACGATGGGGCCGGATCAGCTCTCAGCCATCGACGGCGTCCCCGAGCCCGGCGCGGTCTATGCCGTCGCGCCCCTCCACTTCGAGGGCGCCCGGGTGGGCTGCATCGTCGCCATGGACACGCAGAGCTTCACGCCTCGGACGATGCGCCTGTTCGCCGGCATCGCGCACCAGGCGAAGCTCGCGATCCAGAACGCGGGCGCATTCGACAACCTCGAGGAGACCTTCTTCACGACCGTGGAGGCCCTCGCGAACGCTCTCGAGGCGAACGACGAGTACACGTCGTCCCATGCCCGCTGGATCACCGACATGGCCCTCGACGTCGGCCGCGAGCTCGGCCTCGACTCGGTCGCGCTGAAGCGTCTCGAGCTCGGCGCGCTCTTCCATGACATCGGCAAGATCGGCATCCCCTCGACGATCCTCCTGAAGCCCGGCCCGCTGACGAAGCAGGAGCGAGCGGTCATGGAGACGCACCCCGAGCTCGGCGAGCGGATCCTCGCGCCGATCGCGCGCCTGGAGGCTGTCCGCCCGATCGTGCGCCACTGCCATGAGCGCTGGGACGGCAAGGGCTATCCAGATGCCCTCGCCGGAAAGAACATCCCCATCGAGTCGCGCGTGATCTTCGTCTGCGACGCCTTCCATGCGATGACGACCGACCGGCCGTACCGCCGCGCGATGCCCTTCGAGGACGCCTGCAAGGAGCTCGAAGGCGGCGCCGGGTCCCAGTTCGACCCCGACGTCGTCGCCGCGTTCCTACGGCTCGCTCCGGCAGCGCTCGAGACGCACCCCGTCTAGTCGCATCCGGCTTTAGGATCGGCGGCGTGTCCGAGCCGCTGAACATCTGGGACTTCGAGCGCCTCGCCGAGGCCAAGGTGGAGGCGGGCCCGTGGGGCTACTTCGTGGGCGGCGCGGGCGACGAGCGCACGCTAGCCGAGAACGTCGCGGCGTTCCGGCGCTGGCACCTGCGGCCGCGCATGCTCGTCGACGTGACCTCGGTCACCACGACGACGACCGTCCTCGGTGGTGAGATCTCGATGCCCATCCTCGTCGCGCCGACGGCGTTCCAGTACCTCGCCCACCCGGATGGCGACCTCGCCATGGCGAGGGGCGCAGCGGAGGCCGGAACGGCCATGTGCCTCTCGACTCTCGGGGGCGCCTCCGCAGCGCAGCTCGCCGAAGCGGCGCCCGGCGGGCGGCAGTGGTTCCAGCTCTACTGGTCACGCGACCGCGGCTTCACCCAGTCGCTCGTCGAAGCGGCCGCGGATGCCGGCTTCGAGGCGATCGTCCTCACCGTCGATCTCCCCGCGGCGGGACGACGGGAGCGCGACATCCGCGCCGCGTTCGAGATTCCCACAGACGTCCCCCTCCCCAACCTCTCGGACCACCTCGGGCGCGGGGACTTCCACGCCACGCTGAGCGAGGTCGTCGATCCGTCCGTGACCTGGCGCGACCTGGAATGGCTGCGCTCGGTCTCGACCCTCCCGCTCCTCGTGAAGGGGATCCTCACGGAGGAGGACGCGCAACTCGCTTGCGAGCACGGCGTCGACGGCGTTGTCGTCTCGAACCATGGAGGCCGCCAGCTCGACGGCACGCAAGCGAGCCTCGATGCCCTTCCGGAGGTCGTGGAGGCCGTCGCCGGGCGCTGCCTCGTCCTCATGGACGGGGGGGTGCGCCGGGGGACGGACGTCGTCACGGCGCTCGCCCTCGGCGCCCAGGCGGTGCTGGTCGGCAGGCCCGCCCTCTGGGGGCTCGCCGTCGACGGAGAGGACGGGGTCCGCCGCGTGCTGGAGCTCCTGCGCGCGGAGGTCGAGCTCGCCCTGCGCCTACTCGGCTGCGCAACGCCAAGCGCGGTCACACGCGCGCACGTGGGGCGAAACGCGCCCTAGCTCACCGAGAGCGTGACGTTGCCGACCCCGTTGGACTGCGGGTCGATGAAGATCGAGTAGACGCCGGTCGCGGGCATGTACCGAGCGTAGGCGCGGGTGTGGTCTCCTACAACGCCCCGAGGGGGGGATTGTCGATTCTCGTCCTGCGCGCGTCGTAGTGCCTGAAAGCAGGCAGGAAGAGCGCGAAGAGGCCGACGCCCACCACGCAAAGCACGCCTCCCGAGACAACCGACGCACGCACGCCGAAGAGCGCCGCGGCGATGCCCGACTCGAGGTTCCCGAGCAGCGGGCCGCTCGAATAGCTGATCTGCTCGATCCCCGCGAGGCGGCCGCGCAGCCGGTCGGGGATCGTCTGGTTCCAGAGAGTCCCACGGAAAATCCCGCTGATCATGTCCGCGGCCCCCGCGAAGCCGAGGAAGACGAGCGCCACCCACAGGTTGGTGACAAGGCCAAAGGCCGTAATGGCGAGCCCCCAGGACGCGGCTGCCCAGATGATCGCCATGCCGTGTCGATGCACGCGTGCCGCCCAGCCGCTCGTAAGAGAGGCGACCAGCGCCCCCACCGACGGCGCCGCGTAGAGGAGGCCGAGCACTTCGGCCCCGCCGTACTGCGTCGCGATCGCCGGGAAGAGCGCCATCGGCATGCCGAAGAACATCGCCACCATGTCGACCCCGTAGCTTCCAAGCAGCTCCTGGCGGCTCCACGCGTACTTGAAGCCCTCACCGATGCTGCGGAGGCTCGGCGGCACGGCCTCGGGCGGCGGCGGCATCGCGCGCATGAGCGCGAGCGCCACGACGGAGGCGCCGTACGTGGCGACGTCGATCCCGTACGTGGCCGGCAATCCGACTGTGGCGATGAGGATCCCGCCGATGGCGGGCCCCGCGATCATGCCGAACTCCCCGCGGAGCGAGTCGAGCGCCGCGGCGGCGGTCAGCTCGTCACGCGAGACGAGCCGCGGCACCATCGAGTCGAGCGCGGGTCGCTGGAATCCGT
>Ga0111539_10012339_pt1 | contig 10708 bp, 5 predicted proteins | sample RhiMethybrSRZTD1_FD_79667 | JGI IMG/M metagenome (GOLD analysis project Ga0111539, IMG submission 79667) | Populus rhizosphere microbial communities from Tennessee, USA - Rhizosphere MetaG P. TD hybrid SRZTD1 (version 2) (version 2) | ecosystem: Host-associated > Plants > Roots > Rhizosphere >... | reverse complement strand
GTACACCCAGCGCACCGATCTGATCCAGAGCTCCGCGTCGGCCTGGATGGGCCGCTACAGCTACGCCAAGGAGAACGAGGTGTCGCCGGCGTTGAAGTTGAACGGCACGAAGCTCGACACGCGAGTGCACCAGGCCGCGCTCGGCAATACCTGGACGGTGTCGTCGTCGGTCGTCAACGAATTCCGGTTCGGTTTCAACTACTTCTACAACACCTTCGGACGCGAACTGGCGAACGTGCGAGACGTGATCAAGGAGCTGGGCATCCCCGGCATCTCCTTGAATCCTGGCGAAGCTTGGGGGATTCCAGCGATCAGCGTGACGGGCTTCAGCGGCTTTGGCGACAGCACTGAAGGGCCGTATACGAATCGAAACAGGGCGTTCGAGTTCAGCGACAACGTGTCGTGGATTCGCGGCCGGCATTCGTTCAAGGTTGGCGGCAACATCCGCTACGACATGTACAACCAGGTGGGCAATCAGTTTGCGCGAGGGAACTTCCAGTTCCAGCCCATCGCCACCGGCTACGCCTTCGCCGACTTCCTGCTCGGCTACACGCAGCAGGACGAATCGGCGGTAGCGCTGGCGGTGACAAAATTCCGGTCGCTGAGCCAGACATATTACGTCGCCGACACGTGGAAGGTCCGCTCGAACATGACGTTCGATCTCGGCCTGCGCTACGAATACACCCCGCCATGGTTCGACGCCAACGGCACGCTGATGAACGCGTCGATCCCATTTCACGACACGACGCCGAACGTGCAGGATAGGTCGCGTCATCCGGTGCTGGTGCGCATCGGCAGCGGCGACGTCTACGAGAACACCGTCCTCCGCTTTGCCCCGAACATTCAGGTGGCGCGCGACGGACGGCTGGGCGACCGGCTGATCGGCGACGACAAGAAGAACTTCGCGCCGCGGTTGGGGTGGGCGTATAACCCCAGCGAGAATTTGTCGTTCCGCGCCGGCACCGGCATCTTCTACATGCAGGATACCGGGAACCCGCGGTTCGACATGGCGCGCAACCTCTCTGGGCGCCGTCGTGACAACACGCTGCTGCTGACGCCGGATCTGACACTCGACGCGCCCTTCAGGGGCGGCGCCGGAGTCGCGAACGACTGCGGCGTGGCGCCGCCGCTGGTCTGCCTGTCGAACGTCTACGTGTTGGGCAACATGCCCGATCGCAAGACGCCCTACATGTGGCAGTACCTGTTCAACGTCCAGCGCGAGTTCGGCGGTTCGACGGCGCTCGAGATCGGCTATCTCGGGTCGCGCAGCTACCGTCTCGAGCGGATGTTCGACTGGAACGAAACGATCCCCGGCGTCAGCGGATCGGTGCAGAGCCGGAAGCCGTATCCCGAATTCACGAAGGTCCAGGAAGTCGGCAACGTCGCCGAGGCCCGCTACAATTCGCTGGCGGTCAAGCTCACCCGGCGGCTCCATCAGGGACTGTCGGTGCTTGGCGGCTATACGTTGTCCAAATCGACGGACAACGGCAGCGGCATCCGCACCCTGAACGGCGACACGCTGTTCCCGCAGGACAGCTTCTGTCTCGAGTGCGAGTGGGGGTTGTCCGTCTTCGACGTGCGCCATCGTTTCGTGTCGTCCGTCCTCTACGAGCTGCCGTTCGGCAACGGCAAGCCGTTCCTGCAATCCGGAGTCGGCGCCGCGGTTCTGGGTGGCTGGCAGGTCAGCACGATCATCTCGGTGTCGAGCGGCTTCCCGAGAACGGCGTACGTCGGCACCGACAGATCGAATACCGGCGGCGGCCAGGATCGTCCGAACGTGACGGGACAGGATCCGGTCCTGCCGGCCGATCAGCGCACGATCGCGCGCTGGTTCAACACGGATGCGTTTGCGCTGAACGCGCTTGGCACGTGGGGGAACGCCGGCCGCAACACGTTCTTCGGCCCCGGCATCACCAACTTCGACGCGTCGATCATTCGCAACTTCCGGATGGGCAACAAGACGCTGCAGTTCCGCCTCGAGGCGTTCAACGCCTTGAACAACCCGATCTGGAACGACCCGAACACGACGTTGACGAGCCCGCTCTACGGCACGATCAACAGCACGCGCAAGCCGATGCGCGAAGTGCAGCTCGGTGTGAAGTTCGTGTTCTGATTGAGTGACGGAGGTCAGGAGGTCAAGAGTTTTCTTGGAAAAGAAACGCCTCTTGACCTCCTGATTTTCTGTTGAACGACTCTACTTCGGACCGTTGGCCTTCCTCAGATTGTGCTTGTAGACATACGTCGCGATTTCGCGTCCCAGCCGGTTGCCCGCCACCTGGTCGAATCGATAGTGAATGCCGCCGAATACCCTCGCATCGTCAACGTCGTCGCACACCTCGTTGAACGTCGAGTAGTCGAATTCAAGATTCGCGACCGAAGCATTGAAGGGATTAGTCAGCTTGATGGTGTGGCCGCCCTCGCCGTACACACGACGTAGGATCTCGGCCGCACCGTTGCTCCCGCTGGCGTGGTTCGACGGATAGCTGGGAAAGCACGGCGTGGTGATGTACGGCACGTACGTGGCATCGGGCGGCGCCTTCGGGTTGCCATAGTCACCGAGGAATCGAATCGCATTCTCCGGACGCCAGAAGTTGTAGTGGTACTTCGCGGAGAACGACGCAACCAGGCTGTCGTTGGTCGCCATGTTGAGCAGCGCGAGCGCCCGTGCGTTGTCGGAGAGCGACCGGTGCTCGGCCTCCGCCACCTGCCGTAATGCCATGTTGAACACGAGGGTCGGCGACGAGGCCGCGTAGAACCTCGCCACGTCGCTGCGATCCTGCGGCCGTTCGGTGCTGTCGACGTCGCCCACGCGTTTCACTTCGTTGTAGTCCTTCGTGAACTCGCTGCTGGTAAGCGATGGCGGTGGAGCCGGCCGAAAAGCCACGACGTCCGGCACCCCAAACGGTTTGACGTTCTGCCACTGGTAATTCGCGCCGCCGGTCGCGCCGGCGGCGCAGCCGGGCGGCAGCGTCACCTGCCACACACCCGGTCCCGGCAGGCCGACCGGCGATGTCAGCGGCGGACTCGATCCATCACCGGCTCGGTTGGCGATTATCGCCGCGGCGGCTGCTTCGCCCACCTGCACTCCGCTGGTCTTCGACAGTCCATCAGGGATCGCCGCCAGCGTGTCGTCATACGCCTGCTGGAGGCCTGCTACCAAACCGAAGTAGGAGGTCAGAACCCGGAATGCCGCGGTCGCCGCCGCGGCTTCCGCCGACGCGCCGGCCGGTGCTGCGATGCCGATGTACGGGTCGTAATCCTGGGTGATGGCGTTGACCGCTTCGAATACGGCGAGCTGCACGATCGCGGCGACGCGCGCCTGGCCAAACGGGCTCTGACCCTGTTGGATCATGGTCTTGACGGCAATCTCATTCCATTTCAGGACGACATCCGCCTGCGCCCTCGTCGCCGGACAGAGCAGGGCAACCGCCAGCAGAACTGCACGAACTCTCGTCATAAGCACCTCTTTTTACTTTCTGTGCGGCGATCCTAGCGCCGCGACCGGAGGTGCGGTTCGAGGGTTTCTTCAGGATTTCTACAAGAACCCGTTACGGCTTTGTAATCGACCACACGCCGCGACCGTAGGTGGCGGCGTACACCCTGTTGTCTGGACCAAGGTGCACGTCCATCGCGGTCGTGTAGGGAAGGTTTCCGCCGAGCCGCGACCAGTGCGCGCCGCCGTCGCTGGAAACGACGACACCGAGATCGGTCGCCAGCACGATTTTTGCGCCGACGAGCAGGACATCATTCACCGGTACGTCGGGCAAGTTGCCGCTGACGTCGTTCCAGGTCGCACCGCCGTCAGACGTCTTCCACAGATGACCGAGGCCCGCGCCGGGCCCTTCGATCCATCGACGCGAGAATCCGTTGAACCCGAGATAGGCCGTCGCGCCGCTGGGATCCGCCGGATCGATGGCGAGGCCCGAGATGTAGCGGTTCGGCACGTTCGACGGCAGCGTCAGCTGATGCCACGTGCCGCCGGCATTCGTCGAGACGCCGCGGGTGAAGCCCGGTGTGTTGCACGGTCCGCACCATGCCGTCCACACGACATCGTTCTGGCTCGCCACGACGGTCGTGGAATGACCCGCGCCGTTGTTGAAGAGCGGCGTCCAGCCGGCGCCGTTCTGAATCGCAAAGCCCTTCGTGTTCAGCCACACATATTGTCCGCCGGCGATCCAGTGATCGGGCCTCACGGTGTCCGCCTCGAAGGGTGCGATGAACCGCGCGAACGGATCACCGGGATCAATGTCGCGGACCGATCGCACGGTGCCATCGGAGCGCCCGCAGTTCTCGGTCACTTCCATCGCGAGGAACACGTACTCCTGCACGATCTTGCAGCCGTCGTTCGGATCCACGAGCGTGTCGCCGCCATCACCGCCGAATGGCGATCCCATCATCCCATTGCCGGTGAGATCCTCCGGCAGCAGCAGCGATCCACCGTTGTCCTGTAAACCACCGGAGACTGCGACTCCACCCGACACCCTGCCGACCGCCACCGAGTAGTACTGCAGCGTGCGAATGTTCGCGTTCAGATTCTCCCAGTCGGTCGCGTTGCCGTTGGCGTTCACGTGTCCGCGCAGCGGACGGCGAAACAGTCCACCGTCATTGCCGACGTAGACGCGGGTGCCGTCGATGGCGATCGAGTGCTGATCTGAATGGGTCGTGGGCGGGCATGTGTTTCGCGCAGGGTCGACCGACCAACAACGGAAATCGAAGTTCCAGTACGGCCCGATCGTCGTCCAGTGCGATCCGCCGTCCTCGGTTTCGTACACTTCCTCGAGTCCGACGAAGACGTGATTCGGATCGGCAGGGTCGACGTCCAGGAACTGGTTGTACCAGGCCTGGATGCCGGGGCGATAGAAGACCGCGTTCTTGAGCGCCGAACCCTTCGAGGAGAGCTCGCCAGCGCCCGCGATCTTGTTCCAAGGTCCCGTCGGCTCGCCAGACGGCGAGACGTACACGCCTCCGAGCGCCGTCTGGTTCGAGTTCGTATACTTCGTCATCGATTCGACGAGCGCGTAAACCGCGGAGCCATCCGATGAGTACGCAAGCGTGGCGCGCCCGATCTCTTGAGGATTCAGCGCCCCCGTCGGGTTGATGCGCGCGAACGACGCGCCGCCGTCGACCGAGTAGTAGAAACCGTTGTACGCCGCGCCGTCGCGCCACGCGCAATTCGCGAGGACGTGTTGTCCACCGCGATTGGGCTGGATCGCGACGTCGTTGCAGATGTTGTTGTACGCCGACTGATCGGCCGGATTGGGCGGATCGGGAACCGGATAGAGGACGCGCGTCCACGCGCCGGCGTTGGCGTTGGCGGCGTGCTTCCAGACCCCGCGGGACGTCGCGGCGTAGACGTTGCCGATGCCGTCGAATCGCAGCTTGCCGATGAAGGTGCTTTCCAGTTCGGCGCCGCCGACGCGGTTCGCGGTCGTGAACGCGCCGGTCTTGGGGTTCGTGAGGCGGTAAACACCCGTGCCGACGTAGGCGCTCGACGAGGTATTCGCTTCGCCGGTGGCGAGCCAGAGCGCGCCGTCGGGCGCGATGCGAATGTCGCCGACCGACAGCGTCGGCAGCAGATCCGTCATCGCCGCCCAGGTCTTTCCATCGTCCGCGGAGCGGAAGACGCCGCCGTTCGCGCCACCGACATAGATATTGCCGGCGCCGAGCGCGAGGCCGACGATGCGGCCGGAGGCCAGGCCGTTGCCGGCGCCGGAATTACTGGCGAACGGGTCGCGGTACCGTGGGTCGTCGGCGTTGTACGGGCGGTTGGTGACCTCACTCCAGGAGCCGCCCGAAGCCGGGAGGCCGCTGAGGGATGCAAAGGCCGCGCTGTATGCCCCTGGGAGGACGATGCCGGGCGCCGTGCGCGCTTCGGCGAACTGTTGGTCGCGGATTCTTGCTTCCGCCGACTCGTCGCCGGCATTGCCGACTTTGGAATAGCGCGTGCGGCTTTCACGCCGGCCTTCGCCCGGCTGCCGGCGTTCGAAGCGTTCCACGTCGAGAGTGGTCGCCACCAGCGCGCCGATAACCATCGTGAGCGCGCAGGAGATGAGTGTTTTTTTCACGGTAGTGGTCTCACATTCGGGATGAAGGGATGCGGGACGAGCGGCGATAGTAGTTCTCCGAAGAAGAGTCGCGCAAGGCCGTCACCGACGCCCAATTCAAGGTTTCAGTGACGGATTTGTAAGCGGTCGTCGACACGACAGGTGTCACCTCTTCCCTTTCGACCGTTCTCGCTCACGACGCTTCTCTGGGCGTTTCTGAGACAGCGCTGGCTGAGGTACGACTAACTCATTGACTGGAAAAGGCATGCGTTGTCTTGGGCGCGCCGTCCTGTGGAGCCCGAATTGAGGGAGTGAGGGCACTGGAGGCGGCAGATGACGAAACCGGCGACGATTCTGGTGGCAGACGATCACGAGCCCACCCTGTCCGGGCTCGGGGAGCTGCTCCTACGAGCGCACTACGACATCTGCACGACGACGAGCGGCCGCGCGGCCGTGCAATTGGCGCTGGAACGCCTGCCCGATGCCATTCTGCTCGACGTCGGAATGCCCGATCTCTCAGGCCTTGAGGTCTGCGCGCAGTTGAAGGCGCACGGCGCGACGCGGCTGATTCCAATCGTGCTTATGAGTGGCAGCCATGAGCGGGACCGTCGGATGGCAGGGCTGGCTGCCGGCGCCGACGATTTCCTCGCAAAGCCAGTCGACTCGGAGGAATTGGCCGCTCGCGTCCGATCGCTGGTCCGCGTCAAGCGCCTCACCGACGAACTCGAATCTGCGGAAGCGCTCTTCCTGACGCTCGGCCGCATCGTCGAGGCGCGCGACTCCACCACGCACGGTCACTGCGAGCGGTTGGCCGCCTATGCCACCGCGCTCGGGACGAGCTGCGGACTGGATGCGGCCGACCTCATCGCCTTGCGCCGAGGTGCGTTTCTTCACGACATCGGCAAGATCGCCATCCCGGATCGCGTGCTCCTGAAGCGTTCGCGGCTGACGACCCGCGAGTACGCGCTGATCAAGACGCATCCGGTCGTCGGGGACGAGCTGTGCCGCACCGTCCGGTCGCTCGACGCCGTTCGACCGATCGTGCGCCACCATCACGAGCGGCTCGACGGCCGCGGCTATCCGGATGGCCTCGCCGGCGACGAGATTCCGCTCCTGGCGCAGATCGTGACGATCGTCGACGTGTTCGACGCGTTGACGACGAATCGCCCGTACCGGAAGGCGCTCTCGACCGCCGCGGCGCTTGCGACGATGCGGTCGGAGGCGCGTCAGGGCGCGTATGCGCCGGCGCTCCTGGAGCAATTCGTCGAACTGATTCCGAGCCGCGCCGTACCGCGGCCGGCGTGGCCGGCGCGTCCCGCCAGCAATCGCATCGCGAAGTTCCCGGTGCGGCGGCAGTCTAAAGTGGGGAAACCGGTGCGCGCGCGGTCTGCCAGAGCGGCGATCGCGTAAAGGCCCGGTGCGCGACACGGACGCTGCGGGGTCGCTGCGGTTGCCATCCCGCGCGGCTCACACGCCCGCCGTCGGCGCAATTTTCCGGTGTTGTTGCTTGTGACGACCGGATCGACGCGCTACACTCCCACCCACTCTACCGACGGGAGAAGATGCGTGGAAGACGATTCGTCAGGCGTCGGTGATCGATCCCTGAATTCGGAGACGCACCGCCTCGACTCCTGGAAAGAGATCGCCGCCTATCTGAAGCGCGACGTCACGACCGTGCGGCGCTGGGAAAAACGCGAGGGCTTGCCGGTGCACCGGCATCTCCACGATCGCCGCGACTCGGTTTACGCCTACACGCGTGAGATCGATGAATGGTGGCGTGGACGGCGAAACCACGTTTCGGACCCCGCCCCCGTGAATGGCACGCCGGAAGGCGAGATCATTACGCCAGGCTTGGTGCCTCTCAGCCGGGCGCTTGTGGCCGCAGCCGTTGTCGTGATGGTCGTGGCGTCTGCGATTGCTTTTGCCATCACGCTTCGTCGCTCGAGTGCGCCGCTCGAACGACGGGTGGTGCGTCTATCCATGCTGACGCCGGACGCCGCAGGCGACTTCGCGTTTTCGCCCGATGGACGTCAACTGGCGTTCGTCGCGGGGCCGCAGGGTCAATCCCGTCTCTGGATTCGATCGTTGGATGCGGCCGCACCGCGCGAGGTCGGCGGAACAGACGGGGCTGAAAGTCCATTCTGGTCGCCGGATGGACGCTACATCGCGTTCGGGTCTGGAGGCAAGCTTCGAAAAGTCGCCGTGTCCGGTGGACCCGTTCATGCGTTGTGCGACGCACGCGTCCTTGTCGGCGGCACGTGGACTCGAGACGACGTCATCGTGTTCGCGCCGAGCAATAGAATGCCGTTGTATCGTGTCGCGGCGGGGGGCGGCGATCCCACGCCGGTCACGACGCTCGATCAGTCTCGCGGCCAGAACACGCATCGCTGGCCCCACTTCCTGCCGGACGGCCGGCGGTTTCTCTATCTCGCGCGAAGTAACAGGCCAGAAAACAGCGGTATTTACGTCGGCTCGCTCGACGGGGCGGCCGGCATACGGGTCGTGGCCGCCGAATCGAAAGCCGAATACGCTCAGCCTGGCTACCTCCTGTTCGCGCGCAACCGAGCGCTGTTCGGACAGGCCTTCGATGTGCGCACTCTTCGGACGCATGATGAGGCCTTTCAGGTTCTCGAGGATGTCCGGTTCAACAGGGACGACGGGTACGCAAGTTTTTCGGTCTCGCAACACGACGAAGTCGCGTATCAGGCGACTTCGGCGATCCCACATTCGGAGTTGGCGTGGTTCGACCGTTCGGGCACGCGACTCGCGTCCGCTACTGACGTTCGCGACACCGACGAACCGTCAGTGTCAGCCGATGGTCAGCACGTTGCCGTTACCCGGTGGTCCGGACCATCCAAGGACATCTGGCTCGTTGATCAAGGGCGGGGCAGTACACGAGTCACCTCTGAGCCATCTGCGGATCTGATGCCCGTCTGGTCTCCAGACGGCAACAGCATCCTGTTCGCGTCCAATCGGGACGGTCCGGCAGATCTGTACCGGATAGGCTCGAGCGGCGCTGGAAAGGCCGAGACGTTGTATCGGTCGAATACCGTGAAACACCCCACCGATTGGTCGGCTGACGGAAAGTTCGTGGTGTTCGACAGTCACGATCCGAAGACCAGCTGGGATCTCTGGGTGCTCCCCGCGGGCCGAACTGGATCCGCGATGCCATTCCTGCAAACGGAGTTTGCGGAACGGCACGGCCGGCTTTCTCCCGATGGTCGATGGATGGCGTACGTGTCAAATGAGTCGGGCGTGAACGAAGTGTACGTTCGGCCCTTTCCGGATTCGAGCGGCGGCAAATGGAAGGTCTCCACGGCGGGTGGAGGCGTGCCGAGATGGCGCCGCGACGGAAAGGAATTGTTCTATCTGGCAGGGCCGAAGCTCATGTCCGTATTCGTTCAGCCCGGGTCGATCTTTGCTGCGTCAGCATCACAACTTCTCTTCGAAACGCGGGCAAGCCGCACCGGAGAGTGGAGCTATGACGTCGCACCCGACGGCCAGCGTTTCGTGATCAATCTGGCCATCGATGACTCTGTCCCACCGCCGGTCACTATCATCCTGAACTGGACGGACGCGCTGATCCGCTAGAAACCGAGCGGGTAATAGCAGGCATTTGAGCGCATGGCCGTTATGCGCGCTAGTGCTCCTGTCGCCGGCGCACGTAAAGCGGCAAGATTTACCGTCCACCTCTTCTACAGGCGTGACGCATGGCCGCTTAGACCGACGCCTCGGAAGCAGGGCGAACGCTCCAATTCAACAACGTAGTTGTTTTGGTTCCGGACCTAAGACCTAAGAAAGGGCGGGTGCGCTCGTGTGGAGACTCTTGACGACTCATACAATCACGTGGCTAATCGCGTTCCTGCTCGTTTGCCCGCGGGCGCACGCCAGCTCGTTCAGGATAGACTTTGAATCTGAAGTCGATTTGTCAGCGTTTGGTGGATCCTCATCGAACTCATTCGTTGGGTCAGTGACGTGGGATTCCACTGCTGCCCCAATCCCGCCAGGTATCCCGGGCAATCCACATTTCCCGGTCGTCGACGCCGCGGTGACGTTCAATGGACTCGCCACGTCCTTGACAGACCAGCATATAGAGTTGAGGCATGATCTGATGTATTTCAATTTCGTGTTTTCACCTTCGTTGGATTTCGGTGGGGATCCAGAATGGGAGGGCATCATCGAGATGTTTGCTCGGCTCCGGCTGCCGGCAAATACATTTGATCTATCAGGCCTACCGGACGACCTCGGATTCCTCGCGTTGGTGCAGCCGGACTCAGACATTCGCGCCTTTGTTCGTCAGCCAGGCATAATCGACTCAAGTGACGGCCTTATCACCTCGTTGTCGGGCGTCGAGATCGACGCGCCAGAAGTGCCCGAGCCGGCTTCAATGGCACTCACTGCATTTGGCCTTGCCCTTCTCGCGCGATCCCATCACTCGGCTTCGCGCAAGAGACATCTTTAACTGAATATCTCGTGGCTACTCGAGCGTTGCTCGTACGAAGGCAACCGCGGCGGCTTGCGCAACCGGCTGCTGCGATCCGGTCGGCGTCAGGTGACCCGTCTTGTGGTCGATACGAAACACGACGACGTTGTCTCCGGCCTGATTGGCAGAGAGCAAATAGGTGTTGGTCGGATCGATCGTGATGTTTCTGGGCGTCTTGCCC
>Ga0111539_10012337_pt1 | contig 10709 bp, 8 predicted proteins | sample RhiMethybrSRZTD1_FD_79667 | JGI IMG/M metagenome (GOLD analysis project Ga0111539, IMG submission 79667) | Populus rhizosphere microbial communities from Tennessee, USA - Rhizosphere MetaG P. TD hybrid SRZTD1 (version 2) (version 2) | ecosystem: Host-associated > Plants > Roots > Rhizosphere >... | reverse complement strand
GGACGCCGCCGCCGAGCTCGACCGGGTCGAGTGACTCTCCGAGCAGGACGACCGCGATCGCGGCGGCGAGGAACGGCTGCAGGTTCGCGGCGAGGGTCGCCCGGGAGGGCCCGATGCGGTCGAGAGAGCGGAACCAGAGGATGTTCGTCGTGACGAGCGGTCCCAGGGTCGCGAACACGAGCAGCGCCCAGACCTCCCACCCGAGCGCCCAGTCCTGCGAGCGGAGCTGCGCGGCGCCGGTGATCGTGATCGGGATCCAGGCGAGCGCGAGCACGACGCTCGAGATGCGGGACGCCGAGTACGTCCGCATCAGCGGCGTCACCAGCATCGAGTAGGCGGCCCAGGTCGCCGCCGTGAGGATCCCGAGGAGCACGCCGCCGAGGTCGCCGCTGAGCTCGCCGCCCGATCCGAGCGCGACGAGCGCGACGCCGCTGAACGACAGGATCGCCCCCGCCCAGAAGCGCGACGGGAGCGTCTCGGTGCCGAGCACGAGCCCGGCGAGGGCGGCGAAGATCGGCGTCGCGCCGAGGATCAGCGCGAGGACCGACGCCGACGTCGTGTCGAGCGCGTACACGAACCCGATCTGGTTGACGTACAGCACGGCCGCGGCGGCGATGACGAGCGGGACGTCGCGTCTCCCGATGCGCAGCGACCGCTCGACCCCAAGGGTCAGCGTCGCGAACACGAGCGCCGCCAGCCCGTAGCGGACGCTGCCGTACGCGAGCGGCTCGAACCCGTGGACGAGGATGTAGCGGCTGACCGTGAGGTTGAGCGCCCAGAGGACGATCGTCGCCAGGAGCATCGCCTCGACGGTCGTCGGCCGGCGCATCCGCGCGACGCTACTCGTTAGGCTTCGCGGCCGATGAGCGACGCTCGCCTTCCGCTCGCGTTCGTGGGGGAAACGACGTCTCCCCCACGTGCCCCCTTCTTCTGCAAGCCGTGGGCCCGGTTCGCCACACCCCTCCACGCTCCCGGGCCGACCGGGGTCGGCCCATGAGCGAGCCGACCGTCGACGACATCGACGCGCTCGTGGGGCCGGCGACGCCGCAGTTCGCGTTCCAGATCCGGGCGCGGGTGCGCGAGGTGATCGACGCGCTGCCGGACGACGATCCGGTGCGCCGCTACGGCGAGCAGCAGATGGAGCTCCTCGACCGGCTCGGCTACGCCTCGACGAAGGCGGACAACTCCGAGCCCGAGTCGCGCGAGCGGATCGGCTGGGAGACGATCCCGTCCTCGGCGACCGCATCGGACCCCTTGCCGCACCGCGCCGACGCGTGACGCGCGGGGGAGCCCCTGGTTCCCCCGCGGGCCCCCTCCTCCCGCGGAGCGACGCCACGAGCGGTCTCCGGACCTCCCGGCCGGCAAAGCCGGCCTCCGGCCGCAACGGGAACGTCCCGGTCCCCCGTCGAGATCTTGCTTCCGGCGGGCCGTGGCCGTGAAGACAGTCCTCGTCACCGGGGGCTCGCGCGGGATCGGCAAGGCGATCGCGCTGCGGCTCGCGCGCGACGGCGCGTCACGCGTCGCGATCGGCTACTTCCGCTCGGACTCGGCGGCCGAGGAGACCGCCGACGAGCTCCGTGCGATCGGGGCGGAGCCGGTCCTCGTCCGGGGGAACATCACCTCGTCCCGCGTCGCCGAGCAGGTCGAGGCGCTCGGCCGGCTCGACGTCCTCGTCCACAACGCGGCGACCGGGGTGATCCGACCGGCGCTCGAGACCGAGGACAAGCACTGGGACTGGACGATGAACGCGAACGCGCGAGCGCTGCTCGGGCTGACACGCGTCGCGGCGCCGAACATGTCGCCCGGTGCGTCGATCGTCGCCATCTCGAGCCTCGGCTCGGTTCGCGTGCTCGAGAACTACTCGCTCGTCGGGACGTCGAAGGCGGCGCTCGAGGCGCTCGTCCGCTACCTCGCCGTCGAGCTCGCCCCGCGCGGGATCCGCGTCAACGCGGTCTCCGCGGGCGTCGTCGAGACCGGCGCGCTCGAGCACTTCCCGAACAAGGAGGAGATGCTCGCGTCGGGGGCACGCAACCCGGTGGGGAGAATCGTGAAGCCGGAGGACATCGCCGGCGTCGTCTCGTTCCTCTGCTCGGCGGACGCCGAGATGATCCGCGGGCAGACGATCGTCATCGACGGCGGCTGGTCGCTGCCGGCCGGCTGACGGTCGTGGGGAACGGTTCGAGCAGCGGACTCGCGCTGGTCCTGGACTGGGACGGGACCGTCACCGAGCGCGACTCGCTGCACATGGTGATCGAGCGGTTCGGCGACCTCGAGGTGTTCGACGCGCTCGAGGAAGAGGTCGGCGGCCGGATGACGCTCGACGAGGTGATCGGGCTCGAGATGGCCACGATCACCGCGCGCCTCGACGAGGTCGTCGCGTGGCTGCTCGCGAACGTCCGCATCCGTCCGGGCTTCCGCGAGCTGGTCGAGGCGCACGACCCGCTCATCGTCTCGGCGGGATTCCACGAGACGATCGAGCCGATCCTGGGACGCGAGGGCGTCGAGGCGCGCGTCGTCGCGAACCACGTGACCCCCGACCCGGGCGGCTGGCGCTCGACCTTCCCGGAGGAGGCGGCGTGCGCGGTCTGCGGCGAGCGCTGCAAGCGCGGCGCGGTCGCGGGGATCGGCCCCTTCGCCTACGCCGGGGACGGCGTGTCCGACCGCTGCGTCTCGCTCGCCGCCGACCGGCGCTTCGCGCGGGACGGCCTCGCGGCCTGGCTCGACGGGCAGCGCGTCGACTACGAGCCGTTCGACGACCTGTTCGACGTCGCGCGGGCGCTCGCCTAGGGGCCGAACGAGGCAACTGCGGCACCGAAGGAGACGCCTTCGGGGACGTGCCCGCGGTAGGCGGGGATCAAGCCGCGGGATTCGGCTTCTGCTGAATCCCGCTTGGCGAGCCGGGAGCCGCCGTCGTTCCTCCGACACGGAGCGTGGGGCGGAAGACGTAGCTCGGGAGCGTCTGGCCGGGGCCGTCGACGAGCGCCTGCATCGCCTCGATCGCGGTTCCGGCGATCTCGTCGATCGGCTGTTCGATCGTCGTGAGCGGCGGCTGGGTCCAGGCCGCCGCATCGATCCCGTCGAAGCCGACGATCGACAGATCGTCCGGGACGCGGAGCCCGAGCGCCACCGCCTCCTGCATCGCCCCGATCGCCATCAGGTCGTTGGAGCAGATGACGGCGGTCGGCCCGTCGCCCCTCGCCCCTTCGATGATCCGGCGGAGCGCGCGGCGTCCACCCTCGACCGAGAACGCGTCGTAGGCGACGTCGGCGCCGGGGTCGAGGCCGTGGGGCGCGAGCGCCTCCTCGCGCCCCCGCGCCTTGTCCCGGGTTGCGAGCGCGAACGCCTCCCCCGCGACGAAGCCGATCCGGCGGTGCCCGAGCTGGAGCAGGTGCTCGGTGGCCATGCGGCCCGACGCGCGCTCGTCGACGCCGACCGACGTGACCGGCAGCGACTCCGAGGACCCGTTCACGAAGACGAGCCGGGCGCCCTGGTCCAGGAGCTGGGCGTAGTGCGAATGCTCCCCGCGGACGTCCGTGATCTCGGCGCACACGAAGACCATCCCCTCCACCCGCCGCTCGAGGAGCATGTGGACGTAGTCGACCTCCCGCATCGCCGACCCGGCCGTGTTGCAGATGATCGTCGAGAACCCGGCTGCGGTGGCGCGCGTCTCCATCGCCTGGGCGAGGGCGGCGAACACCGGGTTGCCGAACTCGGGCATCAGGAGGCCGATCGCACCGCTCGGCTCGGTGCGGCCGGGTGGGACGTAGAGCAGGTCGCGCATCGCGCGCTCGACTCTCTCGCGGGTCTCGGGACGGACGGCGGCCGAGCCGCTCGCGACGCGCGACGCGGTCGCGACACTAACTCCCGCGCGGTCGGCGACGTCTCTGAGACTGGCGGTCCGGTTGTTGGAGCCGTTCGTTTTCATGTCGATGGAACGCATCCCATTCGAATCCGGACGATCTTATCGGACTCCGATACGGACAATACTGTTCACCAACGGTCTAGGGGTGGTAATCTCCCGTCCGTGTTTCATCGGAATGAAACATGTTTCGCGCGACGCGGCGCGAATGCGTCAGACGCGTCGGCAACGTTCTCAAGGAGGAAGCACATGCTGAGCACGACAACGGCCGCGCGCGCGCTCGTGGCCCTGGTCGTCGCCTCGCTCGCCGCGATCGCGCTGACCGCGACCGCGTCGGGCGCCGACGCGACGACGACGATCCGGATCTGGACCGACAAGGACCGGCTCGCGGCGGTGACGAAGGTCGCGAACGCCTGGGCCGCGTCCAAGGGCGCGACCATCGAGGTCGTGCAAAAGGACTTCGGCCAGATCCGCGACAACCTGAAGACGGTGCAGTCGGAGACCGCACCGGACGTGATCGTCGGAGCCCACGACTGGATCGGCGAGCTGTCGGCCAACGGGTCGATCGTTCCGCTCTTCCCGTCGGCCGCGACGCAGAAGCAGTTCCCGGGCTACGCACTCGACGCGTTCTCGTACGGGACGGCGATCAAGAAGCTCTACGGCGCGCCGGTGGCGCTCGAGAACATCGCGCTCGTGACGAACACCAACCTCGCGAAGGTGCCGACCACCTGGGCGCAGCTCCAGAGGTCCGCGCTGGCGACCAAGAAGAAGACGAAGGCTGCGGTGGGCATCTCCGTCCAGCAGGGATCGGGCGGCGACGCGTACCACATGTACCCGCTCTTCGCCGGGCTCGGCGGTTACATCTTCGGCAAGAACTCGGCGGGCAACCTCGACCCGTCGAACATCGGCGTCGCGAACCCGAAGTTCCTGAAGAACCCGGCGTTGATCGACCAGTGGAACAAGCTCGGCCTCATCCGCTCGAGCGTGGACTCGTCGATCTCGCAGGACCTCTTCCTGAAGGGGAAGACGGCGTTCTGGTTCACGGGTCCCTGGAACCTCGACACGCTGAAGAAGTCGGGCCTCTCGTTCCGGATCTCGGGCTTCCCGCAGATCGTCGCGGGAACCAAGGCGGTCCCCTTCCTCGGCGTGCAGGGCTTCATGGTCACGAAGTTCGCGGCCACGCACAACGTCGAGAGCCTCGCAAAGGATCTCGTCTCCAACTACATGATGCAGACAGGCCCGCAGCTCGAGCTCGCGCTCGCCAACACGCGCTACCCGGCGAACCTCAACGCCGGCAAGCAGGTCAAGGACGCGCAGCTCAAGGCGTTCGGACTCGCCAGCACCGGTGGCGTGCCGATGCCGAACATCCCGCAGATGAACTCCGTCTGGGGTGACCTCGGCGCGGCGTGGGTGCGCTCCACGAAGGGCAGCGGGTCGGTCCCGGCTCGCCGCTCGTTCCTCGGCGCCTCGAGGAGCATCGCGCAGAAGATCGGCTAGCCGATGTGAGACAGTGCGGGCGCCGTGAGGCGCCCGCACTCGTCTCTCCTCGACCGCCTGACGACACGGCCGTGAGCACCGGCACAGCGACAGCCCGCACCGCTCCCGGGGTCACGGTCCCGAAGCCGTCCCTCCTCGCCCGCGCGCTACCGGCCTTCTCGGGCACCGTCGGGCTCGTCCTCAAGGTCGTCCTGCTCGCGGTCTCCAACGCGATCGGGTTGTGGGGGCTCGTCGGCCTCCTGAACAACGGGAACACCGTCGCAGGGCTGTGCGTCCTCGCCGCGACCCTCGCGATCGACGCCGTCTACCTGCTCCCGATCCGGGGCCTCGTCCCCGTCAAGTTCCTCGTCCCGGGCACGGTCTTCCTGATCGGCTTCCAGCTGATCCCGATCGTCTACAACGCCTCCGTCGCCTTCTCCAACTGGTCGACGGGCCACAACCTGACGAAGGAGGAGGCGATCCAGACGATCCAGGAGACGTCGCTCGCGCAACCGCCGAACGGCGCCTTCTACACGATGACCCCCGCCCGCGAGGACGGCACGCTGGCGCTCCTCCTCGTCGACCAGGCCACCGGGAAGACGTTCGTCGGCACCGAGGAGGGGCTCACGCCGCTTCCGTCAGCGGACGTCACCGTCGCGAACGGGGCGATCACCGAGGCGGCGGGCTACGAGGTGCTGACGGGCCAGGGGCTCGCGGGGATCGACCAGGAGCTCGCCGGGCTCGTCGTGCCGGCGGGCGGCAACTCGTTCGTCCGTGCCGAGGGGCTCTCGACCGCGCTCGAGCTGACGCCGACGCTCCGCTACGACCCGGAGGCCGACACCTTCACCAACATCGAGAACGGCGCTGTCTTCTCCGACAACGGCAAGGGGGCGTATGCGACCGCCGGCGGGGAGGAGATCGAGCAGGGGTGGCGCACGAACATCGGTCTCCAGAACTTCAAGGAGATCTTCACCAACCCGCTGATCCGCGACCCGTTCCTGTCGACGTTCGCGTGGACGTTCAGCTACGCCCTCCTGTCCGTGCTCTTCACGTTCTTCGCCGGGCTGTTCATCGCGATCGCGCTGAACCACGACGGGCTCCGCTTTCAGCGCGTCCAGCGGTCGATCCTGATCCTGCCGTACGCGATCCCCGCGTTCCTCTCGCTGCTCGTGTGGCGCGGTCTCCTGAACGACGACTTCGGCGTCGTCAACAGCATCCTGCCCTTCGACGTGCCGTGGCTCTTCGACCCGTTCTGGGCGAGGGTCTCGTGCCTGCTCGTCAACTTCTGGCTCGGGATCCCGTACATGTTCCTCATCTGCACCGGCGCCCTCCAGGCGATTCCCGGCGAGATGACCGAGGCGGCGCGTGTCGACGGCGCCTCCGGGCTCCAGGTGTTCCGGAAGATCACGCTGCCGCTCCTGCTCGTGGCGGTGGCGCCGCTCCTGATCGCCTCGTTCGCGTTCAACTTCAACAACTTCAATGCGATCTACTTCCTGACGGAGGGCGGGCCGTACAGCGCGGAGCAGTCCGTCGCCGGCTCGACGGACATCCTCGTGAGCTACACGTACAAGGTCGCCTTCCAGACCGGCCGGGGCGGCGACTACGGTCTCGCGGCCGCGCTGTCGATCGTGATCTTCCTGATCATCGGCACGATCTCGGCGGTCACCTTCATCCGTACCAAGGCGCTGGAGAACGTCGCGTGACGACGGGCGCAGAGAGCACCCCGGTACCCGTGAGCGCAGCCGAGCGGGCTGTCGCAGCGGCGCTGGAGACGGCTGCGGGGGTGACGGCGGCCGAGACGCCAACACCGGAGCGGCCGCCGTTCCGGGAGGTCTGGTGGCGCTACCTCGTCGGGCTGCTGGCGATGGCGTTCGCCCTGTTCCCGGTCGTCTACGTCGTCTCGGCCGCGTTCAACCCGGTGCCGTCGCTCTCCACCGCGTCGGTCGTCCCGGAGGGCCTCACGCTCGACAACTTCCGCGCGATCCTGTCCGACCCGAGGGAGCCCTACCCCAACTGGTACCTCAACACGATGATCATCGCGACCGCGACCGCGATCGTGACCGTCCTCCTGGGCGCGCTCGCCGCGTACGCGTTCTCGCGCTTCCGGTTCAGCGGGCGCCGCGTGGGGCTGCTCTCGCTGCTCCTGATCCAGATGTTCCCGCAGTTCCTGGCGGTCGTCGCGATCTACCTGATCATGCTCGACATCTCCGATGTCTTCCCGGGGATCGGGCTCAACACCCGGACGGGGCTCATGCTCGTCTACCTCGGCGGCGCGCTGGGCGTCAACGCCTGGCTCCTCGTCGGCTTCTTCAACTCGATCCCCATCGAGCTCGACGAGTCCGCCCGCGTCGACGGCGCGACACCGGCGCAGATCTTCTGGGGCGTCATCCTGCCGCTCGGCGCGCCGGTCCTGGCCGTGATCGGGTTGCTCTCGTTCGTCTCGACGCTGAACGAGTTCATCATCGCCTCGCAGCTCCTCCAGGCCCCGGAGAAGTACACGCTCTCCGTCGGCCTCTACGGCTTCATCTCGGACCAGTTCGGACAGGAGTGGGGGCCGTTCTGCGCCGGCGTCGTCCTCGCTGCGCTCCCCGTGGTGCTGATCTTCATCGTTCTTCAGCGCTGGATCGTGGGCGGCCTCACCCAGGGCGCGGTGAAGGGATGAGGGTGATCGAGGCGCCGCACCACGACGGATCGGAGCTGTACGTCGTGGACGCTCCCGCGGAGCCCGGCGAGACGACCACCGTCCGCCTCCGCGTGCCCGGCGCGTCGGCCGTCGACGCGGTCGCCGTGCGGTACGTCACGGACGGCGAGCCGCACGTCGCCGTCGCCGAGATCGACGAGCATGGGGCCGACGAGACGTGGTGGCGCGCCTCGTTCCGCGTCCGCAATCCGGCGACGCCGTATCGCTGGCTGCTCTCCGGAGGGGCCGTGGGCTACGGCTGGGTCACCGGGGAGGGGCTCGTCGGCCACGACGTGCCCGACTCCGATGACTTCGTGTGCGCCGTGGGCGACGACGCTCCCGGCTGGCACGTCGACGGCGTCGTGTACCAGGTCTTTCCCGACCGCTTCGCCCGCTCGGGAGGCGAGCGAACGCCGCCCGACTGGGCGGTGCCGCGCGACTGGGGCGACACCCCGACCGGATGGGGGCCCGAAACGCCGCACGAGTGGTTCGGCGGCGACCTCGGCGGAGTCGAGGCCCACCTCGACCACCTCGAGCGGCTCGGCGTCTCGATCCTGTACCTGACCCCGTTCTTCCAGGCCCGCTCGACGCACCGCTACAACGCGACGTCCTTCGACCACGTCGACCCGCTCCTCGGGGGCGACGAGGCGCTCGTGTCGCTCGTGCGGGCGGCCCACGCACGCGGGCTCCGCGTGATCGGCGACCTCACCATCAACCACATCGGCGACGACCATCCCTGGTTCGAGCGCGCGCGCGAGGGAGACGTCCCCGAGCGGCGCTTCTTCTGGTTCGACGACGGCCTCGAGCACGGCTACGAGGCATGGGCGGGCGTCCGCACGCTGCCGAAGCTCGACCACCGGGACGAGGAGCTTCGCCACCGCCTGCTGGGCGGCGCCGAGGCGGTCGTCCAGCGCTGGCTGCTTCCGCCGTTCGAGCTGGACGGCTGGCGGCTGGACGTGGCCAACATGGCCGGGCGCCGCGGCGACGTCGACGTGGCCCTGGAGCTCGCCCACGCGGTTCGCGGGGCAGCGCTCGACGCGCGGGCCGACGCGGTCCTCGTCGCGGAGCACGCCCACGACGCGCGCTTCGACCTCCAGGGCGGAGGGTGGCACGGGACGATGGCCTATATGGGCTTCACGCGGCCGGCCTGGGCCTGGCTCCGCGGCGACGTCCTCCCGGCGGAGCTCCAGCTCGGCTTCCTCGGCCTGCCCGTCGAGGTGCCGCGCCTGGGCGGTGCCGCCGTGACGGCCACCATGCGGCGCTTCCGCGCCGGGATCCCGTGGCGCTCCGTGCTCTCGAGCTGGGTGCTGCTCGACAGCCACGACACCGCGCGCTTCCGGGTCGTGAGCGGCTCGCGCGAGCGCCACGTCGTCGGGATCGGGCTCCAGATGACGACGCCCGGCGTCCCGATGGTGTTCGCCGGCGACGAGGTCGGGCTCGAGGGCGCCTGGGGCGAGGATGCCCGGCGCACGATGCCCTGGGACCGGCGGGAGGCCTGGGATGCAGGGCTGCTCGAGGCCTATCGCACTCTGATCGGCCTCCGCCGGTCGTCGTGGGCGCTCGCCCGCGGCGGGATCCGCTTCGCCCACGTGGGGACGGACGCGATCGCGTACCTCCGCGAGACGCGTGACGAGCGGCTGCTCTGCCTGGCCGTCCGCGCGGCGACCGACGACGTCCCCCTTCCGCTCGCCACGCTCGGCGCGACCGCGCTGGAGCCGCTCTACGGTGAGGAGGCCCGCATCGAGCCGGGACGAGCCGTGCTCCCCGGCGACGGGCCGGCGTTCCATGTCTGGAGACTGCGATGAGAGCCCGAGGAGACGCCCCATGGCCGAGGTGAGGCTGCAGGAGGTCGACAAGGTCTATCCCAACGGCTTCCACGCCGTGAAGGACCTTTCGCTCGACGTCGAGGACGGCGAGTTCCTCGTGCTCGTCGGCCCGTCGGGCTGTGGGAAGACGACTGCCCTCCGGATGGTGGCCGGGCTGGAGACGATCACCGACGGCGAGGTCTCGATCGGCGGACGGGTGGTCAACCAGATGACGCCGAAGGACCGGGACATCGCGATGGTCTTCCAGAGCTACGCCCTGTACCCCCACCTCTCCGTGGCGGACAACATCGCCTTCGGGTTGCGGCTGCGCAGGACGCCGAAGCGCGTCGTCGAGGAGCGCACCGCCTGGGCGGCGCGCATGCTCGACCTGACGCCGTACCTCGACCGCAAGCCGAAGCAGCTCTCCGGCGGGCAGCGCCAGCGCGTCGCGATGGGCCGGGCGATCGTCCGCGAGCCGAAGGTGTTCCTCATGGACGAGCCGCTGTCGAACCTCGACGCGAAGCTGCGCGTCCAGATGCGCGGTGAGATCGCGAAGCTCCAGCACGACCTCGGCACGACCACGATCTACGTGACGCACGACCAGGTCGAGGCGATGACGATGGGCCACCGTGTGGCCGTGATGCACCAGGGCGCGCTCCAGCAGGTCGACGGGCCGCAGCGGCTGTACGACGAGCCCGCGAACCTCTTCGTCGCGGGGTTCATCGGCACGCCGCCCATGAACATCTTCGCGGCCGATCTCCGGGTTGCCGAGGGCCGGGTCACGGTCTCGCTCGACGGACAGGAGCTCCCGGTGCCCGACAGCGCGCTCGAGCGGTATCGGGCGCTGGCCAGCTACAACGGCCGCTCCGTCGCGATGGGCATCCGCAGC
>Ga0111539_10012334_pt1 | contig 10709 bp, 8 predicted proteins | sample RhiMethybrSRZTD1_FD_79667 | JGI IMG/M metagenome (GOLD analysis project Ga0111539, IMG submission 79667) | Populus rhizosphere microbial communities from Tennessee, USA - Rhizosphere MetaG P. TD hybrid SRZTD1 (version 2) (version 2) | ecosystem: Host-associated > Plants > Roots > Rhizosphere >... | reverse complement strand
GAGGCCGCCGCCCGCACCGGTGAGGAGCAGGCGGAGGCAGTCGCGCGTGTCGTCGTCCAGTGCCGACAGGATCTCGTCGGCGTTCACGTCCGGAGCGGTGTTGAGCACCGGGATCGCGTCGCCCTCCTCGAGCGCGGGCTCCGCCTTCGTGCCGGGGTCGAGCTCCAGGAACATGTCCTTCAGGCCCGTCCGCGGCCGCAGGAGCGCCGTCGCGTCGGCACGGACGAGGTCGTCGTACTCGGGATCGAGCTCGAGCTTGACAACGGCCACGCCGTTCTCCAGCTCCACTTGGCCGAGGTCGCCCACGCGCATGCCCGCAACCCGGATCGTCTGGCCCTGGCCCGGCATCACGCCCTGAGCATTGGCCAGCTCGGCCTTCAGCTCGAAGGGCTTCTCTTCGATGAACGGGATCCGGAAGCGCTGCTCGTTGAGGATGAAGGCGGCGCAGCCGATCGCGATCGCGGCCAGCGCGATCATCGCCGCGAAGTCGACGAGGTGCTTGCGGATCGCGTGCCTCACTTGCTCACGTCCTCGGCGAGCTTGCCGCTGTCGAGCCGCACGAGCCCGAGCTTGTCCAGCATCTCCTTCTCGTTCTTGCCGACGTAGACGAGCGGGTCGAACGTCGGCAGCCCCTGCGCCGTCCGGCGCATGTGGTCGACGAGCTTGTTCCACTCGAAGTTCGCCTTCGCCTCGCGCGCCTTCGCCGCCGCGCTCGTGATCGTGCCCTGCGGGTTGATCTCCTGCTCGGCCGCCGGCGCCTGCGCCGCGTGCAGGTTGGGCACCTCCTGCGTCTCGCACGGCTGGTCGGGCCGGAACTTCGGGCGGTACTCGTCGGTCGGCGGGGCGACCGGCCGGACGCCCTCGATCGGGAAGAGCTGGCGCGAGAAGTAGTCCTGGCCGGCCTCGCCGGTCGTCACCAGTTGAACAGGGCCGCCGCCCGCCTGCACGCGGAAGAAGGACGAGTTGCCGTCGAAGAGGCGGCTCTCACCCGCGAGGCCGACGAACGCGCGCTGCTGCTGCTCGAACCAGGGCTCGCCGCTGTTGTCGTCGTCCGGGTTGTCCGTGTCGAAGTCGGGATCCGGGATCGGCTCGTGCGCGAACGGGACGAGCACATTGTTCTGGCAGGCCGACAGCGTCCGCGTGTACCGGAAGGTCTTCGTCGAGCCCTTGTTCAGGTGGACGATGTCCGGGATCGCGTCGCGCAGGTCGTCGGCGAGCCCCTGCAGCTCGTCCTTGGACACGAGCGCGCGCAACTGCTGCACGAGCGGGATCTGCGCGTCGAGTGTCGGCGACGCAGCCCGCGTGCCGGGGAGCGCCTCGCGCGCGAATGCGCGCAGCGACGGCAGCGCGCTGTTGAGCGACTGGAGCGCGGGGCGTCCGACCTTCACGACGTCGCGCAGCTGCGGGATCGTGGCCTTCAGGTTGTCTTCCTGCGCCGCGAAGGCCGCCACCGTGCGGTTGAGGTTCGTGACGAAGCCCTTGAGGGCGTCCTCGTTGCGCGAGAGCGCGCCGAACACCTTGCCCTGGCCCTTGAGCAGGCGCGAGAGGTCGTGGTTCTCCGTGCCCAGGTACGCCTCGGACACCTGCGCGCTGTCGCGGTAGGCGTCCTCCCAGTACCGGATCGCCTCGTTGAAGCCGGCCGCGCCCGCGCCCTTCAGCGCGGTCGAGAGCTCGTCGAAGATGATCCGGAAGTCCTCGCGCTGGTCGCGGCGGAGGACGTCCTGCAGGACCTGGTGCTGCTGCGTGGGGAAGTCCGCCTGGTTCGGCGGAAGCGTCTCGCCCGACGGAAGCTCCTCGGCCGACGGGCTGCCCGGATGCAGCTCGACGAAGTAGTTGCCCTCGAGGAAGATCCGGTTGCGGATCTTGATCGTGGCGTCCTCCTTGATCGGGAGGGCCTCGTCGCTGTCGATCTGCATCGTGACCCGCGCGTACGACTCGTCGGCGTGCTCCGGCAGGAGATCGCGATCGTCGCTCGCGATCGGCTCGACCTCGGTGACCTTGCCGACGTCGACGCCCGCCACGCGCACCGGCGAGCGCTGCTTCAGGTCGTTCGCCGAGCGCACGACGAAGTTGAGCTCGTACGGGTCGGCGAACGGGTTCGCCTTCGTGTAGGCGAAGTACGACACGATCGAGAGCACGACGATCGCGATCGCGCCCGCGGCGACCGGCGACAGCTTGTGACGGTGCCCGGGGCGCTGGCCGAGGATCTCGCTGTACGGGAGCCGCGCCATCAGGGAACGTCCTTCAGGTTCTCGACGCCGGGCCAGCCGACGGTGGTCGGGCCGGCGAGCCCCGGGATGTTCGAGTCGGCGACGATGTGGTTGCCGCCCAGCTCGTCAGCGGAGACCCCGTACCGGGAGCCGGTGATGAGGCGTTCGAGGTAGCCGCGCTGCCCGGTCTGGCAGTCGGCGTTCCCGGCCGCGTCGATGGCGGGGCCGTACGGATGCGTGTGGAGAGTCTCGAGCGGGCCGAGCCCCGGCCGGCTCGCGCCGATCGCAGCCTCGTCGGGCGGCAGGTCGACCGGTCGCTCGCCGGTCGAGTCCGACAGACGGTTGTCCTGCTCCCGGTTGTCGGACCGGAGCAGGACGCGCTGGATCGTGCCGCCGCGGACGGGCTCCGAGACGTGCTCGCCGATCGAGGTCCAGTAGTAGTTCCAGTAGTTGCAGACCGTCTGGTACGGCGCCACGTACTCGACGAGCGGGGCGAAGACCGTGAAGGCGTCGTCGAGGTCCTGGAGCGCGAGCAGCGTGCTCGGGTTCGCCGCGGCGTCGTAGAGCGCATCGAGCACGCCCTCGGTCCGCTCGTAGAGATCGGGTGCCTTCTCGAGCACCGGCGTGCCCACCTCGAGCGCGCGCGCGAGGACCGGGGCGGAGCGGTCGAGCTCGTCCGCAACGGGCTGGAGCCGGCGGAACAGGATCTCGGCGTCCGCGAGGAAGGGCTCCTGGACGGGGAAGCTCCTGATGCCGGCGTCGAGCGTCTCGGGTGAGCGTTCGATCGTCTGGCGCAGCGCCTCGGGGTTGCGCGAGAGCGCCTCGAAGGTCGTCGCCATGTTCTCGAAGAGCTGGGCGTAGGTCTCCGCGACGGGCGCTATCTGGCCGGAGAAGCGCCGCAGCTCCACGAACAGCCGATCCAGTCGAACCGCCGGGTCGGAGAGCGTCCGGAACACGGGCTCGGCGTGCGTCAGGAAGGGGACGAAGTTGCGGATGATCTGGTTGATCGCGACGCCGCGGCCGGCGAACGCGGTTCCGAAGCCCTCGAGCGCGGTGCGTTGGTTGTTGCGCGTCTCCTCGTCGAACGTGCTGAAGAAGTCCTCGAGCTCGATCGACTCGCTCGAGTTCTTCAGCGGGATCGTGTCGCCCGCCGGGTAGCTACGCGCGCTGTTGCCCAGCGTCAGCTCGACGTACTTGAGGCCGAGGGGAGAGCGCGGCCTGACCTTGACGAACGTGTCGAGCGGCAGCGGCTCGACCTGCTTGTCGAGCTTCATGTCGATCACGGCGATCGTGTCGCCGGTCTTCTCGTCGATCGCCGGCCTGATCTTCTCCACGAGGCCCACGCGGCGGCCACCGAGCTGGACGTCGTTGCCGTTGACGAGGTTCGAGCCGCCGGGCAGCTCGGCGGACAGGTCGTAGGTGGGGACGAACGGGAGCCCCTGGTTCGCGTTGTACGCCAGGAAGACCGCGACGATCGCGATCAGCACCGTCACGGCGCCCACGAGCACCGGGCTGGCGACTATCGATGATGCGGGTCGGCGGCTCATGGCGAGAGGAGGTAGTCGAGGAGCGTTTCCGGCGTGTCGTTCGTCCCGAGGTCGGGCGCCTTCGGCACGGTCGGCTTCTTGGTGATGCCGTCGAGCAGGTCCTGGATCTGCGGCGGCAGCGTGATCTGCGGCTTCGATATGTCGCGCTGCCCGGGCAGCGGTGGCGCCTCCGGCTCGCCCCTGCCGCGTCTTCGGCCGAGGCCGCTTTGGTCGTCGGCATTCGCCGTTGCGGGGTCGCCGACGCCGGCGCCCTCACCCTCGAGCGCCTGCTTGTAGTCGCACAGGTCCTTGCCGTCGTGGATCAGGCTCGTGGGGCCCTCGGCCTTGCCGGGCACCTGGGCCTCGATGCAGGGCTGGTAGGGGCCGACGCCCGTCGAGCAGAGCTCGATCAAATGCTCGTCGGGGTTGTTCTGGTACGAGGAGCAGTCGGTCTGGAGCAGGACGATCCGGAGGAAGTGGCTCGCCCGGTCGAAGCCGTTGATCCCGAGCGTCTGCCAGTAGACGTAGTTCAGGATCGCCTCCATGCCCGTGAAGCCCTCGCCCTCCTGCGCGGCCGTCTTGTCCGGCGCCGGCGGGGCGAGCTGCTCGTGCAGCGGGTCGTCGTCGACCGAGCGCTCGCGGTCGTCGATCGTCTGGAGGAACTGCCGCAGCGGCTTCGCGAGCCGCGGCGCGTTCTCCGACAGCTGGCGCAGCTCCGCGATCTCCTCCGCGGACTCGATCAGGGCCTTCTTGCCGACCACGGCCGCGTCGCCGAGCGCGCGCGTCGACCCGCGCGAGGCATTCGAGAACGGCTCGAGTGCCTTCAGCAGGCGGTAGAAGTCCGGCGCCGCGGCGTGCATGCGGCGCAGGAACGGGATCTGTTCCGTCGCAGTCGCATCGAGTTGGGCGAGCGTCGGTCGCAGCTCGCGCAGGAAGGTGGGGAGCTTGTTCCACTGCGCCTGGAGGCTGTCGGCGCGCGAGGCCTGGATCTCGGCGGTCTCCATCGCCTCCTGCGCCCAGCGCGAGAGCTGCTCCTTCTTCGGCTCGACCGCCGCGCTCACCCGGTCGGCGTCCGTGATGAAGTCGCGGATCGTCTCGTTCTGGCGATCGAGGATCGCGAGCGTCTCGTTGACCTCCTTGAGCGCGGGGTGCGCGCGCTTGATGACCTCGTTGAGCTCCTCGGGCCGGCCCGCCAGGCCGACGCCCAGCTCCGACAGGAGCAGCCGGAAGCGCTCCCTGTACGGGCGCCGCATGACGCTCGCGATCAGGTCAGGGGGGATCGACGAGCTGGTCCGCTCGACAGGGATCGTGCCGCCTTCCGGGATCTCCTCACCGGCGGTGCCGACCTCGCAGTCGACGTAGTACTCGCCGATCAGCGACTGGTTGCGGACGCGGCACTCCGAGTCCTCGCGTAGCGCGTCGAAGCCCGGCTCCTTCACCTCGACCTCGACGCGGACCTTGTACGGCTCCGTGTCGGTCAGCTCGAACTTGTTGACCGTGCCGGCGCGGACGCCGCCGATCTTCAGGTCGCCGCCCTCGACCAGGCCGAACGCGTTGTCGAACTCGACCCAGTACTTCTTGCCCTCCGCGTTGCTGCCGGACGCGCCCGTGAACGCGAACGCGGCGGCGGCCGCTCCGAGCAGGACGAGAATGGAGAGTGCGCGCCTCATTCCGGAGCCTGAATCGATCGGTCGGATTCGAGGCAGTCGAGCTCCTCGCGCTCGTCGTCCGACCAGACGTTCGAGCCGTCCGGCGCCGGCGCCTCGGCCGCGCCCGGGCAGCGCTTGTACTGGTGGAGGTTGGCGAGCTCCTCGAAGACCGTGCCCTGGTCCTCGCGCGGGATCAGCCCGCCGTCGGAGACGGTGAACATGTTGAAGTAGGTCTGCGAGCGCGAGAAGCTGCCGAGCGCGTCGTACGCGCCGGTCTGGGAGAAGTCGTCGAACCAGGCGAGGAAGTCCGGTGTGTACGGCCGGCCCTGGGCCACGACCGGCGCGGAGTCGCGGAACGCCTCGGCGGCCTCGGGGAACGACCCGCGCTTGCGGCCCAAGTCGACCGGCCCCGTGCCGAAGTCGATCTGGCGCTCTTCGGTGTCGACCGCGATGTCGGCGAGCGGCGGGTACGTCCGGTTCAGCTCGAGCAGGTCGTTGTTGGGGCCCGGCGATCCGGTCAGCCGCGCGAGGTCGCGGACGGTCGGCACAGCCTCGTTCGCGAACGGGCGCAGCTCGTCGAGGTACGGGCCGAGCTTGCGCGCGACCGGCTTCGACGCCTCGACGAGCGGGTCGACGTCGTCGAGCGCGGCGCGCAAATTCACGTACGTCGAGTTGGCCGTGCGCATGAAGTCCGGCAGGCGCGACACGAGCTCGGCGAGCGCCTCCTTCTCGGACCCGAGCGCGCGCGTAGTCCGGTTCAGGTGGTTCACGAGCGGGCTGAGCTCACCCTCCTTCTCCGCGAGGGCCGTCACGAGCCGGGAGGAGTCCTGTATGAAGCGCTCCAGCACCGGCGGGTCGTAGGTCAGCTCGCGGAACAGCCGGCTGGCCGCCGACAGGTTCGTCTTCAGATACGGCAGCCCGCGGTTGGCGTCATCGCCGACGCCCGCGTACTGGCGCCGCCCGCCGCGGAAGAAGCCCTGGATCGACTCGCGCGTCTTCTTGTCGAACATGCTGAAGAACGTGTCGATCTCGACCACGGAGGTGGTCCGATCCGACTCGATCACTGCGCCGTCCTCGAGCATCTCCTGCTTGCCCGCGGCGGCGTCGCTCTCGCTGGCCGACGGCAGGTGGACCTCGACGAAGCGGTTGGCGACCGAGGACAGCGACCCGGGGCGAATAACGAGGCGCGAGCCGGCCGGCAGCGGCGCGTAGTCGTCCTCCACCTCGAACTCGACCTCGGCCTCGCCGTCGTCGGTGATCTTGAAGTCGGTCACCTGGCCGATCTGCACGCCTCCGAGCTCGACGAGGTTGCCCTTCACGAGCTGTCCGGCGTTGATGAAGCGCGCCTTCAGCGCGTAGGTGTCGCCCCCGCTACCGAACAGGAGCAGTGCGACAAGGACGCTCGCGGCGACGACTGCCGCCAGCGCCGCGAACCTCGTAAGGCCGCTTCTTTGCCCCGCAGCGGCGCCTCCCATCGGGCGAATCTACCTTTGAGCATGCGCTCGCGCGCCAGTTGAGGGACGCTCAGCGCTGGGTCGCGCCGCGCACCAGGAACGCCATGCTCACGAGCACCGCGGCGAAGCCCACGGCGCGTGCGAGGTCGACCATGTAGGCGAGCCCGTCGGAATGGGACTCGATCACGTCGGTCAGGTCGGCGCCCGGATACTGGAAACCGGCGATCGCGAAGACCGTGGCCGCGGCCAGGGACGCCCGCGCGCAGAAGGGCAGGCGGCGCCAGTCGAACGCGGCAAAGGCGCAGAAGACGAGCGCGAGGATGAACAGGGGCCCGAAAGTCATGCGAGTCCACGTCAACCATCGGCAATCGACGGGGCTTTCGCAACCCCCCATTCGGACCGTTTTGGCACCCACCGGTCGGATAGGGTCGCCCCCGTGGAGGCTTCGCTTCCCGAACAGATCGTCGACGCGATCCACGACATCAGCGGGCGTCACGAGAACACCCGTGCCGTCCACGCGAAGGGTGTCGTCTGCGAGGGCACCTTCACCGCGACGCCGGAGGCCGCGAAGCTCACGCGCGCAGCTCACATGCAGGGGGACCCCGTGCCCGCGACGGTGCGGTTCTCGAACGGCGGCGGGGACCCGGGCGCGAAGGACTCGTCGAAGGACGGGCGCGGCCTCGCCGTGAAGCTCTACCTCGAGGACGGGAGCCGGACCGACATGGTCGCCATCACGCTGCCGCGCTTCTTCGTGCGGAATCCGGACGATTTCCTCGAATTCACGCGCTCACGCAAGCCCGACCCCGAGACGGGGCAGCCCGACATGGCGAAGATCGGCGCCTTCCTCGAGGCACACCCCGAGGCGCTGCCCGCGATCCAACACGCGCTGTCGCAGCCGGCGCCGGCGAGCTACGCGCAGCTCGAGTACAACGGCATCCACGCGTTCAAATGGATCGCGCCGGACGGCACGGAGCGCTGGACGCGCTTCAGCTTCCGGCCGGCGGCGGGGGTTGCGGGGATCTCCGACGAGGAGGCCGCCGAGCGGTCGCCCGACTACCTCCAGGAGGAGCTCCGCGACCGGCTCGCGCGCGAGCCGTTCGAGTTCGAGCTCGAGGTGGCGATCGCGCAGGAGGGCGACGACCCCGACGATCCCACCGAGCCGTGGCCCGACGACCGTGAGCGCGTCGTCGTGGGCGCGCTGCGCATCGATGGGCTCGACACCAAGCGCGAGCGCGACGGCGACGTGCTCGTGTTCGATCCGACGCGTGTCACGGACGGGATCGAGCTCTCGGGCGATCAGATCCTCCGTGTGCGGCCCGACGCGTACGCCGTCTCGGTCGAACGCCGCAGCGGTGTGCGCCGCTCGTGAGCGAACTTCCACGCCCTCGCACGTCCGACGAGGAGATCGTGCAGGCGGACAGCCCGGCGGTCGCGTCGCTGTTCAGCGACGCCGACCGCGTCGAGCGGATCACGAACGAGATCTGGACCGGCTTCAACACGCTCGCGGACCTCGGGCCCGCGGCCGTCGTCTTCGGATCGGCGCGCACCCCGCCGTCAGATCCTCTCTACGCGGACGCGCGCGAGGTGGGGCGGCGGCTCGGCGAGGCCGGCTTTGCCGTGATCACCGGCGGGGGCCCGGGCATCATGGAGGCGGCGAACAGGGGCGCCGTGGAGGCGGGCGTGCAGTCGGTCGGGCTCAACATCGAGCTGCCGTTCGAGCAGGCGATGAACGAGTGGGTCAGGCTCGGGATCGAGTTCGAGTACTTCTTCACGCGCAAGCTCATGTTCGTGCGGTATGCGTGCGCGTGGGTCGTCTTCCCGGGTGGCTACGGGACGCTCGACGAGCTGTTCGAGCTTCTCACGCTGATCCAGACCGGCAAGGCCCACAACTATCCCATCGTCCTGGTGGGCAGGGAGCACTGGGATGGCCTCTCGGACTGGTTGCGCGACGAGGTGCTCGCGCAAGGGCGCATCTCACCCGCCGACCTCGACGTGTTTCACATCTGCGACGACCCCGCCGAGGTGGCGGAGACGGTCAGGCGCGCGTCAGGGCTGTAGCAACGGCCCGAGCGTCCTGTCCCGCAGGAGCTCCGCGCCGCCCGAGCGGACCGGTTGCTCGCGCTTCTCGACGCGGGGCTCCCCGGTCGCGGAGGCGGGTGTCGCGTCGATCGGATCGCTGTCGCCACCGCTGATCAGGAGCGTCCCGGCGAGCCCGGCGAGAAATATGAGCAGCACGGCCGCCGCTGCGGCGGGGGAAGGCATGCGCAGCCTGAGCGGGGGCACGAGGCGCAGGCGGCGCGGCTTCGGCGTCGCGGGCGCCGGCGGGCTCCAGAGATGCACGCTCCAGTCGGCGTCGAAGCGCGCGCCGGCCTTGGACACCGTCTCGCTGCGCAGCCAGCCCACGCCCACGAGGCGCGCGACCTTCAGGTCGGCCGGCGCCGGGCTCGTGTCCAGGCGCTCGTGTGGCCCGCCGAGAGCGAGGGCGTAGAGCAGCTCGAGCACGTCGCCGTCCGGCGCGCCGAGCGCCGGCGGCCAGCGCAGGATCCTCAAAAAGGCGGTCTGGGTGGCCTCCGCGGCCGCCTCGACCGAGCCCGTGACGGACAGCGCCGTGGCGAAGACGTCGTGCGCGTAGTGGTCGTAGAACCGGACGAACGCCGCCCCGTCGCCGCCGGCCGCGCGCCTCGCCAGCTCCGCGTCACGAGGCAGCAGATCGATGACGGCGGGCGGCATGATTCGGCAGTCGTCTCCCAAGACCGAGCTTATTCTCGCTTTTCCCGAATTTGCGTGGTTCACACATCTGTGGAGGGGGGTACCGGAGCCATGTGACCATCACCGCGGCAGTGGCCCGGAAGCGGACCTCGCTCTGGCTCGATACCTCCGGCGAGGGGGGCTTCCCCCGGCTCGACCGGCCGCTGTCAGTCGACGTCGCCGTGCTCGGCGGGGGGATCGTGGGAGTCAGCACAGCGCTGCTGCTCAAGCGCGCCGGCATGACGGTCGCCGTGGTCGAGGCGGACCGCATCGGCGCCGGCGTGACGGGGAACACGACGGCGAAGCTCAGCTCGCTCCACGGTCTGAGCTACGCCCGGATCGCTTCGAGCTTCGGCGACGATGGGGCGCGGGCACACGGCGAGGCCAACCAGGCCGGAATCGAGCAGATCGCGCAGTGGGTCGAGGACGAGGGGATCGACTGCGACTTCCGCCGCAAGCCGAACTACACGTACGCGAGCTCGCGCGAGGGCGTCGTGGACATCGAGCGCGAGGTCGAGGCTGCGCAGCGCGCCGGCCTCCCCGCTTCCTACACCGAGGAGACCGACCTGCCCTATCCCGTGGCGGGAGCGATCCGGTTCGACGAACAGGCCGAGTTCCATCCGCGCCGCTTCCTGCTCGCGCTCGCGGACCTGGTCGCCGGGGATGGCAGCCACGTGTTCGAGGGGACGCGGGCGACGGGCGTGTCGGAGGGGCGTCCGTGCCGGATCGAGACGACCGGTCCGCCACTGACCGCGGGACACGTCGTCGTCGCGACGCATTTCCCGTTTCTCGATCGCGGCCTCTACTTCGCCCGCATCCACCCTGAGCGTTCGTACGCGCTCGGGGTGCGGGTACGCGGCCGGACGCCGCAGGGGATGTACATCTCCTCAGAGCAGCCCACGCGCTCGATCAGGAGCCATCCCGTCAGCGACGGCGAAATCCTGATCGTGGGCGGCGAGGGTCACAAGACCGGCCAGGGCGGCGACACCCTCGAGCGCTACCGCGCCCTCGAGCGGTTCGCCCGCGAGTACTGGGACGTCGAGAGCGTCGAGTACCAGTGGGCGAGCCAGGACAACGATGCGGTCGACCACATGCCGTACATCGGCCGGTTCGCACCGCACT
>Ga0111539_10012333_pt1 | contig 10709 bp, 9 predicted proteins | sample RhiMethybrSRZTD1_FD_79667 | JGI IMG/M metagenome (GOLD analysis project Ga0111539, IMG submission 79667) | Populus rhizosphere microbial communities from Tennessee, USA - Rhizosphere MetaG P. TD hybrid SRZTD1 (version 2) (version 2) | ecosystem: Host-associated > Plants > Roots > Rhizosphere >... | reverse complement strand
GGACGCGATCGACTACATCGAGAAGAACGCGAAAAAGTAGGGTCGAGCCCTCGAGTCCCCTCGCTCGCCGGTGCTCGATTTTCGAGCCCGGCGCGCGCGAGGAGAGTTGCCGCTTCGCCGACCCGCCTTCAAACTCCGGTCTAATCCATACGGCGTCAGTTTCTCACTACCAGATCGATCGTCGGAGCAGCCATATGCCCACTCAAGCATCTGACCGGACAGGCAGAGTGACGTGTGAGCGGAGGCAGCAAGGCGAGGCGTCTCGCGGGAGTTTTCTGGGGAGGGCTGATCGGCAGTCTGGAAATGGCGAAGGACTGACGCGGTTGAGCTAATAGAGTCATGGAACGAGTCGTTATTACGGGTATCGGGCTGGTTACGCCCAACGGAATTGGGACCGGTGAGTCCTGGAAGTCCATCGTCGACGGGCGGGCGGGCATAGCCCCCATCACGCTCTTCGATGCGACGGGCTACAACTCCCGCATTGCGGGCGAGGTCAAGAACTTCGACCCCGTCCAATTCATCGAAAAGAAGAAGATCAAAGAGATGGCGCGGTTCATCCAGTTGTCGATGGCCGCCAGCAAGCTCGCCGTGCAAGACGGCCATCTCGAGCTCTCCGACGAAGATCGCGAGACGGCGGGCTGCTTCATCGGGGTCGGCCTCGGCGGCCTCGAGGGCATCGAAGCCATGGGCCGCACCCTGGTGGAAAAAGGCCCGAGCAAAATCAGCCCCTACTTCATTCCGTCGGTCATCGCCAACCTCGCCGCGGGGCAAGTGTCCATCGCGCTCGGCCTGCGGGGCCCGAGCTACTGCAACACGAGCGCTTGCTCGTCGTCGGCACATTCGATCGGCGAAGCGTGCGAGTGGATCCGGCGCGGACGCGCCGAGCTCATCATCGCGGGCGGCGCCGAATCGACGATCACCGGCCTCGGCGTCGGCGGGTTTTGCGCGATGTTCGCGCTCTCGCGCCGCAATGACGACCCCGCTCGCGCGAGCCGTCCTTTCGACAAGGGGCGCGATGGCTTCGTCATTGGCGAAGGCGCCGGCACGCTCATCCTCGAGTCGCTCACGCACGCCAAAAAGCGCGGCGCCACCATCTACGCCGAAATCACCGGCTACGGCGCGACCAGCGACGCCCACCACCTCACGCAGCCCGCGCCCGAAGGGGCCGGAGCGCAGCGCTCGATGCGCATGGCCTTGGCCGACGCCAAGCTCGATCCGAGCAAGATCGACTACATGAACGCGCACGGCACGTCGACGCCGCAGGGCGATATCCAAGAATCGCGCGCCATCGAAAAGGTCTTCGGCGAGCACGCACTCTCCAAGAAGCTGTGGGTTTCCTCCACCAAGTCGATGATGGGTCACTTGCTCGGCGGCGCCGGCGCCGTCGAAGCCGCGCTGTGCGCGCTGGCCATCGCCAAAGGGGTCGTTCCTCCGACGATCAACCTTGAGGACCAAGACCCGGAGTGCAGGCTCGACTACGTGCCCAACGTCGCGCGCGAGAGGCGGATCGATCACGCGATGAGCAATTCGTTCGGCTTTGGTGGAACGAACTGCTCGCTCCTCCTCTCTCGCGCGCCATGAAGTGCCCGTTCTGCGGCCGCCCGGACAGCGGCGTCGTCGACTCGAGAGTGTCGGCGACGGGCGAGATGGTGCGGCGCAGGCGGTCGTGCGAGGCCTGCGGCCGGCGTTTTACGACGTACGAGCGCCTCGACGAGATTCTCCCCACCGTCGTCAAAAAGGACGGCCGCCGCGAGAAATTCGACCGTCAAAAGCTCATCCGTGGGCTTTCCACGTCGTGCAGCAAGCGCCCCGTCAGCGTGGCCCAAATCGACGCGATGGCCGATGCCATCGAGCGCGATCTGCAAGAGCGCGGTGAGCAAGAGATAAGCTCGGCCCTCATCGGCGAAAAGGCGATGGCGCGGCTCCGGGAGGCGGACGAAGTCGCCTATGTGCGTTTCGCCAGCGTGTACCGGTCGTTTCGCGACATCGACGAGTTCATGGCCGAGCTCGGCAAGCTTGTGAAGGCGCGTGAAGCGCACTAGCATTTGGGCCCGTTCCCAAAGGCGCCCCGCGCGGGTGAGCGGCCGATGACCTCCAAGAAAGCCGCTCACGCCCCCGAGGATCCGGACAGCGAGTACATGGCGAAAGCCATCGCCGCGGGGAACAAGGGAAATCCGTCGCCCAATCCCCACGTGGGCGCCGTCGTCGTCAAAGGCAAAGAGGTGCTCGCCATCGGGCACCACGAGCGGGCAGGGGAGGACCACGCCGAGATCCAGGCGCTCAAAGCAGCGGGCACCAAAGCCAAAGGGGCGACCCTCTACGTCACGCTCGAGCCGTGCAACCACATCGGCCGCACGCCTCCCTGTGTCGATGCCATTCTGGAGGCCAAGATCGCGCGCGTCGTCGTGGGGTGCATCGATCCCAATCCGCACGTCGCGGGGGGCGGTATCGAGCGTCTGCGCGCGGCGGGCGTCGACGTCGTCGTCGGCGTCAAAGAGAAAGAAGCGACCGCGCTCATTGCGCCTTGGGCCAAGTGCGTCACCACCGGGCTCCCGTACGTGTCGCTGAAGCTGGCGGTCTCGCTCGACGGTCGCATCGCGACGCGCACCGGAGCGTCGAAGTGGGTCACCGGCCCCGAAGCACGCGCCAAGGTGCACGAGCTGCGCAGCGGCGTCGATGCCGTCGCGGTCGGCATAGGCACCGTCGTCGCCGACGATCCACGCCTTACGGTGCGCGAGGTCGAAGGCCGGAGCCCCGTGCGCGTCGTCTTCGACACCAAGCTCCGCATTCCTTTCAGCGGCAGACTGGTCGGCACGGCGCGTGAGACGCCGACGTGGGTCATCACCTCGATCGACGCGTCCCCCGCCGTCGAACAGTCGCTCTCCGACCAGGGGGTGCAGGTCATCCGCGTCACACCTTCCGCCGAAGGGCGCATCGACGTCACCGCCGCGCTGCGCGGCCTGGCTCAGCGCGGGATCGTGTCGCTCATGGTCGAAGGCGGTGCGGAGCTCGCCGGGAGCGCGCTCGCCGCGCGGCTCGCGGACGAGCTGCACGTCTTCGTATCGCCGATCCTGCTCGGACCGCGCGGGCGTCCGGGGGCGGTCGATTGGGCGGGGCCCGACACGCCGTCGGAAGCGCCGCGCATCGTCGACCCCCATTGGGAACGATGCGGCAAGGACGCGTACGTGTTCGGTCCGCTGGCGTACGCTCCGAAATAACGGCCCAAGATGGGGTTGGCGAGCGCCAAGCGTCGCTCCGCGAAAACCCCAGCGAATTGCGACACCCTCCGTCGCGTGTTAGGGATCTCGTCGATGGCGATTCGCGACATCCTTCAATACCCCGATAAACGGCTGCGCAACCGGGCAGAACCGGTGGCTAGCGTCACCCCCGAAGTGCTCAAGCTCATCGAGGACATGAAGGAGACGATGTACGCCGCCCCCGGCTGCGGGCTGGCGGCTCCCCAGATCGGCGTTTCGCTGCGTCTTTTCATTGTCGACACCGCTGGGGAAGACGAGCCGAGCGATTTGCGCGTGTTCATCAACCCCGAGATCGTCTCGCGCCAGGGCAAGGTCGTGTGGGAGGAGGGGTGCCTCTCGTTCCCCGGCGTGCACGAGGACATCGAGCGCGCGGCGAAGGTCGTCGTGAAAGCCACCAACGAGCGTGGCGAGTCCGTCGAGCTCGAGGCGGAAGGGCTGCTCGGCGTCGCGGTGCAGCACGAGAACGATCACCTCGATGGCGTTCTCATGATCGACCACATGGGCGTGCTCAAGCGCCGCATGGCCCTGCGCAAGCTGCAAAAGCGCTCCGCTTCCGCTGAGCTCTAACGGGTTGCTGAACGGGGATCCTCCTTGCTACCGGAGGCGTTTTCCTTGCTAGTTCTCCCCCCGCCTTCGGCTCCCCCCTCACGAAAGTGAGGGGGGCTGGGGGGGGAGAAATAGCAGCACCAACTTCTCGGTCTCTCTTCAGCGACCTATACGGTTAACCCCGTTCGCGTTTGAACAGCGATGCGTCGAAGGGGCCGCCGCGTGAGGCGAGCTCGTCGGCGATGCGCGGAACGACGCCCGTGGGACCGAAGGAGCCCTCGATGGCGCCGCCCGCCGCGGTGCGCTCGACCACGAAGGTGTAGATGTCGCGACCGAGGATCCCGCCGTTCGCGCCGTAGAGCTCGGCGACGCGCATGACGCGATAACGACCGTCGCGAAGGCGCGCCACTTCCACCGCGAGCTCAAAGGACCCGAGCAGCCAGCTGCGCGCCCCCTCGGGGGTGAGCCCCGGGCGAGCGGCCATGAGATCCGGGACGAGCCGCTCGAGCGCATGGCGCAGCGAGGGGGCCGCCATCGCAGCGAGGACCCCTTCCGAGCCTTCGACGATGGTGCTCGCGACCGCAGCGGCGAGCGGCCCGGTGAGCGGGCTCACCACGAGCCTTTCAGGGCGGAGGCGCGCGGCCGTGCGGACTAAGCGGATCGCGTCTTCTGCGGCCTCGGGAAGGCGGATCGCGACGGGCGCGGGTTCCATTCCCCACAGCTCGTCGACATTTTGCAGCGCGACGATGCCGTCCGACGCCGGGCCAGCCGATGCCAATGCCGAGAGCAGCATCGCCGTGGCCTCCACGGGCCCGACGAGCAGCATGTTGGCGCGCGCCGCAGAGCAACCCTGCAGGAACGTCGCCATCGTTCGCGACACGGTGCCGCTGCGCACCAGATCTTCGAGGCTGACCTCGGCGCGGCGGCGCTTTTTGATGACGAGCGCGTGACCGTAGAGCGAGGTCGGCGGGAGCACGGCCTGCACGAGCAGCCCGCGCGGCAAGTAGCGCTCGAGCAGCGTTTCCCCTGCGGCGAGGGGCACCGATGATTGCCGGCAGAGCCTGACGATGGAGCGGAAAAGCGCCGCTTCGCTGGAGAACGGCGGATCGATTTCGAAGGTGTCCCCTGCGCGCACCGCCGTGACGTGGTTGTGGCCGAAGACGCGAATCTCGGTCACCTCGTAGTCGTCGAGCACGGCGTCGAGCGCGCCCAGGCCGAACAGCTCGCGCTGCGCGTCGCGGATGGTGTCGTCCACCTCGACGTTTTCCGGCAGCTGCCCTTCGTCGCGCAGCGACTTGGCCTTCTCGCGCACGATACGTTCGATGCGGGCCGCGAGCACCTGGTCGGGCTCGGCACCGCGGGCGAGCGGCGCAAGATCGATCGACTCGGCGACCCGTTCGATCAGCGCCGAGAGCGCCAGCGCGCGGCTTGTCACGATGCGCGCTGCATGTCCCGCGCTCGGTTGGCTACCCGCTGCGCGCGACGTCGGTGCGCCGCCCGACGCCACGCTCTGCAGCGGGCGCGTGCCCTGCCCGGCGTCGTAAGACACGTCGGCAAGCGGGGCAGGGCTGGGGATGCGTGGCGCCGTTCCCGTCACGACCTCGGAGACTTCGAGCGGCTGCTTGATGGGCCCATCTGCGGGCTCGGGGAGCTGCTGCGCGCCGACGGTCTCTCGCCCCGTGTACTCGGCGGCATCCATGGCCACCGCGCCTGCACGTGCGGACGCTGCCGCTAAGGGCCTGCCCACGGAGGGCGCGGCTTGCGGCGCCGCCGCCTGGAGGCCCGGGCGATGAGGGCTCGAGCTCGGCGTGGCAGGGGGGAGCTCCACCCTGAGAACGAAATCGCCGACGTAGATCTTGTCGCCTTCACGGACGATCGTCGCTTGCGCGATCTTCCGTCCATTGACGTACGTCCCGTTGGTGCTCTTCAGGTCAGTGACGATGAAGCGACCATCGCGGAACAGAAGGCGGGCATGTCGCTTGGAGACGTTGCCTTTGGGCAACATGAGGTCGTTGCCCTGAACGCGACCGACGTTGATCTCGTGCTTGTCGAAAATCTCGCGGCGCTCGCCGCCTCCCTTTTCGCTGATAACGATCGCGAACATGCTTGGTAAGCGTAGCCCTCAACGGATTCGACAGCAGGCTGGCCCACAAAGGAATACACCGCTTATTGTACGGTCTGTCAACTTATCGTTCTCGGCGCGCGCCCGAAAAGACGCGCCTTTCAGCGCCAAAGGGGCCGCGTGCGAAGCCGCCTTCGTAAGCGCCATCGCCTGAGAGGGACGCTTCTTCGCGCGCCTTCCGACGAAGAATCGGGGCGGCCAACGTCCTTCGAACGCGCCGACTCGGCAATCAAGCGGCTTCGCGCTGCTTATCCGGTAACTTCGACGACCGACTCCGATCGGATCTCGAACGTCTCCGATCGCACTTCGCTGTCCGGACCATCGCGTCGATCTTTGACTTCGGAGGCGACCTGCTCGAGCAGCTCACCGGCAAGCGTCATGACCTCGTTCGCGGCGTAGCCTTGCGTGCGAAGCTCGCGGTAGATCGTCTTGGCCAGGATGGCGATGGAGCGCGGGTCGTGTGCAGTCGCAGCGATGTGGGTCGGCAGGGCCATGTTTTCTTTGATTGGCACTAGGGGGCTGAACCTAGCGGCTGCGGGGGGGGAAAGCAAGCGCAATGCCGGCAATCTTGGCCGTGTGCATTCCTATAGTTACCCATGATCTGTCGAGGTTTCGACACGTCAGTGCGAAGCCTGTTACGCGACCAGCTGCGTAGCATCTTCCGTCTTCCGTCATGGTCATTCTCGATTGCTGGCTCGCACGAGCCTCGCCGGGTGAGGCGCAATGTGGGGCGTTTCAACCGCGGAACGCGCCATGCGCTGCGCGATTCGGCCGTCGTCCAACGACAGCGCTGCGCGAAACTGCAGTCGACCTCGGTCGCGCGCGATTGCCACAAGCAAGGCTGTCCCGCGCGCTGACGACAAGGCGCCAATGGCGACAAGCGAGCGGCGCTCGCCCACCGCCGTACGCGACGAGTCGCATCGCAGCGGACGCGAGCACACCCGACGACACGAGCTCGAGCACATCGTTCGATCAGCGACTCGCCGACCCGGCGACGCACGGCGGTGTCACCGGGTAATCGCGTTCGCAGTGGGTATGCGTAGGTCGGGTCGTTTCCCGATCCGATTCTTTCGCTTTACGCTGCAGCGCGCGAAACGCTTGTGAAGCAATTGCTTGCTTCAATGCGTTTCCCGAGCGCGACGACGCAATGCGAAGTGCGCCGCGGCCCATTGCGCGAATGCGTCTCTCGTTCGAAGGGGCGCTTTTGTCGGTGAAAACCGTGTGAATTTGCGCTCGCGATCGACGGCGAAGAAATGGCTTTCGCAGTGCTAGTCCCATGCGCGTGCCGGAAGGGAGAGACCTTGGTCAGACACGAATATTTCGAAAAGCGCCGGCAATTGACGCCCTCGGCTGCCTCTTGACCTTTTTCGCGAGCCGCGGCTACCTTCCCAACAAGCTCGGTCTACGAAGCTGGGTGGTTGGAGTTGGCGGAGGAGACGGGCGCGTTGCGAGCTCTAGTTGGGCGCGCGCTTGAAGTGGAGGAGCCAATGGCGGTGGGTAAAGTGAAGTGGTTCAATGATGAGAAGGGCTGGGGTTTCATCAAGCAAGACGATGGCCCCGACGTGTTCGTGCATTATTCGCAAATCAACGGGGAGGGGCGACGTCGCCTGTTCGAAGACGAGACCGTGGAGTTCGAAATCAAAGAGGGACCCAAGGGTCTGCAGGCCGTCAACGTGAGCCGAACGGCGGGGATGGAAGCCACCGCATAGGACCGACCGACCGCACCCGAAAAACAGACGAGCGCCCGGGGACTCCCGGGCGTTCGCACATCGAGGCGCGCTCGAAAGCCGGCGCGCTTCTCCCGGGCAGCGCCGAGGACGGGGAGCGCTAGTGCGGCTGACGCTCGATCATTCGCGGTAGGGCGGTGCTCGCGAATGCGCGCTCTCGCTCGTCGTAGCGATAGCTATCGATGGTGGTGATGACGCCGTCGTTGGAGAGCTCGTAGAGATTGAAGCCCGCCATGCGCTCGGGGCTTTCGTGCAAGAGCGACGCGCTCGTCGCGCCGATGACGTCGATGTGCCCCGCGCTCGTGAGGAGCTTGCGGTGAAGGCGTCGATGCAAGTGACCGTGGAGCAAGAGGCCGCGCTCGAGACCCCCGAGTGTGCGTGACAAGCGGCTCGCGTCGTCGAGCCCTTCCATCCAGGCTTTGAGCCACGTCGGGGGATTGTGCAGCGGATGATGAAGGAGAATGACGGGCGTTCGCGCGCGCACTTCGGGTGACTGCAAAATGAGCTCGAGCTTGTCGAGCTGCGCGTCGCCGAGCCGCCCAGCGGCGACGAAGGGGAGGCGCGGCAAGGCGGTGGAAAGGCCGATGAACGCCGCAGGGCCGCGCAGCTTCACGACCGGGAACATTCCCCCCGCGTGGCTTATGCGATGCTCGGGGAGGTCGGACGTCATGTACGGCTCGAAGTAGCGATAAAAGCGCTGATCGCGCGCGGCGCCGCGCGTGTAGACGTCGTGGTTGCCAGGGACGATGGAGATCGCGCTGGGAGGGAGGCCGAGCGCATCGTCGAGGATGGAGCGCACTGCGGCGAACTCCGATTCGAGCGCCAGGTTGGAAACATCACCCGTGATGACCACGTGATCGATGCCGGCCCCCGCGAGGTGGGCGGCGATGGTGCGCACGAGCTCGGCCTTGTGCTTGTGCTTGCGGCGGAGTCGCAAGTTGGCGTAACCCGTGGCGCGCTTGTTGAGCAGGCGAAAGGGCACCGCACCGTCCAAGGCGAGGACGTGGAGGTCGGAGATGTGGGCAATGCGCATCGTTCGTGCCGCGGGCAGGATGCCCACTCGTCGATCTATAGCCCGCCGGGCGCGGGATGCACGCAGCGGAAGCCGCGCGAGGAGAGCCGCTCGCTTCCCTGACGGAACGTGCGCGTCGCGCCGCGCAAACCGGCGGGGCCTGCTTGGTAACTCCCGCCGCGCACGACGCGAAAGAGGCCCATGGCGGCCCCTTTCGGATTGACCTCGCTCACCGCACTGTACCGAGCGTTGAAGTCGTCGACCGCGTCGGCCACCCATTCCTCGACGTTGCCCGCGAGATCGTCGATACCGTCGGAAGTGCGACCCGCGGGAAAAGCACCCACCGGTGCGAGCTCGAAATAGCCGTCGCTGTCGTCGGCGTTTTCGAGGGCGAACGGGCCATTTTCGAGGCCGAGGGCGCCGTGGTTGGAGACGCGCTTGTTGTAAAGGTTGCCCCAAGGGAACACGCGGCCTTCGGCGCCGCGCGCGGCGCGCTCCCACTCCGCCTCGGTGGGGAGGCGCCCTTCGACGAAACGGCAGTAGTCGTCGGCGTCGTTCCAGGTGACGAGGGTGACGGGGTAATCCGCGCGGTTGAAGCGCTCTCCACCGGAAGCATAAGGGGGCTCGGCGCAGCGACCGAGCTCGACGCACCGATGGTAAGCGCTGACGGTGACCTCGGTGCGATCGATGTAATAGGCCGAGAGCATCACCTCGTGCGCTTCGGTTTCGTTGAGGAAGACTTTCTCGCAGTACTCGTCGAGTACGACGTCTTTTTTGCAGAGCCCGATGGCGATTTCGATCTCGTCGGGGCGCGACCCCATGATGAACGTGGTGGTCGGAATGAGGATGCGATCGGGCCCCGCCGCGCGCAGGGCGACGACGGTGGCCGAACGCGATTCGGCGCGCGGCAAGAGAGGAGCGCGGGGGTCGACCTCGGGTCCGCGCGGTCCTACCGGCGCCGGCGTGAGCACCGCCGACAAGAGCAGGGCAGGCACGAGGCGCAGCGCGGGCATCAGAGCACGAGCATCTGTGTCGGGCGTTCGATGAGGCTGCGCAGCTCCGCCAAGAATTGGGCCCCCACGGCCCCGTCGACGACCCGGTGGTCGCAAGAAAGGGTCATGGCCAGCCGCTGACCGGCGACGACCGCCCCCTCCCACACCACCGGCTCGGCGCGGATCTTTCCTACCGCGAGAATCGCCCCTTCCGGCGGGTTGATGACCGCCGCGAAGGCGTCGATTCCGAACATGCCGAGGTTCGAAATACTGAACGTGCCGTCGCTCATTTCTTCGGGGCGCAGCTTCTTCGCCTTGGCGCGGGCGGCAAGGTCGCGCACCTCCTGGGCGATGGTCACCACGCTCTTGCGATCGGCCTGGCGCACCACGGGCGTGAGGAGCCCATCGGGGACGGCGACGGCGACGGAGATGTCGACGCGCCGGTGGAAGACGAGCGCCTCCGGCGTGAAGCTCGCGTTGCATTGAGGCACGCGCACGAGGGCGATGGCGCACGCCTTGATGAGCAGATCGTTGACCGAGACTTTGAGCGGCGCGGGCGCGTTGCCCCCCTCGCCCCCGCGCGGTGCACCCGCCGCGAGATCGTCGTTGATCTGTTCGCGCAAGCGAGCGATGGGGGCCGCGTCGACGTCGATGGTCAGATAAAAGTGCGGGACGTTCTGTTTCGACTCGGTGAGGCGCCGCGCGATCGTCTTGCGCATCATCGACAGCGGTCGAATGTCGTCCGCCTCGGCACGCGGCGCGAGCGCGCGCGCGGCAGGCAAGGAGGGCGCCTTGTCGAGATCGCGCGCCACGATGCGCCCATGGGGACCGGTTCCCGCGACGCTGTCGAGATCGATGCTGCGCTCGCGAGCGACTTTGCGGACATAGGGGGATGCGCGCACGCGCCCGTCGGTCGACGGGGCGGGGGCCGACAGAGCGGGGGCCGACGGAGCGGGGGCGGAGGGTGGCGGAGCGCGGGTCGCCGCGGCGGGCGTGGCGGGGGCTGGTGCGGACGGCGTTGTGGCGTTCGCGTTCGTCGCCGCGGAAGAGGGC
>Ga0111539_10012332_pt1 | contig 10710 bp, 6 predicted proteins | sample RhiMethybrSRZTD1_FD_79667 | JGI IMG/M metagenome (GOLD analysis project Ga0111539, IMG submission 79667) | Populus rhizosphere microbial communities from Tennessee, USA - Rhizosphere MetaG P. TD hybrid SRZTD1 (version 2) (version 2) | ecosystem: Host-associated > Plants > Roots > Rhizosphere >... | reverse complement strand
TCTGGGCCTGGCTGTCACGCTGCCTGAAGTTGCCGTCCGTGACGGCGAAGTCCAGCGACCGCACGCTCGGCGTGCCGAGGTCGGGATAGAAGACCTCTGTCAGGCGGCCGTCGTCGAGCGTGTGCCAGACCTTGCTGGCCGTGGTCGTGGACGTGCCGTACCCGTCCTTGTCGGCCTCCGTCCAGGTGGTGGCCGCGCTCGCGGCGGCCGGAACGGCGAGGAACACGGTCAGAAGGGCGGCACACATCCAGCGCATGTGCCATGCGTTACCCGGTGCGCGGAGCGCGAACCGTTACTTCGGCGAACCGCTGGGCTCGCCGCTGAGCGCGATGTCGCCCTCGACGACGATTTCGCGCTCCACGCCGTCCACGGTCACGACTGCGCGCGCGTTCAGCGTCTCGTCGCCCCTCAGTGAGCCGGCGTCGAGCTGTTCGCGCACCGCCAGCTCGATCTCGCGCTGCGAGGTCACGCCGAGCTTCTTGAGGAAGCGGCGGACCGACAGGTTGAAGGCCTCTTCGTCCATGCTCGCCACGCTACCGGTACGCCACCACGCGCCGCAGCGCCGGCACCACCAGGGTGCCCTCGGCGGCCGCGAGGCCGGTCTGGATCTCCCACGGCTGCGGCGAGGCGGGGATCGGTGTGCCGAGCCGGTCGCGCCACCGAACCCTGCCCGTCCGGGCCGCGAGCCCGTACAGGACACCGGAGCCCGAGCCCACGTACACGGTGTCGTTCACCGCCAGCGGGGTGCCGTCGAGATAGCCGTCGCCCCTGAAGCGCCACACCGCGCGGCCGCTCTTCACGGAACGGGCGATCAGCGTGTGCGGGAGCGTGAGCCCGTTCCGGACGCTGAAGCCGTCCGGGAAGAAGCCGAGCCCGCCGCCGAACGCCGGGGGTGCGGTGGACGTGAGCCCTCTGAGCACCCCGCCGGTCCCGGCGTCGTACACGTACCCCGCCCTGTGGCCGTCGCCCTCGCGGCTGAACAGCCGGCCTCCGGAGAGCGCCGCGGTCTCGCCGCCGCCTCCGTGGCACGGACTGACGTGAGACCAGACCGCCGCGCCGTCGCTCCGGCGCAGCCGGTAGACGTTCTCGCACGCGAAGGTCAGCCACACGTCGTCGCCGGCGACGGCCGGCGTCCCGACCGAGCTGTCGTGGCCGATCCCGCCGCCGGTACTCCACAGAGCCGCCCCGTCGGAGGAGCGGAACGCGGTGAGGTGGTCCTGCAGCGGCACGTAGACGACGCCGCCGAGCGGCACGGGCGGCTCGGCGCTGAAGTAGTTGGGCTCATAGCGCCAGAGCGTGTGCCCGTCGGCGGCGGACATCGCCTCCACTCCCGGAGACTCGTAGCCGCCGCGCGTGACGAACAGCCGGTCGCCCTCGAGCCCGAGCTGCCCGCCCACACCGCGCCCCAGCGGCCTGCGCCACAGCACGCGGCCGGCGCGCAGCGACATCGCCACGACCTCGGACTCGCGCGTGTTCCCGTCGGCCGCGGTGGTGAACGCGGTGACGAACACCCGTCCGCCGCCGATCACCGGATAGGACACGACATCGGGGAAGGCGCGGCTCCACGCCCGGTGCAGCGGCGGGTTCAGGCCACGCACCTTCGCGTGCCCGCTGTGCACCGCGTCGGCCTGGTGCGTCACGGCATCGCCGAGCGCGGCGGGTGCCGCGGCGAGCGCCACAAGCGCCATAACCACGAGCAGGCTCACCCTCATGAGCCGAAGGTATCCGACTAGGGTATGCCGATGCGCCGAGCCGCCCTCGCCGCGTTACTCCTCGCCGTGGCAACGGCGGACACGGCCTCCGCACTTGCACCCGGCGCGCCGCGCCACGTGCGCACCGCGCGACCGGCGGACGAGCAGCCACGCGCCGGTGCGCCCGCGGAGGACTGGACGCTCGAGCTCGTGGACCCGCGATCGAAGGCGTACGCGGCCCTGCGCGTCTTTCGAGACCCGAACGACGGTCGCCGCGCGCGGCTCGAGCTGAGACGCGGCAAAGACGGCTTCACGGACGACTACATCGTGTATCCGCCCGCGATCTCGCACAGCGGCCGTGCGTGGACGATCCGGTTCTCGTCGGAGACCTCGGACGGCGAGATCAGGCTCAAGGGCGCCCGGGCCGGGGTCACCGCACAGCGCTGGGGACTCGGCCGCGAGGCCGGCTTCGCCGAGCATGTGACGATGAGCTGGGCGACGCCCGTGGCCACGGCGCGCGCGACCGGTCACATCCGAATGGGCACGCAGACCGTCGACATCGGCGGATGGCGCGGCTCGCTCGAGCACCGCTGGGGCACCTACGCGCGGAGCTGGCACGCCTGGGACCACGCGGGCACCGGGCTGGTCCACACCCGCGGAGGATCGGCCTGGATGCTCTTCGGGCTCAACCGGCGCGATTACCTGACCGGTGCGGGCGCGCGCGACGCGTTCTGGCTCGGCCTGCTCGTGCGCGTGACCGCGCGGGGCACCAGCTTCTGCCGCCCCCGAATCGTCCGCCGCCGCTGGCTCGTCAGCATCGACGGCCCGGTGGCGGTGGAGCGCGTCACCGCCTCATGCGGCGGCCTGCGCCGGGTCCGCTTCACGCGGATCGACGACACCGCCCTGCCGGGCAGCTCGTTCGGCGAGTTCGGCGACGAGTCGCGCGCGCGTGCCCGGCCGGCCGGGGCGGCCTGGATCCGCTACGCCGGCCACGGCACCCGCTGACCCGCCCTAGTCCGGGATCAGGCCCTCGCCCGTGAACTCGCCGCACGCCTCGTCGAATGTGACATCGCGCGGCGGGAGGATCACGTCGGACTCCACCAGCTCGTCGTCGTCGATCCGGTTGCCGTCGCCCGACACCAGCTCGAGCATCTGGCTCCACAGCTCCTTGAAGCCGGTCTCGTCGCCCTGCTCGACGGCGCTGACGGCGCGGTTGTCGAGCTCGTTGAGGCGGCCCGCGTCCTCGTCGGGCAGCCGGAACTGGCCCTCGCCGGAGATACGGACGATCACGCCTTCTCCTCCCCCTGCTCGAGCGCGGGCGCGTCGCCGCCGCCCGAGCCGAGCTCGGCCTTCATCTTGGACAGCTCGTCGTCCACCTGGGCGCCGCTCGTGAGCTCGGAGAGCTGCCGGTCGATGTCGTCCTGGCCCGAGCCGAGCTGGGTGATGTCGTCGAACGCGCCTGCCTGCTCGAGCTCCTCGACGGCAGAGGCGCGGGCGCGCATCGTCTCCGTCTTGTCCTCCGCGCGCTGCATGGCGAGCCCGAGGTCGGCCATCTCCTCGCCCACGCCGTTCGCGGCCTCGGAGATACGGACCTGGGCCTCGGCGGCGGAGTACTGCGCCTTGATGACCTCCTTCTTCGTCCGGAACTGCTCGATCTTCTGGCGGAGGCGCTGCTCGTTCGCGGTGAGTGCCTCCTGCTGTCCCTCCAGCTCCTTGACCTGCTGATCGAGCGACTGGAGCTCGGTCTGCGCGAGGTTCTTGCGCTCGAGCGCCGTGCGGGCGAGGTCCTCGCGCCCCTGCGACAACGCCTGCCGCGCCTGGGTGTCGAGCTTCACGACCTGCTGCTCGAGCTTCTGCGACTGCATCTGAAGGCGCTTCTTCGACGTGACCACGTCGGCGATGCCCTTCTTCACGTTCTGAAGCAGCTCGGTCTGCTTCTGATAGCCGTAATCGAGCGTCTCGCCCGGATCCTCGGTCTTGTCGAGCATCCTCGAGATCTTCGCCTTCACCACTGTGGACATGCGACCAGCAAGCCCTGGCATGTCGCCTCCTGAATTTGGTTCGTCGTAGGTTCGGCCAAGAGTAGTCTCCGCGCACCCTTGGAGCCACGTCCACCCTCAGCCTCGAGCTCGATCCTCAGCCGCTGGATGGGGATCGCCGACGCCAACAACGCCGGCAACGTGCACGGCGGGCTGATCATGCGGATGTGCGACGACGTCGCGGGCATCGCCGCGGTGCGGCACTGCGGCAGCCGCGTCGTGACGGCCGCGATGGACCGGATGACGTTCAACCAGCCCGTCTACGTGGGCCAGCTCGTGACCGTGAAGGCCACGGTCAACGCGGCGTGGCGGACGTCGATGGAGGTAGGCGTGCGGGTGGAGTCCGAGAACGTGCGCACCGGCGACACCATGCACACCTCGACGGCCTACCTCACGATGGTCGCCCTCGACGACGACGGCCAGCCGACGCAGGTGCCGCCGGTCGCCCCCGAGACGCCCGACGAGACGAGGCGGGCGCGCGAGGCACAGCTGCGTCGCGACACCCGCCTCGCCGAGCGGCAGCGGATCGAGGCAGATCGCGCTCAGAGCAGCGCCTGATCGCTCACCACTTCGCGCAGCGCTTGTAGGCGATCTTGCCCTGCAGCTCGCCGTTGATGTGCTCCTCGGGTGAGGAGTAGCCCGCCGAGACGCTTCCGCTGCTGTCGAGGCCGACCGCGAAGGGGCCGAGCTGCGCCTTCGTCGCGCTCTTGAAGTTCAGACAGTCGAGGTCCAGCTCGCCGCCCAGGGTGCCGCCCGCGGTGCCGGTCTTCCAGGTCGCCTCCGCGACAATCGCGCCGCCGGTCTCCGCGGCGCCGCCGTTGAGATCCACGTCCCAGCCCCCGCCCAGCCCCACGCCCAGCTCGGAGCAGAGCGACCAGTCCGCGCCGTCGATGCTGTTGTCGCGGCAGAACTGGATGCCCCCGCCCAGACCGCCGTAGGCGCTGAACCCCACGCACACGAGCCCGCTGGGGTCCGTGAGCGTCGTGGGGTTCGAGCCGACGTAGGCGTACAGGTTGCCCGGGCTGCCCTCGAAGAAGGTCGGGTCCTCGGCGGTCCAACGCCCCGACTCCGGCTCGTAGTCGCGCTTGCCGAAGCGCACCAGGCCCGTCACCGGGTCGGACAGCCCGCCGGCGTAGCCGATCGGCAGGTCGAAGCTGCCGGTGCCGCCGGTCACCTTGCCGAAGGCGTCGTACTCGATCGTTCGCACCGCCGTGCCGGCTGCGTCGGTGATGAGGCGCGGCGAGCCGAGGTGATCGGTCGCCACGTACACCCGTGACCCACCGCGGTCGATCGCGAACAGCGTGCCGTCGCCGTCGTAGCGCGGCACGTTCAGCGTCCCGCCGGCGTCGATCCAGGCGGTGATGCGCAGCGGATTGCCGGGATCGCCGTGGAGGTAGCGCTCCGTGGCCCCGCCCTCGTGGCGGGCCGTCCGGCGGCCGAGGGCGTCGTAGTCGTACGTCACGGTCCTGCCGCCGACCGTCGCCGACAGGAGATCCCCGCCCCGGTCGTAGGCGAACGTGTCCGGGCCCCGCTTCGTCAGGAAGCCGTCCGCGTCGAAGGTGTAGTCCAGGCCGGCGCGCTTCGTGAGGCGGCCGGTCCCCGGGCCGTACTCCGCCGCCTCGGCCGGGTCGCCGTCATAGGCGGCACCGGTGCGGTTGCCGTCGGCGTCGTAGGAGTACTCCTCCACCACCTGGCCGGTGGCGCTGCCCACGTGGACCTTGCGCAGCTCGCCGCGCGCGTCGTACTCGTAGAAGCGCGTAGCACCGGCCATCGTCGTGCTGCGCACCCTCCCGGCGTTGTCGTAGGCCACCGTCTCGCCGAACCGGTCCGCGCCGCCGACGGCCAGCTTCTTCGCGTTCAAGCGGGCGAGCGTGTCGCGGGTCGTCGTCAGGGCCATGCCGTCGCCGGCGTAGCGCACCGCACTCTGGGCGCCGCCCGGTCCGGTGCGCTCGATCGCGAACGCGCCGAGCTGCTTCACCATGCGATCGCGGTCGAACGCCAGCGGCGTGGTCACGGTTCCGCCCGCTGCGTCGATCACCTGCTGCGTCGGGAGGAACCCGGCGCCCCAGGCGGTGGTCACCGTGCCCGCCGCGGCCCCACTCGAGGTCTCGGTGGTCGGGAGGAGGCCGTCGTGCCCGAGGGCCAGCGACTGCGCGCCCCCGCCCCCGGGCCGCTGCCAGCCGAGCGTGCCGAACACGTCCGCCGCGCCGTCGTAGCCGTACGACCTCTGAGCCTGCGGGTCGTTTTCGGAGGCGAGCCGGCCGGCGTCGTCGTAGCCGAGCGCCCGCTTGGCGCCCGACGGCAGCGCGGTCTCGAGCAGCTCGCGGCCGGGACCATAGGAGCGGACGTGCGCCCCCGCCTGGCCCGCCGGGCGGAAGCTCCGCTTGCGGCCGGCCGGGGTTACGCCGATGCCGAACGTCCGGCCTGCGGGCGTAGTGATCGTTCGGCTGCCGTCCGCGGCATAGGCGATCCCGTAGGTGCCGCCCGGCACGCGCACCTCGGTCACGCGGTCGGCGGCGTCGTAGGCATAGCCGATCGTTCCGCCCTCGCCGTCCGAGCGCTGCACCAGCCGGTTCCGGTCGTCGTAGGCGAGTGTCGTCTGAGAGCTGCCCTGGGTCGCGCTCGTCACTCGCCCGCGGGCGTCGTAGGAAAGGACGATCGGCGTTACGCCGGCCGCCGGCTCGATCTTCGTCGGGCGCGTGAGGTGGTCGAGCGTCGTGGTGGTCGTCCGGCCCTCGGGCGAGCGGACCGTCACGGTCTGATCGTCGGGGTTCGAGGGCATGCCGGCGGAGTAGCTCCAGTCGGTTCGCCCGCCGGGGTTCTCCGTGACGGACGTGGTCATGCTCACGACGCTGAACGGGTTGAGCGGGTCCGAGCGGAACGCCGTCCTGTCCCACGTCCGCACCCGTTCCTTGCCGCCGGGCGTCTTGACGGTCTGCTTGCCCGGCACGTGCACGAGGTTCCCCCAGCGCGGGTCCGCCGCGGGCTCGACCGTCGTGGTCGTGCCATCCGGGTCCGTGCGCACGCGGGTCGAGTCGGGGCGCGCCACGAGCTTGGTCACGGCGCCCCCGGGACGCGTGATCGTGCGCACCCGGTCGCCGTTCGACAGGGTCTCGACGCCGTAGGTCGTGACCCTGCCGCCCACGGACACGTCAACGTTCGTCTTGCCGCCGGCCTGCGCACGGTCGAGCGTCGTGACCACTCCGTCCGGGTCCACATCCTTCGTCAGGCGCCCGCGCGCGTCGTAGGTGAGCGTCGACGTCCCTCCCTCCGGCGTCTTCAGCGTGGCGAGCAGGTCTCCGTCGCCGTAGGTCATCGTGGTCGCGCGGCCGGCGGGGTCGCGCACGGCGGCCACGCGGCCGGCCCCGTCTAGCTCCAGGGTCGTCCGCTGGCCGCCCGGCGCGACGATCGCCTGCGGCGTGCCGTCCGCGGCCCGCTCGATCGTCGTCGTGTTCCCGTCGCGGTCCTCGATGCCCGTGAGACGGCCGGCCGCGTCGTAGCTGAAGCGCTCGAGCTTCACCCCCGTGAGCCCGTCGACGGTCCTGAGGTGGCGACCCGCTGCGTCGAACTCCCAGACCTCGCTCCCGTCCTCCGACGGAACGGCGGTGGAGGTGCGTCCGAACCCGGGCATCGCCGGCTCGACGCGCCGGAGCTGCCCGGCTCCGTCCTGGTAGATGACCGAGCCGTCGGGATCCACCATCAGCCCCCTGCCCTGCTCGATGCACGTTCGGGTGGCCTGCTCGCCGTCCTGGGAGAAGCCGCCGCAGAACCCGCGCGGGAGTCCGGCCACGAGCTCGAGAACGCCGTCAGGGCGCACCTGGCTGATGAACACGGCGCTCGGCGAGCCGGGTTCCTCGTGGCGGACGTAGACCTCGCCGTTCGGCCCGACGGCCACGCCCGTGGGGTTCCCGATCGGCGACGCCAGCGCCTGCTCGCCATACGTCGGCGGCCCGACCGGGTCCGTGCGGTTGCCGGCGATGCGGTGGATCCGCCCGTCCGGAGCCACGCGCTCGACGATGTGCTCGGTGGGAAGCGCGAAGTAGAGGGAGCCGTCCGGTCCCATTGCGAGCCCGTACGGGACGCCGCCGAAGTCGTTGTCGCGCGCCGGCTCGCCGTCGCCGAGGTCCTGGTCGTCGGCGGGGAGGTTGTCGCTGCCGCCGCCCGCCACGGTTTCCACCAGGCCGGAGGCGCTCAGCCGGCGCAGCCGCCCCTTGAACCCGTTCGTCGTCTGCGGCCGCTCGGTCCAGTAGAGCGAGCCGTCCGAGGCCGCGAGAACCGCCTGCGGGTCGGTGACCGCCGTCTGGCGTCCCGGCACGCCGTCCTGGTAGCCGACCCCCGTGTCGAGGCTGCCGGCGACGGTGCTGATGGTCCCGTCGGGCGTGATCTTCCGGATCAGGCCGCGCGGGTAGTTCGCCCCTGGAGTGATGACGTAGAAGAGCGAGCCGTCGGGCCCCACGCTCATCGCGATCGGGTTGCCGCCCAGCACCGCGTCGATCGCCGGCCCGCCGTCGCCCGTGGGCGGTCCCTCCTCCTCAAGCCGCTTGTCGATGTCCGTCGCCGTCGAGCGCTTCCCGGCGAAGCGCCTGACCTTCCCGTCGGGGCCGACCCGGAAGATCCCGTGCTCGCGGCCCCAGTTCGCGAAGTACGTCGTGCCGTCCGGCGCGCGCGTGTTGCCGCTCATATTCGAAACGGTCACCTTCGCCACGGGCTGACCCTCGGCCTCGGGGGTACCGATGCTCGGGCCGCCGGCGCCCACGATCGTGCGCGTGATCGCGCCGGTGGCCTGCGCGCTGCGGTCGGTCCCGTCGCCCAGGTGGACCACGCCGTTGCCGGGGTCGTAGGTGTGGTGGTCCGAGAGCGACCAGCCGCCGAGGCCGTCGGCGCCCTTCGCGTCCCACGACCCGATCGAGCGCGTCACGGTCTGCCCGATGGGGACGCCGCAGAAGAAGTGCGCCTCATTCGAGTGGGAGATGGAGCCGCAGGACATGCGCCCGTCGAAGACCTCGAGATCCGACGGGAAGGAGGCGAAGCTCTGGTTGAACTGAGTTTCCGAGGCGTAGTACTGGAGCTCGTAGACGTAGATCAGCCGGATCGTCACCGTCTGCCGGCCCTGCGGCCGGCGGCCGTACGCGTCGAGCCCGTCCCAGGTCACGTGCTGGCTGATGTTGGGCGTGATGTTCGGCATGCCGGCGCAGGTCTGGGTGCCGGTCGTGGGATAGCTCGGGTCGCACCAGCGCTGGACGATGTCCCTGCCGGCGACCGTGACCTTGAGCTCGATGCCCTTGAGCCGCTCGGGCAGGTTCGCGCCCGTGATCGGCACGTCGATCGCGTCGTCCACCGCCCAGCCCGGCTGGCGGTCGCTCGAGTAGCTGAGCGAGTACGGCGTGCCTGCGATCGGCAGCGACTCGCCGAGCGTGCCCGTCTCGCAGCCGATGATCGAGCCCTTCGCGCGGCACGGGTCGTTCGGATCCTGCCACACGAACTCCTTGAGCTTGGGCGGCTGCGCACCGCGCGGCGCGCCGTAGGGCCAGTTGTGGTCCCACGGCGTGAAGTGCCTCATCGGAACGCGCCACAGCTCCTGCCCCGGCTCGTAACGCTCCGCGAGCACCCGCAGCTCGTCGTCGCCGATGCCGAGATCGCCGGCGCCCTCGAGCACGGCCTTGCCGTCGGACTCCGACGCGATCTTGATCACGCGACCGTTGTTGGCGGGCTCCCACTCCGCGTCCTCGCGGTCGTACGAGCCGGTCGGCACGTCGCTGCCGACCGGCGCGCCGATGAAGTTCTGGACGTAGTTGATGACCGGCTTGTCGAACGCGACCCGGGTCGCCCGCTCGGCCAGCGCCTCGTCGACGCTGAACTCGGCCGCGTACGTGTAGCCGCTCGTGCCGGGCAGCGAGCCGGGCATCGCCTCGTCTCCCTGGTCGCCGGCGGTGAACTCCGTGATCCGGACGTTCATGTCGCCGAGCTCCTTATGGGAGCCGTCGGGGAGCGTCATCGTCGCGGTCAGGTCCTTCGGGAACAGGAGCATCGCGCGGCGCGTGCCGTCCGGATCGGTGGTGGGCGTCCCGAGGGCCACCTGGAAGGGATCGTCCGAGTCCTTGGCGATATGGGTCACGGCCCCGTCCACCGGCACCATCACGATGTCCTCGACGCGGTCGTAGGTCTCCCACGCCGGGTCGATCGCGCGCTGCGAGGTGAGGAAGCCGGCGGCCTCGAACACGAGCGTCAGCCCCGTGCCGTTGACGGCGAGGTCGTAGCGGCCGTCCGCGCGGGTCTCCGTGCGCCCGAGCTCGGGGTGGTCGAGGACGGTCACGCGCACGCCCTCGATCGGCACGCCGGCCCGGTCGAGCACGCGCCCGCGAAGCACGAGGACCTCGTCGCGATCGATCGTTCCGGGAGCCACTCCGCGCTGCACCGGGGTGGCCGCGCTCCAGAGGAAGCTCGCCGCGTCGAACGTGGAGACCGCGGTCGTCCTAGGCAGCGCCGGTGCGATGGCGCCCGGGTCGGGCGGGATCGGGTCGGGGCCTCCGGGGCCTCCGGGCTCGCCCGGTCCGGTGGGCGGAGGCGGCAGCTCAGGGTCGCCGGGACGCACGGGCGGCCCGCTCGGCCCGCCCGGACGCGCCGTCACGGTCACGCTCCCGCGCGCCACGCGGCAGTTGTTGCGCTCGTTGCGCTCGCGGACCTTGCCGGCGAGGTCAGCGCATGCGAGGACGCGGTAGGTCCCGCCGGCGACGTATGCCGGCACCCGCAACCTCGCGGTTCCGCGCGACGAGCGGCGCCCGCGCAGCGAGGCCACCTTGGCGGTGCCGAGCGGCACGTCGGCCGCATCCCGGCGCGTGTTCAGCGAGAGAGAGAAGCCGATCTTGGACGCGCCGGCACGCCGCGAGCCGGCATTGCGCACGGAGAAGGTGATTGGCAGCGAGGCACCCGCGTCGACCTTCGCCGGCGGATCGCCAAGGCCGGCGACGCCGAGGTCGGCT
>Ga0111539_10012330_pt1 | contig 10711 bp, 6 predicted proteins | sample RhiMethybrSRZTD1_FD_79667 | JGI IMG/M metagenome (GOLD analysis project Ga0111539, IMG submission 79667) | Populus rhizosphere microbial communities from Tennessee, USA - Rhizosphere MetaG P. TD hybrid SRZTD1 (version 2) (version 2) | ecosystem: Host-associated > Plants > Roots > Rhizosphere >... | reverse complement strand
TTCAGCCCGGCGGAGTTCAACGGGACGGAGCTGACCTCGAAGTTCAACCCGGCGCCGATTACCTTCGAACGCACCCCGGGCGTGGACGCGTTCAACGACGTCACGACGCGTATCGGCGCCGCCTACGACTTGTTCGGTACAGGCAAGACGGCGCTCAAGTTCAATCTCGGGCATTACCTCGATGCCGCGACGAACGACAGCGAGTACACGAGCAACAGCCCGGCCGCCCGCATCGTTCGCACGGCTAACCGGAATTGGTCGGACACCAATCGCAACAAGGTCATCGATTGCGACATCATGAACTTTGCCGCCAACGGCGAGTGCGCCGCGGCGACGGGCGACGCGCTGAACTTCGGCGCGATCTCCGGCAACGTCACACAGGTGAACCAGGCGACGCTTCGGGGCTGGGGGGTTCGTCAAAACGACTGGCAGTGGGGAATCACTCTTCAGCACGAGGTGATTCCGCGCCTGTCGGCCGAGGTTGCGTACAACCGGCGGTGGTTCAAAGGGGCCAAGGTAACCGACGATACGCTGCGCGGCCCGGAGGACTACCAGCAGTTCACGATCGTGGCGCCGCAGGATCCCCGCCTGCCTGGCGGCGGCGGCTACCCGATCACCGTGGCCATGGTCACGGCCGCGGCTGCCGGCCGCGGCACGCAGAACTACATCACGTTCGAGACCGACTTCGGCCCCGAGCGCGATCTGTACTGGCACGGCGTCGATTTCACGGTGAACGCGCGCCTTCGCCAGGGGCTGACGCTGCAGCTCGGGACCCAAACCGGCCGGTCGATCGAGGACACGTGCGAAACATCACGCGTGACCGACATGGCGGTGGCCGCCGGGATGCAATCGGGGAGAGGGGAAACGCTGACCAACCTGGCCACGATCAAGGATCTGCGCAACTGCCGCGACGAGGATCCGTTCCAGACGACGTTCCGGGGCCTGGCCTCGTACACCATCCCGAAGATCGATGTGCTCGTCGCCGCGACGCTGCGTTCGCAGCCGCCGCTCGAGCGAATTGCCACATGGCAGGTACCGAACGCGGTGATCCAGAACATCGCCGGACGGCTACCCCCTGGAGGTCTCGCCACTGGAAACACGAACATCGAGATCCTGGACAACGACCACCGGTTGTACGCGGACAACCGGAGGACGCAGATCGACATGCGATTTGCGAAGATCTTGCGCTTCGGCCAGAGGCGTGCGGATGTGGGCATCGACCTCGGCAACCTGCTCAACACCAATTACGCGACGACGTACGAAAACACTTATCAGTACACTCTTGGCAACACGGCGACGGGCGGAACGTGGAACAATCCAACCGCGATTTACACACCGCGGTTCATCCGCTGGAACCTGACGGTCGATTTTTGAAATCGTTTGACAAGACAGGGAGCGCCTGATGGCAAGTCACTTCAGAGGTTCGACTATCGCTGTGGCCCTCGTTTCGGCGGCACTCGGCGCGCTGGTCACCATGGCGGTGGCAACGCGCGCCGGCAGTGAGCCATCGCAGGGGGCTGCCGTTCAGCGTACCGTTTACGGCAAACCGGATTTCAGCGGTATCTGGCAGGCGCTCAACGAAGCCCATTGGGACCTCGAGGCGCATGAAGCGCGACCCGCTTCGGTGACGCAGCAGGGCGTCTACCCCTACGAGTTCGCGCGCGTGCCGGCGGCCCCCGTGCTTGCGCTCGGTGCCGCAGCCGGCGTACCGGGGTCCGTTGGCGTCGTCGAAGGGGACGGGAAAATTCCCTACAAGCCAGAGGCGGCACAGATCAAGAAGGAGAACGGCGAACACTGGATCGACCGCGATCCCGAGCTCAAGTGTTACCTGCCAGGCACGCCGCGCGCCATGTACATGCCGTACCCGTTCCAGATCGTGCAGAGCTCGAACAAGATTCAAATCGCGTTCGCGTTCGCGAGCACGGCGCGAACGATCCACCTGGAAGAGGTGGAGCCCCCGCCCGATCTGACCTACATGGGGCATTCCGTCGGGCGCTGGGAAGGCGATACGCTGGTCGTGAACGTGTCCGAGTTCAACGGCAAGAACTGGTTCGACAGAGCCGGCAACTACCACAGCGATGCGCTGAAACTGACGGAGCGGTACACTCCGATCACGAAGGACGCCATTCGCTACGAGGCCACGATCGAGGATCCAAACGTGTTCACGCAACCGTGGAAAATCTCAATGCCGCTGTACCGGCGGCTGGAGCCGAACGCGCAGCTGCTCGAATATCGATGCACCGAGTTTGCCGAGGAGTTCCTGTACGGCGGTCTCCGCAAGCAGCCGCTCGTCCGACGCTGGGAGGGCGAGACGCTCATCGTCGATATCACGAGAAAGGTTCCGGATGTGGACAAGATCCACGACTGGTACCGCAGGTGAGGCGTGGCGAGCAGTTACGAGGGGAGGTTTATTCCAATGATGAAGACACTCACGGTTCTTGCCGCCGGCTGCGGTCTGTTTCTCGTCCTCGCGCCGGCGCCGCTCGATGCGCACCATGCGTTTGCAGCCGAGTTCGACGCGAACAAGCCAGTGTCGATGAAGGGCACCGTGACCAAGATGGAGTGGGTCAACCCGCACGTGTGGCTGCACATGGACGTGAAGAAACCCGACGGCACGGTTGAGAACTGGGCGTTCGAAGCCGGCACGCCGAACGTGCTCTTCCGCCGCGTCTTCACGCGCCAATCGCTGGCGACGGGCACCGTCATCCTGATCGACGGGTATCAGGCCAAAGACGGCACACGCAGGGCGAACGGCCGGAACATCACGTTCGAGGACGGGAAAAAGCTCTTCATGGGCTCCTCCGGCACTGGCGCACCATACGAATTGAATCAGCCTGCGTCGCCCAAGTGAACCGGAACGCGGGACCGCGAGAAATCGCGTCGCTCTCAGTCCGGCTTCGCGCCCGCTCGTTGATCGCAACTGGCGGGCCACCCCTGCTCGCAGGCGCGCGCGCGCAGCGCTGATGGTGCGCGGTCGGCGACCGGTCCCTTGCTGCCTCGAAGCAGGACCGGATAGTCGGCGAGCGTCGGCAGCGCCCGCTCGAATGGACGCGTTCCGTCCACCAGTCGGACGGTGTTCCTGCATGCGGGCACGAACCCGAGCCTGCAGCCGCGCTGAAATGAAGCCGTCGCCGCGGACAAGTCCCAGCGGCTCGAGTCGCCCGCAACGGCTCCGCGTTCCTCATGAAGAATGACGGCTTCGTTGCACGCCCATCCGGATCCCGCGTTGCAGAGAATCGACTCCGTGTTCGCGAGATACCTGCACGCACGGGGCCGGCCTTCCCCGCACGCTTCTTCCCAGAACGGGAGCCACTGCCCCGGGTGGTGGTCTCCCACCCCCTGGGTGACGCTCATCAGCGAAAAGATCATCGTCCAGGCTGAAAGGTATGCGACGTAGCGCTGTCGCGCGGTGAGCGATCGCCCGAGCCGTGAGGGATCGAACATTTTGAGCCACGTCGCGCGCGACGCCCGATCCAACAGCTTGACCGAGAGGTTCAGGACGGGTACCTGCAACAGCTTGTCGTAGAACGTCGGCACGCCGATAGCCCCGAGGGCTTGATACAGCACTACGGCACTCACTCCGTACAGCATGCCGAACATGACGCGTCCAAGCTCGGAGCGTGGAGACGTGGACGGGTCGGTGAACAGGAGGTGCATGCCGAGAAAGACTGAAATCGGAACGTACGAATCGTAGAAGAAATAGGTGCCTGTCGCCGCGAAGTAGGCCAGTCCCAGGAAGTACGTCGTGAGGACCGCCGACAGTGTCATCGAGGCCACGCCGAACAGGAACTGGCCGGGCAGGCCCACGAGGAATATCAGCAGGTACATGTGCGGTGGATAGAACTGGCTGATCGCGATGTCCTGGCCTCGCGTGACATCGCTGGTGCCTGTGAGGATCAAACCCAGCGAGAAGAGGCCAAGCGGGAACGACGAGGGATTGAAGACGTGGACGATGCGCCCTTCCCTGTTCCATCGAATCAGCTCCTTGGCGGCAAAGCCCACGGCCACCATGAGGAACTGGAAGTAGAACCAGTCGGGCCTGAACCACAGGAACAGGTTGATACTGAAAATCACCGGGAACGGACCGAACCCGAGCGTGTAGGTCGATCGGCGCGACCAGGCCAGCAGCACGTCGAAGGCGTAGGCGAAGATCACCTGCGCCACGATGAGCGGCGCGAAGTCGTACACCGGGCGCCAGTACCACCCCCAATAGAGGAGCACCGAACCCTGGGCGCAGGCCTGGACGTAGTGTTGTTTCCGCAAAGAGACGTCCAGTGTCAGCGCCCGGTTGGTTCGGAGTGAGCGCGCGACCAGCCACAGATTCCACGCCACGAGCGCGGCAGCCGCCGCTAGCAGCGTCGCCACGACCGTCGCATTCCGGCCGACGTCGGCAACGAACGTGAGCGCGGCGAGCGCGGTGGCTAGCGCGATCGGCAGGCACGAGGCGCCGAGGAGCAATGGCGTGCGGCGCAAATCAGGCATGAACGGCAGAGTCGCCACGACGGCAGTGCGGAGCGGGCCGTACCGTATGAACCCCACGATGGCGGACCAGCAGATTGGAGACGGCCGGACCATAGCACACTCTTCCGAGGCGCGGGAGAGAGTCCAACAGGCGTGGCATTTCCGTTTGGTAATGTCCGCCGACTTGACGATAATCTGTCGCGGACGTCAAGGGCGACCATCGCAGGGGGTACACGATGAGCAGAAGATCATTGACAGTGCTCGGCGCAGCGGCAGCGCTCATTGCTGCGCTCTCGCTCCCGCAATGCGCTCGAACCCCGGTAGCCGCGAAAGCGGCGTCGGGAACCGCGGCGCCGGCGACACCCTGGGGTGAGCCGGATCTCCAGGGCATCTGGACGAGAGACACCAACGAGCCATTGCAGCGGCCGGCGGGGTTCAAAGATCGTGAATTCCTGACCGACGAGGAGCGAGCGAAGCTGAACGAAAGGATCGCCGATATCGTCGGCCGCGAAGCCGACGAGAACCGCCGGCCCCGCGGCACGGAGCAGGACGTCAGCGGCGGGTACAGCGCGGCCATCTTCACCTCTCACCTGCCGGTGGGCCGGCGAACCTCGATGATCATCGATCCGCCGGACGGACGAATCCCGGCGTTGACGGAGCAGGAGCAGAAGAAGCGAGGCGCGATGCGAGAGTATGGATTCGCCCTCCTGCAATCCACCGACGTGTGCAAGAACAAGCTGATCGCCTGCTCGGGCGGGAAGTACGGCCCGCCGTCCGCGCGACGTGCGGAACCGCCACCGTACTACGTCAAGGATGCGGTTACCGGAGGCGGGGGCGGCGCCATCAACCGCTCCGACGGTCCGGAGGATCGCGTTCTCAGCGAACGCTGCCTGGCTTCCGGCCTGCCGGACTTCGGCGGCTTCCGCCGCATCGTGCAGTCCAAGGGGGAGGTCTCGATTTTCTACGACGTCGGCCAGGGACAAGGATGGCAGCGGGTCATCCCGATCACCACCGCGCCACATCTTCCTTCCACCGTGCGTCTCTGGTGGGGAGACTCGAGGGGTCGCTGGGAGGGCAACACGCTGGTCGTCGACGTGACGAACTTCTCGCCCAAGTCGAATTTCCAGGGCGCGAACGAGAATCTTCACCTCGTGGAACGGTGGACGCGCACCGACGGCGAGACGCTCCAGTACACGGTCACCATCGAGGATTCCACCGTGTGGACGAAGCCCTGGACGGTGACGCTCGACATGAAGAAGCAGGACGACAAGGCGAATCGGATCTACGTCGAGCCACGCTGTCACGAAGGCAATTACGGCCTGGTGACGATGCTGGCCGGCGCTCGTGCGGACGAGCGCGCATTCAAGGCGGGGAAAGGTCCCGACCCGGCCACGCGGTGCCTCGGCGGATGCGGCGGTTTTGCCGGCGGCTTTGCCGAAGAGGGCGAGGACGCGAACCCGATTAGATAAACGCCGCGCGGCGGAGGACTCGCCGCGCGATCGTCAAATCCCAATTTCCAACTCCCAACTCCCGATGCATCCGGCCCATTTTGGGATTTGGAAGTTGGGAGTTGGGAGTTGGCGCCTCTCTCGCTCAGAAGGTAAGACTGGCGCTGAATTGAACCATCCGGCCATCCTGGATGGCCGATGGCACGAGCCACAGCGGGCCGTACGTCGTGTTGAGCGCCAGCACGGCGGCGCCGTTCAACAGGTTGTAGAAGTCCACGTTCGCCTGTAGACGCACCCTGTCATTCAGCCGGATCTGTTTGCCCGTTCGCAGGTCGAGCCGGGTGAACCGATCCTCGAACATGGTCTGCGGCACGATCAGCGGAACCGTGGCCGTGCGAGCGCCACCGGACAGGTTGCGCCCGAGCGACGGCGCGATGAGCGCGGTGGGCGCCGCGTAGGTGGCGACGATCGGCGGGCCCGAGGTGTTCTGCAGGATCACGCTCACGACGAAATCCTTCGGGAACGTGTACGTGCCGAAGGTCTTGAACTGCGTCTGGCCGCTGAACGGCGTGACCATCCGGCACTGCGCCTTCCCGTCGATCGTGATCGCCGATCCGGGCATCTGCACCGCGGGCGTGAAGGCCGAGTAAATGGCCGGAAGGTTGCCTGCCGAGGCGCCGGGGGAATCGACGTCGTAGCAGAGATCGTTGACCGTTCGCCCGGTGTCCACACCGGCGCCGAAGATCAGGTTCGCGCGCAGGCGGGCGTTGAGACTCACGCTGAAGAAATCGTTGACGAGTTGCTGCTTGCCGAAGTTGTCCGACTGAGTGACCACGCTGTTGACCTGCCCGAACTTGCCCGGCTTGATGTCGTGCAGCCCGCACACCTGGTACCCGCCGCCGCCGGGCAGCCGCGCGTCCATCGGCGCCGTGATGCAGTACGGGTCGAAGTCCGCCGGCGTCACCAGCGTGTTGTCGGTGACGAGAAAGTTTCCGAACCAGTTGCGGTAATACCCTGCCGTCACCGACCATCCGGTCGCGAGCTCGCGCTGGATTTCGGTGCTGAAGTCCCAGTTGTAGCCACGCCGGCCGTAGCCCTGAATCGCATCGTCGGCATAGGTCGTGTTCGGCGTGAGCCCGCCGAAATTGAAGTTGTTCACGTCCCCGCACTCGCCGTTGGCGGTCCGGAGTGCCAGGTTGCAGTCCGGGACGTAGTTGGTGTTTGCGTCGGTCCACGTGCGGGTGACGTTGTTGACGGCCGTCGTGATCGGATTGATATTGGTCGTGAGACTGGCGCTGTTCTTTGCCACATACCGGCCCAGCGACACTTTGAGCGCGGTCTTGCCGTCGCCGAACAGGTCGAACGCGGCGCCCAGCCGCGGATCGACGTCCTTCCACAACGGCGCATTGTCCACCGCCGCGAAGTCGCGCGCTGGCACCCAGCCATTGGGCGTGGCCTCCACGTGCTGCGCCGGAATATATCCCTTGAAGTATGAATATCGCAGACCGAAGTTCAACGTCAGGCGCTTGATGGTCCATTGATCCTGCGCGTAGAAACCGAAATCGTGCACCGTGTTCTCGACGAAATACGGAGTCGCCCACTGCGTGAGGCTGACCGGCGCTCGATTGTTGAACGTGTATTGCACGTTGCCCTGAACTTCCGTGCTGCGATTATTGGCGAGTTCTTCGAGCTGCATTCCGGCCTTGAACGTATGACTCCCCGTGACGTAAGACGCCGAGGCACGTTGCGAGGCGCGCGGCGGATGATTCTGGGCCGCGTAGGTTCTGACCGCGTTGTACTGCATGCCGGTGGACTGTTCGAAGGTCGAGATGTCGGTCGGCAGCACGTGGCCCTTTTCATCGGAGTACAAGGGAAAATTGCTTCGCGCGTAACCCGCGCCGGCCTCGAACAGAAGCTTGTTGGTCCATGGCGCGTTCCACGTGGCCTGGTACAGCCCACCCTGGAGCTGATAGCTGAAATACGCTTCCGGCGCGTCCAGCGCCCCATTCGCCACGTTCGCCGGGCAATGGCAGTCGCGTTGGGGATCGGCGAAGAAGTTGAACTTGTGACGCGACGATGCCTTCCACGTCACCCTCGTGGCATTGGACTCGTAGAACTCGTGACCGGCCGCCGGCCGGCTCAAATCAGGCGTATAGAACGGCGTGCTCTGCGTCAGGTTGTAGTACTTGCCTGCAGCCAGCCGCTCGTTGCCCCAGTTGCGATGCGAGTAGAAGAACCACAGCACGTCCTTCTTGATCGGGCCGCCGATGGCCGCGCCGGCGTCGAACACGTACCTGACGCTCGTCACTGTCGATAGGCCGCGCGCACGCAGCTCGTCGTTCAAGTTCGAGCTTTGAAGATCCGAGCCCGTATAGAGGCCGGAGGCGCTTCCCCTGAAGGTATTGCCCCCTTCCTTCGGAATCAGGTTCACGACGGGGCCATCAGCATTGGTCTCGGCGGAGATCCCGCTCACGGACAGCACGGTTTCCTGGGCGGCTTCCGCGTTCGGGGCGTAGCCGATGTTCCCCGTCGCATGGAGCACACCCATGCCGTCGAAATTGATGTTGGTGCCAATCTTGCCGTGATACCCGGTGCCCACGTTGCCCGTGTAACCGCCGGTGATCTCGAAGCCTTCAAAGCCCCTGAACCCGGGGGTCAGCGCCACGAGCGCCTGGACGGTTCTGACACTAGTCGGCAGCGTGTTGAGCAGTTCGGTGGAGATCACGGTCTGCTTGCGCGCGTTCGTCGCGTCCACGAGCGGCGCCTCGCCGGTCACCGTGATCGTTTCCTCGAGTGCTCCGATCTTCATGTCGGCGTTCACAGTGGCCGTAAACCCGCCGACCAGTTGGATCCCGTCCCGCTTGAAGATGCTGAAGCCGGGCAGCGTGAATGTGACGACATAAGTGCCAGGACGAAGATCGACGATGTTGAACCGGCCCTCGTCGTCGGTGACGACGCTGCGGACCTTTTCGATCAAGGCGGGACTTGCGGCTTCCACCGTAACCCCGGGCAGCACCGCCCCGGAGGTGTCTCGGACGACGCCTGCGATTCCGCTGGACGTTCCCTGCTGCGCCGACGCTGCCCCCGGCAGCAGCAGCGCACACACCAGAAGCCTCAACCCGACGGCAACACGGCCTGTTGGTAGCATGCCTTCCTCCATCCAGTCCTCACCGGTGCTGAACAACGCTCTCACCGGTCGTCCACGTCAACGACCCCGACAGACTCTGGAGCTTCGTCGCGCGTTCCGCTTGCGGCGCCCGTGCACCTCACATTCATCTGCTAAGCAGCGCGTGAGAACCGTACCGCCCGGCGCACGCGTCGCCGCGCGATTGATCTGAAAAAGGTGGGGCGAGTATAGGTCTTCGCGGCGTTCGACTCCATCCGGCCATCTCAGCCGTGGCCGCGAGAGAGTGGCGCGTTCGTGGTCATTTGACAATGGACTCTGCGAGTCCCAGGATGCATCGGGTTGTGGCCGGCGGGCCGCGCTGTTTCAGGAGATTCGCCTATGGCTGTCGATGCGTTCATCTGGTTCAAGAGTTCCAAGGCCGGCACCACGCCGGAAGGAGAAACGAAGGACGAGACGTTCTCGAAGGAGAAGGCCTTCGAAATCAAGGATTTTTCGTTCGGCATCGAGAACCCGACGACGATTGGATCGGCCACCGCCGGCGCCGGCGCCGGGAAGATCAAGTTCAACGAGTTCACGATCAAGCGGACGACGGACAAGGCGTCGCCACTGTTTTTCAGGAACTGTTGTGTCGGCGCGCACTACGAGTCGGTCACCATCGCCATGCGCAAGGGCGCCGGCGGCGCGGCGGCGGGCAAGGAGTTCCTGCGCTTCAAATTCGACACGGTCTTCACCACCAGGATCGACTGGTCAGGCCCGGGCGACGAAGGCCCAGAAGAATCGATCACATTCGTGTACGGCAAACTGGCCGTCAGGGTCACGCCGCAGGACACGAGTGCGAAGCCAGTCCAGGCCGGGTGGGACCAGGTCACGAACCGTGAGGCCAGCGACCTCGTCGACAGGTAAACTGGCGAACGTCCCGCAGCAGAGCCCCTAAGAAGGAATCAATTCCCAATCGCCAACTCCCAACTCCCACTGGGTCCGGCCCGTTGGGAGTCGGGAGATCAGGACCCGCATCTCCCAGCCAGGCGTGCGTCCGCTGTGCCGATCTGTGCAATTCCGCGACGTGGATATCGGCCGCACTGGCAAACGCGATCGACCGCTTCGTCCCCATCCAGCAGTCACTCGCCGTATCCCGTGGCCCGCCCACGTCTCCGGGTCCGAACCGGCGTGAAGTCCCACTCACGCGCCCGCTAAGACTGGGGATTTACCGGCCGATAGTGTCTACAGCGGCCAGACGATGCCGCTCGAGTCCATGCGGGAGGCCAGATGATCGCGAAAATACACACCCTGACGCTCTGCTGCATAGCCGCGCTGCTCATGGCCGCGGGCGCAGCCACGGCGCAAGGCGTGCAGACAGGCAACAGTCGAGGGACAGTGACGAGTGCGGACGGGCTGACAGTGCCCGGCGCAACGGTCACCCTCACGTCCCCGGCGCTCCAGGGTGAGCGCCTGGCGGTGACGGAGGGGCACGGCGCGTATACCTTCGCCGCCGTCCCGCCGGGCGACTACACCGTGGAGTTCAACCTCGACGGCATGACGACCGTACGCCGGCAGGTCGCCGTACCGCTCGGCGGCGTTGCCGACGTCGATGTCACCATGCAGGTGGCCGGAGTGAGCGAAGTCGTGCAGGTCGTGGCCAAGGCGCCAGCCACGCTGACTGCGCCCACCGTCGGTG
>Ga0111539_10012329_pt1 | contig 10711 bp, 8 predicted proteins | sample RhiMethybrSRZTD1_FD_79667 | JGI IMG/M metagenome (GOLD analysis project Ga0111539, IMG submission 79667) | Populus rhizosphere microbial communities from Tennessee, USA - Rhizosphere MetaG P. TD hybrid SRZTD1 (version 2) (version 2) | ecosystem: Host-associated > Plants > Roots > Rhizosphere >... | reverse complement strand
TGCTTCACATCTCGGATGGCTGCAATCAGTCGCTCGAGGTCGGCTTCCGGAGTGCGCATCAGGTGAAACGCGAGCCGCTGCGCAGACTTCTGTCCGATGCTCGGCAGGCGTTTCAATTCGTCGATGAGTTTAGTTACGGGTTCGGCGTACTCTAACATTTGCAGGTAGGGGCTTGATCGAAGAGATTAGCCGAGCAGTCCACCCAGTCCTGGCGGCAACATTCCACCCAACTTCCCTTTCATTGCTTCGTCCACTTTTCGGTTGGCTTCGTTTGCCGCGGCCATGATCATGTCCTGAAGCATCTCGACGTCGCCGTCTTTCACCGCCTCGGGATCGACCTTTAGCATCGTGATCTCGTGATTGCCCTTCATCTGCACCGTGACGACGCCGCCACCCGCTGAAGCTTCGACACGCAGGTCTTCCATCTCCTTCTGCATCTTCTCCTGCATGACCTGCGCCTGCTTCATCATCTGTTGAATATTCAAACCGCCTGGAAATTTCATTGCGTGACACCTCTCCGAAAATTGGCTGCTAATTTGGGTGCCATCGTAGCCGTCAATCGAGGCCGAATGCAATACAATGACCTGCCGATGAGCAAACTAGTCACTGATCAGACGCTTCAGGCGCGAATCAACCTTTATTACGACCTGCAGCCCGCCGCAGAATCACGCGCGCCGCTGCTGATCGCACTGCACGGTTACGGCGCGTTCAAGGAGCAGATCATGCGCGAGGCGCAACAGATGGCGCCCGACGGTTTCGCGATCGCGTCGTTGCAGGGCTTTCACCAGCACATGAAGGAACCTCGGCAACCGGGTGGCCCACTGCGTTATGGATTCGGTTGGTTGACCAGCTACCGCAGCGAAGAGTCAGTCGCCGTGCATCACCAGGCGGTGCTCGATTTGATCGATACGCTCGATGGCGAAGGCATCGCTGATCCGGCGCGGGTGTTCCTGTTGGGTTTCTCGCAATCGTGTGCGCTCAATTATCGGTTTGCATTTACGTATCCGGAGCGTTTGCGCGGCGTCGTCGGGATCTGTGGTGGTATTCCGGGCGATTGGGAGACTAGCTCGGTCTATCGCGCCGCGCCGATCGACGTGTTCCACCTGACAGGGACCGAAGACGAGTTCTACCCGCCGTCGCGAGTCGCAGATTACGCGAAACAATTGGGAACGCGGGCCCGCTCGGTGGCGTCTAAGAGCTACCACGCCGCTCACGAGATCGTGCCGGAGATGCGCGCCGACGTGAAGCAGTGGCTGGCCCAACATGCAGCTTCCTAAAATCAAGAGACTCAAATTCGCTTTCGCTTGTGTAATCGCGTTGTTGGCGGCGGGTGGCTGCGAGCAACGATACACGCAGAACATTAGTCGCGGTCCAGCGGTGCCGCCGCGTCCCACGATCAAACAGCTTCCTGACAACGCCTCACCGCAACTCAAACAAATGCTCGAAGGCGCGATCGCTCAGGCCGGAGTAACGACCGAATACGATCCGGCATACGTCGCGCTCGAGTATCCCAACGGCGATGTGCCGGAAAAAACCGGCGTCTGTTCTGACGTCGTCGTGCGCGCGTTTCGCAAGGCGGGGATCGATCTGCAAAAAGAAGTGCACGAAGACATGAAGGCGGCGCGTTCGGAGTACCCGACGAAATGGGGTTCGAGTGCGATTGACAAGAACATCGATCACCGCCGCGTGCTGAATCTGATGAAATACTTCGAGCGGCAGGGAAAATCGCTGCCGATTAGCGATGGTGCTGCTGACTACCAGCCCGGCGATGTCGTCGCGTGGGAGTTAACGAGCGGCGTCGATCACATCGGCATCGTGACAAATATGTTGTCAGAATCCGCGGATCGGTATCTAATCGTCCACAACATTGGGGCGGGTACACGAATTGAAGATGTAATGTTCGCCTGGACCATCAAGGGCCATTACCGCATCTTTTAATCAACACTGATCCGAAAACTTGACCACTCCCTCTCCAAACGTCACCCAACTAGAGCGCGACGTCGAGGCGCGTAGCGGCGTCTTGAAAAAAGAGCTCGGTCTGTTCGATCTCGTGCTCACGCAGGTCGTGTTCGTCGTCGGCACTTTCTGGGTAGGTTGGGCGGCGAGACTAGGCAACGAACAAAACGTTTTCTGGATTCTGGCGATCGTCACGTTTTACCTGCCCCTCGCCGTAGCCGTGATCTTTCTCAACCGCCTGATGCCACTCGAGGGCGGTCTTTATCAATGGGCCAAACTCGCCTTCAACGACTTTGTTGCTTTCATGGTCGGTTGGAACCTGTGGGTCTTCGCGATCTCAATACTCGCCGGCATCGGACTGGTCGTCACTACAAACATCTCGTATGCGATTGGACCATCTGCCGAAAAGATGAAAGACAATCCGGCGTGGATACTACCGATCAGTTTTGTTCTCGTGATCGGCATGGTCATAGCGGCGACACGCGGCCTGGGTCTTGGCAAATGGATTCACAATGTCGGCGCCTTAGTGCACCTTCTTACTTTCGCTATTTTGATTGCGCTGCCCTTCATTGCGTACAAAGCGGCAACGGCCGCAGAGTACCGGCCGTTTACCCTTCAGCTTCCGACCTTTACTGAGTACAACATCAACGTCGCCAGCAAGCTCGCGCTCGGCGCGCTGACCGGTTTCGAATACGTTGCCATCCTTGCTGGCGAAACGCGTTCGCCCGCGCGAAACATCGGACGCTCTGTCGTAATTGCGTCGCCAATCATCGCGCTGATGTTCATTCTTGGCACCAGTTCCGTGCTCGCCTTTGTCCCGCGCGATCAAACGGACGTGATTGGGCCGATTCCGCAAGTGCTTTCGATCGGATTTAGATCCCTCGGCTGGGTCGGAACAATCGGTTCGATCGCGATTCTCGGAATTACCGTCAGGTCGATTGCGCTGATGAGTATTTATTTTGCCGGGAACACGCGTCTGCCGATGGTTGCCGGCTGGGACCGCTTGTTACCCGGATGGTTTAGCCGGCTGCATCCCAGGTACAAAACGCCGGTCAACTCGATTCTCTTTGTCGGTGCGGTGACGATAGTGCTCGCCGTTCTCAGCCTCGCAGGTGTCCACGCGCACGAAGCTTTTCAACTCATAGACAATGCGGGGGGCGTTTTTTACGCTCTGACTTACCTGGTTCTGTTTGCGATACCGCTGTTTGGAATGAAGGCGCTCGGCGTGAAATCGCCATGGTGGCTCAAGATCGCGTGCGCGTCGGGTTTCATCGTTACTCTGATCTATATTCGGTTCGCCATCGTTCCGATTACTGAAGTCGGAAGTCTCCTGTCGTTTGCGCTGAAGATCGCGGGTACAGTGTTGATAGCAAACGCTATCGGGATCACGATTTATGTTCTCGGAAAAAGAAAGTAAGCGACGGGCGATTGTTAATTGTTCTCAGGTCGTGACGCTTGCCGGACCAGCTCATCCGCGCGTCGGGCCGGAGATGCGGGAGCTTGGGATCATTGACGATGGTGGGTTGATTGTTCGTGAAGGTCGAATCGAGCAAGTCGGGACTGCAACACAGATCAAAGCCGCGATAGACGCGAACACTGTCGTTATCGACGCGGGTGGGTGTGTGGTGTTGCCGGGGTTTGTCGACGCCCACACCCATCCGGTCTTTGCCGGAACGCGCGCGGCGGAGTTTGAACAACGCAGTCTCGGCGCGACTTACCAGGAGATCGCAGCTCGCGGCGGTGGCATACAGTCGACAGTCAATCAAACACGCGCGGCGTCGCTCGACGATCTCGTCGCTACCGGACGCCGTTACGCGAAGTGGTTTCTGCGTGGTGGGACGACGACGGTCGAAGCGAAGTCGGGCTACGGCTTGTCGCTGGAAGACGAGATCAAGATCCTTCGCGCGATCAAGCAGCTCGACGAAGAAACGCCGCTGCGATATGTGCCAACGTTTCTCGGCGCGCACACGATTCCGAAAGAGTATGCCGCACGGCGCGATGAGTACATCTCACTGATCGTCGACGAGATGTTGCCGCAGGTCGCGCGCGAGAAGCTCGCCGAATTTGCCGACGTCTTTTGCGAACAGAACGTCTTCACGACCGACGAGTCGTGGAAGATCCTTTCCGCCGCGCGTTGTCACGGACTCGGATTAAGGATTCACGCGGATCAGCTCTCGCTTTCGGGCGGAGCGAGGCTCGCCGCCGAACTAGGCACAATCACGGCGGATCATCTCGAACACACCGACGCCGACGGCATCGCCGCGCTCAAATCCGCGGGCGTGCAGCCGGTGCTGCTTCCCGGATCTGTTTACGCACTGGGTTCGTCTCGCTATCCCGCCGCGCGTGAGATGATCGACGCCGGTCTGGCTGTCGTGCTCGCGACCGATTTCAATCCCGGTTCATCACCAACACCTGCAATGCCGATGATCCTCTCGCTGGCTGCGACGCATATGAAGATGACGCCTGCCGAATCGATCACCGCCGCGACGATCAACGCTGCGTACAGTTTGAATCGCGGAGCCGAACTCGGTTCGCTTGAACCGGGAAAGATCGCCGACTTTGTGATTCACGACTGCGACGATTATCGCGAGCTCGCCTACTTCTTCGGCATCGAGCACGCGTACGAAGTTTATCTTTCCGGAGAACCACAGATACACAAATAAAAAGCGGTTGACGCTCACTCAGTTGTACTTTATGATTCGAGCAACACTGGAAAGGAGGTGATTCTAAAACATATGAGTTCTTATCACAGTGAGGTGGCTGCGGCCTAACCTCTGAACCAGCTAACTCGTTAGGATTCTGGTTCGGTAGTTCACTGCATAGTGCTCCTCCTTTCTGGAAGCGGCACACAGTCAGCCTCAGGCCAATCCCAACAGTTCACCGAAGCCGTCCACGGTCTTGATCGTGGACGGCTTTTTTATCATCAATTTGCTACTACTTGTCGTCGCGAGAAACTCCCCGGCTCCCCTTGCGTACATCTAAATCGCCGTGAGTCTCCCTGATTCCCCCGTTTTCCACGATCCCGATGGCCGTCGTTGGCGGCGCGTTCGACGCCTCTGGTTAGCAACCTCCATCATCGTTACCGCACTCGCCGCGATTTTCATCGCCAGTGTGCTCGCAAACCCGGTGCTGCCGAGACTGAACCTGCGGCAACTCGCGGTTCTGCCCCACACCGCCAACCTGAAACCGAAACCTCCCGACATCCCGGCGAACCCGAGTGAACGCAAAGCTCGCAAAGCGCAAGTTGAACTGCAACAGGCACTCGCCACCACCAAGTACGTTCCCGGCAAACGCGGCTCGCGCATCCCGATCGTCCCGCCGCCAGTGACACCACCCGCGCCGATCATTCCCACTACGCGCCCACTGTCGGTCGGTTTCTACATCAACTGGGACGAATCAAGTTACGAATCACTCAAGCGAAACCTCGATCATCTCGATTGGGTCGTGCCCGAATGGTCGCACCTGCAAGACGCGGCCGAAGGCGGAAATCCGCTCGCGACCGACATCCACATTCCGGCGCTGAACTGGATTCGCGTCACGCGTCCCGAAACGCGCATCGTGCCGATGGTGCAGAACGTCGTCAACGAAGATTGGCAAAGCGAACTGCTGGCGCGCTCCATCGCCGACGAGCCACACCGCCAACTGCTGATCGCTTCGTTGACGAAATTCGTCCAGGACAATAAGTTCGCCGGCATCTGCGTCGACTTCGAAGAGCCGTTTACCGAGACACAACCGAACCTGCTCACGTTCATGCGGGAGTTGCACACGGCTTTTGCTGCGCACAATTGGCTCGTCGCCCAGGCGGTGCCGTTCGACGATCCCGACTGGAACTACAAAGCATACGCCGCCGCCACGGACTACCTGATAGTGATGGCGTACGACCAGCATTGGACCGGCAGCGATGCTGGACCAGTGGCCGCGCAGGAATGGTTCGAACAGAACCTCAACAAACGCATGCGCGAGCTCGATCCCGCGAAAACGATCGTCGCGCTCGGCAATTACGGTTACGACTGGAATGATGCGAACCAGAACGTCGACGAAGTCACGTTCCAGGAGGCGCTGATCAAAGCGCACGAGTCGGAAACGAATCCGTCGTTCGATCCCGTGACTCGCAATCCGTACTTCGAATACGACGAAGACGATGGTTCGCATCATGCGGTCTGGTTTCTTGACGCGGTGACGGCGTTCAACGAGATGCGCGCCGCGAGCGGTTACAAACCTGCCGGCTACGGCATCTGGCGACTCGGATCGGAAGACCCGTCCATCTGGTCCATGCTCGGCGCGAGCAATAACAGCTCGGCCGATGCGTTGCGCTCGATCAACTACGGTTACCAGGTCGACTTCGAAGGTAACGGTGAGCTGCTGAAGGTCGTGTCCAGTCCGCAGAAAGGCGTGCGCGATCTGGAGGTCGATCAGGCGACGGGGTTCATCAAGTCTGAACAGATCAAGGAGATGCCGACGTCGTACGTCATCGAACGCGCCGGCGATCGGCCGGGCCTGCTGGCGCTCACTTTCGACGATGGACCAGATCCGCGCTGGACGCCGGCGATTCTCGACATCCTCAAACGCGAGCAAGTGCCGGCTACGTTTTTCATCGTCGGCAAGAATGGCCAGGCGTATCCCGATCTGCTGCGACGCATCGTGAACGAAGGTCACGAACTGGGTAACCATACGTTCACTCATCCGAACCTCGGCGAGATGCCGCTTCAGGTGACTGAGTTGGAACTGAATGCGACGCAGCGTCTGATCGAATCGGACACGGGACGTTCGACGGTGCTGTTCCGCCCGCCTTACTTCGGCGACGCCGAGGCCGACAAGCCGCAGGAAGTTGAACCGGCGATTGTCGCGCAGAACCTGGGTTACATCATGGTCGGATTGCGCATCGATCCGAACGATTGGCAGCTACCAGTGACGCCGAACCAGATCGTGAATCGAACGATCTCGCGCGCGATCGATTCCGATCCTGAGACGCGCGGCGAGGTGGTCCTGCTACACGATGCGGGAGGCGATCGTTCTGCGACTGTCGAAGCGTTGCCGACACTGATTCACGAGTTGAAAGCACGCGGATTTCAGTTTGTGTCTGTGTCTGATTTGGCGGGACTCTCGCGCGATCAGGTGATGCCGGTGATTCCCGCCAGTCAACGGGTGTTCACGCGCGCCGACGCGGTCACGTTTTTCTTTCTGTCAACCGGCGGCTGGACGCTGCAATGGATTTTTTTGATAGGCATCGTGCTCGGTCTGGCGCGACTGTTCTTTGTCGGCTCGCTGGCGTTGGCTCAGTGGCTGCGATCGCGACGCCGCGAACGCGCCCACGCCGGCGAGGACTTCAACCCGTTCGTTTCGATCATCGTTCCCGCTTACAACGAAGCGCTCGTGATCGAGAACACGATTCTCAGCCTGCTCGCGTCTGACTATTCGGATTACGAGATCATCGTGGTCGACGACGGCTCGACTGATGACACGAGCGCGATCGTCACTGACAAGTTTGGCTCTGACGAACGCGTGCAGCTTTTCACGGTGGCGAATGGCGGCAAAGCAGCGGCGCTCAACATCGGACTGCGACATGCGCGCGGCGAACTGATCGTCGCACTCGATGGCGATACGATCTTCGCGCCGGAAACAGTCGGGGCGCTCGCGCGACGTTTCCACGACAAACAACTCGGCGCGGTCGCGGGAAATGCTAAAGTCGGCAATCGGATCAATCTCGTCACGCGCTGGCAGGCGCTCGAGTACGTCACGTCGCAGAACATGGATCGACGCGCGTTTGTAAGTCTCAACTGCATCACGGTCGTTCCGGGTGCGGTTGGCGCGTGGCGCAAAGACTTGCTGCTCGAGGTCGGCGGTTTCCAGTCAGACACGTTGGCTGAAGATCAGGATCTGACGCTGCGCGTTCGCCGGCTTGGTTACAAGATTGGTTATGAAGAGAGTGCCGTCGCCTGGACGGAAGCGCCGCACAATCTGCGCACGTTGGCGAAGCAGCGTTTTCGTTGGTCGTATGGGACCTTGCAGTGCATGTGGAAGCATCGCGATGCGCTGTTTCGGCCACGTTACGGCGCGCTGGGGTTTGTGGCGATGCCGAATGTTTGGATCTTTCAGATTCTGTTTCCGCTAATCTCGCCGGTGATGGATCTGCTGCTGTTGTACGCTCTCGCTGTCGCCGCGGTTGATTACTGGCAACAGCCAGTCGGCTACACGTCGACGAATCTTCAGCAAGTGCTTTTCTACTACGCGCTGTTCCTGGCGATCGACTGGGCCACGGCCTCCTTTGCGTTCTTGCTCGAACGGCGGGAGCGCTGGAGTTTGTTGTGGTGGCTGTTTCTCCAGCGGTTCTGTTACCGGCAGGTGATGTACTACGTGATGATCAAGTCCGTCACGATGGCGATTCGTGGTCCAGTCGTCGGTTGGGGAAAACTCGAACGCAAAGCGACTGCTGAAGCTGGACCGTGAAATCCGTGTTATTGCTTTCGCGATGGTGGTGTCGGCGACGGCTTCGGCGATGGAGTTGTCGCGGGCGTTGCTTCGGGTTGTTGTTGCTCGGAAGCGGGAATTCTTGACGGATCCGGATTGTCAGGCGATGAGTGCAGGTGGATCGCCTTCCACGCCGTACCGACACGTTTGAAGACGAGCGTCATGCGACCGGTCACCGTTTCCGGAGTGCCTTTATAAGTTTGTGACTGCCTCCACTGGCAAGTCACGAGCGCGCCATCTCGTCCCAGCATGTGGACTGCCTTGTCACGCACCTCCAGCTTCACGTCTTTGATCTGCGGATACGAGCTTTCGCGATTCTTGCGCACCTGGTCCCAGCCTTTGGTGACGGTCCCGTTGTAGTTGAAGAGACTGAGCTGCGGATTATTCCAGTAGACGCCCATCACTTCGTTCACGTTCGCGTGCTCGATGCCGTCGACCAGCTTGTCGAACGCGGCGAGCACCGCTTGCGCGTCTGACTGCGGCGCCGCCGGAGCAGCGGGAGCAGTAGGTTTCGGCGATGGCGTGGGCGTTGCTGGTTTCGTTTGAGCATGGATCGAGGATGAAACACAAATCAAAACCAGAATTAAGAATATCCGTGTTTTCATGAAACTCTCCTTAGTTGAAAGGCACACCACTCCGCAAACGTTGCACCGACGCCTCGCGCCCGAGCACGTCGAAGATCTCAAACATCGATGGTCCGACGGCTTGCCCGGTCAGCATCGTGCGCGACCCATTGATCAGCAAGCCGGCTTTCACACCCGCTTCGTCAGCAAAAGCGCGCAACCCTGCTTCCGCCGTCTCGGCATTGAACGGCTCGACGGTTTCGAGCTTGTCTGCCAGGCCTATGAACAGTTCGCGCAAGCGCGGGTCCTTGCGCAGGTTCTTCTCCACCGCCGATTCGTCGAAATCGAAGTCGTCAGAAAAATACGCCCGGCCCTGCGCCGAAAAGTCTTTCAGCGTGAAGTAGCGCTGACGAATCATGTCGATCGTCTTCAACAACCAATCGCGATCGTCGTCGTCATACTCCTCGCGCCACAGTTTGTTTGCCCGCAACTCCGCCTTAACCATCGGCAGCAACTCTTCCAGTGGCATCGTCCGGATGTACTCCGCATTCATCCACAGCGCTTTGTCGTCGGTCCAGCGACGCGGGTCGTTCTCCTGGAAGTTGAAGATCGCGTTCGCGCGTCCGATGCCTTCGAGTGAAAACGCCTGCACCAGCTCTTCCTTGCTCAGCAACTCCTTGCCGTCCGGTGGCGCCCAGCCGAGCAGCGCCAGAAAGTTACGAAACGCCGCCGGCACAAAACCGCGATCGCGATACGTCGTCAGCGAAACGACCTCGCCGTGCTTACGCTTAGACAGCTTGCCTTTGTTTGGCGCCAGAATCAGCGGCAGGTGCGCAAACCGAGGCACCGTCGCGCCCAACGCCTCGTAAATCAGGATTTGCTTGTGCGTGTTCGTGAGATGGTCCTGTCCGCGAATTACGTGCGTGATACCCATCTCGATGTCGTCGATCACGACCGAGAGGTTGTAAAGCGGATGACCTCCTGAACGCAGCAGCACGAGATCCTCGATCTCCGAGTGCTCGCGTTCCTGTGGTCCATAAACGATGTCGTCAAACTGCGTCTTGCCCTCGACCGCCACCTTCAAACGTACCGCAAACGGCTCGCCTGCGGCTGCGCGTCGATCCGACTCTTCTTTCGGCAGATCGCGATACGGATTGCTGCGCGGGTCGACGCCTTCGAGAGTCTGCGCGCGCGCGCGTTCCGCGATCTCCTGCTTGACTTGCGCATCGTCGCGCTGCTCTTTCGGAGTGAAGTCGCGATACGCCTTGCCCTCCTCCAGCAGACGCTCCACAGCCGCGATATGTTGCGGCGCGTTGTTCGACTGAAAGACCAGATCCTCGTCGTAATCGAGTCCCAACCACTCGAGTCCCTCGATGATCGAGCGCGTCGACTCGTCAGTCGAGCGTTGAAGATCAGTGTCTTCGATTCGGACGAGAAACTTGCCGCCGGATTTGCGAGCGAAGAGCCAGTTGAAGAGTGCTGAACGGGCGGCGCCGATGTGCAGGTAACCCGTGGGCGATGGAGCGAAGCGTACGCGGACAGTCATGGCAATAAAAAAGTAGTCAGTAGTCAGGGTTCAGTGAGAAGGGGTCTACTGAAAAGCTGGCTACTAACTACTGACCAAAGTCTGGCGGAGATGACAGGATTCGAACCTGTGAAGGGCTTTTGACCCTTAACGGTTTAGCAAACCGCCGCCTTCAGCCACTCGGCCACATCTCCGTGCC
>Ga0111539_10012328_pt1 | contig 10711 bp, 8 predicted proteins | sample RhiMethybrSRZTD1_FD_79667 | JGI IMG/M metagenome (GOLD analysis project Ga0111539, IMG submission 79667) | Populus rhizosphere microbial communities from Tennessee, USA - Rhizosphere MetaG P. TD hybrid SRZTD1 (version 2) (version 2) | ecosystem: Host-associated > Plants > Roots > Rhizosphere >... | reverse complement strand
TGAGGCGAAAGCTCGCTCTGCCTGCAAAACGCGCCGCCAAGATCCGAGCGCGCTCTTGACCCCAAGGTGATAGGCAATGGCCAGAATCGCCTTGTGCGTGGCAATCGCCGGCTTCAGCAGTCCGATACGTCGAAGCGCCACGCCAGTCATGCTCAATGTCGCCGTGCCCACACGGGCGAGGGCGTCCGACCAGCAGAGGACGTGCACCGCCGCCCGGTTCAGGCGGTTTCCGTTCACAAGATTTCTAAGGGGATGTGCGCGGCTGTCCTGTCCAAGCTTTTCAAAGATATATACGCTCGTCCTGCCGTACTCCACGCAGCGGCGAAGCCACGTATCATACGACCCCACGCGGGAACGGTGTATAGCCGCGGCCCTTGCGCCAAATACGAACCCTGCACCGGCAAGCTCGAAACGCAATCCGAGCTCGGAGTCTTCGCCCAGCCTGAGTTTTTCATCGAATCCACCGACAGCCAGGTAGAACTCCCGACCGAACGAGACATTCTGTGTGACGAGTGTGTAACCGGACGGCGCTTTCAATCCGCGACCAAGGAATTCGTGCGAAGCGAGCATGTGGCTGGTGCGGACCGCCTCGTAGAGCGGACCGTTCGCCCAGCCCTCTTCGGGCAGTACACGGCCAATCACAACGGTCTTGCTCGTCCCGGCTGTGAGCGCTTTCAGGTGCTCGGCAAGAAACTCCGGCAACAGGTCCATGTCATCGTCGATGACGCAGATCCACGGAGTGGACGCGGCGTTGATGGCGCGGTGGCGGGCGACAGCCTGCCCAGCATTCTGCTGGAACTCATACCGCAGCAAGTACGAAATCTCAGCGCAAGCGTTTTCGATGACATCTCGGTATTGATGCTCGGTCTCATCGACTCCGTCAATAACAACCGCCACTTCAAACTCGCATGGCGGCAGCGTCTGTTGCTCCAAGGAACGCAGTGCGAACGCCAATGCATCCGGCCTTTTATAGGACGCGATCACCACGGTGACTTGGCGCCGGGCTGCTCCTAAACTCATGTTGAATTCCTCCACAGAACTCGGCGTTCACCGTCGGCGCGCGTCCGAGATGGCGTCTGCAACGGCCGCTTTCACGCCCGCGACGAATTGGTCGACAGTGTGGAATTGTTCCATGTGTTTGCGCCCCTCACGACCCATCCGCTCGCATTCTTCGGGGTGGTTCCAGAGATACTCGATGCTCTCGCGAAGCGCACGTGGGTCACGAGGAGGAACAAAGATTCCATTCACGCCGTCCTGCAGCACATCGCGTTGCCCGTCAACACGTGTGCAGATCACCGCCTTTCCCATTGCCATCGCCTCGGTCATCGCTGTGACGCCATTATCGGTGTCGGTCGGGTGTAGCGGAAGAATCACGAAGCGCGACCGGGCATACAGCGCGCGCAACTCGGGGTACGGCTTCGATCCGATTGTAATGTGGCGCGGCAGAGTTTCGGGCTCGCGGAGATCGCTCATCCAATGGTCCGTCTTGCCTGGGTCCACCTTTGTCGCGATGTGGCACGGTACGTCCCAATCGCGAATCGCCTCGACGAGCGTTGCATAATCGCGCATCTCCCGCCCGACCGCACAGATCATGTCCGTTGGGCCATTCACTGGCCGCCAGAAATGCTGGTCTACGAGCCAGCGCAGCTGGACGACGCGCGACGCCGGAATTCCAAGGGTCTTGATGGCGAAATCGTATTGGATCGACGACCAGACCACCAAACGATGAATGTGGGAGTGCACGCGGCGGAGCACGCCCGCCTTCTTCGGCGTCGAAATCCACGAACAGAGCGCGACATGCGGAATGCGAGCGTTTGTCGCTTTGAGGAGCGCCGCCAAAGGGAGCCCGAAACGCTCACCCCACGACACGATGGCGTCGTAACGGTGGCGTCGCGAGAATGCCTCGACCGCCTGCGCCACGCCCACGGGAAGCCCTTGGTACAGAGTCCCGCGAAGACCGCTTATGGCGGCTATGTCGCGTTCGTCCAGCATGTCGGAATTGAGTTGCTTCTCGTACAGTCGGACGCGCGGCCATTCGCCGGCCGCTTCGCGTCGGTCTAATTCATCCGCGCTAGGCTGGCCGAGGCCGCCATATGCCAGCGTTAATATCTGCATCTAATCAAGCCGGCGCTCATTGTCGTCGCTCATACAAGATTGGATCGGCAACGGTAGCAGTCGTTCTGTCGATTGAAGGCGACTGTGGCTACGGCCGCTGGCGCGCGCCCTGTGGCGTGTTGTCACATAACTCACTTTTAGTAGTCTGTTGTCACATAACTCAATTCATGGTCTGCTACACTTCACCACGCTATGGTTTTCAATTCGCTTTCGTTCGCTGTGTTCTTCGTAGTGGTGACGACCGCTTACTTTACGCTTCACCACCGATTCCGCTGGCTGCTGCTGCTTGCCGCCAGCTGCTTCTTCTACATGTTCTTCATCCCAGTCTACATCCTAATCCTGGTTCTTACGATCCTCATCGATTATCTGGCCGCCATCCGGATCGAGCGCACGCAGGATCCGAAGCACAAGCGCCTGCTTCTCGGTATCAGTGTGGCGTCCCTGTGCGCGACGCTGTTCACTTTCAAGTACTTCAATTTCTTTAACGAGAACGTTGCGCACGTCGCGTCGCTGCTCGACTTGAACTATCCGATCCAGGCGCTACGCATTGCGCTGCCCATCGGTCTGTCATTTCACACCTTTCAAGGACTGAGCTACGTTATAGAGGTGTACCGAGGGCACCAGAAAGCCGAGCACCATTTCGGGATCTACTCGCTGTACGTCATGTACTTTCCGCAGCTGGTCGCGGGGCCGATCGAGCGACCGCAGAACATGCTCCATCAGTTTCACGAGGTGAAGCGCTTTGACCTGAATCGACTCGGAGACGGGATGCTGCTCGTGTTATGGGGCCTTTTCAAGAAGGTCGTCGTCGCCGATAGTCTCGCGCTTTACGTGGACGCTGTCTACAATGCCAGTAGCCATCACAACGGAACCACGTTGATCGTGGCCACTTACTTCTTTGCATTTCAGATCTATTGTGATTTTTCAGGATACTCGGACATTGCGCGCGGCGTGTCGCGCGTTTATGGCATCGAGCTCATGAAGAACTTCGACACACCTTACTTTGCCAGCTCAATCTCCGAGTTCTGGTCGAGATGGCATATTTCTTTGTCCACCTGGTTCCGGGACTATGTCTATATTCCACTTGGCGGCAACCGCGTGTCCGCCCCTAAACAGGCGCGCAACATACTGTTCGTGTTCATGTTGAGCGGCTTCTGGCACGGCGCCAATTGGACGTTCCTGATCTGGGGGGCACTCCACGGTATTTGTCTGGTCGTCGAGCGGCTGTTTGGGAGCGGCGATCGCCCGCCTCGTGCTGTCGTTCCGACTCGGTGGTCTCGCATCGCAGGCGTGCTGCTGACATTCCACGTAACCGTTTTGGCCTGGGTATTTTTCAGGGCGCCCGACGTCTCGGCCGCACTCGATATCATGTGGAGGATTGTGGCATTTCCTGGGCCGCTGTTCTTCGACCCGATCCTGGTACAGAGCCTGTTCGGAATTGCCGTTGTCCTCGCGCTCGACCTATTCCATCGTTACGCCGATTTCTGGAATCATCACGACCAGTATTCCATTCCGTTCCGTTTCGCCTACGCCCTCTCTCTGCTGTTCGGCGTAATCTTGCTTGGAGTCGAGAAGGGTACTCAGTTTATCTACTTTCAGTTCTAACGGTACGATATGAAACGCGTCGTCATTTTCGCTCTTCTTGTTGTCGGCCTCGATGCCGGGATCGGCTGGGCCATTGGTCAGCTCTATCGGCGCACCTTCACCGGCGAGCGTGGCGGTCTTCTCAACTATGCGCTCACCAAGGACGTTGATGTGTTGATTCTCGGTTCCTCGCGAGCTCAGTTCCAAGTAATGCCGGCCGTTCTAAGACAGACACTTTCGATGACGGCCTTCAATGCCGGTCTGAAAGGACATGATTTCCTGTACTCAGTGATGTTGTACGATCTCTGGAGACGTGCCCACATCGCGAAGGTGCTTTTACTGCAGATCGATATCGAGTCACTGCTCAGGCGAGACAATGAGCTGGAGGCGTCGCAGATCTTTGCCCCGTACATCGACGAGAGCGCTGTCATCCGAGAGGTGTTGTATTCGGGTGACCCATTCAAGCGGTTCGAGTACCGTTCGCAAACGTACCGTTACAACGGGAAGGTATTCGCGATCGCGCGAAACTGGTTCGCGCGTCCAGACTTCGAGTCCGACGGCTTTTTACCCGCGTTCGGCACGCTCAATCCGGCCACGGATCTGTTGGTTGCGAACGCGCTGGATCAGGACGCGACGGCTCGCGAGAAGGCCAGCCAGTCGTTCTGGGACACGAAACTCAAATATTTACGCGCGCTAGCCGCTGATGCAACTGGACGCCAGACACGACTCTTCCTGTTTCATACTCCACAATACGGGCCGGATCCGATCGCGCACAGCACGTGGACCGACAGAGTGCGGTCGCTCATTAGTGAGCTTCCGGGGGTCGAGTTTCTCGACATCTGCGAGACCACATATCCCCAGATATTTGCGCGGCGGCCGGCCCTGTTCAGGGACGTCAATCACTTGAACGCGGAGGGTGCCGTGATCCTGTCCAGCCTTTTGGCGGACGAAATGAAACGACGCCTTGCCGCCGGCACCGACACTAGTCATGAGCGCACGGCACGATCTCGTGAAGAGGCTTCCAGCGAGCCCTTCCCACCTCAGTGACGTTCCCGGCTTGGTATCAGTCGGCGTCGTCCCGCCATTAATCTGGAATGATACGTAAGTTCGTCGGGGTCTTGGGGTCCTCAGATGAACCTGGAACCGGGGCCGCTGCGACCAGAACCAGGCTGACATTCGACACCAGCATGTCTGTGTCACTCGACAACCCGATGTTCTGCGGCCCTGCAACAAGGTAACTCAACTCGACAGGAAGCGCCAGGCTGCGCATCCCTCGCACCGTTGCCGAGAGCGGTGACGCCACGCTGCTCGCGTGACCGTTGATGCTGTACTTGAAGGCGGACGGCGCCGTATAGAGGCCAAAGTTGAACAACAGGAGAGCACTCCTGGCCGCTGCGATATTCGCTGCGGTGATCGGTAGGGTCCTCAACATGGCAGGCTGAGTTCCTGTCGTATTCCATCCCAGATCGAACACTCCCCCACCGAGCGGCGCGCCCTGATCGAGCACATCGAAGCTGAGATCCCGATAGGTTGGAGGGCCGTCGAACGCAACGTTGTCCCAAGTAAACGTGTGGTTTTTTTGAGACGGCATGCCGTTCAGGGATACGGCTTTTTCGGCGTTGTAGTGGGCGTCCTCGATCCAGATCAACCCGCGGGAAAAAGACAGGTTGGCATCTGTGATGGTGTTAATCAGGCGAAGTGGGGTCTTGCTACCGGCGTCGCTTGCGTACACGTCGATCTGGTCATGTGAAATGCGAATCTCTACATGGTTGAGGCCGCCGTTCGGTCCTGTACTGAGAGAGGCACATCCCTTCTCCCGTATTTGGGCGCCGGTCGTGTTGCTTTCATAGATATGCCTCTCCTCCGCTACGTAGTTCCGCACGATCGTGACTGACTCCGCGCGCCAGCCTTCGGGACAGGTTCCACGATCGCCGCCAAACCGGATGCCAAAGCCGTTGCGTGGTAGTGAACAAAACGCACAAGAGCTATGCATGAAGGGCGCTGGCACCGGCTGGTCGGTCAGCCACAACTCCGGCCATGTGCCGTGTGTGCCGGTGGTGTCGTTGGATACGTCGAACGCCACGGTGCCGGTACGGTTGGCGAAGTCAAAGGGTTGTTTCGGATACATCGCGAGGACGGTCACGTCATTATCATCGTCCGTACTCTCACGCAGTTGGCCGTTGCATACGATGACATCGGTGGCACCAACGGGTGAAGCGGGCTGACTGCCGGCGCACGTGTCTATAATTGACTCTTTCCAGTGCGTGCTCGATCCGCGGAGGCGTGACACGCCCCAGAGCGTCCCGTTCAACTGCCCGGCGCGGTTGGTCACAGGAAATGGCTGATCGAAAGTGTCGCAGAACACGACCGCGGCCTCATTACGCTGCATACCGCACGCATTAGCCTGCCCGGAAACATCCTGGCTGCCAGACGGGAACATGAACGCGCCCACGACTACAGTGAATATCGAGATTCTCCCGACTGCTCTTCTCATCGTACGATCCCCATGAATGAACCGGCTCTCGAGAGCTCGCTCACATTGCTTCCTCCAGCAGGCCTCGGCCGTGTCAGCGTACCGCGCCTCGGTCGACGCGCTTCTCCCTGGCTTGAGTCGTCGTGGCGCAATCGGGCACGCCTGGGCTGCACCAGCGAATCCGCGACATTTCTGCACATATTGCCTGCCATCACCCATGTAGTCCGTCAGAGTGCGGCGCGTTCCGGCACCGGACGGGTCATCAGAGTGTCCACGCCGAACGCCGCCAGAATCATGAGGCAGGGGATGATGGGCATCGAGTAGCGGCCGAGGGAGCACAGCAGCGCGATTAGAACATTCGTGGAGAGAATGGGCATTATCAGCAGCCAGTTGGGCCGCGCCTCGCGTCGGGCACGTGCCCATCCCATAGACGCAAGTGCCCACGCCGTGAGCGCGATACCTCCGGCAACGAGCGAGTTCAGCAGGTTGGTCATCTGATACCAGAATGTGAAGAGTCCCACGACAGTCTTACGTACGAGCTCGAGAGGCTCCTCAATGATCTTCTGCTTGGCGACCGCCGCAAAAATCGCTTCGTCACGCAGCTCGTCCTGCCCGACGACGGTCCCGCGCCGGCGACACAGTTCAGCCAACCATGCGTTGCATTCGTTCTCGGCGACCGTGTAGGGTGGCTGCCTGAGAAGAGCGAACTCGAGTCGTGAAAACACGTACCCGCGCAGAAAAGCATCATTCAGCCCTGGCGCCAATGGGACGAAACGCCCCCCGCTGACATGGTAGTTGCGTGCGGCCCATGGAAGAATCACGAGCGTTGTGGCCAGGGCAATCGCCACCACGGGTGACCATGGTCCCGGCGAGGGCACTCGCCGCCATCTGGCCACGATTCCGCAGCAGATCCAGTATCCGCCGAAGAGTAACGGCGGAATCAGTGCGACGCCTTTCGTGAGCGCCGCGATGCCAGCGGTCAGACCCACCAGGAGTCCTTTGCGTATGGTACGCGTCTCGTAGAATCGCACCATCGTCCAGGCGTTCAGCGTGACGATGAACGTCAGCATTGTCTCCATGTGAAGATCCGCGACGTAGCGCAGAGGCAGTGGGTTGAACGCAAAGAGGAATCCTGCCACAAGCCCAGTTCGTTCATTGTATAAGCGCCGTCCGATATCGATGATTACCAGACACGTTGCCGCAAACATCAGACACTGCAATAGCTTGATCAGGATTGGCCGCTCGCCCAGGGTCCAGTAAATGACGGCGATCATGCTTGGATAGAGCGAAGCCTCGCGTTTGTTCACACCGTGCGCGCCAAACCCCTCGGCAAGCATCTGCCGCGCGATGGCCGAATAGTTGTAAGGGTCAGGTCGCGTGTCAACAAATCGCTGAGCAGGCCAGACAACAAAAACCATAATGAGCGCGAGCAGAAACGCGAGAAGGGTCACTACCAGGGCGCGACGCATTTGGGCTTGTGCCGACACGGGTTCAGCTCGCAAGTAGCCCATCACTGTGTTCTCTCGCTTCGCTGAAGTAACACAACCATCGAATCACGCGGGTTGATTCGCACAACAGTGTCGTACATGCTTCGCAGGACACGGTGCCGAGCGGCCAGACTATTGATGCGCCCGATCGGCACATAGCGGGTCAAGCGTTCGGCGATGTAGCTCAACCTGAAAAACCACCTGGCTCTGAAGGTGCGGCGGAGCGAAAGCCCCGCAGTGGCAGCAGCGCTCCGGATTGTTCTGTTGTTGAAGTAGCCAACGTGAGCCAGACGGTAATGCCACCATCCAGTGCCCATCAGTCGCGCCGTTATGCTGCCCACATCGGGGGTGACGACCACCAACAGTCCCTCTGGAGTCAATGCCTCTGCGCAATCCCGAAGCATCTGTATAGGATTGGTTACATGTTCGATCACATCGATAAGGCAGATTACGTCGAACGTTCGCGCGATAAGTTGCGGGTGCGGGAACGTCCCTTGAAGCAGTTCCACGCCGTTTACCCGCCTCCCGGTTTCGACGAGCGAGCGGCTCGGCTCAACGCCCAAGGCGGCCAGATTGCGACGTTGTGCTTCTGCCACCAATAACCCCGCGCCGGCGCCAACGTCCAGCAGCGTGCGGGAATGGGGATTGGCCGCAAGTATACGGTCAATTAACCACCGCATCTGAAGCGCACGCGAGTCGAGGCTTTCCAGGTAGCCTGGATCGGAGAGCTCCTCGTACAGCTGTGTCAGCCGTTGGAGTTCTCCATCCACCGCGAAAATAAACCCACAGTTACGGCAGCGCGACAGCGCCAGCGTCACGCCGTAACGGTAGTCTGTGATCTGCAAGTCCTCAGGCATAAGCGGTCGATCGATGCTTCGCACTTTCCAAGGTTGCGGCTCAATCGTGCCGCAAATCCAGCAAGGCATCGTCATGTCGATAGTATCCGGTTCACAGACAACACTCATCGCAGCAAGCTGGGTTGCTGTCGCACAATCACCACGCGGCGAAGTTGGTAAACGGAGGCGTGGTTGTCGACAGCCGTGATCGGTCGATTTTCGTCACGCGGCAGACTCAGGCAGCATTTAATAGACGACGAGGCAGACCGATCACCGGCTGGCCGCTGTTGGAGCCGATGGGTTAAAGATGTCCTGAAGAATCGGCATGTCCACAAACATCAGGACAGTCATGGTCAATGTACAGGCAATCACGGCGGCCATCAGCCTCGGCTCTCGGTAGAGTCCTTCCGGTCGCTGGACGGCGCTGTCCTCCTTGAACGAAAGGTTCAGGTACATGGCCATGACCAGCGCGACGAGCGGGAAGGCGAGGATCAGCTCGAGCCGATAGCGCATAACGAACGCACCGAGGAAGAGCATCGCAGCCGAGCCGTAGAACATGATCGAGACGATCAACCGCTCGGGCGTATAGAAAACGAACGATTTCCGGTACGCCGCTGCGGCTGCACGGTCGCCGATTTCACGGTACTCGGCGAAGCGTTTTATCGCCATAAAATAGCAACCAACCATCCAGTAGCTCAGGAGCAGCGATGCCGGTGCGATCGATGCAGTCGAGCCGATAAACCACCCAGCGAGCATTCGGAGCGGGTTGTTGATGGCCTCCGACAGCACGTCAACATATGGGACATCCTTACTGCGAACGGGTGGGATGTTGTAGATGCAGCCCATGACCCACAGGACGAGCATCACCATCGCGAAGGCTTTCGACACCTGCAATCCCAGACCAAACCCGATGAGCATGAGCGCAAGCCACTGAACGTAGGCCAGAGGCACGCTGACGCGTCCGGAGGGTACCGGCCGCTTCCTCTTGACCGGGTGCGCTCGATCGGAGACAGCGTCCAGTACTTCGTTGATCACGTAGTTGCTGGAGGCAACGAGGCAGATCGATATGATTCCGAACACGAAGCGTCGCCACAGCCCTTCGGCCGCTCCCTCCATGTCAACGCCAATTGCCGTGACGATGCCGGGGAGCACGAACACGTTCTTGAACCAGTGATCGATGCGCGCGATCTGCAGGTGCCCCCGAAGCGTCGGGCGTGCGTGCGCGAGGGGTAATAGGGCGCTCGTAGTAGGGGTCATCGAGTTGCTTGAGGGGTCCCGATCTCATCGGGACCGAAAAGAGCACTGTGGAGCTGCGAGTAGTCGGTAACCTGAAAATGTGTGGCTATGGGGTTCGGCGGACGCCCGCGCGTCAAGATCGCGCACGGCACACCAGCGGCGACCGCGAGCGTCGCATCAACATCCACGCGGTCGCCCACATAGAGAGTCTCGACAGGCGTCGATCTGAGTCGCTGCAGCGCTACACGGAGGCCTTGCGGATCCGGTTTAAATACGCCGATCTCCGTATCCTGGGCGCTGACGGCGACATCGAAATAGCGCGCGACGCCAAGCGCGGTCAGCTTGTCGGCCGCCGGATAGTCTGACAACGCCCCCAACCGCAGCCCTCGGCTGCGGCATGCGTCGAGGAACGTTACGAGTCCTGGTTGGATGCAACGGGAGAGAAACGCGAGCGGCTCCTGCTCCATCCAGCGCTGGATGCATTCGACCACAAGAGTGCGATCGAGATTCGTGTGTTCGCAGGTTAAGTTGATCTGAGCGGCGCCGACGTCTGCAGAGACGTGGCCGCGAAGTTGCTCTTGCGCATGGCGGTATGCCCTGAGCATGGACAACGTCTGCCATCCCGCCACCGGGTGAACCGCGTGCGCCGCCAGCAGTCGACGAAGCATTGCGCGTCGAAGCAAGTCCTGGCGGTAGAGCGTGCCATCGACGTCGAATACGATGGCCTTCAATGCACGCATACGAAACAACAAATCAGGCCGTGGTCTTGCTACTGAGGGTGCCGTTCGACTGGAGTCGAGAAAGATCCGAACTTACGAGCATGCGTGCGCTCTTGAAGAGCGAGCGCAGGCCGGAGCCACACCCGCGCGCTCGAGCTCATATTGCCGCGCGCGACTTTGCGCTCGATCACTGCTGCGGTGCTGTCCGCAGATCCAACACGTTGATGCTGTATGGCGCCACTGTGACGTGCAGCACGTCCG
>Ga0111539_10012326_pt1 | contig 10712 bp, 6 predicted proteins | sample RhiMethybrSRZTD1_FD_79667 | JGI IMG/M metagenome (GOLD analysis project Ga0111539, IMG submission 79667) | Populus rhizosphere microbial communities from Tennessee, USA - Rhizosphere MetaG P. TD hybrid SRZTD1 (version 2) (version 2) | ecosystem: Host-associated > Plants > Roots > Rhizosphere >... | reverse complement strand
TCAGGTACGACAACATGCGTTCTTCGGGCCGGCCTTCGATCGACGTAATGAACTTTTGAAATTCCGAAGGGTGGTTTCGCTTTGGCCTGAATTTCAGACCAAACGTAGAGATCATTTCCGCAAAGGATTCGACACGTGCCGGGTCGGGTTCCTCATGAATGCGGTAGATCGAAGGGACGTCATGGCGTTCCAGGTGCCGTGCCACGACTTCATTCGCGAGCACCATGAACTCCTCAACAATGCGATGGGAGAAGTGACGAATCGTTTTGACAAGACCTGTGACGTCTCCGGCGTCGTTGTAGGTGAGCATCGGTTCCGGCAGGTCGAAATCGATCGCTCCGCTTTTCTGGCGGCGTCGCTGGAGTATGCGCGCGAGCTTTTCGATCTTTCGAATCTCTGGAAGGATCGGCTGATACCTGGTCGCTGTCGCCTTGTCGCCGTCAATGATCTTCTGAACGTCGTCGTAGGTCATCCGTTCCCTGGAGTGAATCACGCTGTTGTGGAACGAATGATCGAGGACCTCGCCTTCACGCGACAGGTGCATCATCACGCTCATGGCCAACCGGTCCATTTGCGGATTGAGGGAACAAAGATGATTGGAAACCTTCTCCGGCAGCATTGGAAGGACGCGGTCCGGGAAGTAGACCGACGTGCCGCGAATATGCGCTTCCCTGTCCATTGCCGAGTCTTGCTGCACAAAGTGCGCAACGTCGGCGATATGGACACCCAGTTGGAAGCTGCCGTCGGGCAGGATGTTCACATCGATCGCATCGTCAAAGTCACGTGCTGTGGTTGGATCGATGGTGATCGTATTGCGATTCCGAAAATCGTCGCGTCCCTGCAGGTCGCTCTCTTGCAGCACTTCAGGGAGTTCATCGGCTTCCCGCAGAACTTCGGGAGGAAATTCCGTTGGAAGTCCGAACTTTCGGATGATGACGTTCGTTTCGACGTTTGGGTCGTCGATGAAACCCAAAACGCCCACAACTTTGCCCGCGGGCCAGTGCGCAGCAGTTCCGTACCGTGTAATCTCCACTTCAACAATCTTGTCTTTGTGTTCGGAAGGAGGATCGGGAATCAGAATCCTTGCCGGCAGCCTTTCGTCAGTGGGGGCAACGAAGAACGTTTGCCCATCGAACTTCAATTGGCCGACAACGGATTCCCTCGCGCGTTTGACAACACTCACGACTCGGCCTTCCGCTCGCCCGCCGGCTTTGCGATGCGTGATTTCGACCTGCACCTTGTCGCCATTCATTGCCGGCCCGACCAAAACAGCAGGAATAAAGATGTCGCCATCCATGCCTGGAATTTTCTCGGCAGGCACCACGAATCCATACCCCTCGCGATTCAGGAGAAGGGTTCCTTCCAATGGCGCTTGCGCCCTTGAGGGAGATTCGTATCGACTGCCTTTGTGCTGCTTGAGTTTTCCTTCTTTAACGAGCTGCGTCAGGATGTCTTTGATCTGACGCCGTGCCGTGGGAGTGGCATCGAACTCCATCAAGAGCTGATGCAGATTGGCAGTGCGACCTTCGGACTTGGTGATGGCTTTGAGAACATCCTGCTTTTCGATCTGCTGCTCGAGTTTTTTTCTGCGGCTGCCCATCCTGATCAGTCTATTGGGTTCACGCATTGAAGAAAATGCGCTTTTACGGGTGGCCCTGCCGGTTGGCCCAAACCAGAATGAGGTTCCGCAGCGACACACGCCTTGGCCTGGCTTCTACGCAATGAACATGTCTGTTCACAGTAGAAAGAAAACCGGCGATCGTACAGGGAGATGCCGGAAACTTGCAGCCGGTCGAGCGTTTGCCCTAGGCTCTTGGAGATCGAGCCCAACCGATAGCGGAGGACCGAACCATGCAGCCAAAGACAGGCAACCGGAGACTTTCGTTGCTTGCCGCAGCGATCGCCATGACGGTAATTCCTGTGTTCTCCCAAACTCCGACTCCAACGAGAAAGCCGACGTTTGAAGTGATCTCGGTACGACCTGGAGCATCTGGAGCGAGCGGCATCGGTGGTGATAGGTGGAGGGTGTCAGGCTTTACGCTTAGAGCATTGTTGGCCTACGCGTATGGCGAGAATGCGGCGCTCATCCGAAGCCAGATAATCGGCGCTCCGGAATGGTGGGAGACGGATCAGTTCTCTATCGACGCACGGGCGGATTGCAGCGCAGGGCCCCTTGGCATGCGGCAAGTCCATCTGATGGTCCAATCTCTGCTTGAAGATCGGTTTCAGTTAAAGGCGCACTTCGACAAGCGAGACTTGCCGGTCTATAACCTTGTTGCGGTGAAGGATGGGCCTAAGATTAAGCGATCGGAAGATCAAACGCCTCCCGACCGGTGTCATCGGCGGAAGCAGCAATCCCGCGCCGCTCTTGTGTCCTCCATTGGTCATCTCTGATGCTCCGGTACCCCAGCGCGGAGTTTTTTGTTCCGTCGCAATGGAACGTTGTCCTCGCGGTGGGAGTACGAACGCTGCGGTGAGTACGACGCTGACGGTAGGGGGATTATTGGTTTGGAGATTACGGGGCGAGGCTGTACCGATCGCTACATTGGTGAATTCCATTCAGCCGAATGCAGGCCGGCCCGTTATTGACAGGACGGGGTTGGCCGGACTGTTCGACTATGACGTCCAATACGAGAACGAAGCTGTTTCTCCAGCCCTACTGGCCGAAGCTGCACGATTGAGGGCGGGCGCAAATTCCACTGGAGCATCCACGCCCCTGGATCCCGCTTCTATGATTTCAGCCGGCCTCCAACAGCTTGGATTGAAGCTCGAATCAGCCAAAGCGCCAATCGATGTGCTGGTCATCGACAGTGTCCAAAAACCCACCGAGAACTGAGCTTCGCGCCTCCTTGCAGTCTCGTCCGGCCTGGCGGAATTCCCTCAAGTTCCTTCTGACTGGTGCTTCTTCGCGGCCACGTCGAATTCAGCGAAGCAAGGTTCACCGGACAACACCCACCCCAAGCCAATGGTGGGATTGCGTGGGCATTCCGATATGAAGATGACTGACCGGTACACCCGCGTTGATGTAAGCTATCAGCGATCTGCCGTTCGACAGCTTCCCGGCTTCGGGCGGAAGATTCTGGAAGCCGAGTCCCCACGAATTTCCCCACACTCGAATGAGGTGAAGGTTGTAGGATTCGGTAAGTAGTTTAGTTTCAGCCTTGCCGAAATGGCGGAATTGGCAGACGCGCTAGATTCAGGTTCTAGTCCTCGCAAGGGGGTGGAGGTTCGAGTCCTCTTTTCGGCATAACACCTTACCGTCCGTGGTCTCAAAGCCCACCTTTTTCTGTTGCGCCAGCACTACGGCATTACCGGGGAGGTCAGAGTTGATTCGGCAGGATTCCCGCCTTTCTTCTTTTGTTTTTCTCCCTTTTGAGTAAGATGCGGCCCGCAGTCACCATCATGATCGGAACCAAGCTCGCGCATTACGAGATTACCAGTCACCTGGGAACAGGCGGTATGGGCGAGGTCTATCAGGCGACCGACTCGAAACTGGGCCGCAGTGTCGCGATCAAACTTCTCCCCGAAGCATTCGCGCAGGATGCGGAGCGTGTAGCGCGTTTCGAGCGTGAAGCCCGCATGCTTGCATCGCTGAATCATCCCAACATCGCGGACATCCATGGAATCGAACAATCCGGCGGACGGACGTTTCTGGTCATGGAGCTTGTAGACGGAGAAACTCTGGCGGACCGAATTAAACGTGGAGCGATCCCCGTGGGCGAAGCCCTCGGCATCGCGAGGGAGATTGCGGAAGGACTGGAAGCTGCGCACGAAAAAGGAATCATTCACAGGGACCTCAAGCCGGCGAATGTCAAGATTGCGGCAGACGGGAAGGTAAAGATCCTCGACTTCGGACTGGCAAAGGCCTACCCACTGGAACCCGCAAACGCCAGTCTGTCGGATTCGCCCACGATCGTCAGTATGGCGGCGACGAATGCGGGAATAATTCTGGGAACTGCCGCATACATGTCGCCCGAGCAGGCAAAAGGTCGACCGGTCGACGTGCGCACGGACATCTTTGCGTTTGGCTGCGTGTTGTACGAAATGCTCACAGGGCGCGCCACGTTCGACGGTGAAACCGTGGGCGAAATCCTGGCTGGAGTCTTGAAAGGCGAGCCCGACTGGAGTCGTTTGCCTGCGCGAACGCCTCAGAATATTCGGCGTTTAATGGGCCGCTGTTTGCAGAAGGAGCCGAGGCAGCGGCTTCATGCAATCGCGGATGCCCGTCTGGAAATAGAAGACCGAACGGAAACTCTGCCAGCTGTTGCGCGCAGACGTTGGCAGTGGCCGTTTGTCGCGGTGGTGCTTGCCGCTGTTGCGGTGCTCGGGTTTTTCTATTTCCGCCCGAAACCCGGTGGCGCATCGCTGGAAAGCACGCAGTTCGACATTGCCCAGACATCCAGTGTCGTTTTCAGCGATGACTTTACCGTTTCACCAGACGGCCGAAAGCTGGCTTTCATCGCAACGATGGCGGGCTTGCCGCGCCTGTGGGTTCGTTCCATGGACTCGGTGGAACCGCGGTCTCTGTCTGGCACGGAAGGCGCTAGCGGAACTCCATTCTGGTCGCCGGATAGCCGCTTCATTGTGTTCTATGCGCAGGGCAAACTCCAGAAGGTCGCGGACGATGGCAGTCCTGCCCAAACGCTCTGCAACGCTACAGGTTTGAGCGGGGGATTCTGGACTCGCGACAACAAAATCGTTTTCGCGTCCGGCACGTTTGGGAGTGGCCTGTTTCAGGCGAGCGTCACCGGCGGCACAGCCGCGGCGCTCACTAAATTAAGCGTCGGCGACGGGATCCATCTTTATCCAACTCTTTTGCCGGATGGCCACCATTTCCTATACTCGCGGCAGAGCGCAGCCAACGGTGGCATTTACCTGGGGTCGGTGGATACAGCACCCGACCAGCAGGGTTTAAAGAAAGTGCTAGCGCTTTCAGCCACGTCGGTTGCAGCCACATCGAAAACGGCTTACGTAGATTCCGCAGGTTCTGCCGCCGGCTCAGCAGATGGGTATTTGCTCTTTGTCCGCGGAGGAACATTGATGGCCCAGCCCTGGGACAACAAGCGGCAGGAGACCACGGGCGAAGCTACTCCCATCGCCGACCGTGTGCCCACAACGGGTTTCTCCGTCTCCACCGCTGGCGTTCTGGTGTATCGAAGGAGCGGCCTCGCTGCCGAAGCGCAGCTCACCTGGTTCGACCGCAAAGGTCAAGTTGTCGGCACTGTTGGAGAACCCTCGGTGTTGGAAACCAACTCTCCGCCTGCTCTCTCGCCTGACGGGAAGTTCGTTGCATTTGCGCGTACCGACCAGCAGTCCCAGAACACGGATATCTGGCTTTTCGACTTCGCGCGAGGTGTGAACACGCGTTTTACTTCTGACCCAAATCCGCATTTGAATCCCGTGTGGTCTCCGGACGGCAGTAAGATCGCGTTTGCCGCCCTTCGTAGCGGCGAGTGGGGTATTTATCGGAAAGCTTTCAACGACCTGACCGGTAAGGGCGAACTTCTATACAAGTCGGGAGGCCTGCCCGCCCGGCCATCCAGCTGGTTCCACGATGGAAGCCGTCTGCTGTATTCCGCAGGGAGTCCGTATGACATCTTGATGCTGCCGATGAATGCGGGAACGGCGGGATCCGCCGATCGTAAACCGGAGCCTCTGGTGCATGGCGAGTTTAATGAACGCGGGGCTCGGTTTTCACCGGATGGCCGGTTCATCGCGTATGTTTCCAATCTGTCCGGCAAGGACGAAATCTACGTGCAGACCTTCAATGCCGGTTCCTCTTCCGACCCCAGTTCAGCAGCAGAAGGCACCAAGGTATCAAATGACGGCGGGGGTGCAGGGAGATGGCAAGGCGACAGTAAAGAGCTCTTCTATCTTTCGGCGACCGGCGTCATGTCTGTCGGTCTTTCCACAAACCCGGCATTTCAGGCTGGCGTGCCAAAGCTTCTGTTCAAAGTCCCGTCCCCACCAGGGCTGTACTGGGACGTCACTACCGATGGACAGCGTTTTCTTTTCGCCGTTCCTGTCAGCCAGAGTTCGGCTGCGCCATATCGAGTCGTGCAGAACTGGCAAAACCTCCTGAAAAGATAGACCGCTCCTAACGGACCTTCAATCCGAACGTGCGCTCGACGTTGGCGTACCACTTGTCGTCATTGGTTCGGCCAGTCCACCCATTGCTCGTCGGACATCGAAGCCCGCAACTGCAGAAACGGCTCGGCGTCTGGCCCGACAGGGTGCCGCAGCTTCCAATCGTCACTCTGTATGATGTCGGCGATTTTCTGCGCAACAAGTTCGGGCGGAGTGGAATTGCGCTCCATCGACGCGCCAAACATGTCGGCCATGCGCTGAGCGTGCGGATAAGACGAGCGAGGCGCAACGGTGGCTGCCCTGGCCATCGCGGTGTCAATGATTCCAGGCTCGACGATCGCGACGCGAATATTGAAGGATTTCACTTCCTGGGCCAGAACTTCGCTGAGTGCTTCCAGGGCGAACTTCGACGCCGTATACGGAGCGAACGGCGCAGAGGCTAATTTCCCGGCAACCGACGTGATGTTGATGATGCAGCCCGTGCGACGCTCTCGCATGGATGGCAAGACAGCCTTGATACCGCGAAGGGGGCCGAAGTAGTTGGTCTCCATCACCGCCCGAAAGCGGGAAATGTCTAACTCCTCAATCGCGCCCCGACTCTCGATTCCCGCATTGTTCACCAGGACGTCGATAGGTCCCGATTGCTCGCGGATCGATGCGATGGTTTTGCTGACCGAATCGTCCTGGTCCACATCCATAGACCAGGTCCTGATCGGTAGCCGTTCCCGTTCCACAATTCGAGCCAGCTCCTGAGACCGCGAAGGATCACGCATCGTCGCTGCTACTTGAAATCCGGCCCGGCCCAGCGCCACCGCTGTTGCCATGCCAATACCGCGGCTCGCGCCTGTGATCAATACCGTCTTCATCACCGTTCCTCCCTGACGTGTATGATGCTCCGTCAGGCGAGTCGGATCAATCGCGGGAGTAGACCCATGCGTATGCGAACTCTTTTTCTTTCACTCATGCTTGCCGGTATCGCGGTCGCGCAGACAACGTCCCCTGTGGGCTCGAGGCCCACGGCGGCTCGTTCCGCGCAGGGGAGTTACATTTCCTGGCGCGAACACATTATCGACGACGAGGCCATCGGTGGTGTTGCGATCCGTGGCGGCGACGGGCTCAAGATGGCAGACCTGGATAAGGACGGCTATCAAGACATCGTTTCTGTTCACGAGTCGGACACGACCTATGACGGAAGCCTTTCCGGTTTCATTCGCCTGGCCTTTGGGACGGCGAATCCTGATCGCTGGGTTCTCACAACGCTCGCCATGGGCAAAGACGCTGCCGCTGCTGAAGACGTAGCGATCGCGGACATGAACGGCGATGGCTATCTCGATGTTGTTGCCGCATGCGAACTCGCCCATCTGATCTATTTTCAGAATCCGGGAAAGGATATCCGCACGAAAACATGGGAACGCGTCATCCCTCCGGCCGCGAACGGCCGCGGATCTTACATCCGCGTCTTTGCCGTGGATCTCGACGGAGATAAAAAGCCCGAGGTCGTCGCTCCGAACAAAGGCGCGCAGGCGCCCACGAGAACGCAGCCGCCGTCCTCAATTTCCTGGTTCAAAATCGACGGACCTCCACTGGACGGAAACTCATGGAAAGAACACGAACTGACTAAGGCGATCTGGCCCATCAATTCGCAACCCGTGGATCTGGATGGAGACGGCGATATGGACATCATCGGCGGATCCGTTGCCGAGACGCGCATGATGCTGTTTGAAAACGCGGGTGCAAAAGCGACGCCGCTGTTCCGTGAACATCCAATCCGCATTAACGGAACGGCACTCGCAGGAAATGCACGGCCTGCAAATCGCAGGAACGACACCGCCGCCCTTGTCAGCGGATTCACGATGGAATTTATTGACCTGAGCGGCGACGGCCGGCTCGACATCGTGACGTTCGAGTTCACACGCCTGGTCGGCCGGGCTGTTGTCTGGCTGGAGCAGCCTTCCTCGTTGGATGGCGTCTGGCAACTGCACCCGATCGCGGATTACGCGCCGGATGAAGTCGTCGGGATAACAGTGGCTGACATCAATGGTGACAGCCTCGCCGACGTCATGACGGGAGGATACAGCGGCGGAGCAAGGGACGCCGATACCGACTTATCTCCGAACGTGGCTGCCGGCCGATTGGCGTGGTTCCAAAATCCCGGCAAGGCCTCCGAATCATGGCTTCGCCATGACATCTCTCGCCGCCGCCGCGGCATGTTCGATCAGTTTGTGCCACGAGACATCGACGGTGACGGAGACATCGACTTCGTCTCCACGCGCGGCAACAGCTCGATCTACGACGGCGTATTCTGGCTCGAACAGGTCCGAACACCGACGCCCGTTCCGTCCTTCAAGCAAGCCCGATTGCAGGATAGTCCGGAACTTCCGTAAGCTTTTCCCGTCGCGAGACCTTCCTCCCACACCTCCGGGTGCCGGTCTCTTGCACGCCGGAGGCGTGCGAGGATGGTAGCCCGGGGTGTGCGAGCGATAGCGAGCCACCCCGGGTTGGCGACCATACCAAGTCCGCACCCCGGAGGGGTGCGAGGATAATCCGCAACTCGACGAGTGCTTTCATCGGATGACCGGCAAACGTGCGCTTGCCGTTCCTCCCTGGCCGACGTGAACGATCTGCGCTTTGTCTTCGTACTTTCGAATAAAGTCTGCGTTCTGGTACGCGTTAGGCGGCGTGCTTTCCCATGCAAAGAGGCGATAAGTCCCAGGCGCGACGCCGCGAAAAACGAAGCGTCCGGAAGAGTCTGAAGTCGCAGTCGCAAAAAGGGCCCGATTCTCGAATCGCTTCGCTTCCGGTACAAGCGCCACGACCGCGCCGGAGACTGTCTTCATCGGACCGTCCTCCACAACCCCATCGACAGTCCCAGCGCCGCTGCTGATGACGATCTCAATGGGATCCGGAGCTCGGCTCTCGACGTCAAACCCCGCGTCGAACACACTCATCGCGTTTTGTCGAACATCGGCAATGTAGAATTCCGGCGGCAAGCCGGAGACCGCGCCGATGCGGAAGCGGCCCGGCGGTACCGACGACACGGCGAAAGAGCCGTTTGCCTCTACAGGCGTCCCGCGCGTCGACACGAGAGTGTATAGAGCGACACGCGAGGAGCCGCCAACCGGCGTTAGCGAGATGCGGAGATTCGGCGGCAACGCGGCGCCGCCTGCTGTTCGAACGGCTCCTTTCAGAACCGCCGGAGGACCGATTGCTATCGAGACATTGCGCACGTCGCGATCGTCTACATCCACGAAGGCGCGCCCCCACGAGAACGCTCCAAGGCCCGTGCCTGCGTTTGGATCCGCCACCCGGGCGAGAACTTCATAAGAACCAGAAGCGATGTTGGTCAATTCAAAAGTCCCTGTGGGAAGCGCGAGAGAGATGTTCCCAGCGTTGTTCGCGATCGGTGCCTCACTCGGTGTGTCGAGATCCCGATTGGCCAGATGAAAGAAGACGGTGGCCGGCAGGACTCCACCATTAGCATCCAGCGGCGGCGGGATGGAATTCGTCACAGTGCCGGCAATTCTGAACAATGGAACTTTGCTCAGGTTGATATCCATGCCGCGAAGATCCTCGCCTCCGCGAATCGTTATGGGAATCGCCTCATTCATACGGGTCGCGTTGGGATAGAACGTGCGCTCGCCCGGCTGAAAAGCCGAACCCGGCCCGCCGGCGCGAGCCGCGGGTGTGGCTCCGAGGTAGTAGTCGCCGGGAGGAATCCAGAACAGTCGATATTCGCCACGATCATCGCTTGTTTTCGGAGGGCCCGCAATCGCGGGCTGAAGTAGTGCAAACCCTGTTTGATATGCAACCGAGAAAAGCTGCACTGCGGCATTCGAGAACGTAGCGCCCGATGAATCGTAAACACGGCCCGCGAGAATCGCGCCCTGTGCCATGGAAAGCGACGCCTGCTTTGTCTCTTTCTCCGCAACAACAATGTCAACCCATGCCGTCGGAGGATAAGCGCCGTTCACAGGTTTTCCGAAGAAGCCCTCGCGCACAGCGCGGACCGTGTACCGTCCCGGATTCACATCACTGAAAGTAAACCTGCCATCCCGGTCTGTGATTGTTGTCGGCCACGTTTGAGGTCCCACAGCCCGCGTTACGATGTTCTGGATGCCCGGTGCCTGAATAGGTAACCCACGCGCCGCGGCCGTAGAGGTCAATAACTGTGTCGTCTCCGAGAGCGACGCCCCGGCAGGCGGATTGATCGCAATCCCGGCACTCGCCGCAGCACTCAGCAGAGACTTCATTGCCTCGGCCGACACTGCGCCTTCCAACGAAATCTGGACTTCGGGCAGCGGTTCGCTCGTTCCAACGCGCATCACGATCCCTTGAACGATGCCTTTTTCACGTGGGACGGGGGACTGGCCCATTGCGAATGAGGCCATCAGAAGGAATAAGGCGGGACTGGCGATTTTCATACTGCACCTCGATGGTGAATTGTAGACTATCGAGGTGTCATTGTCGATGATCGAGGTATACTCGTCAAGTCCTGCGACGTTTTTAACCGCGGATTACGCGGATAAAAACATCGCAAGATTGGGGTTACGAAACAGGAGAGATTTATGCCGAAACCTTCAGATCTGTTGCAGGGCACTCTGGACCTTTTGATCCTGAAGTCTCTA
>Ga0111539_10012325_pt1 | contig 10713 bp, 10 predicted proteins | sample RhiMethybrSRZTD1_FD_79667 | JGI IMG/M metagenome (GOLD analysis project Ga0111539, IMG submission 79667) | Populus rhizosphere microbial communities from Tennessee, USA - Rhizosphere MetaG P. TD hybrid SRZTD1 (version 2) (version 2) | ecosystem: Host-associated > Plants > Roots > Rhizosphere >... | reverse complement strand
CGACGAGGCCCGCCCCGGCACGGACATCGCCGCCGAGCGGCCCGAGTCGGTCGTCAGCGGACGAACGCTGGCCGAGGTCATCGGACAGGAATAGCCTGCGCCCATGGCGCGCACCCACTACTTCCCTTCAGACCAGGTCCACTTCACCTGGGACGAGAGCCACGAGCCGGTCCTGGAGGTCGATTCGGGCGACACGGTCGTGGTCTGGACGCGCGACGTCAGCGACAACCAGATCGGGCCCGACTCCGAGACGAGCGTCATCGAGACCCTCGACTGGGACCGCGTGTATCCGCTCGCCGGGCCGATCGCCGTCAAGGGCGCGCAGCCCGGCGACACGCTCGCCGTCGAGATCCTCGACATCCACACGCAGGGCTGGGGCTGGACCGCGATCCTGCCCGGCTTCGGTCTGCTGCCCGACGACTTCCCGGATGCGTACCTGCGGATCTTCGACCTCTCGCACGGCGACGTCGCCTACATGCGCGAGGACATCGCGATCCCGCTGACGCCGTTCTTCGGGACGATGGGCGTCTGCCCGGCCGGCGCGAGCGCGGTGCCGGTGATGCCGCCCGGCACGTTCGGCGGGAACATGGACACGCGCCAGCTCGTCCGCGGCGCCACGCTCTACCTGCCCGTGCAGGTCGAGAACGCGCTGTTCTCGTGCGGCGACGCGCACGGCTGCCAGGGCGACGGCGAGGTGTGCGTGACCGGGCTCGAGGCGCCGATGTTCGCGGCGCTGCGCTTCACGCTCGAGAAGGGCCGCTCGCTGCCCGGTCCGCAGTACCGGACCCCGGCGCCGCTCACCCCGCGCGTCGACACCGCGCCGTTCTACGGCACGACCGGCGTCGGCCCCGACCTCTACGTCTGCGCCCAGGACGCGGTGCGCGCGATGGTCGAGCACATCGCGACCACGTACGACCTCGGCCGCGAGGACGCGTACCTGCTGAGCAGCCTGGTGGTCGACCTGAAGATCTCCGAGATCGTCGACGCCGGCCAGTACATCGTCAGCGCCCTGCTGCCCGAGGCGGTGTTCACGAGCTAGGGGACGAGCACGACCTTGCCGACGTTGCGCCGCTCGGCGATCAGGCGGTGCGCGTCGGCGGCGGAGGCGAACGGGACGGCGTCGGACACGACCGGCTCGACCGTCCCGTCGGCGATCAGCGCGTCGAGCGGATCCGACCACGGCCCCAGCTCGCCGCGGTCCTCCCACAGGCGCAGCATGTTGAGCCCGATCACGGACTTGGAGTCCGACATCTGCTTGATCAGGTCGAACCCGCGCCACATCCGCGCCGCCTGCGGCACGACCTCGCGCATGCGGCGGCGCTCGCCCTGCTGGAGGCTCGAAGCGCCGTAGGCGACAAGCCGCCCGCCTGGGCGCAGCAGCCGGTAGGAGCGCCGGAACGACGCGCCGCCGATCGCGTCGAGCACCATGTCGAGCGACCCCCGCAGCTCGCGGTCCCAGCCGCGCCGCCGGTAGTCGTGCGCCTCGTCGACCCCGAACGACCGGATGCGGTCGTGCTTGTGGGCGGACGCCGTCCCGTGGACGATCGCGCCGTGGCGCTTGGCGATCTGCGTCGCAGCGATCCCGACCCCGCCGGCCGCGGCGTGGATGAGCACGCCCTCGCCCTCGCGCAGGCTGCCGAAGCCGAGCAGCGCGGCCCACGCCGTCGCGTAGTTGACGGGGATCGCGGCGCCCTGCTCGAACGTCAGCCGCTCCGCCAGCGCCACGACGTTGGCGACGGGCACGACGATCTCGGAGGCGTAGCCGCCGAACTTCGTCCCGGCCATCACGCGATCGCCGACGGCGAAGTCGCTGACGTCGGGGGCAACCTCGCGCACGGTTCCGGCGACCTCGTAGCCGACGACCATCGGCGGCTTGGGCGCATCGGGGTACAGCCCCGTGCGCGCCATCGTGTCGGCGAAGTTGACGCCGGCCGCGGCGACCTCGATGCGGACATGCCCGGGAGCCATCGCCGGGTCCGGACGCTCCTGGACCTCGAGCACCTCGGGCCCGCCGTGCTTGGTGATCATGACGACGCGCATGCCGCAACCCTAAGCCGCGCGCATACGATGCGCGCGGCATGGACGACCGCCTGCTGGAGCGCGACCGCGAGCTCGCCGCGCTGGACCGCCTGATCGGCGACGCACACGACGGCCGTGGCGCCGCCGTGCTGATCGAAGGTCCCGCGGGGATCGGCAAGACGCGGCTCCTCGCCGCCGCGCGCGAGCGGGCCGGCGATCGCATGACCGTGCTCACGGCTCGCTGCAGCGAGCTCGAGCGCGAGTTCTCGTTCGGCGCCGTCCGCCAGCTGTTCGAGCCGCCCGCCCGCGATCCCGGCCGGCGCGAGCGACTGCTGGCCGGTGCCGCGGCGCCGGCGGAGGGCGTGCTCGGCGCGCCGGAGGGCGACGCCGAGGGCACGTTCGCGGTGCTGCACGGGCTCTACTGGGCGACGCTCAATCTGGCCGAGGAGCGGCCGGTCCTGATCGCGATCGACGACCTGCAGTGGAGCGACCGGCCGTCGCTGCGCTTCGTCGCCTATCTCGCGACGCGGCTCGAGGGCGCGCCGGTGCTGCTCGCCGCGACCGTGCGCTCGACCGATCCGGGCACCGACCCGCAGCTGCTGGCCGAGATCGCGGGCGACCCGTTGAGCCAGGCCGTCCGCCCCGGGCCGCTCGGCGAGGCCGCCGTGGAGGAGATGGTGCGCTCGCGGCTCGGCGACGCGCAGCCGCAGTTCGTCGCCGCCTGCATCCAGGCCACCGGCGGCAACCCGCTGCTGCTCCGGCACGTGCTGACCGCGCTCGCCGAGGACGGCATCCCGCCGACGGCGACCGGCGCCGTCGCCGTCCGCGGCATCGGCTCGCGCGCGGTGTCGCGGACCGTGCTCCTGCGCCTGTCGCGCCTGCGCGAGGACGCCGCCACCGTCGCGCGCGCGGTGGCCGTGCTGGGCGAGAGCTCGAAGCTGCCGACCGTCGCGGCGCTGACCGGGCTGAGCGAGGACGCGGTCGCGGGCGCGGCGGGCGACCTCGCGCGCGCGGAGATCCTGCGACCCGACCCGCCGCTCGGCTTCGTGCACCCGCTCGTGCGCGACGCCGTGTACCTCGACGTGCCGGCCGGCGAGCGCGAGCTCCAGCACGGCCGCGCGGCGACGGTCCTCGCCGCCGCTCACGCGCCCGACGACGAGGTCGCCGCCCAGCTCGTGCACGCGCCCCGCCGCGGCGACCCGGACACGGTCGAGCGCCTGCGCGCGGCCGCTCGCCAGGCGATCCGCCGCAGCGGGCCCGAGAACGCGATGGTCTATCTCGAGCGTGCGCTCGACGAGCCCGCGCCGCCCGAGCTGCGCCCGCAGCTGCACTTCGACCTCGGCGCGGCGGCCGCCGAGACCAACGCGCCGATGGCCGTCGAGCACCTCGTGGTCGCGCACCGCGACCTCGCCGACCCGGCCGCGCGCGCGAACGCGGCGTTCGCGCTCGCCCAGTCGCAGCTGTTCATCGGCGCGGCCCGCGAGGGCGCCGCGCTCGCCCGCGCCGCCGCTGCCGAGATCCCGCCGGAGCTCGCCGACGTCCGCCGGATGATCGAGAGCATCGAGCTGCTGTCCGCGTTCTTCGACGCCGACCCGGCCGTCATCGAGCGGCTCGCCCACTACCGGACGGCGCCGGTCGGCGACACGCTCGGCGCGAAGATGATCGCCGGTGCGACCGCGTTCGCCTGGGGCGCGGGCGGCGGGGCAGCGCGCGACGTCGAACGGCTGACGCTCGCGGCGTGGGAGGGAAGCGAGCTGATCACGACCGGCAACGGCCTCATCTGGTCGGCCGTTTCGGTGGCGGCGATGCTGTCCGAGAGCGCGCAGGCGCCGGCGATCCACGCGCAGATCCGCGACGCCGCGTACCGCCGCGGCGGCGTGTTCGGCATCACGTCGACCGAGCTGTTCGAGGGTGCCTACCTGCTGCTCGCGGCCGGGGACGTCGAGCAGGGCACCGAGGCCGTGAGCATCGCGCTCGACACGCAGGAGCTGTGGGGGTCCGACCCGACCGCGAACTCGTGGGCGCGCGGCCTCGCCGGCCTCGGCGCGTTCCTGAGCGGCGACGCCGCCGCGGCGCGGACGGCGCTCGGCGCGCTCCCGCCGCCCGGCGAGGGCTCGGACGGGGCGAACCTGTGCCGCCGCACGATGGCGGAGATCCTGCTCGACGAGGCGCGGCCCGAGCAGGCGCTCGAGCTGGCCGAGCAGATGGGCGCGACCGCGCGGCACGTCCGCCATCCCGACTGGAAGCCCTGGCAGTCGCTGAAGGCGCGCGCGCTCGCGCAGCTCGGGCGCGACGAGGAGGCGCGCGCCGCGATGACGGCCGAGCTCGAGCTGGCCCGCGCCGTCGGCGGTGACCGCGTGATCGGCCGCTGCCTGCGCCAGCTGGGCGAGCTCGGGGGCGAGGCGGGTGAGCCGCAGCTGCACGAGGCGATCGAGCATCTGTCGCGGACGCCGGCCCGGCTCGAGCTGGCGCGCGCGCTGGCGGCGCTCGGGGCGCTGCAGCGCCGCACGCGCCGGCCGACCGAGGCCCGCGAGCCGCTCCGGCAGGCGCTCGACCTGGCCGAGAAGTGCGCCTGCCCGCCGCTGATCGAGAGCGTGCGCTCCGAGCTCTACGCCACCGGTGCCCGCCCGCGGACCGCCGCGCTCGGCGGCGTCGAGGCGCTGACCGCGCGCGAGCTGCGCGTCGCGACGATGGCCGCCGACGGCCACACCAACCGCGAGATCGCCCAGGCGCTCTACGTCACGCCCAAGACGGTCGAGGTCCACCTCTCCAACGCCTACCGCAAGCTGGACATCAGCTCACGGCGCGAGCTCGGTGGGGCCCTCGCCGAAGTGCAGTAGATCGCCCGGCTGGCACTCGAGCACCTCGCACAGCCGCTCGAGCGTCGAGAACCGGATCGCGCGCGCGTGGTTGTTCTTGAGGATCGAGAGGTTCGCGTACGTCACGCCGACGCGGTCGGCCAGCTCCGCCAGCGTCATCTTGCGTTCGAGCAGCAGGCGGTCAGCCGAACCGCGATCTGGCTCATATGGCGTGCTGCTCGAACTCGCGGAGCTCGATATGAAATCAAGAGCGGCGGCGGGTGCCCGCCGCCGCGCGGGCGGCGCGGCCGGCGAGCGCGCCCAGGCGGCGCGCCTCGGCGCGGCTCAGGTTGCGCGGGCGGCCGCGTGACTTGCTCACGAGGCCGCGGGCCTCGGCGCGCTCGTCGGCGCTGAGCGCCGTCCAGCCCGCTCGCAGCATCAGGAAGATGATCGTCGCGTGGCGGCGCAGCTGGGCCCACGGGACCTCGCGGGTCGTGGACGGCAGCCGGCGGCGGGGGATCGGCATCGCCGTGAGGCTACCCAGGACGGTCACGGAAAAGTTCACCTACTACGCCGCGTCGGTGAGATGATCGCGTGCCATGTCGACGCTCGACCTCGACGGGCGCCTCGCGGAGATCGCGGCGCGCCCGACGACGCGGCGGGGAGTGCTCGCAGGCGCCGGCGGTCTCGTGGCCGCCGCCGCGCTGAGTCGCCTGCCGCTCGACCTTGCCTACGGCGCGCCGGTGCAGTTCAGCGCCGATCCGTTCAGCCTCGGCGTCGCGTCCGGTGATCCGGCGCCGAAGGACGTCGTGTTGTGGACGCGGCTGGCTCCCGAGCCGCTGCGCGCCGACGGCGGCATGCCGCCGAAGCCGGTCGAAGTGCGGTGGGAGCTCGCCAAGGATCCGGGCATGCGGCGCATCGTCGACCGCGGCAAGGCGACCGCATGGCCGTCGTTCCTGCACAGCGTCCACGTCGAAGTCGACGGCCTCGATCCCGGCCGCGAGTACTTCTACCGCTTCACCAGCGGCGCGGCCGCGAGCCGTGTCGGCCGTACGCGCACCGCGCCGGTCGGCCGCGTCAACGACCTCGCGTTCGCGTTCGTCACCTGCCAGAAGTGGGAGGAGGGCTTCTATCCCTCCTACCGCGCGATCGCGCGTGAGGACATCGACTTCGTCGCCCACCTCGGCGACTACACGTACGAGTACGGCATCACCAACGGCTGGGGCCCGCGCAACCCGCAGCTCCCGCCCGAGTTCGCGGACGAGACGCAGACGCTCGAGCAGTACCGGCTGCGCCACGCGCTCTACAAGACCGACCCCGACCTGCAGACCGCGCACGCCACCCATCCGTTCGCCGTCGTCTGGGACGACCACGAGGTCGTCAACGACTACGCGGGCAAGGACGCCACGCTGCTTCAGCGGCGCGCGAACGCGTATCGCGCGTTCTACGAGCACCTGCCGCTGCGCAGCGAGTCGATCCCGCACGGCCCGGACATGCCGATCTACCGCCGGATCACGTGGGGCGACCTCGCCGAGCTCAGCTTCCTCGACACCCGTCAGTACCGCGACGAGCCGCCGTGCGGCTACGGCGAGCAGCAGCGCTGCGCCGCGACGCTCGACCCGCGCGTCACGATGACCGGCCCCGAGCAGGAGCGCTGGCTGCTGCGCGGCCTCGACCGCTCACACGCGCGCTGGAACGTGATCGCGCAGCAGGTGCTGATGGCCCAGCTCGACCACGACGGCGACGCCGGCGACCTGTTCTGGAACGACTCGTGGGACGGCTACGTCGGGGCGCGCAACCGGATCATCCAGCACCTGCACTCGCGCCGGATCGACAACCCGGTCGTCATCACCGGCGACTGGCACTCGACGTTCGCCAACGACATCAAGCTCGACTTCGACGACCCGCGCTCGAAGACCGTCGGGACCGAGTTCGTCACGCCGTCGATCAGCTCCAACGGCGACATCCCCGTCTACGGCCCGTACTACGGGCCGATGATCAAGTTCAACCCGCACATCAAGTTCTTCGACGGCGACCGCCGCGGGTCGATGACCGCGCGCGTCGACCGCCGGGAGATGAAGGTCGACTGGCGGGTCGCCGACGTCGTCGCCCGGCCCGACGCGCGCGTGCGCACGCTCGCGCGCTTCGCGGTCGAGGCCGGGCGGCCGGGAGTGGCTGAGATTCAGACGTAGGGGCCGAGCAGCGTGAGATCGGCGTCCGACAGCCGGTCGCGCGCGGTCTTGGCCTGGTGCCAATACGGATAGAGCAGCGGCGGCCGGCTCAGCTCCTCGAGCCGGTCGCGCTCGCCGTCGGACAGCTCGAGATCGGCGGCGCCGAGGTTGTCGGCGAGCTGCTCCTCGGTGCGGGCGCCGACGATCACCGACACGACGCCGGGGCGGTCGAGCAGCCACGCGAGCGCGACCTGGGCGGCCGACACGCCGTGGCCCTCGCCGATCTCGACGAGCGCCTCGATGATGTCGTAGACCTGCTCCTGGTTGCGTACCGGCGGCTCGTTCCAGTCGGTCAGATGCCGCGAGCCCTCGGGCCAGTCCTCGCCGCGGCGGTACTTGCCCGACATCAGGCCGCCGGCAAGCGGGCTCCAGACGAGGATCCCGACGCCCTGGTCGATCGCGATCGGCACGAGCTCGTACTCGGCGTCGCGCGCCTGCAGCGAGTAGTAGATCTGCTGCGTCACGGGCCGCTCGAAGCCGTGGCCGTCGGCGATCGCCAGCGCCTTCATCAGCTGCCAGCCGGCGTAGTTGGAGATGCCGACGTAGCGGACCTTGCCGGACTGCACGAGCGCGTCGAGCGCGGCCAGCGTCTCCTCGAGCGGCGTCTCGCCGTCCCACTCGTGCACCTGGTAGAGGTCGATGTGGTCGACCTGCATGCGGCGCAGGCTGTTCTCGCACTCGGCGATCAGGTGGTGGCGCGAGAGGCCGGCGTCGTTGGGCCCGTCGCCCATCGGCATGCGCGCCTTGGTGGCGAGCACGATGCGGTCGCGGCGGTTCTTGATCGCCGCGCCGACGATCTCCTCGGAGACCCCGGTCGAGTAGACGTTGGCGGTGTCGATGAAGTTGACGCCGCGGTCGAGGCAGAGGTCGACCTGGCGCGTCGCGGCGGCGACGTCGGTCGAGCCGACGGCCGCGAAGTTGTCGCGGCCGCCGAAGGTCATGGTGCCGAGGGTGAGTGCGGAGACCCTCAGGCCGGAGGAGCCGAGCGGGCGGTATTCCATAGCCCGGCAGTCTGCATGAGAACGCTCACGAACGCGGGAACGAGCGGTCGGGCGGGACCGCACGGGTCCACATCGGCACCGGCCGCTCGCTCACCGGCTTCGGCGGCGGGGCGGGCTTTCCTCGCGGATATGGCCGGTGGTCCGGCGGAGTGGGGCGGGGCTTGTCCATCTACGACGATGGAACCTGAGACCGCGGGGCTCGCCTATGGCCCCGCGGTCCAGGTTCGTCTGCCGCACGGTCGAGATCGGGAGGGTCTAGCTGACCTCGATCGTGCCCTGCATGCCGGGATGGAAGGTGCAGACGTAGCTCACGGTGCCGGCCTTCTCGGCGGTGAACTTGAACGTCGCTCCCGGCGCCAGCGAGCCGGAGTCGAACTTGGCGCCGCTGGTTGCAGTGACGGTGTGGTCGACGCCGCCGTCGTTCGTGAACGTGACGGTGTCGCCCACCGAGACCTTGAGGGTCCCTGGGGAGAAGCTGTTGTCCTGGGCGGAGACAGCGGGGCCCGAGGCCTTGGCGGCCTGGGCGGACGTGTCGTCGCCGGAGCTCCCGCACGCGGCCAAGCCGGCGGCGAGGGCCACGATGACGAGGCCGAGTGTGAGAGTGCGCTTGATCATCACATGACCAGACGCCGTCCCAACCGGGATATTCCCGGCATGTCACAACGCTGGTTCATCCGCAATCTCGACGGGGCGCCGGCCGGGCGTAGCGAACGCCACGGCCTCTGGACCGAGCTCGAGCCCGAGGACGCGCGCTTCGAGGACTACGGCATCAACGTGCACGTCGTCCAGCCCGGGCAGCCCAACGCCATGTACCACGGCGAGGACGCGCAAGAGGACTTCCTGGTGCTGCACGGCGAGTGCATCGTGATCATCGAGGACGAGGAGCACCGCCTGCGCACGTGGGACCTCGTGCACTGCCCGCGCGGCACGCGGCACGTGTTCGTGGGTGCGGGCGACGGGCCGTGCGCGATCCTGATGGTCGGCGCCCGCCGCGGCGAGAAGTCCGAGTATCCGCCGTCCGAGGCCGCCGCCCGCCACGGCGCCGCCGCCGAGGACCCGGAGAACCCCTACCCGGACTTCGCGGTGACGCCGGCGACGTTCAGCTGGCCGCCGGAACGCTGACGCCGAGCTCCTCGCTGAGCGCCGCCAGCTTCGCCCACAGCGCCGGCTCGATCGGGATGCCGTCGCGTTCGCGCCGCTCGCGCGCGCGGTCCTCGGGGTCCCCCGCCACGAGCACCTCGTCGAAGCCGCGCGCGGGCGGCATCGCGCGCAGCTCGTCCAGCAGGCCGGCGAGGACGCCAGCGAACGCGTCGCGCCCGACCGTCCGCTCCGGGTCGATCGCGAGGTGGAAATGGCCGGTGTTCTGGCGCACCTCGCCGCCGCTGTAGAGGTCGCCGACGCCCGCGCGCACGCCCGCGCCCGCCAGCACGCCGCACAGCACCTCGACCATCAGCGCGAGCCCGTAGCCCTTGTAGCCGCCGAGCGGGACGGCGGACTTGACCTGCGCCGGATCGGTGGTCGTCTCGCCGCGCTCGTCGACACCCCAGCCCTCCGGGATCGGCCGGCCCTCGTCGCGCGCGTTGAAGATCCGGTTGATCGCCACCTGGCTGGTGGCCATGTCGAGGTTGAAGATCCGGCCGCCGGCGGCCGGCGCGGCCAGCGCGATCGGGTTCGTGCCGAGCGCGGGCTCGACACCGCCGTAGGGGATCACGAGCGGCTCGGTGTTGGTCATCGACATGCCGACCAGCCCGGCTTCGGCGGCGCGCATCGCGTAGAACGCGGCGGCGCCGTAGTGGCCGCTGCGGCGTACCGACACGACACCGACGCCGCACTCACGGGCGAGCTCGATCGACAGATCGGTGGCGGCCACGGCGGCGACCTGGCCGGGCCCGTGGTCGCCGTCGACGACCGCGATCGCTCCGTCGCGGCTGACCACCTGCGGCCGCGGATGGTTGTTGAGCACGCCGGTCTGCAGCCGCTCGGCGTACACCGGCACACGCGCGACGCCGTGCGAGTCGACGCCGCGCAGGCTCGTCCAGACCAGCGATTCGGCAACGGTCGCGGCCGGCTCAGCGTCGAGCCCGGCGCCCTCGAGCAGTGCCCGCGTCCAGCGCTCGAGCTCGCCGGCTCCGACTAGCCGTCGCTCGACGCCTTCCACAGGTTGATGCCTGCCTCGACCGCGTGCCGGTCGATCGTCGCGAGCTCGTCGTCGGAGAAGTCGAGGTTGTCGATCGCGCCGAGGCTGTCCTCGAGCTGCTTGACGCTGCTCGCGCCGATCAGCGACGACGTCACGCGCGCGTCGCGCAGCGTCCAGGCGATCGCCATCTGCGCCAGCGTCTGGCCGCGCTCGCTCGCGATCCCGTTGAGCGCGCGCACGTGGTCGAGCGCCTCGTCGGTGAGCATGTCCTCGCTGAGCGCGCCGCCGGTCGCGACGCGTGAGCCCTCGGGGATGCCGTCGAGGTAGCGGTTCGTGAGCATGCCCTGGGCGAGCGGCGAGAAGGCGATGCAGCCGGCGCCCACGTCGGCAAGGACATCGAGCAGGCTCCCGCCGCCCTCGCCGTCATCCTCGATCCAGCGGTTGAGCAGGGAGTACGACGGCTGGTGGATGAGCAGCGGGGTGCCCAGGTCACGCAGGATCGCCGCTGCCTGCCGGGTGCGCTCCGG
>Ga0111539_10012324_pt1 | contig 10713 bp, 10 predicted proteins | sample RhiMethybrSRZTD1_FD_79667 | JGI IMG/M metagenome (GOLD analysis project Ga0111539, IMG submission 79667) | Populus rhizosphere microbial communities from Tennessee, USA - Rhizosphere MetaG P. TD hybrid SRZTD1 (version 2) (version 2) | ecosystem: Host-associated > Plants > Roots > Rhizosphere >... | reverse complement strand
TTTGGGATTTGGGATTTCCTATACAGGCATCTTCATGACGTCCTGGTAGGCCTGCACCAGCTTGTTGCGCAGCGCCAGCGTGAACTGCAGTGTCATCTCGGCGCGCTGCAGCGCGATCATCGCGTCGTGCACTTCGCCCGTGCCGTCGAGCATGTTGACGACGGCACCGTTGGCATCGGCCTCGGTCTTCTCGACGCCGTCGACCAGCTTGCCGAGCGATTCGGCAAACGCGCTGCCGGCATCCGGCGCGGTGGCCTTGCCGGCTGCGCGCGCCAGCGACGGCGTCGCACCCGACATGCCCGCAATGTTTTTGAACTCCATTTGCATGGTTTATCCCTTACCGAGCTCCAGCGATTTCGCCACCATCTCGCGAATCATGCCGATGGCGGCGATGTTTGCCTGATACGCACGTGCGGCACCCAGCATGTCGACCATCTCCTGCTCCCCGTCGACATTGGGCAACATGACAAAGCCGTCCGCATCCGCGTCTGGATGCGAGGGTTCGTAGCGGCGACGAAACGGCGTCTGATCCTGAACGATCCCCGCCACGCGCACGCCGACCGCACCTGCTTGTCCAAGCGCGGCTTCAAAGGTCTGTCCCGGCTCGGACGCGAGCATGACGTCGCGCCGGCGGTAAGGCTGCCCGTCGGTCGACCGCGTCGATTCCGCGTTGGCCATGTTCGACACGGCCACTTCGATGCGCGTGCGCTCGGCGTCGAGCGCGGTCGCGCTCGCTGAAATCGCTCCGTACAGCGTGGACATGACTACTTGCTCTCGTTGATCGCGTAGCGCACCAGCCGGAACTTGGCGGCCAGCGCTGTCTGCGCTGCCGCGAAGTCACCGGCCGCGCGGCTCATCGTCAGCATCTCTCGATCGAGCTGCACGGTGTTGCCGTCACGGCGCTCGGGGCCGTCAGCCTCTTTGAGCGTGATGCCCGGATCGACGGCGGTGGCACTCTTCGTCGGGAATGTGGAATTGCTGGCCGGCGCGGTCGGCGTCAGCTTGCCCTTCAGTGTGTCCGCGAAGGTCACTTCCTTGGCCTTGTAGTTTGGCGTGTCGATGTTGGCCAGGTTGCCGGCCGACGCAACCTGCTTCGCGACCGCAATGGTCATCTGACGACGCAATGCGGTGATGACGCTGGATTCGCTGATGCTGCTCAAGTCCTTGCCTCCGGTGACGATTAGTCGTGTGGCAAGGACAGTGCCCGGGTGTGCCAACGTTTCAATGAGTGAAATCGCGGGAGAAAGCGTGGCTTGCGATGAGGAGGCTCGGCCGCGTGTCCGACATGTCCGGCCGGTCACACGTCCAACGAAAAACACAGAGGATGGTGGATGGTAGATGGTGGGTTTGCCTAAGCCTCCGATTTCATGGCGCGCAAGAGCGCCTCGATAGCCGTGAGCCTTTCCTCGATCGCATCGAGACGCCACGCGAGTCCTGCGGGCGACGTCGGACTCTGAGCGCTGCCGCCTGCTGTCTGTCGCAACAGCTCACGGTTTTCCTGTTCGAGCGCCATGCGATCGCGGACGCGGGCGATCACCACATCGAGCTGGCCGAGCGAGAACGGCTTCGGGAGATAGTCGTACGCGCCTTCACGAACGGCGCGCAACGCGCTGTCGAGCGTGGCGTAGCCGGTCATCATCACGACATAGCACGACGGATTGGCCCGTAGTGCGGTTTTGAGAACCTCGAAACCATCTGCACCAGGGAGGTGCAGATCTGTGAGGATCAGACCGAAACGAGTAGCGTTCCGATCGATGGCGCTAATCGCGGCGCGTCCGTCCTGGGCAACCGACACGTCCAGGCCACGCGCGCGACAGTGTTCCGCCAGGACGTCACACGTTTCCGGTTCGTCGTCAACGACGAGCACTTCGAAGCGAGATTGTGCAGCCGCTGGCATACGCTTTGCCCCATAACGGAACCGGTTTCACCCCGTACATCCGGCAATCGGCAAAAAACCTGAGAAGTTGAACCGGCAACGCGCGACGGCGCACCGACCGCAATGACGAAAATGCGACATCGCCGTCAGACATTTGACGATTACCTAATATGACATCACTCCGCCCCGCCTCCGTACTCGTTGTTGAAGACGACCGGGATCTGAGCCAGACGATCAGCGATTCGCTCGACGCTGCGGGATTCGCCGCCGCGCAGGCGGCCGATGCCGCCGACGCGATCGATCGCCTGAAGTCGTTCGCCTACGACGCCATCGTCATCGACCTTCACCTTCCCGATGCCAACGGTATGGAGGTGCTCGAGGAGGCGGTCACCCGCTATCCGCAGATTCAGGCCGTTGTCATCACCGGGTTCGGCGGAGTGTCGGAAGCGGTGGCCGCAATGAAGCGCGGGGCCATCGACTTCCTGATCAAACCGTTCCAGCTGTCGCAGCTCTCACGCGTGCTGCACGGGTCGGTCGATCAACAGCGCCTGCGCGAAGAGAACGCGGCCCTGCGTGCGCAGCTGCGCGATCGGTTCCGCTTCGAGAACATCATCGGCCACCACAGCACCATGCAGCAACTGTTCTCGACGCTCGAGCTGATCGCCCCGATGAACAGCACCGTGCTGATCCAGGGTGAAACCGGCACCGGAAAAGAGCTCATCGCGCGGACCATCCACAGCCACTCCCCGCGATCGGATCAACGATTCGTCGCGTTCAACGCCGCGGCGATCCCCGAGGGGCTCGTCGAAGCCGAGCTGTTCGGTCACGTCAAGGGCGCATTCACAGGCGCGGTCAACGCACGCGTCGGCCGGTTCGAGCTCGCCCACAAAGGGACGCTCTTCATCGACGAAGTGGCGTCGATGTCGCTGCCGCTGCAATCCAAGCTGCTGCGAGCGCTGCAGGAGCGCGAGGTCGAGCGTGTTGGCGAATCGAAGCCGATGAAGGTCGACATCCGCGTGGTCGCGGCCACGAACATGGACCTGCGGAAGCTGGTGAAGGACGGCTCGTTCCGCGAGGACCTCTATTACCGTCTCAACGTCATTCCCGTGACACTGCCGCCGCTGCGATCGCGCCGCGAGGACATCCCGCTGCTGGCCCAGCACTTCGTGCGCAAGTCGTGTCGCGAGAACGGCGTCGCGCAGAAGCCGATCGGTCAGGAAGCGTTGCGGGCCCTGATGTCGTACGACTGGCCGGGCAACATCCGCCAGTTCGAGAACGCGATCGAGCACGCGGTCGCGATGAGCCTGACCGCGAGCGAAATCGGCGCCGAATCGCTGCCCGAGGACGTCCGCCTGCGCACATCGTCCATTCCCGTCGCGTCGGCACTCGCGATTCCCGACGAGGGGATCAACTTCACGACGATCGTGTCGCAGCTCGAACGCGATCTGATCACGCGGTGTCTCGAGAAGACCGGCGGAAACAAGCGTCAGGCGGCGCGGCTGCTGAATCTGAGCCGCACGACGTTCATCGATAAGCTTCAGCGGCTAAACGTACAAGGGGTCGCCTGAGCCTGGAAAGTGGAAAAGTGGAAAAGTGGACTTCCACTTTTCCACTTCTCTACTTTTTCACTTTCGTGGGAGTTTCATCACAAACGCCGCTCCCGCCGTGCCTTCCTCCAGCGTCAACGTTCCGCCGTGCGCCTCGATGATGCGGCGCGCGGCCCACAGGCCAAGGCCGGCTGCATCATCGTGCGGGTGTGTCGAGACGAAGCGATCGAAGATCCGGTCTCGCGGCGTCACCTGCACTCCCTGACCGTCGTCAATCACGCGCAGGCTGATCCACTCGGCGTCGGCCGCCAGCTCCACGACGATCGTTCCGCGGCTGGCGACGACGGACTGTTGGCGTTGAGCAGCAGGTTGAGCAGCGCTTGTTCGATCTGGCCACGGATGCCGCGGACGACGAATGGGGTGGCCTGGTCGGCGAGAAGGCGAACGGTCACGCCGGTCCGCCGTGCGGCAAACGTGCGCAGTGACACGGCATGAGCGGCGGTGTCGCGGAGGTTGACCGGCTCGGACTCCTCCATCGGTGCCTTCGTGTAGACGAGCACGTCGGCAAGCGCCGACGCCGCGCGCGCACTTTGCGTGCGCACGCGATCGAGCGCCCGCGCCAGCGGTTCGTCCAACCCGGGACGACTCTCCAGCAGTTCCACTGTCCCGGAAATGACCTGCAGCGCGTTGTTCACGTCGTGCACGGCGCTCGACAGGAGACGCGCGGCAGTCGCCGAGCGATTCAACGCCATCAGCACTTCGTCGGTCGGCGGCTGGTCTGGGGGGTCCGCGCTCAACTTTGGTTCCAACCTGTCGATTCGTCCGTCAGGACGGATCTAACTATATGCCGGACTCCTGGGAGCGATGGATCACGTCGGGGGCATGGCTGGCGAGCGACGGCCGGAGTCTGCCCCTGATGCCCGGCCTGATGCGGGACGCGCTGGCACTGGGTCTCGCCCCTGACGTCACACCACACGCCCTCATCAAGCGCATCTCCGCGGAGCAGCAGCTCGCGGCGCGCGTCCTGCAACTTGCCAATCTCGCGGCCAACGCGCCGCTGCGCGCCGTGACGAGCATCGATGAAGCCGTCGTGCGGCTGGGAACGCGCGCCGTTCAACGCGCGCTCATGTCGGCGTGCATGGAGTCCTGGGCGCAACCGAACACCTACGGGGCCGAGGGCCGGGCGCTCATGGCACATGCCCTTGGCACAGGGTGCATGGCGGCGCTGGTGGCCGAAGCCGTGAGCGCTGATCCTGACGAAGCGTTCGCGTACGGCCTCCTGCACGACGTCGGCAAGCTGTTTCTCCTGAAGCTCCGATCGGATTTCGCGCGGCGCCGCGGCGCGGCGCCGTCACGCGACGAGTTCGATCAGACCGTGGCGGCACATCACGCAGAAATCGGTGAGATGGCGATGCACCGGTGGGGCTTGCCTGCGGCGCTTCGCGAGCCGATTCGATTCCATCATGCGCCACTCCAGGCACCGACGTACGGCACCGAAGCCACGGTCGCGTACGTCGCAAATCGCCTCAGCCACCGCTATGGCTTCGGCTGCACGGCGACCGCTGATGCATCACTGGCCGAGGATTCCATCTGCGCCTCGAGCGGCGTCACGGATCGCTGGCTCGCCGAGATAGATGGAAAAGCGGAAGCGATCTTCGACGGGATAAGGAAGGGGATGCACTGAGACTCCCAACTCCCAATCGCCTGACGCTGGCGCCAATCCCCAATCGCTTGATTTGCGTTGGGGGTTGGGAATTGGATCAGCGTCAGACGTTGGGTATTGAGCGAGAGCGTCTCCACGTCTCGATCAGCAGCGCCGGCGGGCCGACCAGGAAGAGCGCGTAGAACGGCGCATAGATCACTTCGTTCAGCCGCAGAACCATCTCCACGACAGCCACCAGGAACACGACGACGCACTGCCACCGTTTATCGCTGACCGTCGTGCGTGGATCGGTGATCATGAAGAACACGAACAGCTGATACATCGGCCCGGTGATCGGCGCCACGGTCGCCGGCCACGGTGTTCCCGTGATCTGACTGCGCACGAGCGACAACAGCAGGAACGACGCGACGTACGTGAGCGAAATGTGGAGACGACCGACCCGCCACGTGATCGCAAACCCGAGCAGCCAGATGATGACCATCGGCGCGACGACGTTCCCCCATTGAATGCTCAGGTGAGAGACGGTGTCCGGAGCCAGGAAGAGCACGGCGCTGAGGCCGAAGTTCGACGGGTTCCACAGGTGACGACCCTTGAAGCGCAGCACATACTTCGACGCGATCGAGATGAGACTGCACAACCCGTACGGCCAGAAGAACGGTGACCGTACAAGAATGCCGACGCTAATCCCCGTGATGTAGGCGCTCGCCAGGTGCGGCCAGGTGCCGTACGTCAGTCGGCCCATGACCAGTTCCGCCACGATCGCCGTGGCGATCGCCAGCGCCGTCCGCTGATAACTCTCGAGAATCCCGAACGACAGATGCGCCGTCAGCAGGATGCAGGTGATGAGCAGCGGCGGGAGGAATCGATTGTCCAGCGCCAGCCAGCGGCGGGTCCGCTGCGCGGCACCCGCTCCACGCATCGGCGCGAGCGCGGGCGTGTCAGCGGGCATCAGGCTCCCGAATCGTGTGGAGCATGTCCACCTGCGGATTGTCGATGCGTTGCGTGCGCCCGGATGGCCATCGAATCACGACACGATCGACACGGTCAGCAGTGCCCAGTCCGTAATGCACCCGCCGCTGGTTCTCCGCGCTGAAGCCCGACGCCGCCGCAACCTGCTGGACCTGCCGCTTGCCCTGCCACTGCACCTCGACGCGCGCGCCGATCGCACTGCGATTGCTCCCACCGCGTGTCCCCGCGCCTTCGAGCTGGAACTGGATCCAATGCCGTCCTGGCGCGACGGTGTTCGTGTAGATCAGGAGCGGCCCCTTCTGATTGGCGACGATCGCGTCGAGCGCACCGCGGTTGTCGAGATCGGCCACGGCAACCGAGCGGCCATCGAAGGTGTCGTTCGCGCCAACGGCCTGCGCAACCTCGGTAAAGCGACCGGCGCCGTCGTTCACCCACACGCGCTTGCGCTGATAGCCGGACAGACTGCGACCGCGCATCGCTGGCCAGTTCTTCGCGTCGCCGATGATGGCGCTGTGACCGACGGCGATCTCGGCGAAGTCGTACCAGTAGCTGCTCCGCTCGCCGGCCGACACGTACCCGTTGACCAGATAGATGTCTTGAGTACCGTCGTTGTTGAAGTCACCGAACTGCGCGCCCCAGCTCCAGCCGCCGAGGTCGACACCAAGACTCGATGCGAGGTTCTCGTATTCCGCCGCGCCCTCACCGGCATCTGCTTTGGGCACCCACAGGTCGTTGCCCTGCACCAGCACACCCGGTTCGGAGATGTTCGTCTTGTAGATCGCGAGTCGGCCGTCGTTGAACACGTCACCAAGGGAGGCGTTCATGCCGCTCTTGGGACTCGTGCTGATGCCGGCGGTGCGCCCGACCTCCTCGAAGCGCTTGCCACCGCGATTGGCGTAGAGCTCGGGAACGCCGTAATCGTTGGCCAGAAACAGATCGGGATAGCCGGTGCCGAAGAAGTCCGCGGCGATGACCGCGAGCGTCCACCGATGGCTGGTGATCCCGAGCGCCTCGGTCTTGTCCTCGAACGTCCCGTCTCCGCGGTTGTGCAGCAGATACTTCCTGCCGCCGTTGTTCGCGTACTCGAAGCTCTCCGGCATGATCCTCGTCGTCTTCAGATGCCAGAGGTCCACCTCGTCCGGCCAGTAGCCGGCGATGAACAAATCGAGAAGGCCGTCACGGTCGTAGTCGAACCAGGTCGCGCTGTTCGCGTTCGACCAGCGCGGAAGACCCGCGCGCTCGGTGACGCGCGTGAATGACTGGCCGTGTTCGTTGTGAAACAGCTCGGGCTGGCCGTACTTGTAGACGAACAGATCGTCGTAGCCGTCGTTGTCGTAGTCGCCCCAGACGGCGCCCATCGAGACCCCGCTGCCGCGGACTGTAAAGGTCCGCGCCGCATCTCCTCGCGAATCGTCAACTCGATTGAGGTCCGCGACGCCCATTGCCTGCGCGACATCTTCGAACTTCCCGTCACCTCGGTTGCGATACAGGCGATTGACGCTCCCTTCGCCGCTGTTCGTGACGTAGAAGTCGTCGTGACCATCGCGATCGAAATCGGCCACGGCGATCGACGCGCCCATCGACGCGACCTGCGGCATGATGTGCGCGAGCTGCGCGTCGAAGGTTGGCGCCTGGTGCACGAACTCGACCCCGCGCGATCTGGCCGATTCGCGGAGCGCGAAGCCAAAACGCATGGCGGTGCCCGCGTCGTGACGCACGCTGCCGGCGGCGCTGTCGTTGAGCGCTTTGACGGCGGCCAGCGAGCCGACCAGCACGATGGCCCAGGCGGCCCACGCAAGTCGCTGACGCGTCAATGTCGCAATCCCTTCAGGAACCAATCGGGTGATACGTAACGAGTGTGGAAGCGAGCCCAATCATCGCGATGCTGTTGATAAACGGGATCATCCTCCAGCTCCAGCGATGCAGAAGACGCCTCATACGCCGTGCTCGCGTGTGTCGGCAGCGGCAGCACCGTTGAGGAATATCCGGTGTTGTAGTCACCGTCCTTCTCCCACCCGTCGCCCATGAGCACGAAGTCGCGCCGCCAGCCAGTCCGCGGCGGCGCCGGAGCGGGAAACTGCAGGCGCAACTCATCGCCTGCGTTCATGATCACATAGCGATCGTCGACGCGCGCCACCAGTTCCCCGACATCGCCAAACTGTGTGTAGTACCCCGTCAAATCGCGCCACCGCGGGACGGTGTTCTCCAGCCGCGCATAGTCGGGGGTTTCCGGCGACTCGCCGCGTGGTGAACGTGTCTGCGAGAACCCTCGATATCTCAGCTCTGCCGATGACGCCGCGACGCGTGTCATCGACACAGGCTCCGCACTCGCGGTGCCCAGCATCAGCGCGTCCCAGTACACCTCGAGGTTCGTCCGCAATCGCACTCGGCGCGCCTCTCCGATGCCCTCGAGATCGATCAGCATCGTCTTGTTCTTCCCTGCCGGGAAGCCGAGGTCCGTCTCCACGACACGCCACCGTCCACGTGTATCCTGCGCTTCGAGCGACACACCGCGCGGACGCACACGGTTCTGCGCGATCGCCAGATTGATACTGCTGTCGGTCGGATACACCCACCCGGACGCCACGAGCACCGTCCCTTTATGCGTTTCCCCGAGATCGAGCTCGACGAAGTGGTCCTCGGCAATCCCCTGATACGCGCCAAGCGCAAATCCCGAGAGATACCGTCCGTCACGATGTGCGATCAGGTCGGTGACATCGCGCCCGCGGTCGTCATTGGCGCGCAACACGGGCCGCAGGTTCCGGACTGCCTGAACGGCACGCTTCTGCGGCTGCCCCCCCGCGAACCGCTCGTCGACGAACACCTCCGCATCCGCAGGATGGTCGACGACCAGCAGCGAGACGAGATCGAAGAAGTGCGTCTCCCACAGCTCCGCGGTGATGCGGAGGTCGTACGTGCCGTTACGCGGCGCAAGCTGATCGCCGCGAATGCGGACCCAATCTTCGGTCTGTCCGATGCCGGCGGTGTCCTGCGCGTTGATGCGCAGGCCAAGCGGCGATCGCCACAGGAAATCGGTCACGAACGCCATCCGCTGCCCATCGAATGCGAACACCCATGGGCACGATCCCTTCAGTCGCTGCTCGGCAACCATGGCCTCGTCGACGCGCACGTTGAACTCCGCCTGAGGCACCCCGTTCGGCCAGATGATGCGCGCGACGTCGACCGTGGTCTGTGTGCCGAGACCGAAGTGGATCGGCATGCCCGTCAAGAGCTGCTTCTGCGCGAGCAGACCCGAGCGCACCTCGATATCGCCACCGAGCCCGAATGAGTTGATCCGCTGGTCGCCGGCTCGCTCCTGTGCTCGCGCCGTGAACGCGGTCCAGTGATACCGCCGGGCGCTCTGACCCGAGAGAACGACTGCCTGGTCTCCGGCGCGCCCGATCAGGTCGAGGACACCGTCGCGGTTCATGTCGGCAATCGCGAAGATGTCAGCGTCCACATCGCGCCCGAGCGCCGTGAACGCGTGGTTCTCGCCGGCAAGCCAGACGCGGGACCGCCCGCCGCCGGACGCGATCAGATCGACCGCGCCGTTGTTGTCGAGATCCGCCGCGAGCAGTCTCTCGCCTCCGAACCCGCTGCCGAGATTCAGAACGGCACGCGCGAGGCCGAAGGCGCGGAGCGATCCCATCGCGTCGACGGTCACGACGTCGAAGCGGCCGTCACCATCGACATCCGCGATCGTGAACGCGGTGACGCCGCCGGTGTCGAGTGATGTTTCCGCGAAATCGCCTGATTGCCGGTTGACGAATATGTGCACGCGGCCGGCCCCATCGAGGACGGCGGCATCGGGGTCCGCGTCGCCGTCGAGGTCTGCCCACCCGAACGCGCGCGCCGAGGATACGGTGGCGAACGTCGGGAGCGGCTGCCACGTGCCATCACCGTTGTTGCGCAACGTGATGGTCGAGCCGTTGGTCACGCCGACGATCGCGTCGAGATCGCCGTCGAGATCGATGTCCGCCGCCCACGCGCCAGAGCACTCACACGTCAGCAGCGCGGCGCCCGAGGCAAGGGCAGTCCCGTCGGAGAACGCTCCATTCTCCCCCTGCAGCATGAGACGCACGCCGCCTGGGCCAACGAGCAGCATGTCCGTGCGGAAGTCATGATTCCAGTCGATCGGCAGCACGGCACGGACGCCGCGCGGATCGTAGGGATATGTGGCGAGCGTACCGGTCGCATCGCGAGCGTAGAGGACAACGCTCGATCCTGTCGGCACGCCCGCCAGCGGCGTACGGTCGAACGTCAGTGCCGTGTCCGCCGGCGAGGGTGTGGCCTCCGGCGTACGCATCGCCACGAATCGTGTGAGTGGTTCGGCCACGAGCTCCGCGGGCGTGGCCATGGCCGCGAGGCTCTCGCGAAATGCCGTGACGCGAGCGAGCACGTTGCGCAGGAGCACGGTGCGTCGCGCAGCCTCGGTGAAATCCCCTGCCGCAGCCGCACGCTGGAGCGAACCCAGCTGCTCGCGTGCGATGGCGGGCCATCTGTCGGCCAGTCGGTCGATGCGAGCAACAGAGTCGCGCAGGCGATCCGCGTCCGAACGTTTGGCCGCAATCCGCGCACGGTCGAGGAGCACGACCAGGTTGTTCGGCGCCCGCATGACGAGCTCGTCGAGCACGCGAAGCGCTTCGGCCTCGGCATCG
>Ga0111539_10012319_pt1 | contig 10715 bp, 9 predicted proteins | sample RhiMethybrSRZTD1_FD_79667 | JGI IMG/M metagenome (GOLD analysis project Ga0111539, IMG submission 79667) | Populus rhizosphere microbial communities from Tennessee, USA - Rhizosphere MetaG P. TD hybrid SRZTD1 (version 2) (version 2) | ecosystem: Host-associated > Plants > Roots > Rhizosphere >... | reverse complement strand
TGCACGCGCTCGGGGTTGAAGGTCAGGTACGGCGGCAGCACCTTGAGCGCCACGAGCCGGCCGAGCGACTCCTCGCGTGCCTCGTACACCTCGCCCTGCGCGCCGCGCCCGAGGCGCTTGAGCAGAGTGAAATCGCCGAGTCGAGTGCCCGAGCTCGGATCGTCGTTGCCGCCGACGTTGGCGTTGGCGTTGGTTTTGCCGTTGCCCGGTGCGCCGGTCACGGCGCTCGCGATGATGGCTTGTGAATGATCCACTCGAGATTCCAAGTGCCCGGCGGACTATACGTATTCCGCGACGAGCGCGGGCAATCGCGCGCGCACGCTGTCATCGCCGGAACGACACGTCGCTCCCGCACACGTCCCTCGAGCGGAGTCGCTAGCCGGACGCGCCCGCGCTCTTGCCCGCGGGCTTCGCCTTGGGCTTGGCCGGCCTGGCCGTCGGCACCGAGATCGTCTCCGGCTTCACCTGAGCGGTCACCCGCATGTCGTGGTGGAGCCGGATCGGACGGACCAGCTCCGCCGCACGCACGATGAACTCGAAGCGCAACGTCTCGGTCTGCGAGGTTCGGAAGGGCACCTTGTACGTGATGCTCTTCCCCTTGGGACTCTTGTGGTGCCGCCAGGTGCACCAGCCGATCGTCCCGGCCGGCGACACGGTGAGTCCGCTCGGCACCGGCTTCACGGCCGCCTGCTCGATGGTGCAGCGCGGCGCGGTCACCGTGATCTCGACGTTCGTCAGGCTCGCGTCGCCGCCGGCTGCTCCCTTCTTGCCCGGCTTTCCGGGCGACTGCGCGTCCAGCCGGAGCGTCGCATGGCCCGGGCCGTCGCCGGCCGGCCGTTCGACCTCGAACTCGATGTAGTCGGTCGCAGCGCTCGGCTCGAGGGTCGCGCGGTAGTAGTACCGGGGAATGTTGAATCCGATCGGCTTGGACATGGGTTTCCCTTCGCGTCAGGCGGTGATGATCACGTCCTGGTAGGTCTCGACGGTGCCGACGAGCTCAGTGGCAGAGATCGAGTAGGTGAATCGATACAGCCCCGGCAGCCCCGGCGTGAAGCCGACGGCGAAGTCCTGCTGCGAGTTCGCGGTGGGCGACATGGACGTCGCGGCGGCGAGATCCCACTCGGCCTCGTACGCCCCCGACGACGGGGTGCCGATGTAGGTCCAGTTCCCTCCCGCCGGTGCCCAGCTGCCCGCGGCGATCGGCTGCTGTCGCGTCATCACGATGCGCGCCTTGACCGCATGCAGCGTCGAGCCGTTCACCTTGAGCCTGAGCTTCGCGATCTTGTCGGCGGCCGGACCGGTGGCCGAGAGTGCCGGCGGCGGCCCGAGGATCTCGACCTCGTCGAGCGTGGGCTCGGGCTCGCTTCCGGGCTGGTAGCTCGACGACGGGATGCTGTAGACGACGACCATGACGTGGACTCCGGTTCAGGGGATGGGTGACGATGCGGTCTGCCGCGCGGCTTCCCGCTCCTGGCGGATGCGTACCAGCAGCGACTCGGCCTCGGCGTGCTTGGGGTGGTCGGCGGGCGTCGCGTCGGCGAGCTGCGCGGCGCACTGCTCGGCGCCGTCGTAGTCACCGCGCTGGCAGGCCAGCTCGCCCAGCAGCTTGAGCGCCGAGAAGACCGGCGCGCGGTTGGCCTGCGGGCTGCGCGCGTCGGCCGCGACGATCTCCCGCCAGCCGCTCTCGGCCGCGTCGGGGCGGCCCTCGGCGTAGTCGAGGCTCGCCAGGTTGTGGCGCACGCAGAGCGTGAGGTAGTCGTCGGGGCCGGCCAGGTCGAGGCAGATGGCCAGCGCGCGCTCGAGGTGCGGCCGCGCCTCGGCCAGCCGCTTCGCCTGGCGCTGGCTCGCCCCGAGCTCCATCTCGAGACGCGCCGTCTCCAGGTTGTCGTCGGGGGCCGTCTGCCGATGCCGGCGCAGGAGCTCGGCGAGGACGATCGAGATCGACTCGCGAGCGGCGGTCGCCGTGGCCGGATCCGCGGCCTGGTCCGCACGGCGACGATAGAGGTCCATCAGCCACAGCCCGGCCTGCCGGACCTCGTAGTCCGGCATGAAGGCGGCCGACTGGTCCAGGACCGCGGTCAGCATCGGCTCGGCTTCGTCGAGACGCCCCTGGAGCAGGCGGAGCTCTCCCGTCAATTGCAGGCTCCACAGCGACAGCTCGTGCGAGCCGGCCTGCGACGCGCCCAGCCCGAAGCGCATCAGCGCCAGGTCCGCGTCCTCCAGACGGCCCTGCGCCAGATAGAAGGCTCCGAGCTCGGCGAGCGTCTTCAGCGTCTGGGGATCGGTCGCCGAGAGTTGCTGCTCGTGGAGCGCCAGCGCCTGCCGCAGCAGCGTCTCGGCCTCGTCCGGACGCCCCTGCGCGGCCCGCAGCTTCCCGAGCTCGAGCGCGCACGTCGCCAGGTTGGCGGCGCGCCGACCGAGATCCTCGGCCCGGTCGTCGGCGAGCCCGAGGCCGCTGATCGACGAGTAGGCCCGCGTGAGCAGCTCGTCCGCCCGATCGGGGATCGCGAGCCGCGAGTAGGCTGTGCCCGCGACGAGCAGGACGTAGGACTGGGCGTCGGGCATGGACCGCAGCGAGTCGGCCAGCTCGGCCAACCGGTCGACGCTGCGGCGGAACACCTCCCACCCACGGCCGCGATTGGCGAAGTGGCGCAGCAGCACCGGGTTGTCGAGGACGACTTGTCCCATGACGTCGGCGACGAGCTTGTGCGTCCGCTCCTCCTGGCGCGCCCGCTCGGCCTCCTCCTCGGCCCGCACGAGCGCGCCCTGCTTCTCGCCGACGGCCTTCGTCTCGGCCGCCAGGGCCTCCGAGAGCTCGCCACGAGCGATGTCCGCGTCCTTCCAGGCGGCGCGCGTCTCGACGAGCAGGGCGCTCACGACGACGAGCGCGGCCAGGGTGACCGAGCCCGTGGCCGAGGCCACCGGGTGCCGGCGCACCCACTTGGCCGCGCGGAGCACCGGCCCGGGCGGCCGAGCCAGGATCGGCTCGTGGCGCAGGAAGCGGCGCAACTCGTCGGCCACCTCGCCCGCGGTCTGGTAGCGGCGCTCGGGCCGCTTCTCCATGGCCTTCATGCAGATGACCGAGAGGTCGCGCGGCACGGAGGTGCGCAGGCGCCGCGGCTCGCGCGGGTCGTGCAGGCGGATCTGCTCGACGATGCCCTCGCGGTTCTCGGCGTCGAAGGGCCGCCACAGCGTGAGCGACTCGTAGAGCGTCACGCCGAGCGAGAAGACGTCCGTGCGCCGGTCGAGACCCTCGCGGCGCGCGGACGTCTGCTCGGGGCTCATGTAGAAGGGCGTGCCGATGAGCTCGCCCGAGAGCGACCGGTGCAGGTCGTCCAGCACCATGGCCAGGCCGAAGTCGGCGACCTTGGGCACGCCGGGCTTGGTGATGAGGATGTTCCCCGGCTTGACGTCGCGGTGCACGATGCCCGCCTCGTGCGCCACGTGCAGGGCGTCGGCCACCTGCAGGAAGAGCTGGGCCGTCGTCTCGTACCAGTCGCGCGGCAGGTCGGCCTCGTTGCGGGCGCCCACGATGCGGTCGCCGAGCGTGCGGCCGCCGGCCACGAGCTCCTGCACGATGAAGTGGAAGCCGTCGGAGGCCCCCACCGCGTGCACGCCGACGATGTTCGGATGGCCGAGCCGACCGCCCGCCTCGGCCTCGCGCCGGAAGCGCTGCACGCGATCGGGATTCAGAGTCAGGTGCGGCGCGAGGATCTTGAGCGCGACGAGCCGGCCGAGCGACTCCTGGCGCGCTTCGTAGACGTCGCCCTGCGCGCCGCGCCCGAGGCGCTTGAGCAGCGTGAAGTCGCCCAGACGCCGGCCCGGCCGCGCGTCCGGGAACAATCCGCTGAGCGCCTCGAAGGTGTCCGACTCGGCGATGGGATCGACACCGTCCACGTCTGGTTCCTGGCCCGCCCGGACTATACGTGGTCCGCTCGCGGCAGGGGCAACGCGCGGCTCGCGCTGTCGTTGCGTCCACGACAAGGCGGCGCGCTCGTGGCCGACCGGGCGGCGGATTGACCCGTCGCGCGAGCCCCGCTTAGGCTGCCGCGGCTTCGGCCCGGATGGAGCATTCCACTCCTGGTTCGCGCGCCGCGGCCCGAGCCCATGCCCCGCGTCACCTTCACGGCCAACCTGCAGCGGCACGTCGAGTGCCCGCCGGCCGACGCATCCGGCGCGACGGTGCACGAGGTGCTCGAGTCGGTCTTCGCGACCAACCCGCGCGTGCGCGGCTACGTGCTCGACGAGCAGGGCGCCGTGCGCCACCACGTCGTGATCTTCGTGGACGGAACCTCGGTGCGCGACCGGCGCGCGCTCTCCGACCCCGTGTCGAGCGGCAGCGAGATCTACGTCATGCAGGCGCTGTCGGGCGGATGAGCGCGGCCTGCCGCGCAACCCCTCTCGCGGCGGGCGCTACAGCCGCCGCCTTTTTTCGGAGGACTTCGTGAGCGACCGCATCCTCGTCGCCAGCAAGAAGGGACTCTTCACCCTCGAGCGCCAGGGCGGCCGCTGGGCCGTGGCGCGCCGGCAGTTCCTGGGCGACCACCTGTCGCTCGTCATGGGCGACGCGCGCAGCGGCGCGCTCTTCGCCGCCTTCCAGCACGGGCACTTCGGCGTGAAGCTGCAGCGCTCGACCGACGGTGGCGCGACCTGGAGCGAGTGCGGCCAGCCGCTCTATCCGCCCAAGCCGGAGGGCGAGGTCGACAACGATCCCTTCCGCAACAAGCCCATCGAGTGGGTCACCGAGCGCGTGTGGGCGCTCGAGGCGGGCGGCGCGGATCAGCCGGGCGTGCTCTGGCTGGGCACGATCCCCGGCGGGCTGTTCCGCAGCGGCGACGGCGGCGATTCCTGGACGCTCGTGCGCCCGCTGTGGGATCACCCCGGCCGCAAGCGCTGGTTCGGCGGCGGCGCCGATCTGCCCGGCCTGCACAGCATCTGCGTCGACCCGCGCGACAGCCGCCGCGTGCTCGTGGGCGTGTCGTGCGGCGGCGTGTGGGAGACGAAGGACGGCGGCGAGACCTGGGACTGCCGCGCCGACGGCATGATCGCCCGCTACATGCCGCCCGAGCAGCAGAAGGATCCCGGCATCCAGGACCCGCACCGCGTCGTGCTCTGCCGGGCGCGGCCCGACACGCTCTACGCGCAGCACCACAACGGCATCTTCAAGAGCACCGACGGCAGCCGGAGCTGGACCGAGATCGCGCAGGCCGGCCCCTCGACCTTCGGCTTCGCGGTCGCGGTGCACCCGGCGCAGCCCGACACGGCGTGGTTCATCCCCGCGGTCAAGGACGAGACGCGCATCCCGGTCGACGGCAAGCTGGTGGTCACGCGGACGCGCGACGGCGGGAAGAGCTTCGACGTGCTGAGCCGCGGCCTGCCGCAGCAGGAGGCCTACGACCTCGTCTTCCGGCACGCGCTCGACATCGACGAGAGCGGCGACCGCCTGGTCTTCGGCAGCACGACGGGCGGCCTGTGGATCAGCGAGGACCAGGGTGACTCCTGGCAGACCGTCTCCGAGCATCTGCCCCCCATCGACTGCGTGAGGTTCGTCTGATGCGCATCGCTCCGACACCGTTCGCCGCCGCGCTGCTCGCGGCCGTCACGGTGGGCGCCGGCCTGCAGTCCGCGGCCGCGCCGCCGGCCGCGCCGCCGCTCGGCGCGTTCCACTTCACGATCGAGGTCCCGATCGCCGGGCCGCCTGCCGCGGTCTTCGACGACTTCGTCGGCGACGTGAGCTCGTGGTGGGACCACCACCGCTCGCCCCAGCCGGTCAAGCTCGAGATCGAGCCGCGCCTGGGCGGCGCCTTCCGCGAGGTCTTCGACGCGGCGGGCAACGGCTGCGAGCACGCGCGCGTCACGCTCTTCGACCGCGGCAAGGCCCTGCGCCTCGACGGCCCGCTGGGCCTGGCCGGCAACGCGGTGCAGCTCGTGTCGACGCTCGAGTTCGTGCCCGGCGAGCCCGGGCACACGACGCTGCGCCTGACCTGCGAGGCCGCGGGCCACGTCGAGCCCGGCTGGAGCCAGGCGGTCGAGGCGGTGTGGCGCCACTTCCTCGAGGAGCAGTTCAAGCCGCACTACGAGGGCGGCGCGGCGGGCCGGTAGCGGCTCAGCCGCTCGCGAGCGGCTCGAGCCAGGCGAGCAGCTCGCCGGGCGCGGCGTAGCCACGCCGGCGCGCGACTTCCTTCCCGTCGCGGAAGACGATCAGCGTCGGCATGACCTCGATGGCCAGCTCGCGGGCCCGCGCGGCGTCGCGGTCGACGTCGACCTGCACCGCGACCACGTGATCGGCCAGCCACGTGACCACCTGCGGGTCGCGCCAGGTCGTCTGCTCCATCTTCTGGCAGGGCCCGCACCAGCTGGCCGTCGCGTCGACCAGGAGCAGCCGACGGATCGACTGCGCCTGCGCCGCGGCCTGCTCGTAGGGCAGCGCGCTGAAGACCGCGGGCGCGGCGGCCGGCTCGGTGCAGCCGCCCAGCGCACCGCCCAGCCCGCCGGCCAGCGCGAGGAGGGCGAGCAGGAGCGGCGCCACCGTCGCGCGCGGCAGGTTCCGCGCCCGCGCCCGGTACAGCCAGGCGACCGCGAGCCCGCCGACGATGGCGCTCACGCCGAGCACGGCCAGCATCCAGCGCGTGATCACCGAGCGGTTCATGCCCGAGATGTCGAGGATCACCCCGGCCCACCGGGGGAAAATGGAGAAGATCGTGAACAGGTAGAGGAAGTAGAGGCCGAAGCCGACCCACTGGTGCGCGGCCCACAGCATCGCGGGCGTGCGCGGGCGCCGCTGCTTGAGCACCGCGAGCAGGATGAGGTAGGGCGCGGCCACCGCCGCGAGCAGTCCGATGTCGAACTGGTCGGTCGCGACGAGCACGACGACGAGCGCGGGGATCCACACGAGGCTGCCGATGAGCCCGCCCCACAGGTTGGCGCGGCTGACGCCGTGCTTCTGCATGTAGGGGTCGAGCTCGGCCCAGCGGAAGCGGCGGATCGACTCGACGTTGCGCGCGATGTTCCCGCAGCGCGAGCAGGTGAAGGCGGCGCCCTCGGCCAGCCCGTCGGGGAGCTGCAGCGGCGATCCGCACCCGGAGCATTCGACGCGTGTCATGGCCGGGATCGTAGCGAGCGCGCCGGCCCGAGGATAATGGAGGCTCTCGCATGCCGCGCCTCGTCAGCAACCCGCCCAATCCCTGGAGCAGCCAGCACGTCGAGCTGCTCGGGCCCGCGCCGCCGGCCGAGCTCGCGATCTACGAGGAGCGGGCGCGCAGCATCGTCTCCGAGAACGACAGCCCCGACCTCGGCTTCCGCTTCAGCCTCAACCCCTACCGCGGCTGCCTCCACGCCTGCGCCTACTGCTACGCGCGACCCACCCATCAGTACCTGGGCTTCGGCGCGGGCACGGACTTCGACCGGCGCATCGTGGTCAAGACGAACGCGCCCGAGCTGCTGCGCCGGCGCTTCCTGAGCCGCTCGTGGACCGGCGAGCTGCTCGTCTTCTCGGGCGTGACGGACTGCTATCAGCCGCTCGAGGCCAGCTACGAGCTGACGCGACGCTGCCTGGCCGTGTGCCTCGAGTTCGGCAACCCCGTGGGCATCATCACGAAGGGCGCGCTCGTGCGGCGCGACGCCGACCTGCTCGGCGAGCTCTCGCGCCGGGCGGACGCGACCGTGCACGTGAGCATCCCCTTCGGGGATGACGCGCTGGCCCGCGCGATCGAGCCCTTCGCCAGCTCGCCGAGCGCGCGCTTCGACACGCTGCGGCGGCTGGCGGCGGCGGGCGTGCGCGTCGGCGTCATGGTGGCGCCGATCATCCCCGGCCTCAACGACAGCCAGGTGCCCGTGATCCTCGAGCGCGCGGCCGCGGCGGGCGCCACCAGCGCCGGCCACGTCCTGCTGCGGCTGCCGGCCGAGGTGCGCCCCGTCTTCGAGGAGCGGCTGCGCGAAGCCGTGCCGCTGCGCGCGAGCAAGGTGCTCTCGGCCCTGGCCGAGCTGCACGGCGGCCGCCTCAACGACCCGCGCTTCGGGTCCCGCATGCGCGGCTCGGGCCCACGCTGGCAGGCGATCGAGTCGCTCTTCGCGCTGCACTGCCGGCGCCTGGGCCTCGACGAGCGCCGCGTCGGGCGCGAGGGCGACGAGGCGCCGCGCCCGACCTTCCGGCGTCCCGATCCGCAGGGCACGCTGTTCTAGCGTGATCGGGCCGGCTCACACCGCGGCGCGGCGCTGACGCCGCGCGGCGCGGCATTACCTCGCGCCGCGACGCTTACACCGCGCGCGGCCGGCGTCCCCGCGCGGCAGCGCATGAGCCGGCAGCTCTCACCGCATCCACGGAGGATCCATGCTCGCCGCGCTCGTCGTCGCCCTCGCTCTCCAGGACACACCGCCCGCCGTCGCGCCGCCCGCCGCGGCTGAAGCCGCCGCCGCCGCCACCGCGCCCGCGCCCGCGCCCGCCGTGCTCGCCTCGCACATCGCCGAGGTCGTCGTGCACCGCACGCTGGCGCGCGTGACGCGCACGGCCGAGGTGCCCGCCGGCGGCCGCTTCGCCATCGAGGGCCTCCCCGGGCTCGTCAACCCCGACAGCGTGCGCGTGCGGCTCTCGGAGGGCGCCGTGCTCGGCGTCGAGGTGCACAAGCGCCAGGCGCGCACCGTGCCCGACGACGAGCTCGCCGCGCTGCGCAAGAAGTACGAGGTCCTCTCGGCCGAGAAGCGCCTGCTCACCGACGAGCAGGGGCTGCGCGTCGCCGCACGCGACCACTTCTCCAAGCTGCTCGGCGTCGAGCAGGGCGCGCACCTGCACGAGATGGCGGGCGGGCGGCCCGACCCGGCGAGCTGGGAGCAGAACCTGAAGTACGTCCTGGCCGGCATCGAGACGGCGCAGGGCCAGCTGCGCGAGGTCGAAGCCAAGCTCGCGCTCGTCGAGGTGCGCCACAAGGGCGCCTACGACGACCTCGCCAAGGCGCTCGGCAGCCAGGTCGAGCTGCTCGACGTGGTCGTCGACGTGCAGGCCCCGCCCGGCGCGCGGCTCGACGTCGAGTACGTCATCGCCAAGGCCGGCTGGTCGCCGATCTACGAGCTGCGCACCTCGAACGACGCCACGAGCATCGACTTCGTCTACCGCGCGCGGCTCACGCAGATGACCGGCGAGGACTGGACCGACTGCCCGCTCGTGCTCTCGACGGCCTCGCCCGAGCGCGGCGCCAAGGGGCTCGAGCCGCGCCCGACCAAGGCGCGCATCGCCGAGCAGGAGGGCTCGACGGCCTCGCGCTCGACCGCGGCATCCGGCGACCCGGCCGCGGCCGAGCCCTTCGCGGCGCCAGCCGACGACGGCAACGGCATCACCGCCGACCCGCTCACCGACCGCACGGCCGTCGAGGCGCAGGGCCTCTCGGTGCAGTTCCGCCTGCCGGAGAAGCAGACGATCCTCTCGCGCATGGAGGCCTCGACCGTGCTCATCGGCGAGCGGCGCCTGTCCGCGGCGCCCGAGCACGTCGTCGTGCCCGCCGTCGACACGACCGTCTGGCTGCGCGGCCGCACGCAGAACAGCACGCCCTGGGTCATGCTGCCCGGCGCCGCGGCCGTGTACTTCGGCGAGGACTTCATCGGCACCGCGCGCTTCAACGACCCGGTCATGCCCGGCCAGGGCTTCACGCTGCACCTGGGCGCCGACCCCGGGCTGAGCTGCGAGCGCGTGCAGACCTCGGACGTCCACGAGGAGCCGACCTTCCTGAGCCAGCGCCAGGCGCAGCTCCGCGCCTTCCGCATCACCCTCGAGAACAACGGCGGCCACCCCTGCCGCGAGGACGGCAGCGTCGCCGTCATCGTGCGGCAGGCCATCCCCGTGCCGGCCGACGACCGCATCCGGGTCGAGGTCGTCTCCGAGAGCCGGCCGCCGGCGGAGGACGAGCGCTGGAAGAAGGACCTGGCCGAGCTGGGGCTGCGGACCTGGGTGGTCGACGTGCCGCGCTCGGGCCGGACCGACCTGCTCGTCGAGGTCCGCACGAGCTGGCCGGACGACCTGGGAATGCGAGTCGACGCCGCCTGGTAGCGGGCGGCGAGCCCGCGCGGGCTAAGATCGGCCGGTCCCCATCGTCGAGCGGCCACGCCGCCCGAGGACCGACCATGCTCATGCTGACCGCGCTGCTGCTCGCCTTCGCTCCGCCCGCCGACACCGCGACCGCGCCCGCCGCCCGGCGCCCCCCCGACCCGACGCCGCTCGTCGCGCCGATCGCCGAGGTCGTGGTCTACGGCGGGGCCGCGCGCGTGCGGCGCAGCGCGCAGCTTCCGGGCAGCGGGCTGTTCGTCGTGCAGGGCCTGCCGGGCCTGCTCGACCCGGACGCGGTGCGCGTGCGCCTCAGCAACGGCAGCGTGGCCAGCGTCGAGGTCAACGACCGGCACGCCCTCGCCGTGCCCGACGCCCGCGTGCAGGAGCTGCGCGCCCGGCTCGAGGGCCTGCTCGCCGACCGCCGCGTCTCGGCCGACGCGCAGGTCGTGGCCTCGGTCACGCGCGACCACTTCCTCGAGGTGCTCAAGGAGGAGTCCGCCGCGCACCGGGACGAGGTCGCGCAGGGCCGCGTGAACGCCGAGGCCTGGGAGGAGAACCTGCGCTACGCGACCGATGGGCTCAAGACGGCGCAGGGCGAGCTGCGCACCGTCGAGAAGCAGCTCGCCGACCTCGACACGGCGATCCAGGACGCGCAGACCGAGCTCGGGAATGCCACGTCGGG
>Ga0111539_10012317_pt1 | contig 10717 bp, 5 predicted proteins | sample RhiMethybrSRZTD1_FD_79667 | JGI IMG/M metagenome (GOLD analysis project Ga0111539, IMG submission 79667) | Populus rhizosphere microbial communities from Tennessee, USA - Rhizosphere MetaG P. TD hybrid SRZTD1 (version 2) (version 2) | ecosystem: Host-associated > Plants > Roots > Rhizosphere >... | reverse complement strand
GTCGCGACCGCCTGGTCGACGCGACGCGTCCGCAGTTGCCCGGTGATTCGCGTGAGCTCCGTCGAGAAGAGGAACGCCTCGAACGGCTGGTAGCGATGACCGATCGCGTGCGCGAAGTGCAGCAGCATGCGCGAGTAGCGCTCCATCGATCCGCTGACGTCGCACAGCAGCACGAGGCCGCGCGGATGAATGCGCCGGCGGCGGCGCGGCAACGAGACGACCTCGCCTCCAGTGCGCCGACTGCGCGACAGCGCACGCCGCAGATCGATTCGCGGCCCCCGTCCCGCCACCCATCGTCTCGTGCGCCGCTGGCCCGGCGTCCAGACGAGACGCTCGAGCGTGGCGCGCGCGAGTGCCATCTCCTGCTCGGTGAATTGGGCGAAGTCCTTGTGCGCGAGTCCGCCGGTGTCGCTCCACAATCCGACCTCGCGCCCGTCGGCAATCGTCTCGCTGGACTCCTCGACAGGCACAGCCATCCACCGGGAGGGCGCTTCTTCTGCATCGGCTGTCGATGAATCACGTCTGTGGTCGTGCACCTCGCTGCGCGCGCGTGGATGGCGCGCGTCGCCCAGCGCGTGCGTGCGCCAGAACAGATCGAACGCGCGGTCGAACGTTGGCAACTGCTCGTGGCGATGCACGAGCAGCGCACGCAGCGTGTGACGAACGTCGTCTCGAACCGACAGGTCGACGTCAGACAGCGCCGTCACCACATCCAGCACGCGCCCGAGATGCACGTCGATGCCGGAGCTGCGCAACAGGCGACCGAACACCAGCACGTTGTCCACGAACGCTTCCGACACCTTCAGGCCGATCGCTGGAGCAGTGCGGCGAGGCGCTCGCCGCGAATGGCATCGATGTCTTCCTTCGCCTTGAGCAGCACGCCCAGCGTTTCCTCGACGGCGGCGGGATCCAGCGAGTCGCGGTCGAGTGCCACGAGCGCGGCGGTCCAGTCGAGCGTCTCGGACACGCCAGGCACCTTGTAGAGCTCCTCGCGACGCACGCGCTGCACGAACGCCGTGACCTGCTCCGCCAGGCGATGCGAGGCCGCCGGCACCCGCTCGCGCACGATGGCCTGCTCCTTTTCGAAGCTCGGATACTCGATCCACTGATAGAGGCAGCGGCGCTTCAGCGCGTCGTGCACCTCGCGTGTGCGATTCGACGTGAGAACCACGACGGGCGGCTCGGGCGCGCGCACGGTCCCGAGCTCGGGGATCGTGATCTGGAAGTCGGCGAGCAGCTCCAGCAGATAGCCCTCGAACTCCTCGTCCGCACGATCGATCTCGTCGATCAGCAGAACGGCGGGCCGCGTCCGTGACGGATCGATCGCCTGCAGGAGCGGACGCTTGATCAGGAACGCGTCGCTATAGAGCTCTCTCCGCGCGCGCTGTCGATCGAGCTCGCCGGTCGCGTCGAGAATTCTCAATTCCAGCAACTGACGCGCGTAGTCCCACTCGTAGACCGCGTGCGTGATGTCGAGACCCTCGTAACACTGCAGCCGGATCAGCTCGGCGTCGAGGGCGCCGGCCACTGCCGTGGCGAGCGCCGTCTTCCCCACGCCCGCTTCGCCCTCGACGAACAGCGGTCGACGAAGCCGCAGCGCAAGAAACAACGAGACGGCCAGCCCGCGATCGGCGATGTAGTGCTGCCGCGAGAGGCGCTCCTGGAGATCCGAAACAGACAGAGGAGCGGAGAGGGCAGTCACTGGGATGGGTCGGCCTGTCAAATCCCAAAACCCAAATCCCGAAATCCAAATCCCAAACCGAAACCACCTCGGACGCTGTGATTCGGGATTGGGGATGTGGTCATTGGGATTCGGGATTTGACATGTTGACGCCTAGTGCTCGGCGACGCTCCGGGCGTTAATTTCCGGCGTGTGAATCGCCGTGTCGACGGCACGCGCCAGGCGCTGCTGTTCGTCGCGCATCTCGCGTGGCAGATGGCTGCCGAAGGTGGCGAAGAAATCCTCCTGCGCGGCGACCGCTTCGACCCATTCCGCCGGATCGACCTGTAACAGCGTCTGCAGCCTGTCCGCCGACACGAGACCGTCCACCTCGAGGGCGTCGGCCGTCGGTACGGCGCCGATCACGGTCTCCGTTGCCTTGCCCTTGCCGTCGCACCGATCGAGGACCCACTTCAGCACGCGCACGTTCTCGCCGAAACCGGGCCACATGAACTTGCCGTTGGAATCCGTGCGGAACCAGTTGACGCGGAACACGCGCGGCGGACGACTCGCCGCCTTGCCGACGTCGATCCAATGCCTGAAGTAGTCGCCCATGTTGTAGCCGCAGAACGGCCACATGGCCATCGGATCCCGTCGAAGCACACCGACCTTGCCGGTCGCCGCAGCGGTCGTTTCGGACGACAGCGTGGCCCCGAGAAACGTGCCGTGCTGCCAGTCACGCGCTTCGAAGACGAGCGGAACGCGCCGCTGCCGTCGCGCGCCAAAGATGATCGCGTCGATCGGGACACCGTCAGGATTTTCGAACTCGGGTGACAGCGTCGCGCAATTGGTGGCGGGCACGGTAAACCGGCTGTTGGGATGCGCGGCGAGCTGGCCGGTGCCCGGTGTCCATGGCCGCCCTTGCCAGTCGAGCGCTTCGGCAGGCGGCGGGTCGTCGTGCCCTTCCCACCACGGCGTCCCATCCGGACGCAACGCCACGTTGGTGTAGAGCGTGTCGCGCTGAATCATCTCGAACGCGGTCCGGTTCGTCTTCCGACTGGTGCCGGGCACGACGCCGAAGAACCCCGCTTCAGGATTGACCGCGTACAGCCGCCCGTCTGTCCCAGGGCGGATCCACGCGATATCGTCACCGACCGTGCGCGCCTTCCAGCCCTGCATCGACGCGGGAGGCTCGAGCATCGCGAGATTCGTCTTGCCGCACGCGGATGGAAACGCGCCGGCAACGTAACGGGTGCGCCCCTGCGGATCCTCGAGGCCGAGCAGGAGCATGTGCTCCGCGAGCCAACCCTCGTTACGCGCGAGCACGCTCGCCAGGCGCAGCGCCATGCACTTCTTCCCGAGCAGCGCGTTGCCGCCGTAGCCCGAGCCGACCGACCAGACCGTGTTGTCCTCGGGGAAGTGCATGATGAAGCGGCGGTCCGGGCTGAGGTCGCCAAGCGAATGCAGACAGCGTGTGAAGTCCTCGGGATCCTGCAGGTGATCGAGCGCGACCTGGCCGATGCGCGTCATGATGCGCATGCTCAACACGACGTACTTGCTGTCGGTGATCTCGACGCCGACCTTGGAGAAGCGCGACCCCGGCGGGCCCATGAGGAAGGGGACCACGTACATCGTGCGGCCCTTCATGGCGCCGCTGAACAGCGGCGTCAGCTTCGCGCGCGCCTCGTCGGGCGCCATCCAGTTGTTGTTCGGGCCCGAATCGTCCTTCTCGCGCGTGCAGACGAACGTCAGATGCTCGGTGCGCGCGACGTCGTGCGATGCGCTTCGATGCAGATAACAACCGGGCAGCTTCTGCTGATTCAGCTCGATCAGCTCGCCTTCCGCCAGAGATTGCGTGATGAGTTCCTGCTTCTCGCTCTCAGACCCCGTGCAGTACACGATGCGATCGGGTGTGGTCAGCGCGCTGATTTCCTCGACCCACCGCTTGATACCGTCTGCGTTCTTCATCTCAACTCAGTCCTCGTCGTTCAATCGTGCGAGTCAACGTAGACTCACTACCCACAAAGAAGCACGAAGCACGGTCTTTAGCCACAAAGGACACAAAGATCGCAAAGAGTATCCGACGCGGTCGGCCTGCAACGCAGGCCGACATGTCAGGCTCACTCACGAGGAACGAACAAGCGAAACCCACAATCCCGACGCGTCGAGGTGGTCCTAGCTTCGCCTCGAAGATCTTTGCGTCCTTGTTTTGTGTCCTTTGTGTCCTTCGTGTTGAAAGAACGTCCTTCGTGTTCTTCGTATCTCCCGAAAAGCGTACTACGGCCCCCTATAAGTATTCGCGCTCCGCGAGATCTTCCAGGCGGCGGCCGCGCGTCTCGAGTCCGCGCATCAGGACCAGCAGCGCCGCGGCAAGCATCGGAATCGAGACGAGCACCGCGGGCCTGACCATATTTCCTGAGACGGCAAGCAGTCCGCTCACCGACCCGACGCCGGCAATCAGACCTCCCAGCTTACTGCTCCCGGCCGACAGGCCGCTTCCCGTGCCACGGAAGCGCGTCGGAAACACCTCGGCGGTGTACGGCGACAGCATCGCGATCACACCGCCAGTGGCGGCGTAAAGCAATGACAGCCATCCTACGATCATCACACGATTCGAGCCGGCGCGGGGAGAGAGCCACGCCAGCCCCAGCGTGGCGACGACGCTCGCGACGGCGAAGACGACCATGCTCTTGCGGCTGCTCCATCGACCGTACGCATAGGCGACCAGAACGGTCGCCGGAATGGCGACCACTGACGAGAGAAACAGCAGAAAAGACGAACCACTCGCACCGAAGCCGGCGCGACGCAGAAACGTCGGCAGGAACGCGATGAAGCCCCAGTTCACCACGCCCCACGCGAATCCATACGTCAGCACCACGACAGTCTGTCTGACGAACCGACCACGAAAGAGCGCAAGCAGCTCGGCCCATGTCGAGGCGCGCGGCTCGGGCCGGCGATCGATCTGCGGATCCTCTGCGATCTGCTCCACCGTGACGCCATATCTCGCGAGCACGTGTCGTGCTTCCTCGGTGCGACCCGTCTCGAGGAGGAATCGCGGCGACTCCGGAATCCAGCGATTGAGCACGAGCATCAACAGTCCCGTCGGCAGATTCAGCAGCCACAGGACGCGCCACGAGTAGGTCGGCTCGAAGAGCGCCGCACATCCCGCCGCGGCGAGCGTCCCGCCAACCGTTCCCAGACCACCGTGCAGGACGACGAGCCAGCCGCGTGGACCCGCCGGCACCGACTCCGCCATCAGCGCATACACGATCGGAAGCATGCCGCCGGCGGCGACGCCCATCAGGAAGCACATGAGGAGATTGGCGCCGAAGAGTGGCATCGTCCCGCAGATCGCGGTCCCGATGAACATCAGCGACGCCAGCAGGATCGCCGCGCGGCGGCCGATGCGATCGGCCATCACACCCCAGAACACCGACCCGAGCGTCGTGCCGACCAGCGCGCACAACAGCAGCCACGCGCCGGTCGATGCGGGGAATCCGTACTCCTCGGACATGCCGGGCAGCACGAAGCCAAGCGTGGCCGGCTTCATCGTGTCGATCACGAGCGCGATCGCCAGCACCAGCATCAGGCCCCAGTGGGCCCGCGTCAGCCTCGCCTCGTCCATCGCACGCACCTCGACGCGCATGCGATGTGCCTTGTCGACGGTCCGCGGTGGCAGCAGGCCCCACGTCGCCAGCACGAACCCGGTCGCCACCAGCACCATCCCCACGACCATCATTGCGGACATCGTCATGCCCGCGAGGTGGTAGTGCATGTCGGACGCGCCGGCGAAATCGGGAAGGTGCAGCATGACGCCGGCGACGATCGCCAGCGTGCCGGTCCAGAAGGCCTTCGGACGATGGAAGCGGATGCCGTGGGACATCAGAACGACGTTATCAAATCCCAAACCCCAAATCCCAAAACCCAAATCACAGGAAGATCCCAAGACAAAAGAAAAACCCCAACGGGCTCCTTCGAGCTTCCCATTGGGGTTTGGGGTTTGGGGTTTGGGGTTTGGGTTTTGGGATTTGGATTCAACCCCCGTCAGAGAGCCACAGTCCCCGTGCTGTCGCCGAACTTCGCCGACTGGATGTCGAACAGGTGCAACACCGACAGCAGCACGTTCGCCATCGGCGTTTCCTTCGCGTTCGTGATGTGACGGCCGCCCTTCAGCTTCCCCGACGCGCCGCCGGCGACGATCAGCGGCAGGTCCGAGTGATTGTGCTGGTTGCCGTCGCTGAGGCCGCTCCCGTAGATGATGAGCGCGCGATCGAGCAGCGTCGCATCGCCCTCACGAACCGACTGCAGCTTGTTCAGGAAATACGCGAAGAGCGTCGTGTGGTAGGCATTCAGCACGGTGAACCGCGCGATGTTCTCCTCGATATTCGAATGGTGCGACAGCGTATGGAACGCGTCGCGAATGGTGCTCTTCGGATAGACCACGCCGCTCAATTCCTTCGCGACCTGGAACGTCGACACGCGCGTGATGTCGGCCTGCCACGCGAGCACCTGCAGGTCGTACATCAGCTTGATGTGCTCTTCGACGTCGGTGGGCACGCCGGTCGGCGCCGCCGGCACCTCGAGGTCCTCGGACAGCTGCTGCCCGGCCTTCTGAATCCGACGCTCGATCTCCCGCACGTCGGTCAGATACGAATCCAGTCGCGCGCGGTCCGACGCGGGAAGCTTCGGCTTGAGCGCATTGGCTTCGCCGAGCACGGAGTCGAGCAGGCTCAGCGACTGATCGCGGCGCACCTTCCGCTCCTCCATCGAGCTGCCGTCGCCGAACAACCGCTCGAACACGACCTGCGGGTTGTTCTGCATCGGCAGCGGCGAGCTCGGGCCCTGCCAGGAGATCGTGTCGCGGTACGAGCAGCTCAGACCATCGCCGCAGTTGACGCTGTTGCTCTCGATCGCGAGCTCGAGCGACGGAAGCGGCGTTTCCTGTCCAATCTTCTTGGCGATCAGCTGATCGACGGTGACGCCGAGGTGAGGCTGCGCGCCGACTTCCGGGAACGCGCCGCTCAGGAACGCCGCCGCCGCGCGATTGTGATTGGCCGTCGCGCCACTGCCGTACGCGAGCGCATGAGACGTGTCGCTGACGATGTTGATCTTGTCGTGGAAGGGCTTCAGCGGCTGCAGGATGTCGGAGATCTCGAAGCCAGCGCCGGTCGTGGCGGGCTTCCATTTGTTCATGATCACGCCGTGCGGAAAGTAGATGCACGCCAGGCGCGTCCGCGGCGCCGCGGCGCTGGTCTGCGCCAGCGTCGACGCCGCCGGGATCATCGATTCGAGCAGCGGCAAGGCAACCGTGACGCCCATTCCGTGCATGAACGTGCGACGTGACAGGTGCTTCTTCGTAACGAACGACATAAGCGCTCCTCTACTGCGTTTCGGCCGTTTCGGCGGCTTTCTTGATTCGCTTCTGGAACGGTCCGCTCTCGATTACCCCGGTCAGCACAGACTGAAAACGATTCTGATTCGCCTCGGCGCGGCGCACGATGCCGCGCACCTCCGGCATGTCCAGATAGTTCACCGGCCGCCCCAGCGCGTACGTCATCAGCTTGAGCGTGGCGGTTGTCATGAACTGATCGGATCGGCTCAACACCGCCTGCCGCAGATCGATCGAGCCCTTGAGCGGCGTGCCGTCCGCGAGCTTGCCGGTCGTGTCGATCCGCGAGGTGCCCTCGAACTCACGCCACGCGCCGACCAGGTCGAAGTTTTCGAGCGCGTAGCCCATGGGGTCCATGATGTTGTGGCACGACGCGCACACCGGACTCGCCCGGTGCAGCTCGAGACGCTGCCGCAGCGTCGTCACCTTCACCTGCGCCGGATCCTTGTCCAGATTCGTATCGACCGTCGCCGGAGGCTGCGGCGGGGGAACGCCGAGCAACGTCTCGAGGATGTACTTCCCGCGCTGGACTGGAGAGGTGCGGGTCGCGATCGACGTCACCGTGAGCACGCTGCCCTGGCCGAGCACGCCGCGACGCGGGCTGTCCGCCGCCAGTGACACGCGACGGAAGTAGCTGCCGTGAATGTCGGGGATCCCGTAGTGCTTCGCCAGCCGCTCGTCGACGAACGTGTAGTCGGCGTTGAGCAGCTCGGTGAGCGGACGGTTCTCCCGAACGATCGCGCCGAACAGCATTTCGGTTTCCGTCTTGAACGACTTGCGCAGGTTGTCGTCGAAGTTCTTCGCTTCGGTCTGGAACGCATCGAGGTCGCGCAGATACAGCCACTGTCCCGCGAAGTTCCTGATCAACGCGTCCGACTTCTTGTCGGCGAGCATCCGCGCGACCTGCTTTTCGAGCACCGCGCTCTCGTGCAGGCGTCCCTTCATCGCGACGTCGAGGAGCTCGTCGTCCGGGATGCTGCTCCACAGGAAGAACGACAGACGCGACGCGAGGTCGACGTCGCTGATGCGATACACCGCGCCGGCCGCAACGTTCCTCGGCTCGTCTTCCGCGCGGAAGGTGAATCGCGGCGCCACCAGCACGCGCGCCAGGGCCTGCTGGATCCCGGCGTCGAAGTCACCGCTCTTCCGCCCCTGCTGATAGAACGTCATCAGGGTGTTCAGCTCGGCATCGCTGACCGGGCCGCGATACGCGCGCCGCGCGACCGTCGACAGGATCTTCGACGCGCATGCCGTCTCCGTTGCGGCCGATTGCGGCTGGCAGACGAAGATGCGGCGGCGGCTCGGCGTGTCGCCGACACCGGACGCATTGAAGGGGCCCGTAATCACGACATTCTGAATGCCGCCGGGCTGCCTGAACGTGGCGTCGACCCTGAAGTCGGAATAGATCTCGTCCACTCCGGCGCCGCGCTGCCGGTCCATGATGGACACGCCGATCGTGTGCGGACCGGCCGTCACGGGGATGCGGAATTTGCGCGGCGTCGTCACCGGAATCTTCTGCCCGTCGATCGTGAAGTCGATCGGTGCAACGCCCGCGGCCCCGCCGAAGTTCGCGCCGCCACCGAACGCGCCACCGCCGATGCTGAAGTCGTATTCGGCGTCGACCGGGAACGTGTGCTTCACCAGCATCCCGCCGCGGGTCCCAAGCGGCAGCCCCTCGATGTGCTGGTCCTGGGCGAGATCGGGCGGACTCGGGAAGGTGAGCTGCTGTGCAGCCGCCGTGCGATCGCCGACGGCGAGGCGGCTGATCTTCATCGCCGCGGAGACATAGCCCTGGATCAGGGATGGCGACACACTCAACGCTTCTGCGAGATTGTCGAAGCCTTCACTGGATCCATCGCCGGGCAGCAGCGTCGACACGTCGATGTCGAGGTCGAGCAAGTCGCGAATGGCGTTCGCGTACTCCGTGCGATTCAACCGGTGCAGCGCCGGTGTCGACAGGTTCGCATTCGGCGCGACGGCGCGATCGAGACGACGCTCGAGCTCCGCCGCGAAGCCGTCGAGCCCCGCCCGATCGGGTCGTCGCGCGCCGGCCGGCGGCATCAGCCCCGTCTTGATCTTGCGAACGACCTTCTCCCACGTTTCCGCGTGCGGTCCAACCTGCGTGACGTCGAGCGACTCGAGCACCAGGCCGCCGGTCTTCATGCGCTCGTTGTGGCAGACGACGCAGTATTGATTGACGAACGCCTGTTGCGAATCCGCCGGCGCCGCAGGCTGACCGGAAGCCGCGGGAGGAGCCGCGGCTCGAGGCGCCGGCGGCGGCGACGCCGGACGCGCCGGCTCCTGCGCGTCTCCGCGCACAAACGCCACGGCCACGATCCAGACGATGACGAAGGGGACAAGTTTCTTCATTGCTGTGCGGTGCCCGGTTTGCTCATCAGCTCTTTGATCAGCGCAATCGACGACGGCTTGGGACGCGCCGGATGCGTCGCGAGGAACACGCCCTCGGCCCACGTCAGCGCCGAGCGGCCTTCCACATCTTTGACGTCGACTCGGGCGCCCTTGCTCACCAGGAACTTGATGATGTCGTCCGAGCCGCGGTTGGCGGCACCCATCAGCGCCGTGACGCCCATAACGTTGGTCGCATTGACGTCCCCACCGAGCTCGAAGCACAGTTGCACGGCTTCCAGCAACCGCGGCGTCCCTTCGTCGTACGTCTGATAGAACACCCAGTTGATGCCGGCGGCGGCCATCAGCGGCGTGGTGCCGCTGAACGTCGGAATGTTGGGATCGGCACCGTGCTGCAGCAGCAGCTTCATGACCGTCACGTCGCCTGAGCGCGCGGCGTAGAGGAACGGCGTCATGCCCGTGTAGTCCACCCACTCGAGCGACGCGACCCCGCCGCGCAGGAACATGGGACGTACCGGAGGGACTTCCTTCGTGCGCGCGTTCGGCTCGGCGCCCCGCTCCAGCAACACTTTGATCAACTCGAAGTACGGCTCGCGCGTGACGCCGTTCTCGAACGTGGCGCTATCCACGTCCATGTTGCGCGTCTCGACGGCGGCCCACAGCGGCGTGCGCCCGTACCAGTCCGAGGCCTTGATGTCGGCCCCGCGGTCGATGAGGTGCCGCGCGACGTCGGGGTGATTGTTCGTGATCGCGCTGAGCAACGGGGTGATGTCGTTCGCCTCGCGCTGATTCACGTCAGCGCCCGCGTCGAGCAGCATTTTCACGATATCGAAACGGCCGTCGCGCGCGGCGTACTGCAGCGGCGACATACCTCCCGGTATCGGTTGGCGCCGCCCGCGGTCGGGCGAGCCACCGCGGACGATGCCGATGCCATGGCCGAAGCCGGGTACTGAGTTGGGCAGCACCCATGCCGGCGTCGCACCGACGCGCGTCTTCGCATTGACGTTCGCGCCGCGGGCGAGGAGCGCACGCACCACGTCGGGCTTGTTCGCGCGGATGGCGACCATCAGCGCGGTCTGCTTGAACGCGGCGTCGGTGGCATCGATCGGCGACCCTCGCTCGATCAGCGTGGTCACCGCCTCGACGCTGCCGACGCGAGCAGCGGCCATCAGCGGCGTCTCGCCCGCCGGGTCCGGGCTGTTGACGTCGGCACCGGCGTCAGCCAGCGCGCGAATCATCGCCGCGTTTCCGTTGGCCGCCGCCAGCGCGATCGGCAGGACGCCGTAGCGATTGGGCTGTTT
>Ga0111539_10012314_pt1 | contig 10718 bp, 9 predicted proteins | sample RhiMethybrSRZTD1_FD_79667 | JGI IMG/M metagenome (GOLD analysis project Ga0111539, IMG submission 79667) | Populus rhizosphere microbial communities from Tennessee, USA - Rhizosphere MetaG P. TD hybrid SRZTD1 (version 2) (version 2) | ecosystem: Host-associated > Plants > Roots > Rhizosphere >... | reverse complement strand
GCGACGATCGCAACCGCGCCCGGGTGGCGGACGACCTCGCGCTCATGGTCGCCCCACTGCTCGACGTCGACGCTGACCACGCCGCCCTCGAAGACGCGCCGGGAGCCGTCCGGCCTCACACGAGCCCTCTCGCCAGCTTTCCCGCCGCGAACGCCGATTCGAAGAACCACGGGTCGTCGTCGGGGCCGCGCCCCATGTGCTCGAGCGGGAGTCCCACACAGGCATCTCGCCATCCTCGAGTGTCGACCTCGGTGCGCCGCTCCAGCCACGACGGCGCCTCGACGCCTGCGGGCCACGCGATCGCGACCTCGCCGAGGCAAAGCTCGACCACGGCGCGCGTGTGGTGCGACACGCCGCGATGGCGCGCGCGCTCGTCGCCGCTCGAGACGCGCACGGCGAGCACCGGCGCGCCACCGAGCGCCGAGGCTGCATTCGCCGTCCCGGCCGCGGCGAGCCCGCCGTGACCGAGCCGGGAGCCCGTGCCGACGATCCCCGGCCCGATCGCGCACACCGCGACGTCGAATTCACGGCCGGCCGCCCACGCGAGCGCCGAGGCCGTCGTGACGCTCTCGAGCTCGCCGCCGAAGCAAGTGCCGGCCGAAACGGTGGCGGCGACCAAGCCGCGCGCGCGCACTGCCCGGACCGTGTCCGAGAGACCAAGCGGAAGCGCGCCGCCGGCATGCTGAACGTACGCCACTCGGAGCCCCGCCAGTGCGGCACATGCCGGCGCCAGCTGGCTGTGGAGCGAGCAGCAGACGACTGGGAGGCCGGAGAGAGAGTCCGGGAGCGGCTCGTCCTCCTCGGCGTGGCGGACCGCGTGCTGGACCGGCGTGTAAGGGAGCTTCATCACGTGCGCGCCGGCCGGGGGGGCGAGCTCGAGGCCGCGGGTCAGGTTCGCGTGCAGGATGTCGAATCCGCCCGAGCCGAGCCCGAGCTCGCGGGCCTGGACGTTCACGACGACGTCGTCGCCGAGCGCGACCGGGCCGGTCAACTCGGGATAGGCGACGCACGGAGCGCCGTCGACCTCGCAGCGAACGAGGCCTTCGTGCCGTTCGACGATCGCGCTGACGGCCCCGCGCCGAAGGCTAAGGGGCACGCGCCACCTCGACGAGCGCCAGGGTCACGTCGACCATCCGCTCGAGATCTTCGACGGCAATCCGCTCGTCAGGCGTGTGGATGTCGACCATCCCGTTCGCGAGATTGAGGCACTGGAGGCCGCGCTCGTTGAAGACGTTCGCGTCTGCGCCGCCGCCGCTCAGCCCGTAGCTCGGCTGGTAGCCGCTCCGCTCGAGGGCGGCCGTCGCGAGACGCACCGGCTCGTCGTCGCGCTTGAACCGATAGCCGCGCGAGCTCGGTTCGACCCGGGTCTCGACATCGCACTCGCCGAGCTGCGCGGCGAAGGTGATCGTCTCGAGCATCTCCTGGACGAGCGCGCCGAGCTTCCCCTCGTCGTGACACCGCGCCTCGGCCAGGAATGAGCAGTGCTCGGGGACGATGTTGCGCGCCGTGCCGCCGCGAATCTCGCCTACGTTCGCCGTCGTCTCCTCGTCGAGCCGGCCGAGCCGCAGGTCGGCGATTGCCCGCGCGGCGGCCCCGATCGCCGAGCGCCCCTCCTCCGGGTACATACCCGAATGAGCCGCCCGCCCGTGGAAGGTGGCGTCGATCTTGCACTGGTACGGCGCGCCGAGGATCACCTCGCCGATCGGCCCGGCGTGGTCGTAGACATAGCCGAGGCGCGCCTGCAGCCGCTCATGGTCGAAAGCCGCGGCGCCGCGCAGGCCGACCTCCTCCTTGGGGGTGAAGAGGAGCTCCACTCCCCCATGTGGCCGGTTCTCGGCGACGATCCGGCGTGCGGCCTCGAGCATCGCCGCCACCGCCGCTTTGTTGTCCGCGCCGAGGATCGTGCCGCCGCCGTTGCGGACGAAGCCGTCGTCGACGACCGGCTCGAGCGGGCCATCCGGCGGCACGGTGTCGAGGTGCGCGCAAAAGAAGACCGGCGTCCCTTCGACGGTCGGCTCGATCCGGCAGAGCAGGTTGCCGATCGTGGACCCGATCTCGACCCCCGCATCGTCCTCGTCAACGGGCAGTGCCAGGCCGCGCAGGTACCGGACAACCTGGTCGGCGACGGCGCGCTCCTCTCCCGACGGGCTCGGCACGCGCGCCATCTCGACGAACAGCTCGACGACCTCGGGGAGCCCCTCCACGGGCTCTGATGCTACGCGCGGGCGGTGTAAGCGGCGCCGACGCGTTCCCGGGAACGCACGAGCGCTGCGCCCACGAACTCGCGGAAGAGCGGAGCCGGCCGCGTCGGGCGTGACTTGAACTCCGGGTGGAACTGGCTGGCGACGAACCAGGGATGGTCGGGCAGCTCGACGATCTCGACCAGCCTTCCCTCCTGGAACGTGCCGCTCACGACGAGACCCGCCTCGACGAGTCGTGGCCGGAAGTGGTTGTTGACCTCGTACCTGTGCCGGTGCCGCTCGTGGATCACCGTCTCGCCATAGGTCTCCGCGACACGCGTTCCCGGCCCGAGCTCGACAGCCTGGGCGCCGAGCCTCATCGTGCCGCCGAGGTCCTCGATCTCCTTCTGCTCGGGCAGCAAATCGATCACCGGGTACGGCGTCTCCGGATCCATCTCGGTCGAGTTCGCTCCCTCGAGCCCGACAACGTGGCGGGCGAACTCCGAGACCGCGACGTGCATCCCGAGGCAGATGCCGAGGTACGGAATCCCGCGCTCGCGCGCGACCCGGCAGGCCAGGATCTTGCCTTCCCAGCCACGCGAGCCGAACCCGCCGGGGACGAGCACGCCGTCGACCTGCTCGAGCTCGGCCTGCGCCTCCTCGAGCGACATTCCCTCCGCGTCGACCCAGCGGACGTTGACGGCGCAGCCGTGCTGGACGCCCGCGTGGTTCAGCGCCTCGTGCACGGACAGGTAGGCGTCCTGGAGCTTGACGTACTTGCCGACGAGCGCGATCTGCACCTCGCCGTCGCGCTCGCGGATCCGCTCCGTTAGCTGCAGCCATTCGCCGAGATCCGCCTCGTGGGTCGGCAGGCCGAGCTTCTCGCAGACGAGGGTGTCGAGCCCCTCCTCCTGCAGCGCCGACGGGACGAGGTAGAGATCGGGGACGTCCAGATTCGAGATCACGGCGCGCGTGTCTATGTCGGCGAAGAGGGCGATCTTGTCGCGGATGTCGACGGACAGCGGCCCGCTCGAGCGAGCGACGACGATGTCGGGATGGATACCGATCCGGCGGAGCTCGTTGACGGAGTGTTGCGTCGGCTTCGTCTTCAGCTCCCCTGCGGAGTCGACGAACGGCACGAGCGTGACATGCAAGTAGCAGATGTTCTCCGCGCCGGCCTCGCGCCTGAACTGGCGCATCGCCTCGAGGAACGGCAGCGACTCGATGTCGCCGACGGTGCCGCCGATCTCGGTCACAACGACGTCGCAGTCGCTCGCCTCCGAGGCGCTACGGATCCGCTCCTTGATCTCGTTCGTGATGTGCGGGATTACCTGCACGGTCGAGCCGAGGTACTCGCCGCGCCGTTCCTTGCGGATCACGCGCTCCCAGATCGAGCCGGCGGTGTGGTTCGAGTTCCTCGACAGGTTCTCATCGATGAAACGCTCGTAGTGGCCGATGTCGAGGTCGGTCTCGGCTCCGTCCTCGGTCACGAACACCTCGCCGTGCTGGAACGGGCTCATCGTCCCCGGGTCGACGTTGATGTACGGGTCGAACTTCTGGACCTGAACCTTGAGGCCGCGCGCCTTCAGTAGCCGGCCGAGCGAGGCGGCGGTGATGCCCTTCCCGAGCGATGAGACGACGCCGCCCGTGACGAAGACGTACTTCGGCGGACGGCCGGCTACGGCTGCCTCCCGAGCGCGTCGAGCTCGCGGAGCACCGGCGTGCGCTCGATCAGCTCGCCGAGCGAACGCGTCTCCCCGAGGAGCGTGAGGCCTGCGAGCACCCCGATCGCGCTCCAGCGGCCTCTGCCCGTGAGCTTGCCCACGGAGTTCAAGCCTAGCATCGCGCCCAGCGCGTTCGCCCCGGCGTCTCCGAGCATCGTCATCTCCCGGAGATCGTACGGAGCGAGCAAGACGGCGACCCCGACCGGCGCGCCCGCGAACGGCGCTGCGAGCAGGTACGCCTTGAGCGCGCGGCCCGGCCGCGTGTCGAGCTGGTTCAAGAAGTTCGCCGCGAGGCCGACGAGCAGTGCGCCCGAGAGTCGGCGCGTCGCGAACAGGCCGACGAGCGGGATGCCGAGGAGCTTCAGGACGCCGGTCGTCCGGCCGCGGCCGAGGTGGGCCCGAAAGCCGCGCTCGGCGCCGCTCCAGAGATCGTCGGCGAGGCCGAGCGCTGCCACCGCGGCGACCGACGGATCGCGTCGGACGCCGACAATCCAGCCGACGAGCGGCAGCCTCAGTCCCCGGTGGTTCACGCCGCTCGGCCCGCATGCGAGCACGGCGTCGAGCAGCTGGCGGGCACGGTGTGCGAATCCTGCCGCGTCCCGGCCCGTTGCCCGGTGACGCAGCGGCAGCTCGAGCTCGGAGACACGTAGCCCCGCCTGGACGACGTCGATCGTCATCCGCACTTCGCAGCCGAAGCCGGCGGCAAGCGGGAAGGAGGCCTCTCTTGCCGCCTCCGAGACAGCACGCTGGCCGGACAACGGCTCCCGGGGCGCAAAGCCGGATAAGCCGCGGACGAGCGTCCGCCCGGCGCGCTTGGCGATCCCGAAACCGCCGCCCCGCCGCTCGGCGAACACCGCGATTGCGAGGTCGCCGTCGGCGGCGGCAAGTCGGGCCAGGTCGCCCTCGAGATCGGCGTCGACGAGGAGGAGCCGGCCGGGCGGAGCCGCCCGCTCCGCCAGCGTCAACGCCTGACCCTTGCCGCGCGCGGGGAGGCGCAGCACTCGGGCGCCGGCGCGCTCGGCGGCCGCGGCAGTCCCGTCTCGCGAGCCGTCATCGGCGACGATCACGTCCACGCCCGGAAATGCGGCGCGCAAGGCCTCGACCGTTCGCGCGATCACCCCCTCCTCGTCGCGCGCGGCGACGAGGACAGCTGAAAGATCACCCACGCGTGGCGGTCTCGAGCGGCGGGAGCACGCCGTCCTTCGCGCTCGACTTGATTCCGTACTGGCCGGCCTTGGCGCCGCTCAGGAGGAGGGCAAGCGCGAGGCGGCCGCTCGGCTGGTCGACGTCGTCCACGCTCGAGATCCCGTTGTGGTGAAAAGCCCGCACCACGGACTCGGTCGCGTCCGCCCTCTCGACCCCGACGACCGGCACGGGCGCCGCGATCAGGCCGGAGTAGAACCCTTGTAGAAAGGAAGCCGTCCCGTCGTACTGCTTTCCCGCGGTGCGCACGACGATCACCCCGTCGGCCGGGCGCTGCTCGCTGCCGGTGCGCTCAGCGACGATCTGCTCGGCCAGCGTCGTCCAGAGCGGGGCCTTGCCACCGCCTGCGAGCTCTTCCGCAAGGCTCTTCCCGAGCGCGGGCAGCCGCGCGTCGCCGACGTAGCGCGCGAGTTTGGGCTCGCCGGCGAGCGTCTTGTCGACCTGCGGAACGTCGAGAGGCAGCTTGAGGGCGCGGACCCGGATCCAGCCGCGGGCGCCGGCGTCGGTCAGCGCCTGCTCGAGGCTCGTCCGGATTTTGGGGTCGGCAGGGCCGAGGAAGACGAGTGCCATGCTCTTGCCGCGGAGCCGGTTGGCCATCAGCTCCGGGTAGGTGTCGTTGACGAACGCCTCCGTTGCGCGTTGCTGCGCCTGGAGGCTGTCGGCGTTCTTTCGGGCGGCACCGAGGTCGCTCTGCAACTTCGAGATCTTCTGCTCGAGGAGACCGCGCTGAGCCTTGTCGACGTAGCCGCGGTCGGCGATGCCCACCCCGACCAGGATTCCGATCAGAAGCGCGAGGAAGACGGCCGCGAGCGACGCAACGTGGTAGCGGAGGTCGAACATCGTGACGCTATGCCTGCGCGCCAGTCTGGCACAGGGCGTGCAGGCGCGTCAGCGCCCTGTGCAACTGGGGTCTTCGGACGCCGCTGAGAAATGGGGCGTCGACGGTCAGTTGTGCGCGCGTGCGGTCGGGTGCCGTTTCGGTGAGCCGCAGCTCGACGTCGACGCGGGTGTTGACGAACTGCCACGCGACGAGCTCGGGAGCCTTGACGTCGAGGAAGACCAGCGTGCCGGAGACATCCGGCCGTCTCCCGACCACGTAGGTCGGGCGGCCGAGACCTCTGATCTGCCAGCGCGCGCCCGGCGCGAGCCCTCGCCGGTCCGGCTGGACGCCGCTGATGCCCGGCCACCAGTCGGCAAGGTGATAGGGCTCCGCGATGAAGCCCCAAACGTCCTCGCGCGGCGCGAACAGCTCGCGGGTTGCGGCGAACTTGCCCATGTGCACGAATCGTTGCTGTTTCGGCGCACTCTCGTCACGCACGCGTTCGCTTTTCGCGGCTACGCTCGCAGCGAGGGTGGTGGGTTGTTGCCCCACCCGTGGGTGGGGGTGTGAGGGCGCGGGCCGACGACTGGGCGGGCGGCGGCTTGCCGAGATGACCGCGTCGCGGCTGCTCAAGCTTCCTGCTCCGGACGACCCGGGACTCAGCCGAGGCCGACCAGGTCGCGGATGCGGCCGCTCAGGAGGCCGATCAGGCGCCGGAGCTCGGGCGACGCGGCAATCGCGACCACGATCGCGCCGAGACCGGTCAGGGCGAAGATAACCAGCGGCATCAGGCCGACCCGCCGCGAGACGAGCCGCGAGACGCCCTTGGCGTCGATCAGGATCTCACCGACCTTCAGACGGGTGACGAACGTCGACGACATCCCCTCGCGGTTCCGTTCCAGGAACTCGATCAGGTTGAAGTGTGTCCCTACGGCGACGATCAGCTCGGCGCCCTTCTCGTAGGCGAGCAGCAGCGCGACGTCCTCGCTGATCCCGGGTGCCCGGACGACCTGGTAATCGACCTCGAGCGCCTCGATCCGCTCGCGGCCCGGCGCCGCTCCGTCGGTGTAGGCGTGGACGACCTTCTCGGCGCGCGACCTCAGGGCGCGGTCGGAGACCGAGTCCATGTCGCCGACGATCACATCCGGCTTGTACCCGGCCTCGAGGAGCGCGTCCGCGCCGCCGTCGACGCCGACGAGGACCGGCTTGAAGTCGCGGATGTAGGGCCGGACGATCCGCAGGTCGCGCTTGTGGCCGGGTCCGCGGGCGACGACGAGGGCGTGCTGGTCGCGAAACCGGGTCTGCAACGGGGGGAAGTCGATCCCCTCGGAAAGAAGCCGTCCTTCCTCGCGCAGGTAGCGAAGCGTGTTGTCGGCGAATGCCTCGAGCGCCTCGGTGACGCGCCCGCGCTGCTCGGCGATCGAACGCGCGAGCTCGTCGGCCGACAGCGCGCGGCCAGCGGCGACGCAGTCGCCGTTCCGAAAGACGCTTGCGCCGCGGACCGTGAGCAGATCGCCTTCGGAGACCTGGTCGAAGATCGGCGCACCGGGTGCGTCGATCAGACGAACGCCCGCACGGACGAGCAGCAGTGGGCCGGGATTCGGAAAGCGCCCGCTCTGCGACGGTGCCACGTTGACGACCACGCGAACCCCGGACTCGAGCAGCTCCTCCGCCGAGACGCGGTCGAGGTCGGTGTGGTCGATGACAGCGACGTCGCCCGGCCCGAGGCGGCGGACGAGGTTCTTCGTGCGCCGGTCGAGCTTCGCGGCGCCCGTGAACTCGACGAATCTGTAAGTACTAGTGGACGCGGCCATGAGTTCCTTCGTGACCTAAAACGCACGAAGGTCGCATAACCGTAGGCATGCGGCCGACTGAGGACAACGGCATGCGCCGCGTTTGAGGGCCATCAGGCACACAACGGTACTTGTGGCCGCGTTCACTTACTACTTTGCACGGCCGTCAGGAACTCCTGGCCGCCGAGCATACGCTGCAGCTCGTCGCGCCGGTCGGCTTCGTCGAGCGCCTCGATGCGCGTGTGGGTCGGCTCGCCGGACACCTTTTCGACCCTGAAATGGCGTTCCGCGCGGCTCGCGATCTGCGGCAGGTGCGTGATCGTCACCACCTGCGCCCGGCCCGAGAGGCGCGCGAGCGTCTCCCCGACCGAGTGCGCGGTCTGCCCGCCGATGCCGGCGTCGATCTCGTCGAAGACCATCGTCTCGCCGCCGCCGACCGCCGCTATCGCCAGCGCGATGCGCGAGAGCTCGCCGCCCGAGGCGGTCTCGGCGACCGGGGCGAACGGCAGTCCTGGATTCGGGCGGATCAGGAACGCCACCGCATCGGCTCCGGTCGCGCACGCGTCTCGTTCGGACAGCTCGACCCTGAACTCGCCCTCGCCCATGCCGATGCCCTCCAGCTCGACGGCAACTCCGTCGGCGAACGACTCGGCCACGGACGCGCGGGCATTCCGGAGCTCCGCGGAGAGTCGGTCGACCTTCCGCTCCGCTGCCGACACGGCATCGGAGGCGGCCGAGAGGGGATCGGCGCCGTCCTCGAGAGCATCCAGCTCCGCCTGAGCCTCTGCGGCGCGCCTGAGCAGCTCCTCGTAGGACGCGCATCGGAAGCGGCGTTTCGCCTCGGCGATCCGGTCGAGCTCGCTCTCGACCAGCTCGAGCCGGTCCGGCTCCGCCTGGAGCGAGGCAAGGAAGCTCCGTAGCTCGCTCGCCGACTCGCGCAGCCGGAGCTCGACGTCCCGGAGCTCGTCGCCGACGCGCTGAAGCTCCGGCGCGAGCGCCTCGAGGGGAGCGATCGACCGCTCCGCGACCGCAACGAGCGAGGCTGCGCCTTCGCCGTCCTCGGGCGCGAGCGCCTCTCCGGCGGCGCCGGCCCCCGCCGCGAGCTCGGTCACATGGCGTAGCCGCTCCCGTTCCGCACGCAGCGACTCCTCGTCCTCGGCCTCCATCCCGAGCGTGTCCTCGACGAGCGCCCGTAGCTCGGCGAGCCGCGTCTCGGCCGCGTCGGCGCCGCCGCGAAGCTCGTCGTAACGCCGGCGCGCGGCCTGCAGCGCCCGCCAAGCCTCGCGTGCATCCGCCCGCCGGCGGAGCTGATCGTCGCCGCAGAAAGCGTCCAGGACGTCGAGCTGGTACGAGCCACGGGCGAGTCGGCGCTGCTCGAACTGGCCGGACATCGCGATCAGCCGCTCGGCGACCGCCGCCACGTCGTCGCGCGCCGCGGCGCGCCCCCAGGCGTAGGCCCGCGTTCGTCCATCGGAGAAGACGCGGCGCGCGAGCACGAGGCCCTCCTCGCCTTCCGGCCGGAGCTCCGCGAGCACGTCGAATCCTTCCTCCCCGAGGAGCCCGTCCGGGAGGTCGAGCTCGGCCTCGACGTACGCCTCCTCACCGCCCGCTCCGACCAGCGCTGCATCGCCACGCGAGCCCAGGAGCAGGCCGATCGCCTGCGCGAGGATCGTCTTTCCAGCCCCGGTCTCGCCCGTGATGGCATTGAGACCTGGAGCGAGCTCGAGCTCGGCCTCGCCGATCAGGACCAGGTTCTCGATGCGCAGGCGGCGCAGCACCCGCCCGATGGTACGCACGCCGTCGGCGCTCGACTACCCGCCGTTCAGGACCCGAACGTCTTGCGATAACGCGTGAAGAAGGTGCTTTCCGGCAGGGTCGCGAGCATGCCCGTCTGCGCGCCCAGGCCGACCTCGACCCGCTCGCCGGGCTCGAGCTTGCCGGCCTCCTGGCCGTCGACGATCACGGTCACCGAGCCGTCGGGGGTCTTGTTCGTGACGCGAAGGTCGCGCATGTGTGGAACGACGAGCGGGCGGACGTGCAGCGAGTGCGGCGCCACGAACGTGATCACCATCGCGTCGAGCCCCCAGACGAGCACCGGGCCGCCGTTCGAGAGGTTGTAGGCCGTCGAGCCGAGCGGCGTCGCGCAGATGACGCCGTCGCAGGGCAGCACGCCGAGATCTTCGCCCCCGACGGAGTAGCCGAGCTCGACCATGCGCCCGAGCCTGGAGCTCGTCGCGAAGACGTCGTTGACCGCCGGTCGGGTCTGCCCGCCGATCCGAACGTCGAGCGTCGGAAACCGCACCACGGTGACGTCGCCTGCGAACGCGCGCTCGAGGCCCGTCTCCAGCTCGCTCGCCTCCATCGACGTCAAGAAGCCGACGCGCCCGAAGTTGACGCCGATCACGGGCACGTCGGTGCCGAGAAAGCGGTGGAAGGCGCGCAGCATCGAACCGTCCCCGCCCAGCGTGACGGCGAGGTCGGGCCGGCCGTCGTCTTCGGTCACCTCGATGCCCTTCGCCTCGGCGAGCCGCTCGACACGGGCAACCGCGTCGGCGACCCTCGGTTCGTGGTTGTGCGTGATGATGGCGACGCGGTCGACCACCTTAGGTGACGGCGTCGCCGATCCACGCGTCGAGCTCGGCGGGGAGTCGGGGGTCGGATCTCTGGACGAGGTGGAGGAAGAGCTCACGGTTGCCTTTCGGTCCCGGCAGGCCCGAGTCTACGACCCCGGCGGTCTCCGCCCCCCATGCCAGCGCCGCCTCCGCCACCTCGCGGACGACGCGGCGCCTCGTCCCTGGATCGCGTACGACCCCGCCGCGAGCCTCGCCGCGCCCGGCCTCGAACTGGGGCTTCACGAGCACGACCGCCTCCCCGCCGGGGGAGAGCAGCCGGGCGATCGCCGGCAACACGAGCGTGACACTGATGAACGACAGATCCGCGACGACGAGCGACACGGGCTCGGGCAACGCCTCGAGGAATCGGACGTTCACGCCGTCCT
>Ga0111539_10012312_pt1 | contig 10718 bp, 5 predicted proteins | sample RhiMethybrSRZTD1_FD_79667 | JGI IMG/M metagenome (GOLD analysis project Ga0111539, IMG submission 79667) | Populus rhizosphere microbial communities from Tennessee, USA - Rhizosphere MetaG P. TD hybrid SRZTD1 (version 2) (version 2) | ecosystem: Host-associated > Plants > Roots > Rhizosphere >... | reverse complement strand
GTACGACCAGTTCGTGCGCGAGATCGTGGCTGCCAGCGGCGAGACCGGTCAAAACCCCCCCGTCGTCTGGTACCGCTCGCTGAAGACCACGGAGCAGCAGGCCGAAGACTCGGCGCAGTTGTTTCTGGGGCTGCGCATCCAGTGCGCCCGCTGCCACCATCATCCCTTCGAGCGCTGGAGCCAGAACGACTACTACGGTTACTCCGCGTTTTTCGCCCAGGTGCAGAGGAAAGCCGGGCTCGGCGGCCGCGCCGACGAGCAGCGCATCCTGCACGGCCGCGGCGTCGCGACGAAGAGCAACCCGCGGACGGGGCAGGTGATGAAGCCGGCAGGCCTCGGCGCCCCGACCCTCGATATCCCCGCCGACGCGGACCCGCGGCTCTTGCTGGCCGACTGGATGGCGGATCCCAAGAACCCGTTTTTCGCGAAAGCGCTCGTCAACCGGTACTGGAAGCACTTTTTCAACCGCGGGATCGTCGAGCCCGAGGATGACCTGCGCGTCACGAACCCGCCCACGAATCCGCAGCTCCTCGACGCGCTCGCCGAGGACTTCGTCAAGAACAAGTTCGATCTGAAGAAGCTCATCGCCACGATCTGCAAATCGTCGGTCTACCAGCTCGATTCGATGCCGAACGAGCACAACGCGAAAGACAAGCAGAACTACTCGCGCTACTACCCGAAGCGGTTGAACGCCGAAGTGCTCTACGACGCGATCGGCCAGGTGACGGGAGTCGCATCATCCTTCTCGGGCATGCCCGAGGGCACGCGCGCCGTGCAGCTTCCCGACTCGAGCGCGAGCAACTACTTCCTCACGGTGTTCGGCAAGCCGCAGGGCGACAGCGCCTGCGAGTGCGAGCGCTCCGGGGAAGCCAGCCTGGCGCAGAGCCTGTACCTGCTCAACTCCGCCGAAATCCAGGGCAAGTTGTCCTCCGGCGGCGGCAAAGCCCGAAGCTCGCGCAGGATACTGCGAGGACGGATGAAGAAAAGATTCGAGAGCTCTACTTGCTCGCCTACTCGCGTGAGCCATCCGCCGAAGACCTCCAGCTCGCGCTGGGCCACTTGAAGAAGCTGACGGAAAAACAAAAAGCCTACGAAGACGTGACCTGGGCACTCCTGAATACGAAGGAGTTCCTCTTCAACCACTGAACCCAGGAAAGGATCCCGCGTTCTCATCGGCGCGGAACGCTGGACTCCGAGTGCAGCCGCCGGGAGTCTCGAGCAAGGAACACCCCGGCGGCTTTGGTGCAACTGACATCGGTCCGCGGGTTGCGTTATGCCTCCATTCCTCCAAAGACAGATATTTCTGGCACTGATGCTTGGGTTGGCGCCAAGCCTTTTGGCGCAGCTTCCCGGCTCGAAATTGTTCACCGTGTCGCCCGCCGGCGGCAAAGCTGGCACGACGTTCGACGTGACGATCGGCGGGGAAGATCTCGACGAAGCGCGCGCTCTTTATTTTTCGCAGCCCGGCGTGACTGCCGTGCGAAAAATGCAGCCGCCGGGGCCGTTCCAGCGGGTGCCGCAGCCGGTGTCCAACGTCTTCACCGTGACGATCGCGGCGGATTGCCCGGTCGGCGTATGCGATGTGCGCACCGTGGGGCGATTCGGCGCGTCGAACCCCCGCGCGTTCCACGTCGGCGCTCTCGCTGAGATCGGTGAGGTCGAGCCGAACAACTCCACGAGCCAGGCCCAGGCCGTCGCGCTCGAGACAACGGTGAACGGCGCAGTATCCGGCGGCGCCGACGTGGATTGCTTCAAGATTGCAGGGAAGGCCGGACAGCGGTTCTTCGTCGACTGCCAGGCGCAGCGCATCGATTCCCGGCTCGATGCGGTCCTCGTCCTCAGCGACGCATCCGGCGTCGAGATCGAGCGATGCCGAGACGCCGTGCGCCGCGACCCGTTGATCGACTACACGCCGCCCGCGGACGGGGAGCTCATCGTCAAGCTCTACGACTCGATCTACGGAGGCTCTCCCGAGCACTACTACCGCCTCTCAGTGACCGCGGCCCCTCGCGTAGATTTCATCATGCCGCCGTGCGCGGTCCCGGGAGGCAAAGCCCAGATCACACTCTATGGTCGATCGCTGCCGGGCGGACAGCCCGTCGAAGACCAGAGCGTGGCCTCCCGCCCGCTCGTGAAGCTGCCCGTGGAGATCGATGTCCCCGCGATTCCCGCGGACAGCTCCGACGGCGCAGGCTTGCACGATTCACAAGGGTCGGGACTGGACGCATTCCTGCATCGCCTCCCGGCGCAGCTCGGGATCCCGGAGCCATTGACCCTCTACTACGCCGCCGGTCCGGTCACGCTGGAAGTCGAGCCGAACAATTCGCCCGCGCAGGCTCAGAAGCTGATGCCGCCGTGCGAAGCCGCGGGACAGTTCTTCCCGAAGAATGATGAGGACTGGTTCGTTTTCGACGTACAGCAGGGCGACGTTTTCATGATCGAGGCCGTCTCGCAGCGACTCGGCGTCTTGACGGATCCGTTCCTGCTCGTCCAGCTCGTGAAGAAGAACGAAAAAGGCGAAGAGCAGGTGCAGGAGCTGCAGGGCGTCGACGATGGCGGCGGCAACGTCGGCGGGGCGAACTTCGACACGGGGAGCGACGATCCCGTGTACCGGCTGCAGGCGCCGTCGGCCGGTGTCTGCAGGATCTTCCTCCGCGATCAGTACTCGACAACCAGCGCGGATCCGCGCAACGTCTACCGGCTGTCGATTCGGAAAGAGTCGCCCGATTTTCGGCTCATCGCGGTCCCGCGCACTCCCGGCGCCAACCCGGACCCCAACGTCAACCCCCCCGGCCTGGCGAACGCTTTCCTGCGACGCGGAGGGACGGACGTGCTCGAAGTGCTCGCGCTGCGCCGGGACGGCTTCGCTGACGAGATCCGCGTGTCCGTCGAGGGGCTGCCTTCGTGGGTGACCTGCCCGGGAGCCGTCCTCGGGCCCGGCGACGCTTCCGCGCCGCTCGTGTTCGTGGCCTCGCGGGACGCACCCGAATGGGCCGGGCCAATCCAGGTCGTGGGTCGGGCGCGGTCCGGCGCCGAGGAATTGACGCGACGCGCTCGGCCAGGCTCCGTGGTCTGGCCGGGAGTCGAGAACACGTTCGCTCCGCGCTCCCGAGTCGCTCGCAGCCTGATGCTCTCCGTCTCGAGCGAGATCGCTCCGTTCACGGTCGAGGCCGGGAAAGATGGCGTGCTCGAGACGTCGCGCGGCGGCACGGTGCAAGTTCCCGTCACACTGCTCCGGCAGGGCGATTTCAAAGGCGCCATCGCAATCGCGGCGACGGGTCTGCCGCCCAACGTGACCGCGAAGGGCCTCTCGCTCGACCCGAACACCTCGAGCGGGAAGCTGGAGATCAACGTGCAGGCGGGCGCGCCCCCCGGCGTCTACACGTTTCGGTTGCACGCGTCGAGCCAGGTCAATTACAGCAGGAATCCCGAGGCCGCGCAGGCGGCCGCTGAGCGCAAGACGGAGCTCGATCGCGCGGTGACGGATGCGCAAGCCACGCAAAAGGTCGCCCAGGAAGCAAAGGCAGCGACCGACAAGGTGGCGACCGAGGCGACGCAGGCAGTCGCGCGGGCTACCGAGGCGCAGACCAAGGCCGCTGCCGACGCGAAAGCCGCCGCCGACGCGTTGAAAGGCGCGGCGGACGAGGTGAAGAAGCTCGCGGATGCCGCGAAGGCCACCGCGGACAAGTCGGCAGCCGACGCCGACGCGAACGTCAAAGCCGCGACGGACGCGCAGGCGGCTTCAGCGAAGCTCGCGACCGACCTCGCGAACGCCGCCAAGCCGAAAAACATCGCCGTGGGCCTCGCGTCGACGGCCGTCGTGCTTCGCATCGCCCCCGCACCGATCGCAATCAACGTTTTCCCGCCGCAAGGACCCGCCAAGCCCGGAGCGAAAGTCGACGTGCCCGTCGTCGTGACGCGACTCTTCGGCTTTGCAGATGCGGTGCAGCTGAACGCTGCGCTACCGCAGGGCGTGCCGGGCTTTGCCGCCCCGGCCGTGACCGTGGCTGGGGGGCAGGCGTACGCCATCCTCAGCATCAACCTGGGTGCCGACGCGCCGCCGGGCCAGCACACGATCCCGGTGCAGGTGACCGCAAAGTTCGCGGGGCAAGACATGGTCGCCTCGCAGGCCATCGTGCTAACGATCGAGAAGTGAAGGGAAAGTGAAGAGAGAATTCGTCCATTCGAAGAAGGTAGGTGCGCATTTGAGACGGAAACCTCGAAACTTTGGCTCGACCCTCGCGTCGGCGGTCGCCGCGGCCTTCATCGCAAGCGTCGCCGGCGCGCAGGATGCTCCTGCGCCGTCCGCAGAAGCTGCCAAGGACGATGGACCGGTGCCCGTGGCGGAGCTGAAGCACGAAGGCCCCGTGGATTTCGAGCGGGAAGTGCTGCCGCTTTTCCAGCGCAGCTGCCTCGCCTGCCACAACCGGACGGACCACAAGGCGGGTCTCGTGCTCGAGACGCCGCAGACGATCGCTGAAGGCGGCCGGCACGGAGCCGCCGTCGTGCCAGGGAAGAGCACCGAGAGCCTCCTCATGGCCTCCGCGGCCCGCAAAGAGAAGCCTTTCATGCCGCCCAAGAACAACAAGGCCAGCGCTCCTGCATTGACGTCCCAGGAGCTGGGTCTCGTGAAGCTCTGGATCGACGAAGGGGCCAAAGGGACTGTTTCCCGCAGCGGGTCGCAGGTCGTGTGGAGCGCCGTCGCAAAGAGAGTTCGACCGATTTACTCGGCCGCCATCACCGAGGACGCGCGGCTGATCGCGTGCAGCCGCGGGAACCACCTCTACGTCTACAATCTGCCGGCGGGCCGCCTCCAGGCGGTCCTCAAAGACCCCGCGCTGCCTCAATCTCCCGACATCGTGGATCCCGACAGCGTGCAGTCGATCGCTTTTGCGCCTCAAGGCGGTCTCCTTGCGTCCGGCGGATACCGGACCGTCAAGATCTGGAAGACCTCGGAAGGCGCTCCAGGGCCGCGCATCGAAGGGCTGGGCGCTCCGGTGAGCGCCGTGGCGGCGTCAGCGGACGGAGGCAAAGCAGCCCTGGGGACCACCGACGGACGCATCATTTTCTGGAATTTCGCCGACGGGAAAGCGAGCCGGCCGCTCTCAGCCCACAGTGCCGCCGTGACCGGCCTCGTGTTCTCCGCCGATGGCGCGCGTCTGTTTTCCTCTTCCCAGGACGGATCCGTCGCGGCCTGGATCGTTGAGACGGGTTTTCCCGATGCACGATTCGGTGCAGGGTCCGCAGTGCACGGGATCGCTGTAGTGGCAAAGGAGTCCCGCGTCGCCGCCGCCTGCGCGGACGGCACGGTGAAAGTCTGGGCACTCCCGCCCGCGGCAGGAGCTCCGGCGCCGGCCGTGCTGCAAGGCCACTCGAAAGCCGTGACGGCGATCGCGGCGCTGGCCAGCCAGGAGAACCAGGTCGCCACCGGAAGCGAGGACGGCACAGTCCGAGTCTGGGACGTACTCGCGCCCAAAGAGATTCGACAGATGAGCCACGGCGCCCCTGTGACCAGTGTCGCGGCGCGGCCCGACGGTCAAGCCATTGCGTCGGTCGGAACCGACAAGCGCGTTGTGCTCTGGAATGCCGCCGATGGAAAATCTCTCGCCGAGATCAAAGGGGACCCGAGCACGGCGCAAGTAGCCGACTGGCGGAAACGGAAGTCAGAGTACCTGAAAGGCATCGCAGGCAACCTGAAGAACGCTGTCGCCGCAGCGGACAACAAAGTCAAAGAAGAGCAGAAGAAAGTCGCAGACGCGAAGGCGGCTCTCGAAAAACTCGTGGCGGATCAGTCGGCCGCACAGACGGCGCTCGCCTCGAAGTCGCCCACCGACAAGGCCAAAGCGGAAGCCGAGATGGCGGCCGCGAAGAAGCAGGCGGAGGAGTCCATCGCCAACGTCGGCCTCTCGCAGAAAGAGGCCGAAACCGCTGCGGCCAAAGCGAAGAGCGACTTCGAGTCCGCCGAAAGCGCGACGAAGACCGCAGACGCGGCGCTCGAGGCAGCGCAGAAAGCCGCGGCGGAGATCGAAGTGACTTACCGCGCCGCCGTGTTTTCGCCGGACGGCAGCGAGCTCGCCACCGCACGCGATGACAAGTCCGTATTGACCTGGAGCGGCAAAACGGGCGAGCTCCTCGGGGCGCAGCGCAACCTCGGCGCGCCGGTCGCCGCCCTCGCTTTCGTCCCGGGCCGCGGCATCCTCGAGGTATCCGCTGCCGGGGAAGCGACCGTGTGGAACGACTCGCCCGACCCATCGGCCGCCGCGTGGCCCCTGGTCCGGACGCTCGGCGCGCTTGAGGATCCCGCGACCTTCTCGAACCGCGTGACCGCGCTTGATTTCAGCGCCGACGGGTCGCTGCTCGCCGCCGGCGGAGGGGAGCCCTCGCGTTCCGGCGAGCTGAGAGTGTTCAAGGTCGCCGACGGCAGCCTGGTGCAGGGTTTCTCGAGCCCCCACAGCGACGTCATCCTCGCGGTGGAGATTTCGCCGGACGGGACTCTGGTGGCCTCGGGATCCGCGGACAAATTCGTGAAAGTCTTCGAGATCGCTACGGGCAAGCTGGTCCGCTCCTTCGAAGGGCACACGCACCACGTCCTCGGCGTCAGCTGGCGATCGGACGGAAGGATCCTCGCGAGCGCCGGCGCGGACAGCGTGGTCAAAGTATGGAACCTCGAGTCCGGCGAGCAGGTGCGCACGATCGAAGGCTTCGGAAAACAGGTCACCGCGGTGCGCTTCGTGGACTTCACCTCGAACATTGTGACGTCGTGCGGCGACCGCAACGTCCGCCTGCACAACACTGACAACGGCCAGGGCGTCCGCACGTTCGGCGGCGGCGCCGAATACCTCTACACGGCCGACATCACTCCGGACGGGCGTCGCGTGATCGCGGGTGGGTTCTCGGGAGTCCTGCAAGTTTGGGACGGCACCAACGGCACAGCGCTGGCCTCGTTCCAGGACGCAGAGGAGCCGAAGAACTAGAATCTCGCCTCGTCAGCGGGCCGCGGACGATTCGAGCCGGCGAAGGAGACGGCATGCTGGACCCGTCGGCGATCTCGACCGAAGAAGATCTGGAGTGTGTGCTCTCCGAGCCTTACGAGGCGGACGTCGAGCTCGCCGCGCGCCTGGAAGGCGACGTGATCGTGCTCGGCGCGGGGGGGAAGATGGGCCCGACGCTCGTGCGGCGCATAGTCTCCGCGATCCGCCGGGCCGGAGCCCGGGGGCGCGTTTTTGCCGCCTCGCGCTTCACGAGCGCGCGCGACCGGACCGCGATCGAGGCCGCGGGGGGCGTCGCCATCAGCGCCGACCTCCTCGACGATGTCGCTCTGGCTCAGCTCCCCGACTGCCCTGACGTGATGTACATGGCCGGCAGGAAGTTTGGCTCGTCCGGAGACGAGTCACTCACCTGGGCCATGAACTGCCTCCTCCCCGGCAAAGTCGCCGAGCGATACCGGTCGTCTCGCATCGCTGCCTTTTCCACGGGGAACGTCTACCCGCTCGTGGACGTGGCCTCGCAGGGCTCCACCGAGCGCGACGCACCCGGCCCGGTCGGCGAATACGCGCAGTCGTGCCTCGGGCGCGAACGGATCCTGGAGCACTGCTCGAGGCGGAACGGCACGCGGATCTGCATCCTTCGCCTCAACTACGCCGTCGAAGCCCGCTATGGAGTGCTCCTCGACGTCGCGCGGCTCGTTGTGCGAGGAGAACCCGTCCCGCTGGGGACCGGATACTTCAACGCGATCTGGCAGGGAGATGCGAACTCCGCGGCGTTCCGCTCACTCGAGCACGCAATGAGCCCTCCGGCGATTCTCAACCTGGCCGGCCCGGAGAAGCTTTCCGTGCGCTGGGTGGCCGAGTGGTTCGCCAAGCGGTTTCACCGGCCGCTGCGTTTCTCCGGCTCCGAGTCCGGCACCGCGCTCCTGAGCGACGGCAGCCGTGCGCGGCAGCTCCTGGGCGCGCCAAAAGTCAGCACCGAGGCCGTATGCGAGCTCGTTGCCATCTGGCTCGAGCGCGGCGGCCGGACGTTCGATAAGCCCACTCGCTTCGAGGTGCGCGATGGAAAATTCTGACGACACGGGAATTCAGTGGCTGCGCCGGCGCCTGCTCGACGGCTCCGTCATCCCCGCGCATCCGCTGGCCCTCACGCCGGCGCGGCGCTTCGACGAGCGAAGACAGCGTGCGCTCTCGCGCTACTATCTGGAAGCCGGCGCCGGAGGCCTCGCCGTCGGAGTTCACACGACGCAGTTCGAGATCCACGCCGCGGAAGTCGGATTGTACGAGCCGGTGCTCCGGACCGCGGCCGATGAAGCGCGCCGCCATGGAGCCCCCCCGGGGAAGCGCCCCGTCCTCGTGGCCGGCATCGTGGGAGAGACGGAGCAGGCGGTCCGGGAGGCCCGGCTCGCAGCGAGCTTGGGGTACGACTGCGGCCTTCTCGGCCTCGGCGCGCTGCGTTCAGCGACGGACCACCGCCGGCTCGAGCACTGTAGAGCCGTCGGCCGAGAGATCCCCCTCTTCGGGTTTTATCTGCAGCCGGCCGCGGGTGGGGTCGTGCTGGGCTACGATTTCTGGCGGCGCTTCTGCGAGATAGACAACGTCGTCGCCATCAAGATCGCAGTTTTCGACCGGTACCGCACGATTGACGTCGTGCGCGCGCTCGCGAGCGCGGGTCGTGAGAGCGAGATCGCTCTCTACACCGGCAACGACGACAACATCCTCCTCGACCTCGTCACGCCGTTCCGCGTTCCGGCCGGATCCGGCGGCTCGTCAAAGACTTTGCACTTCGTGGGCGGCCTGCTCGGCCAATGGGCCGTCTGGACGAGGCGCGCCGTGGAGCTTCATGCCGAGGCGCGGCTTCAGGCCCAGAGCGGCGGACCAATCCCTCTCGATTGGCTCGCTCGCAACACCGAGCTGACGGACGCTAACGGCGCTCTTTTCGACCGCGCGAACGAGTTTGCCGGCTGCATCCCGGGGATCCACGAGGCGCTGCGCCGCCAGGGGCTTCTCGAGGGCGGAGAGTGCATCGATCCGGGCCTGAAACTGTCCCCTGGTCAAGTCGAGGAAATCGATCGCGTCGAGAAGTGCTACACGCACCTGCGCGACGACGAATTCGTGGCAGCGCGCCTCTCACGCTGGCTCGGCTAGCGTGCAGTGCCCCAGCGGCAGGTCAAGCCCGCAGCGCGACAGGACAACGATAGCGCGTCACAGCCCCTGCGCGCATTCGAGCGAGTCGGCGCTCGGGTCGATGCCCGCGTCGGGGAACGGTGCGGCAGGCTCCGGACCGGTGCGGAAGAGGTAGTCGAGGATTCGGGTCGCGTCCGTGAGGTTGATGGTGCCGGAGTCGTCGGCGTCGAGCGCGTCGCGGCAGCTTACCGGGGTGCCCGAGAAGAGATGCAGGAGGACTTTCACCGCGTCGCTCAAGTCGATGCTCTCGTCCATATTGGCATCGCCGCGATGGAACGTCGGAGGCGGCACCACGACCGTGAAAGCGACGCCGGGGGACTCCTGGTTGTCTGCATTGCGCACTTTGATCGTCGTCCCTCCGAGCGAGAGTCCCGTGGGGACTGTCGCGTGGATGTGCGCAGGGTCGGAGCTTTCGTTGAAGACGACTTGGGTCGCCTGCGTCGCCCCGAAAAACACTTTGAGCCCGAAGTGGAAATCAGAGCCCGTGATCTCGATGACTTGCCCAGCTCCGCCCGACGTCGGATCGAGCTGAGAGATCGAAGGAGCGTTCCAGTTCACGCTCGAGGTTACGTTGATCGAGTCGGAATCGATGATGTCACCTTTCGAGCTGAGCCCCAGCACCTCCACGGTGTTGAGCCCGGGCACGAGCGGGATGTTGTCGATCGACCAGCCCGTCATATTCGAAGTGGAAAACACCGCCTCCGGAGCCGGGTCCACCGGCTCTCCGTTGATCAGCACGAGCAGGAAGAAGATGTCCGCCGGAGCGTTGCCGGCGAGATCGACGGTGGGCTCAACGGCGACGACGGGGCTCCCGCCGTTCGTGGTGATCTCGAGGCGTACCTGCGGGTAGACCGAGGCGCGGATCCAGCTCCGAATCAGGTTGGCGCGCTGGTCCACGAATCCCCCCGCCGTCCCCACGTTCGTGCTTCCCACGCCGGATGAAGAAAGCTGCTGCATGTAGGGGGTCAAGAAGTTGGAATGGAAGAAACCCGACAGCGGATTCACCTGCTCGGCCAGCAGACCGTAGTACGTGCGCTTCAGGCGGGGCCGATTGATCAAGCGCGTGATCTCGGAGAAAAAGTTGGAGTAGGTCGAGCCGCTGCTCGAAGGCATTGCGAATGCGTTCACGTTTCCGAAAGTCAGCTCCAGGTCCCACGGGATCAGGCGGAAAAGCCCGTCCACCGGCGAGGCGTAGAGGTAGCAGTTTTTGCCGCGATTGCCGCCCCACGTATCCCAATCGTCGATGTTCATCTCGATCGCCCACACGCGGAGAAGCTCCTCCACGTCGCTGACCTGGCTGACGAGAGGGTCGAAAGATGTGTTAGGGGTCACGCCCTCGTCGAAGATGTTGGCGAGGTCCATGAGCGGCTGGAAATCATCCGCGTTCTCGTTCGAACGGGTGCTGAAGAACCAGCGGTAGTTTTCGCGGTTATCGCCGCCCGACCCCGCCCCGTAGGGCGGGTACTGAACCCGGCCGTCGGCATTCCCCGTGCGGTCGCCGTTGTCATTGAAGCTGAAACGGTCGTCCATCTCGTAGAACGGGCC
>Ga0111539_10012311_pt1 | contig 10719 bp, 9 predicted proteins | sample RhiMethybrSRZTD1_FD_79667 | JGI IMG/M metagenome (GOLD analysis project Ga0111539, IMG submission 79667) | Populus rhizosphere microbial communities from Tennessee, USA - Rhizosphere MetaG P. TD hybrid SRZTD1 (version 2) (version 2) | ecosystem: Host-associated > Plants > Roots > Rhizosphere >... | reverse complement strand
CTTAAATCTTCTAGATTTTAGTGCTGTCGTTCTTGCCATTGTTCTTACCCGCATACATTACTAATCCGACGTGCAGTCATATATGTAAGCCAAAATGCTCAGTAGTTTACATGGTATGAAGGAATGGAAACGTTTCCGCTACCGTAAGATGTCCCCTCGAGCGAACGCTCAAATTAGCCATTTACTATTCCCTAAGCTTACCCCCTCTGGTATGTGGACCTTTATATTACGTAACAACTTCGCACCAAACGACTAGTGATAAGATCAAATAGAGACGCGTTCATTCCTTTGTTCTAATGAATGAACTGAAAATATAGACCTATATTTATCTTCTGTTGAAAGCGAGATTAGACTGCTTCTCATGACTAGCCTCTTGCGGCAAGGGAAAAGCAGTTGTGGCCTCCAGACCGCTCCGAAGCAGGACAACGGTGTTCAATAATCTCGGACCATGAGTGGTTGGATGCGGTATCAGGAGGATTACACAAGGTACAGCCATACCGCCATCATTATTAAAGACACTTGATATGGCCGAGCTTGCATGATCTGTAAATCACTCCTAATCCACTCCTTAATGTGTACACAGAAACCATGCCTTCACCCAAAGTTTTTATCTCCTACTCGCATGACGATAACGACCATAAGAGTTGGGTCTACAATTTAGCATGCAAACTAGTGGAGAATGGAGTCGATGCGGTTCTAGATCAATGGGACCTGCAGCTCGGCTCGAACTTAATTAGCTTCATGGAAAAGGGACTTACAAATTCAGATCGAGTACTTATTGTTTGCACTGACAATTACAACCAGAGGTCAAATAATGGAATGGGTGGAGTTGGTTATGAAAAGAACATTTTGACCGGCGCACTCTATATCAATCAGGATACTACAAAGTTCATTCCATGCATCCGCAGTGTTTCTGGCCCGACGAAGACTCCAGTTTGTCTTGCGGGGCGCGCCTACATTGATTTCTCGGATAATGCCCGTTTCGACGCAAGTCTTAAGCTCCTGCTGCACGAACTATATAATATTCCTCTGCGTCCCAAACCAGATCTCGGAAAGAGCCCGTTCGGACCAAAAGAAGACGAAAAGCTTCCCTTAATGGGGAACCGAAGCAGTACGGTCTTTTTTAGTGATCGATTTGGAAAGGCTTTCCCTGGAGTTCGAGGCATCGCGTGGTTCAGAAATCCCATAGAGGCAGTCGAGCGGCTCCAAATTTTCTTCACTGAGCCATTTGTCTTTAGAGATCGCCACCCAATTTGGTGGTGGAGAACTGGTGACATGCATATAGACAGTTTTAAGGTGCTTTCGCCTGACACTGTTCTTATTGATCATCATGAATATGTTCTGGAAGAAATAGCAGCGGTAAATGCTGGTTCCTACTATCAGACTTTTATCTATTTAAAGACAAGAGCATCAGAGCCTTGTGGGTTGAATGATCATTCACCCATTCAGGATCAAATTAATTACAGAGGTTACGCCAGTGAAGAATTCGGCCTATACCAGGGCAGCCCAATTAGACGGGTAGAATATGATGACGGCGCAGCCGTCATTGACAGCAAAGTTGTTGATTTAGGTAGTGATGCAGATGTGCGCGTCAAATACTTGTCGCCCTACAACTTAATTCTCGCGCCGCATGACAGCCCAATAAATAATAATGATTTTGATGATATTAGAGTTCAACTGCTCAATGGCATGCTAAAGAACGAGACATCGCTAGAGCAACTTACTAGCGCAATTCTGAAGCTCCCAAAAAGACAGGGGTAGAGAGAGGGGGGATGTTGTTGGCGGTGATAGTGATAGTTAAAGGCGCATTTGGTGCTAAACAAATGAAAGAACAATGCTAATCGCAAGGCCAAATAGGGAGAGAACATATGTTCCCCCAATTCCGATCAGGCAGAAATTCATGCACGGTTATGCGCATCTTTTGGGACAGACAGAGTTACAACTGATTGTAGGGTGTTAGATTTCATCTTCCTAGCAGCTTTTTGTGTAAAGAGGTGATTTTTTTATCTGTCAGACTCGCAACATAATCCTTCGCGAGGACCAGCTTCATTACACCAATGTTTTTCCTCATTCCTTCTTTAAAACCAATCATGGAATCTAAAGGTAAAAACCTTAAAAGTGATTTTTCTATATCAATTGTCTTGATGATCTCTTTATAAAACGTAGCATACGAGGTGTTACTCAAGCGTCCATGCTCAACCCTAAAATCCTCCTCTATAAATTCGTCATAAATGGTAAACAAAAGTGTCAACTCACTAACCATTTTTGACGCATTCATGTTGGCTGTTAGGACGCGAGAATCTCGATGTAATTTCTTTGATTGTATTTTTTCCCATATTTCATTTATATCTGCTGTTGTTTGCGGGCTATGGAAGATGCAGTAATCAAAGGCTTTTGGAACGTCCTTTATAGATCTAATCTTTGATAATCTCTTGGATGATTCGATTATTATATCTTCCATCAAAAATTTGATGATAGAACCTCTTTGCTCCAAGAATTTCAAATAAATAGAACTGCCTTCTTTCATCCTAAAATCTATCGTTGGTCGATTAAATAACCTACACGAAAGTAAATCATAAATATCAACGATACCCAAACGAATACCATCTTCAATGTCGGAAAGTAGATAGCTAATTTTATCCGCAGCCCTTACAGCTTGCCCTTCCAAGCTACTAAAACCGCTACTCAAAAAATTCTGATGTTTCGATTTCCTCCAGATGCTCTCGTGGCTTAGATCTCCGCCAGAATGGCAGAAAGTATGTTTTAAGATGCAATCACAAACTTCTCGAGTTAAATCAAGTCCGGGATGGGAATTATGGAAACTTTGCTGATATGGACCTTCCAAATACCGAACGACATCCACGCCATGCTCATAATGATTAAATCCACAAGAAACACCTAGGATTTTGAGCAGTTGGTCAAGAGCAGTTTCTCCTGCGTGGCCAAAGGGAGTGTGACCGATATCATGAGCTAACGCCCCAGCGTCCACTAAATCCTTGTCCAGTCCGAAGCTAGATGCAATTGTTGAAGCTAGCTGCATTACCTCGATACTATGAGCAAGCCTCTGCCTTAAAAAATCATCTTCGTCGAGGGGGAACAGCTGTGTCTTATTTGATAACTTTCTAAAACCCGATGACCATATAACCCGATCTCGATCTCTTTGAAATTCAATTCGAAAACCATCTGGGCTAGTTTGGTGTTCTCTAGGTGACGCTTTTGAAGCCCATTTGCTATTAGCTTGTTCATTGGATTCTTTAATTTCCTCATCACTTCTTCTTGTTATTCCTTCTGAATGAGTTTCCCATAAACTTAAGGTTCTCTCTATTTCTACGAACTTGTTAGAGATGGCGTTTTTCGATATCTCATTAGAGTTTTGTAGGAGCTTGCCTAACGCATCGGTTTTTGAAGAACCATCTGACCAGAGTAGTAAAATCTCTCTCAAAAATTCGTAATCGGCTTTATTAAGCTGGTAGCGATCATTCTCGGAGGTCCATAGATCAGGATCAGGGTCTATTTTTCTACGGCTAATACTAGTTGAATCAAGTTTCTTTAGAATTATTCCAATATCAATTAAAGGTTTTCGCAAAAATACTCTGAAAATCTTTCTGTTGTTTTTTCTATGAAAGGCCTCAGTGTCAGGCTCCTTCAGTGAGGATTGAAACTCTAAACTTATTTGAGTATGGCCTCCTGATCTTATTGCAAGGAGGTCTGAATTCCTCCAAGGCTTGTTAGAAAACCGATCAATTCGTTTATTTAAAGCAACTTCTTCAAAGATTGGCACGACATATTGCACTGCTCCATGCTCAATGAACATTATTTCGTGCCCTGCAGATAGCAAGGATTTGATAAGAGACCGTCTCTCTTTTTCGATCCCTGGTCTAGTTAGAATTTGAGGCAAGGAACATAAAATTACACCTTCAGGTTTTAAGAAATGGAGTGCGCGATTGAAGAAATAATTAAAATATTCGGGATACCAAGGCGGATCAATTACAGCAAAATCAAATACTCCTTGATGTTTGACTTCGGGTTCATCCCAAACGTTATATTTCACGGAAGCAGAGCAGTTTTCTACATCGGCATAAACCTCTTTAAATGCATCTACTAGATCTTTATCAATATCAAGAAGCAGTACGTCAAAATGCCATGATCGTAAAGCAGCAGCAACTGTAGGGGTTCCAATACAAACAACCTTAGCCGCGTCGTCTTCTGAATAAACTCTGTGAGCTATCTTTTCCTGAGATTCCAACGTATACCACCATTGGTAATACAAAGGATTGGGAGCAGGGATATTGAAAAAAAACTTTGGCTTATACTCCACATCGACCACATCGCCGACGTTAGGATTACCCTCCAGAATTTCCTTTAATATGGCCTCCACCTCATAAGGCTGTGCTCCCTCGCATTTTGGCAGCACTTGTTCCAAACTCGTATAACCTTGTTTTGAAAGAAGTTTTACTTTAGAGGTGAGCTTTTTTATCCATACTTCTTGAGAATCATCCACAGTGAAAATCCTTTATCAAAATTAATACAAGTTATGGCCGTCAATAATTCCAAACGCTTTAGTTACTCACCGCTTCTAGATCAGATGAACTGATGTTGCCAGCTCGGCCTGCTTCAATGCAAACGATTTGCTGCTAGTAAATCACCGCCCCTGCCCCGTCCCATCCCCCTGCCCAGCTCAAGCTGCTGCACGAGCTTCTCCACCTTATCCGGGTGGAGCTTCAGATCCTCCCGCATCTTTGTCAGCGCCATCGATTGTTTTTCCTTCGGCAGCCGGTTGAAATCCTCGATTGTCTTGCGCGTGTTCTCCGGTAGAGCCTTCCACTGCCTGCCAGTATCGCTGTAGCCGTGAATCTTCAGGGCAAGGCTGATGGCCCGGTCCAGCTTCTTTGTTTGCCGCTGCACGTCCAGTTCCTGTGCAGCCTTCTGCTGCCAAACGCGCTCAAGCTTGGCCACCTGCTCCCGCACGGGCTTCTGTGCCTCCCGTTCTGCGCTGGCTCCTGGCTCAAAAATCCGGAACAGTAATTCGAGCTGGACATCTGGAGTACCGTTCTGCGAGAAAGATCGGTAGATGACGCTCAGTTGCGGCAACGAAGCGACGATTACTCGGAACGTCAGCAAGACCGTCAACGCAACGAGGAACGCGACAAACGCGTCGAGCGTATAGAACGGGACTATGATTATCGTGATCGTTCCGAACATTATTAATCAATGAGGGGGCTCGTCAAAATGAAAAGAATTGCGCTTTTAGCAATAGCTTTATCCGTTTTAAGTGGCTGTGCTGCTAGGACTGGTCCTATTAGGGAGACTTTGGTGACATCGGAAAGTGGCGTTAAAACTTATCTTTTAACAAAGGAAGTTGCTTCTCTATTGGGAGAAGCACACACGGTGAAGGGATTGAATGAGCGGTCTAAGGAATTATGTCCTAATGGTTACACTGTAATGAATCAGGAAACCCACGATGAAAAAAATTGGGCAGGAAATCCTGTTGGCAAGGAAGAAGTTACGAGAAAAATCATGTGCCACAGTCCTGAATAGGCAAGCTAGCCTAAACTTTGCAACTGATAAAAACAAAGCCGCCAGCGGGTATAGAGCGCACGAAGAGAAATATGATTATTGATTATTCCCGTTTTCGTTTTCGGGCGGTAGTGGATTGGATTGAGATTGAGATCCTCACCGAGAGGCATACGAATTTCCAAACGGTGCAGGAAAAACTACGGGTCATTCTTGGTTTGCCAGAAGGCAAGGACCCATATGTCCAGGCTTTGGAAAAAGGTGCAGGAGGAAGAGCGACGGTTTTTCAATTTCGTATTTATGATCCGAAGAATTGGCATCAGGTAATGAGCATGGCGCGGAAACTGAGTGAATATTTTTCGTTAGCTGGGATTCCGAAAGTTACCGTGATCGAGATCGCCTTTGATGCTTATAGCAAAGGTGAGGCAACTCCTGGCGCGCTTGCGGAACTCGTAGCTTACTACTATCGAAACATGACTCGGCCGGTAAGCGAAAATAGACGCCTTTATAAAGATTACAAAGGAAGCGGAAAAGCTATTCCAAGACAATCAGCTTCATTAGCTCGCCATGTTAGGGAAGGTTGGCAGATCGGGATTGGAGACGTAACCGATGAGCATTACCAGCCATTTACCTGAAGACTACCGACAACAGTGAAACTCTTTCCGTTAGTGATTACCGAGCACGTTTAGAGATTAGACTACGAGACGTAAAGATACCTTGTCGAGGCTTCAATGAGTGGGAAAGCTTTAGGTTCGAGTCGTTATCTCGTTTCTTCAGATTCAGGCAGATAGAAGACGGGTTTAGTCCGATGATGCATATGGTAGCGAAGGCCTCGACACAAATCGGAGAAAGGAACGAGCGTAGACGAGCAGGGGGAGGCACACGGCTCTATAGCAGAGCGACATCAGCAGACCGGCCTTTGAATGATGCTGCGCGTTATGCCTTGCGTAATCTGTCAGAACGCTGGTCTTCGCATATACCTAGTGTCATCTTGTATGCGATTAACATGCTTGTTTGCGGAAATACGGGGATTTTAAAAACCAAGAGCCGCATAAAGACTCAGTCGAAGGCATCAACTCTAATAACTATACTAGTAACTATATTAGCCGATCAGTTACCAAAGCGTTACCAAGATGGACTGTTAAAACTGGTTATATAAGAGTCAGGCCACTTCCCATATCAAGTTGTGAGATACGAACTCATAGAGGGTGGAGCCGCGACGCATCAATTCCGCAACAGAAAACCGTTTTCTGCCTTTTAGGACGATAACTTTTTTCCTGGGGAGTTGCCTGAACCATAATCCTTTTCCTGAGTTTTCCATTTCGCGTAACAATCCAATCCGCAAAAATGCAGGACGTAATCGGTCGCTTCTTCATTAACTGCCTCGGACAAAGGGATCTCCTTGAAACAGACCTTGCATGCCACCCTATCGGGATCAGATGGTATTTCCGGTTCACGCATTTTTGAAGCTCTCCTATTTTCGACCTGCCTCAATCCCACCCACCTTTTGCCCCGTCCCACCTTTTGCATTGTGACAAACAGACGAAGCACCGGTAATCAAGTCAAATCCACCACTGTTCCTTCAAGCACATCAATAAGCTGAGCCGGAAAGACGCCCAGCCATATAAGCAATAACGTCAGCGCCGCCAGCGTCACACTTTCCCCAAGGGAGGGTGATGCAACGGGCCTCATGGTTGGTTCGGTGATTGCCTGCGAACTCGGCGCACACATCACCGCGATAATACGCAGGTAATAGAAGAGCCCGATGGTGCTGCCAACAACCAATGCAATCACAGGTATCCACAACGATGCTTCCACGCCAGCCGTTAATATGTAGAACTTACCGATAAAGCCCATCGTCAGCGGAATTCCGGCCAACGACAATAGCATGGCGGTAAACACCCCCGCGAGCCACGGTCTGTGCCAGAATAGACTCGCATAATCCGCAAGCCTGTCGCTATCCCTTTCCGCTACGCGATGGGATTCGCCCTCGGATCCGTTATTGAACCCGCCCGACAATACCGTTACCACACCAAACGCACCCAGCATAGTGACAAAATAGGCCGTAAGAAAATAAGCCACCGCCTCGATTGCCAGCGGATCAAAAGCCAGAAACCCGACCAGCAGATAGCCAAGCTGGGCAATTGAGGAATAGGCAAGAATCCGCTTGATGTTATCTTGCAGCAGGGCGAGCAGGTTGCCAACCAGGATTGTCGTGACGGCAACCAGGCTCAATGCCAGCGTGATCGGCTGCGACTGGTGCGCTCCCGCCATCAGGAAATAGCGCAGTAGCAGGGCGAGCATGGCGCCCTTTGAAACAGTGGCGATGAATGCGGTAATCGGTGCGGGTGCACCTTCATATACATCCGGAGTCCACATGTGAAAGGGCACGAGGGCCAGCTTGAATCCGACACCTGTCACAATCAGCGCGAGCCCGGCCAGTCCGTAGAGCTCCAACGCCTGATCCGGCGCGGTAAGCATTGTTCCGATTTTCGCAAACTGCATCGTCCCGAGCTGCGCGTAGACCACCGCCATGCCAAACAAAAGCAATCCGGATGAGAATCCAGCCAGGATCAGGTATTTGATTCCCGCTTCGAGAGGACGCTCTGTGAATCGCGGATAGGCGATCAATGCAAACAACGAAATGCTGAGCAGTTCCAGACCCAGGAGAAACGAAGCAAAATGGCTGCTTGCCACGAGAACCCCACCGCCAAGGGCGGCCAGCAGTAACAGGATGTAAAGCGCCTCATGGCGGCTTTCAGAACCGCCGAAGTAGCGATAGCACAGCACTGCGACGACAAAGGTCGCAGCAACGATGAGCCCGATAAAAAACAGTGCATAGTGATCCAGCACCAGCAAAGCCGTGACCTGACGGGACCCGATGCCCTGGGAAAGAAACAATGATGCAAATGACAGAACCAGCCCCGCGAGCGTCAACATCATGACCGGCCGGGGATGACGGTAAAAGGCTGCGGCCAGCATCACCACTACCGCAGACCCGGCAAGGAGGATGAGCGGGGACAGGGCCACGAGGTCGGAGTGTAGTGAGTCGGAGTGTAGCGCGGAGGGTAGTGGGTTCATTCCGCATTCCCCTCCTGGTGGGCGGCAGCAACCGCAGGCGGACTATTTGCGATGTCCGGCGCGGCATCGAGCACGGGCTGCGGGTACAGCCCCAGCCATAGGGTAATGGCCGCCATTGAACACAGGGTCGCCATTTCCCGGCTTGACAGATCATGTAGTTTCCAACCATGCGTATTCTCGCCATGGAAAGTTTTCTGCACCAGCGCAAGCGCATACACGACACTGGCGACAAATGCCACGGCCGCGACGGACGCCAGCACGCTGCTGGCGCGGTATAATCCCATCAGTACCAGGAATTCCCCGACGAAATTACCCATTCCCGGCAGCCCAAGCGCGGAAATGGCAAAAAACAATCCCATTGCCGCCAGACGCGGCATAACGCTCCACAGGCCTTCAAAGCGACGCATATCGCGGGTGTGCGTCCGTTCCTGCAAAATGCCAGCAATTACAAACAGTGCTCCCGTACTGATGCCGTGCGCGATCATTTGCATCACGGCCCCCCCAAGCGACCAGGGATTCCAGGCGAATATCCCGAGCACTGCAAAGCCCAGGTGACTCACGCTGGTGTAGGCCACGAGGCGCTTGAAATCCGTCTGGGCGAACGCCAGGAAAGCACCATAGAGAACTCCGGTTGCTCCCAACGCCATTGCCACCGGGGCAAAATACCCCGCCGCCTCGGGAAATAGCGGAACAACGAAGCGCAATAGCCCGTAGGATCCGGTTTTCAGCAACACCCCTGCAAGAATCACGCTTCCTGCTGTCGGCGCCTCGGTATGTGCGTCCGGCAGCCAGGTGTGAAATGGCACGATGGGCGCCTTGACTGCGAACGCAATGAAAAAGCCAAGCATGATCCACAGCTCGGTGGAGGGAGACATGGCCGTGTTCAACAGCTCGAAATAATCGAATGTCAGGACTCCAGTGCCGCGGTAGTGGACGAATACCAGCGCAAGAATTGATACCAGCATGAACAGACCGCTCCCCTCGGCGAAAATGAAGAACTTGATCGATGCATACTGCCGATTCTCATGGCCCCAGATCGCAATCATGAAATACATCGGCACCAGCATCAGCTCCCAGAAGAAGAAAAACAGAAACAGGTCCACCGCAAGGAATACGCCGACGGCGCCTGCCAGAGTCCATAGCAGGTTTAAGTAAAAGAACCCAGCACGCTCCTGGATTTCCGTCCAGGAACACGCCACCGATACCACCCCCAGAAAAGCGGTCAGCACGACCAGGACGAGGCTTATTCCATCCATGGCCAGATGAAAGCTCACTCCGAAACGCGGAATCCACTCCGCCCTGGTCTCGGCAAGCCACCCCCCGTGCGCGGGAAGAGCCATAGCGCTGGCAGACTGCAGCCAAAGCCATATCGTCAAGACGAGCTCGATGCCCACCGTAGCCAGCGCAACCCACTTCGCAGCGTCCGGATGCCACCGATTCGCCATCCATGACAGCAAACCGCCGGCCACCAGGATGAAAATCAATGCGGAGAGAATCATGCGAATATCCCGATGAATATAAAACCGATCGATCCGCCAGCAATCGCCGCCGCGTAGCGGCGTACCTGTCCGCTTTGCGTTGCACTCAAGGCGCGATAGAGAAACAGACAAAGCTGGGCCAGGCCGCTGTAGATATTGTCGATCACGTCGTGCCGATCGACCTTCTGGAGCCACCTGAGTGTGCATGAAACCGCCATTCTGTAGATATTGTCGACCACGTCGTGCCGATCGGCGTATGCAAGCCAGAGATAGGGCCGGACGAATAGGAACTCATAAAACCGGTCGAAACCCCAGCCAAAATGCCAGAACTTCCGGATTCTTGCCAATGCCGGGATCAGCATCAGTCCATGGAGAAAGGCGGGATATCTCAAAAACAACAGGTACGCCAACGCGATGCTGCCAAGAGAGGCAGCAATTGCGAGCAGCTCCAGAATGGTTTCGTCATTTTTACCGTCATGAGCGAGCTGAGCCGACGGCAAGGCATGCTGAACAAAGCTGGAAAACAGCGTTAAATTGCCGAGAAAAGGTGGGGTTTCAATCCATCCGCCAACCAGAGAGAGTGCTGCAAGAACGATGAGCGGTATAGTTATGCGCAGCCCTGGCCGTCTGGTTTCGGGAGGCATCG
>Ga0111539_10012309_pt1 | contig 10720 bp, 10 predicted proteins | sample RhiMethybrSRZTD1_FD_79667 | JGI IMG/M metagenome (GOLD analysis project Ga0111539, IMG submission 79667) | Populus rhizosphere microbial communities from Tennessee, USA - Rhizosphere MetaG P. TD hybrid SRZTD1 (version 2) (version 2) | ecosystem: Host-associated > Plants > Roots > Rhizosphere >... | reverse complement strand
GTGGGCTTCGCGGAGGAGAAGAAGATCACACTCTGCCTCGAGATGCTGAATTCGCGCGTGGCCACGACCATGAAGGGACACCCGGATTATTTCTGCGATGACATCGAGCGCAGCATCGAGATCTGCAAGGCCATCGGCTCGGAGCGGATGAAGGTGCTCTTTGACATTTACCACGTGCAGATCATGCACGGCGATGTCATCACGCGAATCAAACAGCACGCACAGTTCATGGGCCACGTTCACACCGCCGGCGTGCCGGGCCGCGGCGAGATCGACGAGACCCAGGAGCTGAACTACCCGCCGCTGATGCGCGCGTTGCTCGAAGTCGGATACACGGGTTACGTCGGCCAGGAATTCATCCCGGTGCGCGACAAGGTAGCGTCACTCGCTCAGGCCGTGCGGCTGTGCGACGTGTAGCTGCGTCGGAAAAAGGCGAGGAGGATTTGACGACTCCGCATATCCGGCACGATGGGTGAGACGAAATCACTTGTGAGCATGTCCGCCATTTTCCAAGACTCTTTGTCAAACGCTCGGACCGGTCGCGCGCGAGGGCGAGGCGACTGCCGCCGCAGCGCTTGAATTGAGATGCACGCCGAAGATGGACTTCTACTCCTGCGCACCGACGGCACCATTGCCTGGGTGAATGGCTCGGCTGCGCGGCTGCTTGGGTTTCCGCGCGACGAACTCCTCGAGATGGCCCTGCCAGGTGTCAGCGCACGCAACCCGGACGAGGGCCATTCCCGCGGTCCCATCGCGCTGGCATTTCAGTCGGTCTTGAAAGGCGAGATCGCGGAGGCGGAGGGCGAAGCGCGGTTTACGGATCGTGACGGCCGGCGCGTGCCGGTGCGCTGGCGCATTTGGGACCTGCCCGGTGGCGTGACGGAAAAGCAACTTTTGCTTTCGCTGGCGGAGAGCGCGCCGGGGACCGATCCCGCCAATTCCGGATATCGTGAAATTTTCGAACACGCCATCGAGGGCATCTTTCGCTCGACCGTCGATGGCCAGTTGCTCGAAGTGAATCCAGCATTTGCCCGGATGCACGGCTATGCAAGTCCCGCGGAATTGATCGCCGCCCTGCGCGACCTGACCACCCAGCTTTATGTGCGGCCAAACCGGCGCGCGGAATTCGTCGAAGCCATGCTCGAGCAAGGTGCGGTCGCGGGTTTCGAGTCGGAGGTCTTGCGCGCGGACGGCAGTGTGATGTGGATCGCGGTTTTCGCCCGGACGGTACGCGACGACGGCGGCGAGCCGCTCTACTTCGAGGGCAGCGTGATCGACATCACGGAACGCAAGCAGGCGGAAGAAGAACGCGAACGTTCACGGACCCAGCTGCGGGAGTTTGCCGAGCGTTGCCAGCAAGTCCGGGAAGAAGAGCGCCTGACGGTGGCGCGCGAGATTCACGATGAACTGGGCCAGTCGCTGACTCTCTTCAAATTGGATCTGGCCTGGCTGTCCGGTCGCATTGCGAAAATCGAATCCGAGGAAATCCGGCAGCCGCTCGAGGAGAAGATCAGTTCGACCGAGCAGTTGATCGACTCGACGCTCAAGACCGTGCGTCGGATTCTGGCCGCGCTGCGCCCGCCGTTGCTCGACGAGTGTGGCTTGAAGGACGCGATCGAATTCCAGGTGCAGGAGGTTTCCAAGCGTCTTGGCATTCGCTGTGAGGTCGATGTCGAAGCGGTGACCGGACTGCCGGATAGCTTCAGCATCGCCGTGTTCCGCATCTTCCAGGAAATCCTGACCAACGCCGCGCGGCACGCCAAAGCTTCGCGCATCAAGGTCGCCATGCGGCTCGTCGATGGCCAGGTCGTGATGAGCGTCGAAGACAATGGATGCGGAATTACGAAGGAAAAGTTACTCCAAGCGGGGCGCTTCGGCCTCATGGGCATTCAAGAGCGGGCGGTCTTCATGGGAGGCGAGGTCGAAATCCGTGGCTCGCCACGCTCCGGCACGATGGTTACGTTGCGCGTCCCGATTACGACGGAAGACCCGGGCGAATAGGTTCGGCTGCGTCGCGGTGCGCCTCTACTCAAACTGCCGTTTGAAACTCGCGAATTCCTCGCGCAGCGCGGCGAGTTCCGTTTTCAGTGCGTTCATTTCCGCTTCGAGTCGCTCGACGCGGGAGGGCTCGCGCGTAACGTGATCCGACGGTGCGCCGCTGCCGGGCTCGGCGATTTCCGGCTCGCCCGAAAGCAATTGGACCCAGCGTTTCTCCTTTTGTCCGGGACGTGGCGGAAGATCGCGGACCAGTGGGTCGCTGCCTTGTGAAAGGCCAAGCAAAGCTTCCTCGACTTCGACGACGCTGCCGAACGCGTGCAATCGCTCGGCGCGCCCGCGCAGTTCACCCGGTGTTTGTGGGCCGCGCAGCAACAGCACGCAGAGCAACGCTTGTTCGCCCGGATTGAGATTGTAAAAGTCCGAAAGGTTGTGGCGGAATTTTTGCACACGGGCACCAGCGGCCCAAATCATCGTCGCGAGCTTTTTCCCACGCAGTCCGTCAAGGGCGGCTTCGACCGATTTCTCGTCATAGCTGACGACCGGTTCGCGGTTCGTGCTTTGATTGCAGGCCGCGGTCAGGCTGTGCAAACTGAGGGGATAATTCTCGGGTGTGACACGTTCCTTTTCGAGGAGACAGCCGAAGACGCGTGTTTCGACAGCGGTAAGTTCGATGGCCATGCGCCCTTTCTAACAGGAACGCCGGTGCCGCACAAATGCGGCGGTTTGCGCTTTTGCAACGAGCCGCGAACGGAAACACTCGTGACATTCCGGTACCCATGAAATCCTCCGCTCCGTTCCTGCTCATCGCGTTAATCGTCACAACGTTGATCGCACCGCTGTGCGCGGCGGAACCTGCGATCCCGGATGACGTGATCTTTGAGCGCGGCGTCGAATTTGCAAATCCGGACAACCAGCATCTCCAACTCGACATCGCACGTCCGAAGAATGGCGATGGTCCTTTTCCGGCGATTGTCTGCATTCACGGTGGCGGCTTTCGCGCCGGGACCCGCGACGGTTACGACGGGCTGTGCCTTAAGTTCGCGCAACGCGGTTTTGCTGCGGTGACCATCACCTATCGGCTCGCGCCGGCGTATCAATTCCCGGCGGCGGTGCACGATTGCAAAGCGGCCGTGCGCTGGATGCGCGCGAACGCGGCGAAGTGTCGCATCGATCCTGTGCGGATTGGCGCCACGGGAGGCTCAGCCGGCGGACATCTGGCACTCTTCCTTGGCGTGACCGCCGACGTTTCGAAATTTGAAGGCGAAGAGAATCGCAATCAATCAAGCACTGTTCGCTGCGTAGTCAGCTTTTCGGGTCCGAGCGATTTTACGCAATCGTACAGCAAGAGTGTTGATGCTGCGGAGGTGCTCCCGTTGTTCTTTGGTGGCGACCTCACGACGAAGCGTCGCGAGCACATCCTCGGCAGCCCGCTCTATTGGGTGACGCCGCACGCTGTACCGACGCTCTGCGTTCATGGCACAGTGGACAATTACGTCGCGCACGAACAGGCGGTGTGGATGGTCGATCGCCTGAAAGCGAGCGCGGTCGAAGCGGAGTTGCTCACGCTCGAAGGTGCCGGTCACGGATTCAAAGGTGCCGATGCCGAGCGCGCGGAAAACGCGATGTTTGCATTCTTCGACAAACATTTGCGGCCTGCGGGACGCTGAGCGACGCGCGTTTCCGTTGATCAATTGTGCCGCGGCAACGTGAACGAAAAGATGGCACCACGGTCCGGTGCACTTTTCGCGCTGATCTGACCGCCGTGCTCTTCCACGATGCGCTTGCAAATCGACAGGCCGAGCCCGGTCCCGTGCGCTTTGCCGTGCGTGGCAAAAGGTTCGAAAAGGCTGGAGGCGATCTCTGGAGCGATGCCCGGTCCGGAATCTTCGAGTTCCGTGGTTACATCGCGCTCCGCGAGGCGAAAGCGCAGGATGATCCGGCCGCCATCGGGCATGAAGTCGATGGCGTTGTTGACGAGATTGTAGAACACGTGTGGCAACCGACGCACATCGAGAGCGACAAGCACGGCGGGGGGCGCGGATTCCGTTTCGAGTGTGACGGACCTCTCCCGTGCTTCGAGTTGAAGATCCTGCAGCACCTCGCAAATGAACCCCGCGTAATCGGTCGGCGCGAGTTCCATGGCGCTCCTTCCTTCGCGCGTGAAGTCGAGCAATTCGTTGATCATGTTCGACAGGCGAGTGACCTGTTTGCGAATGAGCACGCTTGCATCCGTCCGATCAGCAACCGGCATGTTATCGAGGCCAAGCACGTCGGCCGCCATCCCGATGATGTTCAGAGGATTCTTGAAATCGTGCACGATGGTTCGGGCGAAGCGGCCGACCAAGGCGTGCCGTTCGGCTTGCAGGACTTCCTGCAAATGATGCTGGGTAAAGTTGCGCATGCGAGCGCTGAATTCCTGCATCAGCGCGAAAAGTAAACGGGGCGAATTCTCGAGCAGACGAAGCGCATGGTCGCGCGGAATGAAATGCACGATCGTTTCGCTGACGGCGACGGCCGTCGCGGAGCGAGGTTGATCTTCGAGAATGGCCATTTCGCCGAAGAACCCGCCGGGTTCGAAATGCGACAGAACGCGGCTCTCCGGGCCGGCGCCGGCGGCGGAGATTTCGATGCGGCCCGCCTCAACCAGATACATCCCGTCTCCGATATCGCCTTCACGAAAAAGGACGTGTCCAGAAGCGAGAACCGTTCGACGCGAAGCCTGCGCATTTCTCCGCAGTTCGGCGGTGAGCAAAGCGCTGAACGATTCGTGCGGCGACAGATCGGCCATGGCGCAGCGTAGTTCGGGGATGCGCCAAAAGGGAAGGGAGGATCTGGTGATTTGACAAATGTAACCGTGACGATTACAATTCACCAGACATGGCTGCGAGTTGTCGATTTGCTTTTGCGGTGCACATCCTTTCCGTGCTCGCCTTGAAACGAAAAGGCGTGACTTCCGACGAACTGGCCGGCAGCGTGAACACAAATCCCGTGGTCATCCGCCGCATCGTCTCCGCACTCCAGCACGCCGGCTTGGTGGCCACCGTCAAGGGTGCGCGGGGTGGCGTCAAGCTGGCGGCACCACCCGAACGGGTTTCGTTGCGCGCCGTCTATCGAGCTCTGGAAGCTCCGCCGAGCCTCGCCGGGCACCGGCAGAAACCGAATCAGCGTTGTCCGGTCGGTCGCAAGATTGAGGTGGTCCTCGATGAGGTCTTTGCTTCCGCACAGACGGCGCTTGAGGAGGCACTCTCGCGGCGGACTGTCGCTGACGTGATCGAGACGATCTCGGATGAATCCAAATCCGGAACGCGTGCGAAACAGGTTCGTCGTCACACGTCCGGTTGAAGGTTTTCTTTCGATCCAACACCCAACACCACATGCCAACCATGCTCCTTGATACTCAGCACGTCGATCCACCCACATCCGTTCCCGATTTCCAGGTCCGGCCAGCGCCAGAACGCACGCATACGGAGTTACGGCGGGATGAATTCTGGCGCGACATTCCCGGCTACGCGCAGGTCGAGGCACCCGAATTCAACACCCACCTTTTTCAGCAAAGGAATACGGTCAGCAACGTGCGCCAGTTGCGCGAGACTCTTGGGACACTCGTTCCGGAGACCTTTTACGAGGACCTCGCCGCCGGCATGCGCAACGCGCCGATGGCGCTCCGAATCTCGCCGTATCTCCTCGCGCTCGTGGATTGGCGCGATCCGCTCGGCGATCCGATTCGGACGCAGTTTATGCCGTTGCGTTCGCAGCAGCAGCCGGATCATCCCATGGTTCGGTTTGATTCACTCAACGAACAGGCCGATTCACCAGTGCCCGGCCTCACGCATCGCTACGCGGACAAGGCGCTTTTTTTGCCGCAGGATTCGTGTCCCGTCTATTGCCGTTTCTGCACGCGCAGCTACGCGGTGGGACTGGATACGGAGGGCGTGGAAAAAATAAAGCTGGTGGCGAATCTCGCGCGCTGGGAACAAGCGTTCGCATACATTGCTTCGCGGCCTGAACTTGAGGACGTGGTCATCAGCGGAGGCGACAGTTACAACCTCAAGGCGGATCATCTGGCTTTGATCGGCGAGCGGTTGCTCGCTCTGCCAAATATCCGGCGCATTCGCTACGCGACGAAGGGACTTTGTGTGCTTCCGCAAAAAATTCTGACCGATGAGGCTTGGCTCGACGCGCTCACGCGCGTCGTCGAACTCGGCCGACGTCTGCACAAGGATGTGGTTGTGCATACGCACTTCAACCACCCCAATGAGATCACGGGGATCACGCAAGAGGCCATGAACCGACTGGTCGGGCGGGGGATTCTCGTGCGCTCGCAAACCGTTTTGCAGCGCACCGTCAATGACACGCCGCAAACCATGCAGTTGCTGGTCAAGCGCCTGGGTTACGTGAACGTGCATCCTTATTACGTCTACACTCATGACATGGTCCCGGGGGTCGAGGATTTGCGAACGTCCCTCGAGACAGCGTTGCGTCTGGAGAAATATGTGCGAGGCGCAACTGCCGGGTTCAACACGCCGGCGTTCGTGGTCGATACGATGGGAGGTGGGGGAAAACGCGATGTTCATTCCTTTGAGTCTTACGACCGAACCACGGGCATCGCGGTTTTCACGAGCCCTGCCGTGAAACCGGGCGCGAAGTTTCTTTACTTTGATCCAATCGCAATGCTGGATGATGTGCAGCAATGGCGGTGGACGCAGCCCCAGGAACGGCAGGCGATGATCAACGACGCGCTCGCATTAGCGGGATCGTGAGGGCGGGACGGCGGCGATGATGGGGCATATGCCCTGCTTTCGCGGAACGGCAACGTCCCATGTCAGCCGCCGCTCCAGTTCCCGCACCCGTTCCGTCCGAAGGTACACCCAATCCGGTTTCCACGCCCGCTCCAGTGGGAGCGATCACATTAAAGGCCAATCCGGGTCTGCGCTTGCAGGCCGAGGCGAAGGGATCGCGCCAGAAAAAAGTTTTGCTCCTTGAAGATGATGCCGCGTTCAAGGAGATCATGACCACCTTTATCAACGAGAACGGCTACGATGTGGTGGCAGTGCAAAATGGTGTCGAAGGTGTCCACGAGGTGTTGGCGAGCGATTTTGAGATCATCCTGTGCGACATGCAGATGCCAACGCTGCCGGGCGATATGTTCTTCCGCGCAGTCGAGCGGATGCGTCCCCACCTTTGCGACCGGTTCATCTTCATGACCGGTTATCGTGGCAACGGCAAGGTCACGGACTTCATCACGCAGGTCAACGGGACGGTGCTTATCAAGCCATTCCACGTGGACGATTTGTTGGAACTCTTCGCTTTCGTCGAGCTCCGCACCCACCTGCTCGCGGCCTGAGTTGGCAGAGCGGCGCTATTTGCGGCTGCGCACCTTCTCCTTCTTCTCCTCGCAATCCTGCTGCAGGCGGCGCAATTCGCGCGCGAGTTGGTCTTCGATCTCGGCAGCTTCGGTTTCATTTCCGGCAAATCGTGCCTTCGAGAGCTGATCCTGGAGGAAAACTTCGCGTTCGGCAATCTTCGCCTTGAAAGTGGCATCGATGTCGGCAATCTCCGCTTTCTGTTGCTCAGTGAGTTTGTGTGTGGGCGACTGTTGCTCGAGCCGCTCCATGGCGAGTTCATAGGCGCTTTTCATCGTCGTGGAAGAGATGTCGGTTGAGAGTTGGATAGCGCGCCCTAACGTGCGGCGCGCATGGGCCTTTCATCGCCGTTCTCTTCACAACTCTCAACTCCCAACTCAACAATCCGACTATTGAGCACGGACTTCGATGGAACGCTGGTCGGTCACGACGCGGACCCGCCAGTGTCGCCCGCACTTTTCGAGGCGCTCGCAACGCTCCAGGCTCGCGGTTGCCTGTGGGCGATCAACACGGGGCGTGAGTTGCATCACATTATCGAGGGCCTGGCTGAATACGGCTTTCCCATGAAGCCCGATTACGTGTTGACCGCTGAGCGTGAGGTGTTTCACCGGGCGTCTGACGGATCGTGGCAGGACTTTGGCGACTGGAATGCGCGCTGTGCGGCCGCGCATAATATGCTCTTCGAGAATTCGCTGGAACTGCTCGCGGACGTTGAGACTTTTCTCGAGACAGTTCCCGGCGCGCAGATGATCCACATGGGCGGGCGGACCGTCGGGCTGGTCACGCTTACTGATCCTGACATGGATCGCGTGTGCCAGTTCCTTGAAAAGGAGCGCGTGCGTGTTCCGGGCTTTCAATTCATGCGCAACACGGTCTATGTGCGTTTTTGCCACGAGGATTACAGCAAAGGCACCGCGCTCGCGGAATTAGGGCGCCTGTGCGGTCTCGACCGCGACGCTATCTTTGCAACGGGTGACCATTACAACGACCTCCCCATGCTTGACGGCACGCATGCGCGCTGGGTAGCCTGTCCCGCAAACGCCGTGGAAGCGGTGCGTCGGGCAGTGCATCTCGCGCGCGGATACGTCGCAACCCGGGAACACGGCGATGGCGTCGTTGAAGCGCTCGGCCATTTCGGTGCATTGTCGGAAACTTGAGTATTGAGTGCGCGAGGTCGAGCAGGGCATAATCCACAGTTACTTCCGTTAGCAACCGGTTCGTCGAGAACCTCAACCCGCTATTTTCCCTGAACCAGCGTATCATCCAGCAGATTGGCCGCAGCCAGCGTTTGAAGGTCATCAACGAGCTGAAGCGCACGCAGGGCTTGCCGGTGCGGGATCTCGCTGATCGCCTCGGAATGTCCTACATGGGTGTGAAGGACATGTGCGTGGATTTGGAGCGGCGTGGCTTTCTCGACACCTGGCGCCAGCCGCAGAAGATCGGGCGACCAACGATGCTCTACCGGCTCACGCAACGAGCCCACGAACTCTTCCCGGTGGCCAGCAATCCGATGACCATCGAGCTGTTGGAAGCCGCGCAGAAGCTTTTCGGGCCAGCCGCTTCGGAAAAGCTATTACTTTTGGTTTTTCAGAAAAAGTCTGAAAAGTATCAAACGCGGCTGAAGGGAGACACCGTTGCGGAGCGTGCCAAGTGGTTTGCTCGGTTGCGTGATCACGAGGGCTATATGAGCGGCTGCGAAATCGTGGCCGGCGAGATTCGCATCATTGAGCACCATTCACCTATCCTCGATCTGATCCGCGCCTTTCCCCTAGTAGCCAGACTCGAGGCGGACATGTTCGCTCGCGTGCTTGCGACTGCGGTTCGACGTGAGGAACACAGCGTATCAGGCTTGTTTTGCGCGACTTTCTTTTGCGGTCTCGCTTCCGAATAGAGTAGCCATCCAAGTGCGGGGTCACAGCGGGACCAAAGATAGGCATCTCGTCTGCTAATCTTCTTCAGGCGCCTGCTGCCCAACCCATGATCCTTCCATCCAGTCGCCCAACTGCCGATGTCGCTGAACAACAGTGGGCCACATTGAGCTTTGTCCCGGAGGACCTGCCGTGGTTTGACTGGATTATCCGGCAGATTGAAGGCTACCCGGTTCCCGCGGAGCTCGCGGGTGCTCCGACACGGTTCGGATTTGATTTGCCAGCGAAGCTGACACTTTTCCCAGACCGGTGGAATCCACTCAACTTCGAAACCTATGACTCGGCGCTCGAAACGAGCCGCTTTCTCGTCGTCGTCATCTCGCCCAATTCCGCAGAGTCATCGTGGATCGAGGATCAAATGCAGGCTTTTCGAGGCTGCGGCGGCGAGGAAAGGATCATTGCTCTTGTGGTAGACTGCCGACCGGATGGCGGGGGAGGGAACGGGACTACCGATTGGCTTCCGCAATGGCTCGCGCGGCGACTCGGGGAAAATGGATTTGCGCCGGCAGGCTTAACCGAACCTGTCGTCATCGATGCGCGAGGTGCCGGCGAGAAGCTTAACAAAGCCCGCGAATCGTTGCTGGCCTCACTGCTTACGACGACTTGTCAGGAGTTGGAACGAATGGGTGGGCTGGCTCCGCCGCTGGACCTATTGCCGCAGATCGCACAGCCCGCTCCCGCAGCGAAGCCCGAGGCGCAACCCGCCACGGGTGTTCCTAATTCGCCGCGCTATTCGCGGAAGATGATTCCGATCGCTGCGTGCACCGCTCTGCTCCTTTTCGGCAGTGGATGGTTTTTAGGTCGCGCGACAGCGCCGGCTCCGGTGCCTCCGCCGGTGGATGCTTCGCACAAGCGTCGGCCGAATATCCCCGCCTCAGCCGCTGCCACAATAACCGCACCGGCAGTCACGGCCCCCAGCACACAAATCGCCGACGCGACAAAGACCGACGATTCAGCGGCTGTTCCCAAAGCGACAACTGTTACGAATGCTGCAGACATCGTTGCTCTACCCTCGCCAGTCCCAGAATCCGCCGTGGCGTCCGCGGCGTCCGCGACCACATCAACCACAGTTGTGGCAGCGCCAAAGCCCGACGCATCGGCTTCCCCGAATGCTGATCCTCCACCGGCTCAAAGTGGCGCAGAAACGATCGCCTTGTCGAAGCCAGCGCCAGAGCCGCCCGGGGCTGTACCGGCGCCGAAGTCAGACAGTTCGCCACCATCAAAACCTGTGGCTTCAACTTCTCCAAACCCGGAACTCTCCCTTGTTCGGAGCGCGACCCCAATCGCGAACGCAGCAGAGACAGTCGCTTTACCCTTGCCGGTTCCAGGCCGACCCGTTCCCGCGCCAACGTCCGCACCTCCGTTGTCGCCAGCTGTTGGGTCGGCGTTGAATCCCGAGACATCGTCGCAGCTTGCACGCTCTTCCGCTCT
>Ga0111539_10012308_pt1 | contig 10720 bp, 9 predicted proteins | sample RhiMethybrSRZTD1_FD_79667 | JGI IMG/M metagenome (GOLD analysis project Ga0111539, IMG submission 79667) | Populus rhizosphere microbial communities from Tennessee, USA - Rhizosphere MetaG P. TD hybrid SRZTD1 (version 2) (version 2) | ecosystem: Host-associated > Plants > Roots > Rhizosphere >... | reverse complement strand
CGGCAGACGCGGACAACATTGAGGAGTCGACCGATCGCAGCCACGGCATGACGCGGACGGAAATCATGTGCAAATCGTGCGGTGCGCACCTGGGTCACGTCTTCCCGGACGGTCCACGGCCTACCGGGCTGAGATACTGCATCAATTCGGTTTCACTGAAGCTGAAGCCCAAAGAGTGAGCGCCGTAGTAGAATATCGCGTCCGTTTGATCCGGAGAGGTGCTGGAGCGGCTGAACAGGCCGGTCTCGAAAACCGGAGTGGGGGAAACTCCACCGTGGGTTCAAATCCCACCCTCTCCGCTTCTTCACCTACTTTTCTTTGTTGAGCTTGCGGGGGAGTTCCAGGAACTTACCGGAATAACCGATTCTGTTTCCTATCTTGCAAAAGCAAGTGGCATGATAGAAGGAATTCTGACTGCGCGTTCCAATCCGTTTCGCAACAAAATCGTTTGCTGGCTAGTCTGGAAAGCTTGACCCTGAAATAACGTCACTAACTCAAGACTCATAGTGCGACTTTATGTGCCTGTGTGACCCTGCCATCACAGAGAATTCACCGCGCCGTTTGATGGCGGTGGTGAGGTGAGCTTTTGGAGCCGCTACTCCGCGGAAGTCGATGTGTACAAACAACAGAAGAAATTGGGCTCTTTTCCGATGCAGGATTGGAGCTTCCACCCATGAATCTGCCGGAATTTATCTATACAGTCATCCTTCGGCCCAAGCCGTTGAAAGCGCTTGCAAACGCAGCAATTCGACACTTAATTCCCCCCCAGCTGCGGGTAAACGGATCTACGGTGGTTTTAAACCCCAACGATCCAGTGGTGTCCGGCGCACTAACCGCAGGGGTGTATGAAAAACCGGAAACAGCGTTTTTTCTGGAAGCCTGCCAACCCGGAATGACGTTCTTGGATGTGGGTGCCAATGTCGGGTACTACACCGCACTGGCGATTCCTCGCCTAGGGATGGGGCGCATCATCGCACTTGAGCCAGATCCTGAAAGTTTTCGATATCTGCAACAGACAGTGGCCGCCAACGGCCGCAGTAACACCATCTGTCTCCAAAAAGGCGCGGCCGCGGAGAAAGGGACTCTGATGCTCTTCGCTTCCGATTCCAACCGGGGCGACAACCGCCTTTACGCGAATGAATTCCCAGGCACTAAGACACAAGTCGAGGTAACCACGATCGACGGACTGCTCAAAGAGCTCCAGATTCCATCTTTGGACTTGGTGAAGATAGATGTTCAGGGGTTTGAAGGGCATGTCCTTCGGGGGATGGAGACTACTCTGCGTCAGCGTGGCCGACTGGTGATGTTGATGGAGTTCTGGCCGTTTGGCCTGAAGAGCGCGGGAACCAGCGCAGAGGAAGTGCTGGAACGACTGGAGCGAGCAGGGCTTCAACTCTTTGAGCTCACGGCCAAAGGCATGTTGATTCCCTTAGTGGACAAGCAGGATATCGTCGCACGCCATCCAGGTCGCCGCTACACCAACATCGTTGCATACCGGGGCGATGGACCGCCCCCCCGCTTGCAGAAGAAAGAGTCGGAGAGTGCCCGCCAATGAAGCCCGCCTCCCTTCCGTTGGAGCTGGCGATAGTCATCCCTACCTTCAATGAACGGGATAACATCGAGCCCCTCCTACGGTTATTGGACCAAGCCCTCTCGTGTATTGAATACGAAGTGATCTTCGTTGACGACGATTCCCAGGACCAAACCAGCGCCAAAGTCCGGGACATTGCCAGCAAGAATCCCCGCGTTCACGTCTTGCAGCGTGTAGGGCGGCGTGGTCTCTCTTCCGCCTGCCTGGAGGGAATGATGTCATCGGCCGCTCCGTACATCGCCGTGATGGATGCCGACCTTCAACACGACGAACGCATTCTCCCCGCTATGCTTAAGAAACTTAAAGCTGGAAAACTGGATCTTGTAGCCGCTACACGCAATGCCGGGGGCGGGGCAATGGGCGAGTTCGACCAGAGTCGCGTCAGGTTGAGTCACCTGGGAAGGCGCCTCAGCACCATGATCTCGCACACTGACTTGAGCGATCCCATGAGCGGGTTCTTTGTCGTGGATCGTCGATTTCTCGAAGAAGTCGTGCACTCGGTTTCAGGAGTAGGATTCAAGATTCTATTGGACCTGGTTGCCTCCGCTCAGCGCCCCATACGCTTCGCCGAGGTTCCCTACACCTTCCGCAAGCGCACGCATGGGACCAGCAAGTTGGACATTCTCATAGGCATCGAGTACTTGCAACTTCTGCTCGATAAGACTGTGGGCGACTTGGTGCCGCCACGTTTCATCGTCTTTTGTATGGTTGGAGCCGCAGGCTATTTAGTCTTCGTGGGTCTTATGGAAATCTTGATAGCCGCCTTGTCCGTGCCATTCCTCACGGCTCAGCTTGAGACTACCTACGTGGCGATGATCGCTAACTTTTTTCTAAACAATCTGCTCACCTACCGGGATCGCCGCCTACGGGGGCGCCGCCTATGGTCGGGGCTCGTGACCTTTCTGGTCGCCTGTTCGGTGGGTGCGTTTGTAAACATCCAAGTGGCGCAGTTCCTGCGCGCCGCAGGCCAGAAGTGGTACGTCGCCGGGGGCATCGGCCTGGCCATCGGATCAGTATGGAACTATGGCGTGACGTCCGTCTTCACCTGGCGAGAGGTGCGGCGGAGGAGTCGGGGACTATCTTGAAGTAGGACGAATTTCAAAGTTATCGAAGAGTTCGTCAATGTATCCGAAGGCAGGGGCGGCACTGTTGGATACGCTCGGTGCACCTGCAGATATCAGGAAGTTCTGGTAGCCTTATGTACGGTGAACGCAGCACCAATCTTCTTTTTGGTTCAAAGGTATGACCCTCTTGTCGGGCCTGGTCTCTCTTGCTGCAGTGACGATTGCTTCGTTCCTATGGACTCGCTTTAGCAAGCCACTAGGGCTAGTCGACTATATAGTCAATTTCTATACCTTCTCGACCGCTCAGATCATCGCCGCCGGCTACATCCTCTCACAATATAAACGTATCGACGCTCCCGGTGCCTGGGCTGTCCTGACCGTAGGCTTGGCTCTGCTAACCTTGGCGATTCTCTCCTTACGGATCCGTGATAGGAGCACGTGCTTTCGACGAGTTGTTCTTCCCGAAATCACGCCGATCAGAAATGAACTTCATCAGCTCCCAAGCTTCGAAAAGAGGCTGCTGACTGCATTGGCGGCGACGGCAACCACAGTCGGCATCCTGAATTTCGTCGTGCTCGTATCCATAGCCCCGCACAACGTCGATAGCATGTTTTACCATCTGACGCGGATGGCCTATTACCTGCAACAGGGGCATCTTGGTTATTACGATGCCACCTATTGGGCCCAGATAGTGCACCCCAAAAACTCCACGATCTTGCAGATCTACACCTACCTTATGTCCGGCCGGAATGAAAATCTGACGCAGTTCGTCCAGTTTGTCGCTTACTGGGTGTCCATCGTCGCTGTCTTCGGAATCTCACGGAGTATCGGCATGAAGCGTTCAGCGGCTTTGTTTGCCGCCCTTGTATTCGCGCTTCTCATTCAGTGCGTGATGCAGTCCAACACAACACAGAACGACATTCAGGTGGCTCTTTACATGGCGCTGGCCGTGTACAGCATCCTTTCATTTCATTCCACAGCAAAGAATGGATATCTGCTGCTTGCGGGAATCCAGCTCGCGCTGGCACTCGGAACAAAAGTCTCTGCGTTCCTCGCATTTCCGTCAGTGGCGGTCATCGCAGCCCTTGCGATGCGGCCGAACGCCAGGCGTGAAGCTTCGCGGGCTCTGGCGAATATTGGGGTATTCAGCCTCGCATTCTTCATCGGCGTCATTCTTTTTGCCGTGCCCTCCGGGTATCTGGAAAACTACCTCTATTTTGATCATCCACTGGGCCCGAAGGAAGTTCGGAGCGAAGTTAATGGAGTTGGTGACGAGGACAACTTCATCTTTCACGGGGGAACCTCAAATCTCGTACGGTTGGGTTTCGATTTCCTTGCACTCGACGGCCTTCCGCCTGCTCCGCCGGTCATGCTGGTACAGCGTGCCATCCGAACTGTTCCGCAGAAGGCGACACTGTTGTTCGGAGTCGACCTGGAGAAATCGAATTCGACGTGGAGAAGGTTCTATTACCAGCGGCGGTCGGTGGCTCACGAGGACGACTCCTTCCTGGGTGTTTTCGGATTCGCATTGATCTGGCCGGCAGTCCTTCTGTTTCTGTGGGGAGTGCCGCAGTTCCCCAAGGGCAGATGGCTCGCGTTGGGCGCAGCCTTTGTCATCTTGATGCTCGGATACGAGCTCGCGTACGAACCGTGGCATGGACGGCGCGCAATCATGTTTGCGTGCTTCGGAACGCCTTTGGTCGGCTCGTTCTTCTATTGGAAAGAGAAGAGATGGCTCAGGTATTACCTTACGCTGATAGTTGGGATCGGATGTCTCTCAGCGTTTTCCGCCGTCCTCTTCCGTCATAACGGAGCATTGATTCCGCGCTTTGAAAGATCCATTTTCCAGATGGATCGTCTGCAGCAGCTGACGCGCAACGATCCGGAACCCGAGGAGTATGGCGCCCTTCGGAAATTCGAGGATCTGGTTCCGGCGCGCGCTACCGTTGCAGTTTGCCTTCGGAACTATTTCTTCGAGTATCCATTGTTTGGTGAAGGGCTGACGAGAAGGCTCGTCCAGCTGAATTCCTTCTGGAGAGGCAAACAGCCCATTCCAGATGATGCGGAGTACTTACTTTACTCCAAGGGATACTACGAGCCCGGGACGGGCGATATTGAGTTAGGCAAGGATTGGTACCTCCGAAAGTTGGTGCCGCAAAAATCTCGAGTCCGCCACTAACCGTCCTCGTGCTGCATTCCGAATTAAAAAACGGAGGAGGCGCGAGCACGCATGATACCGAACCATATGTGCTCGTGGGTGTGGGTACGTACCAGCGCTGCAGTTTTTCTAATAACCTCTGGCGAATCCAGTCTGAAAGTTTGAATCCTTGCCGTGAAGCCTTTACTTGACGCATCAGCGAACGCGGCCCCGCCAGCAGTAACTAGTGTCCCATCCGGCGGCGCCAGGGCCGCAAAATCGTGTAGAAAGGTGTTGCGGTTTTATAGGGCAGTTCCGAGCGAATGAGCTGACGCCGTAAGAGATGTGTTATCGACTTTTGTACGGCGCTTTTCGATAGGCCTGTGTCGTTCGCGATTGTTTGGTGACTAACCTCAACTTTCTTCACGCGCGTTGTTGCAAGGCGGCTCCAGAGATACAAATACACGACGAATGCCGACAACTTCTTGTCGTGACCGACGAGATCGGCCATCAGAGTATCGATGACATAAGAGTCCAGGCGGACGCTCTTCATAGCTATATGAAAAAATACTATAGCAGTAAAGATTTCCGTTGACGCGGCTCGTGGTCCTTTCTAGATTGACCGAAAAAAGGGGCCGCCTATGCGAACATTAGAGACACCTGCCACGATGCCCGTCGAAAAGAAATCCGCTTTTCGCTGGAAGCGCATCGTTCTGGCCGCTGTATTTTCGGAGTTAGTCGTTTTTGCAGTGATCTTTATCGTTATCGTCGTTTACCAGTTTATTCTCGCGCCGGGTTTGACCGCGGCTGAATACGACGAGTTCGGGCAGAACGTCGCCGGGTACTACTTTGCCGCTCCCGCAGGCGCGATAGCCACTTTCATATTCGGTGTTTGGGCTGCGCGCGCGATGAGATCCAGTGCCGTGAAAGCCGGCGTGCTGGTCGGAATGATCAGCGCTGTGCCGGCGCTGCCATTCATTTTCGGAGCTAAACCGGAACATCAACTCATGTACATGATTTCTTACGCAGGAAGACTTGTTGGCGGCTACTGGGGCGGATTCGTAGTTCAGAGAATGAGGGGGACAGCTGGATGATCACACACGTCAAGTTCATTAGCATTGCAACGCGCAACCAGGACCTTGCTCTGGCTTTCTATACCGAAAAGCTGGGCTTCAAGCTTGTGACCGATCAGCCGCATGACGAAAAGCAGAGATGGATTGAGCTCCGAATCGGTGGGGCGGACACGAAGGTCGTGTTGTTCACAATGGACGACAGCCGCATCGGCTCATTCGCTGCGACGTTTGCCTGTGACAACGTCGCGAAAACTTATCAGGAATTACGAGACCGTGGAGTCAGCTTCAAAACGCCGCCAACGGAACAACCATGGGGATCGTTTGCGGTCTTCGAGGATGTCGACGGGAATCAGTTGATGTTGTCGTCGAAATAAGACCTGCTACTTTGTGCGATGAGCTTGCGCCTTACGGTGATGCTTCCAGGAGGCGCTTACGAACTTCATTCACCACCGCATCACGAAACCACCGTGCCTCGGCGAAATGGTCCATCTTCTGCGTTCGCAGGGCACGCACAACCTTCTCAGAAACGGCCTCGCACTTCCAATCGATGTCAGCGTACCCGTCGGCGCCCAGCCACTTCGTTACGGACGCGCGTTCCTTGCGACACAATTCCAAAATTCCCGCTTCACCCATATCCTCGAAGGCCTTCACGAGCTGTTCCCGTGACTTCAGGCCACGGTCCACGGCCGCCCAGAGCTCCGCCGGGTCCATCCCGACTTCGGCTTTGGTGAGCATCGGAAAGCCGCACTCCTCGTAACTCCTCGACTCACGAGGCGGGGCAAACTGACGATAGCAGAGCGCGTTCTCAAAGTGCGGGCACCGTCCGGCCTGGGGACAGAATTGGTAGGGCCGCTTGTCGCGGTCGATGAGACGCAAGGCGGCCCCCGTAAGTGACGTGGCGTAGATGACGTTGCGGTGGACCTGCACGTCGAGCGCGCCGTTGGGCTCGATGATGGTCCGGTCGTCCCCCGAGTAGACGGTGAGCGGGGCTCGCAGCACCTGGAACTCCTCCGGCGTGAGGCGATGCGGGACCGCCGCCAGCTGCAACACTCGGTCGAGGCCAAGGCGTTGGACGGCCAGCACGCCGCACGGATCGAGACAAACGTGTCCCGTCTCCGGCTCACCATCCGTGAACGCGTGTGGAAGCCCCCACGCATCATCGTCCAGCTCCAGCGCCTCGAGGAGCGCCGGATACTCCGTCAGATCCCGAGGATCGAGCGCCTTGTCGCGCGGTCCCCGCTTCAATCCGTTTCCTCGCAGCGGCTGGCTCTTATAGTCGACACCGGCGAGGACGCCGACGTGACGCACGAAGGCCTGCGGAACCTGCTTGTCCTGTAGCGCGATGAAGCTGATCGGCGGCAGAAGCTCAAACGCCGCCTCAAGCCCGATCGCCTCGGCTAGAAACTCGAAGGCGCGGCGATATACGGCGTTGCCGTCGCCAGGAAAGTGCTCGTCGAGGAAGGCGAGGAAGTGCTCGGGCTCCGCGTTCGCCGTGCACATGCGGAAACTTTCGAGCACCGCGACCCCTTCCATGAGATCAAGCATGTCGACGCGTTCGTTGTCCTCTACCCAATCGAACACCACGGCGGATCCCATGTCGTGGATGCGCATGCGCTCGTCGGTTCCGGTCGCGTACACCGCGGACTCGGCGTCGCGAAGCTCTCGCGACAGGGTCTCCGGGATGTCCCCTTTGGCTGCAGCCTGGACCACTTCCCTGCTCTTGGTCAGGATCAGCTGGCTCGCGGTGTGCACAGCCGCGCACGTGATCGACTGGAGGAAATGGATCCACTCGTGATGCACTGCGACCGAGTTCATCCAGCTTCCACTGCTCCGGGATTCGCGCTTCTCGAACAGCCTGTCTCGAGAGCTCCTGATCGCGATCAGACCGGATTCAATGAAGGTGCGACCCGCCCCATCGGGCAGGACAATGACCGGTTCCGACATATGTCACGCTTCTGGAGCTCGCGTCAGCAGTCGAACGGCGAGAATGCTCTTCGTGCTTACAGGAATGGCACCACGCAGCGCAGCCTCGAGACCACTGTCGATCGGAATGACCACCGATGTGGTGAGCGTTTCGATCTCGATCGCTGGTGGCGGTGGGGCAGCTGCCGGCTTCGCCCGGTTGCTGATTTTGGCGGCCCAGATCGTAGCGATCGCGCCGATAATCGAAACGACGGCGCTGGAGATAGCCGGGACGACAATCTGCGCGGTGGCGGCGTCCATGTGAACGCCCGGTGTTCTCGAGCGGGCCTCGATACGTGCGTCCTGGGGCAACTCGGCCTCCATCAAGCTCGTCAGGTCCTCGCCCTCCACACCCACGAGCGGGATCCTGAAGAACCCGTCCTTCCTCGGTTCCTGCATAACGAGACCTCGCGATTTATCGAGCGGTCAGATCCCCTAACCTGGCCCGCAGCATAACACTGCAGCCGTTGCGAGGATAGTTGTTCGAGGCCCGCGCGCCCCTTTCTTCTTTACTGCGGACCCACATTGCCGCCCCGTGTGTAGAATGGCCACGTGACGATAGGCGGGAGGCCCATATGAGTTCTCTCATTGTGACCGTTGTTCTGATCGCTGCCTGGCTACCGGGGCTTCATGCAGTTCCCGTGCAGCAACGAGCGGACACCGCCGCCATCCTCAAGCAGGCTGAAGCTGCGTTGGAGGCCAGGCGATACGCTGACGCTGCGGATCTCTTCAAACGCGTCTATAGCGCAGACACGTCGAATCAGCGGGCGGCCTATCAGATTGGATGGTGTTACAACGAGCTCGAGAGATTTTCGGAAGCAATTCCACCACTCCAGAACGCCGTCAGACTGAAGCCATCGGATGCAGCTGCTTATCGAGAACTCGGATATGCGTACCGAAAGTTGAATCGCTACTCCGACAGCCTGATGGCGTATCAGGATTCACTGAAGACAGATCCGGATTCTGCCAATGCCCAGTACAACGTCGGCTGGCTCTACAATGAACAGGAAAAGTACGCTGAGGCAATCCATCCGCTCCAGGAAGCCGTCCGGCTTGATCCGAAAAATGTGGATGCTCTTATTGACCTCGCGTATACCTACCGACAACTCGCCCGTTACGACGACGCGATAGCCGCCTACACCAAGGCTGCGGATCTGGAACCGAATGTCGTCGGCCCCGTCAGCGAAATCGGCAACATCTATTTTTCCTATCTCCGGCAATACGACAATGCCGTCACAAGCTATCAGAGGTCCCTCACCCTGGATCCGAAGGATTCCACGGTCCAATACAACCTCGGGTGGGCCCTTAACGAATTGACGAAATACAAGGAGGCTATTGCGCCGCTAAAGGAGGCAACTCGTCTCAAACCAGACTACGTCGTTGCATTCGACGAGCTGGGATATGCGTACTACAAGCTCGGTCAGAACGATGAAGCGATTACTGCTTATACCCAGTCCATCAAGCTGAAGCCCGATGGACATACCCCCTATTTCGGCATCGCAGACGTGTACTTCTACAACTTGAAGAACTATCCAGACGCAATCGCGCAATACCGCGAAGGCCTTCGGTACAAGGCGGACCACCCTACCGCACTCAAGAACATAGGATGGGCCTACAACGAAATGGAGAAGTATGACGAAGCGCTCTCTCCGCTCCAGGAGGCGATGCGATTGCTGCCGAATGATGCACTTGTCCACACGGAGCTTGGAGTCACCTACGCGGGGCTCGGACGCGATAAGGACGCGGCGGAAGCATACAAGGCTTCAATCCGTCTCGACCCGAAGAACGCGCAGACACACTACAACCTGGGACTCTCCTATGTGAAGCTCGGCGACAGGGCTGGCGCTGAGCAGGAGTACCAGATACTGCTGACGATGGATTCTGAGAAGGCCAGGAATCTTCGCGCACATATAGACTGAAGGCCCAGTATCGCTGAATCTCGCCATCCTGTTCTCGCCACCCTGGCCGGGCCACTAACTGTCGCGATCACCTTTTTGGCGCTGACGATCGCGACGTGGCGCAAGTGGCCCGACGTCCTCATCGACTTCGGCCGGGAACTCTACGTTCCCTGGCAACTATCAACGGGAAAAGTTCTCTATTCTGAAATTGCCTATTTCAATGGTCCGTTTTCGCCCTACTTCAATGCTCTGCTCTTCCGCATCTTCGGCGTCTCCCTGACAACGCTGATCCTTTCCAATCTGGCCATTCTCGCAGTCACAACCGGAATGATTTACAGATTCTTCAGCCAGGTCTGCGATCGATTGACTGCAACCGTGTGTTGCTGCATCTTCCTGGCCGTGTTTGGCTTTGCCGATCTGATTGAAACCGGCAATAACAATTTCGTCACGCCCTACTCCCACGAATTGACGCATGGCATCGCGTTGGCGACAGCGATGATTCTCTGCCTGAGACAGTATTCCCTCAGTCGCAAGAGAAGCCATGCCCTGATGGCCGGCGTTCTGCTCGGTTTCGTTTTCCTGACCAAAGCCGAAGTCTTCCTTGCTGCTGCTGTGACCGCTCTGCTTGGTTTTGGGCTCCTTCACCTGGTAGCTCCACTGCGAGATCGCAAGACCCTGGCCCTCGGTTTTGCTTGTGCCGCGATCCTTCCTGCCGGGCTATTCCTTGCGTTCCTCGCCACACAGATCCCCACAGGGGAAGCGCTGCGTGGCACCGCTGGAACGTGGCTTCCTCTATTGCAAAGCGACGTGACGCAAAGCATCTATTACAAACGCAGCGCCGGTCTCGACATGCCAGCGGAAAAGCTGGGCATGATGTTCCTGACATTTGCAGCAGTCGTCCTGCTGGCTGGAGCAATAGCGACAGCTGATGTGGCGCGTACGTTTGAATCAAAAGTGAAGGGACTTCTTCTGGGCGCAAGTCTCATATTGTTTGT
>Ga0111539_10012304_pt1 | contig 10723 bp, 8 predicted proteins | sample RhiMethybrSRZTD1_FD_79667 | JGI IMG/M metagenome (GOLD analysis project Ga0111539, IMG submission 79667) | Populus rhizosphere microbial communities from Tennessee, USA - Rhizosphere MetaG P. TD hybrid SRZTD1 (version 2) (version 2) | ecosystem: Host-associated > Plants > Roots > Rhizosphere >... | reverse complement strand
GAAGACGAGGTCGCCGAAGTTCTCCTCGAGGATCTCGACGGCCTCGCGGGAGTGCAGCGTCCGCTTGTCGTACATCGTCGGCAGGATCCCCTCGATCGCGACGTCGGGATTCAAGTTCTCGCGGATCATCGAGAGCGTGTTCTCGAGCTGGACGAGCCCGCGTAGCGAGAGGTACTCGCACTGCACCGGCACGATCACGCCGTTGGACGCGACGAGCGCATTGATCGTCAGCAGTCCGAGCGACGGCGGCGTGTCGATCAGGACGTAGTTGTAGTTCTCCTTGACCGGCGCGAGCGCCTTCTCGAGGGCCCGTTCGCGGCCGATCATGCTCGACAGCGCAAGCTCGGCGCCCGCCAGATCGATCGACGAAACGGCGAGGTCGACCTCCGCGTTGTGGATCACCTCGGTGATCGGAACCCTGTGTACGAGCACGTCGAACATCGAGCGCTCGATCGCGTCGGGATTCAGCCCCTGGCTCATGGTCAGGTTGCCCTGGGGATCCAGGTCGACGAGCAGCACCTTCATGCCCTGCTCGGCGAAGGCGACGCCGAGGTTCAGCGCGGTCGTCGTCTTGGCGACGCCGCCCTTTTGGTTGGCGAAGGCGATGACCCTCCCCAGCGTGGCTCCTTTCGAAATGTCGTCCCGGGTTCCCGGTCGCGGAAGCAGACGTGCCAGCCCCATCAGACCCTTTCTTTCGTCTGATAGTAGCCGAACCCTTTATGTCTGAAAATGCAGCGCTTTTTTGGGTTCAATTCAGTTGTGGGACTGTTCCCGAGCGGGTTGTTCGAACAGCGGGTTATTGGGACAGACCCCTGCGGGGTCAGTCCCTCCTGGGCGCACAAGGACCGGCTAGCCGATCAATCGGGCTCGCCGTCCCAGTAGTCGAGCCGGGGGACGCGCGTCATCAGGCCAACGCCGCGGAAGTAGATCTTGTCCGAGCGCGGGTAGTAGCAGATGTCGTTCGGGTCGCGAGTGCCGTAGGCGAGCATCGCCAGCCCCACTTCGCCTCCACGAAAGGCGTGCGGAACGCGCGACGACGCCGGCCGGGCGACAACGTGTCCCTGACGGACCGGATACTCCTCGTCGCCGAGGATGCAGACGCCCTCGCCCTCGAGGATCACGAAGAGCTCTTCCTCGACCGAGTGGCAGTGCGGCGGAGCGCTCAGCTTCCCCGATGCGACGCGGTTGTAGTTGATCCCGGTGCGGTTCGAGCCCGCGGAGACGCCGAGGTCGCGGGTCTCGACGCTGACATCGCCGCGGCCCCAGTGCTCCGGCTCGACCTCCTCCGCGTTGACGATCCGGCTCGGACGGGGGCCGGGCGGTGGCAGGTCCGGGTCAGATAGGGCACCTTCGAGATCCCACTGATGGCGCCCGTCGACGTCGACGATCGCAGGACCGACGCGGATGACATCGAGACGTGGGAAATACGCCAACGCCGGATGAGGTCCGACCCCGAAGGCGAGCACATCCAAACCGCCCTCTCCGGCCACGAGGGTGTGCGCCTCCCGGCCGGCGAGATGCACGAGGCAGTCGCCGGCGCGGATCTCGAACGTCGCATCCTGGTCGCCTTCACGCTGCCAGGAGAGCCCGGAGCCCGAAAGGACGAAGAAGATCTCCTCGTCGCTCTCGGAATGGAGAGGAGTCGAGCGGCGGCCGGACGCGATGCGGATCCGGTTCATGTTGATCCGGTCGCTGCCGGCGGCACGCGCCAGCTGCGTCCAGGTGCTGCCGATCGTTCCGGCCTCGTCGTACTCGCTCTCGACGTCGTCCCAGTGGACGATGTGCTCAGACATTTCGAGCGACTCTACGCCACGGACACCACCTCCACCTCGTGCGCCAGGCGGCAGCGCTCCAGCGCCTCTTCTGCCCTGTCAGTGCCCTGCCGCTCGGCCTTGACCCACTCCTCGCCTTCGCGGAGGAGCTCCCGGACCTCCGCGAGCACCAGCTCCGGCGGCGCGCCCTCGCGCTCGAGCGCTTCGATCCGCCCCAGCCTGTGCATGACCGCCCGCGCCTCGTCCATGCCACGAACGTAGCGGGCAAATCCGCACGTGTCTGTGCCGGAACTGTGACGACTATGCGACGGCTGTCAGGAAACCGGCCGGCCGTGCCCGCAGCCCGAGCAGCGACTCGTCGAGCGCCGCGACGAGGGCCGGCCGGTCGCCGTGCAGCAGTGTCTCGACGAGCGCCCGCCGGACGACGTCGAGCGTCGATGGTTTCGCCGGCTCGCCGGCGCCGAGCCCTCGCAGGCGCTCGAGCTGGTCCACGCGGTCGCGGGCGGTCTCTCCCAGCAGAAGCGCCCCGCGGACCGTCGCCGCCCAGAGCCCGTCGGCCCCGCCGAGCAGAGCGGTCAGCGACTCGCGCAGCTGCTCCGAACGAAAGGGCTCGCTCGCGAACAGCGACAGCTCCCAGCGGTCGAGCGCCTCGGCAAGGTCCGGATCATCGTCGGCCCTCGTGATCCGCCCCAACAGGTCGGCGGCGAGCTTGCCGCGGAACGCGTCGAGCCGCGACGGCTCGCCCGGAGGCTGGGTAGCCGCGATCGGAAGCACCGGACGGATCCCGTACGGCCGCCAGTCGAGGCGCTCGAAGAGAACCGGCCCGGCCGCGACCGGCGCCGAGGTCGCGAGCCGCAGCGCCGTGACTGCGTCCGCCAGCTCGGCCGGCGCGTCGGGCGGCGCCGTCTCGGCGGATTGGAGCGGCCGCTCCAGCTCCAGGACGCAGACGCGGTCCGGCTCGCGCCCGAAAGCCGGCGGCAGCAGCCGCGCCGCGTCTGGCCACGACGCAGCCAGCTCGCCGGCAGCGGCGACGCGGACGCGAACCCCTTGGCCCAGATCGACCTGGCTGCCGGCGCCGAGGCCGACGAGCGGCGCGACGGCCGCATAGGCACGGCGGCTCCCGAAGAGCGAGCGCTCGAGCTCCGCATAAGCGTGGTCGAAGACCGCGTCGTCCCAATCGAAGCCACCGCAGCGCTCGGCGACGTCGGTCAGAAGCGGAAGCAGGACCGTGCGCACGAGCGCGCCGCTGTCGCTTCCGTCCCCGCCCGTATGAGCGCGTGCGTAGATCGCCGCGGCCGGCTCGCGCTGCAGCTCCTCGAGGGCCACGACGGCGTCGGGCAGCGCGGCGAGCCGGCTCGCGCGCGCGTCCACGTAGTTGCCGACCAGCGGCCGGTAGTCGTAGAGCGGTCGCTTCCCGCCGTCGTGCTCCTCGAACGAGAAGGGGATCTCGGCGCCGGCATCGACCTCGCGCGAGAGCAGCGCAAAGCTCCCGAGTGCGAACAGGCGAAGCGATCGATACAGGTGCGGAGCGCGCACGGCCACGAGTTGCCGTTACGCCCTCGGTCGTCTTAACCCTGCCGGCGCCGGACGATCAGGTGTCGCGGAGAACGCCGACGAGCGCCGCGATGAGGAACATCGCGACCGTCGCGGCCGCGACCGCCGCGCCGGCTGCGATGTCGAGGTAGTAGGAGGCGTACAGGCCGGCGATCGCCGACGTCCACGCGAACACGGTGGCGAGGCCCATCATCGCCGGCAGCCGGTCGACAAGCTGGCGGGCAGCGGCCGCCGGGCCGACGAGCAGCGAGATCACGAGCAGGTTTCCGAGCGCCTGCACGCCCACGAGCACCCCGACAGCGATGAGAACGAGCAAGGCCGCGTCGACGAGAAACGGCTTTGCACCGAATGCTCCGGCGCTCCCGCGATCGAACCCCGCGACGAGCAGCGGGCGATGGAGAGTCACGACCGCAGCGCCGGTGGCTGCGACGAGCACGCCCGAGATGACGAGATCGCCGCGCGTGACGCCGAGCAGATCTCCGAAGAGGAGGCTCTCGAGCCCCGGTGGGGAGCTCGGCGAGAGCGCGAGCACAACGCCGAGGCCGAAGAGCGACGTGATCACGACCGCGACGCCCGTGTCCCGCTCGACGAGCGGTATCCGCCCGACGAACGCAATCGCGATCGCGGCCGCGAGAACGCCCACCGCCCCGCCCGCCAGGAGCGGAAGCCCCAGCAACGCGGCGACGACGAGCCCCGGAAAGAGAGCATGCGCGAGCGACTCCGTGCTGTAGGCGAGCTCGTACAGGAGCACCCAGCAGCCGACAAGACTGCCGGCGACTCCGAGGAGCAGCAGCTCGAGCAGCGCCCTGCGCATGAACGGATCCGCAAGCGGGTGGAGCAGCGCGTGCACCACTAGTGGTGATGCGGGGGCAGGATCGCGGCCGGTCGTCCCTCGCCGGGCAACGTCACGATCGCGCCGCCGTACGTCGTCTCCAGAACGTCCCGGCCCAGCGTCTGCACAGGAGGTCCCAGCGCAACCTGACGCGTGTTGAGACAGAGCACACGGTCGTAGCGGTAGGTCTGCTCGATGTCGTGGGTCGCGACCATGATTCCCCGGCCTTCCTCGGCGAGGTCGGCGAAGAGCTGCTCGAGCAGCTCTTCGCTCGGCCGGTCGACCCCGACGAACGGCTCGTCGAGGAACAGAATCGGCGCATCCTGCACCAGCGCCCGGGCGACGAGCACGCGTTGGCGCTGGCCGCCGGAAAGCTCGCCGAACTGCACGTCCGCGAGCTCCGCGAGCCCGACCCGGCCCAGAGCCTCGCGCGCGAACCGGCGCTCCCGTCGGCCGTTCGGCCGCCACCAGGGCAGCCGGGAGAGCGTCCCCATCAGTGCGACATCGAGCGCGCTCACCGGATAGTCGAGGCGCGAGCGCTCCGTCTGGGGAACGAACGCTGCAGCCGTGTTCCTGACCAGCTCGCCGGCGAACGGCTCGAGCTCCCCGAGCAGCAGTCGGAAGAGTGTCGACTTGCCTCCACCATTTGGTCCCAGCACCGCCATTCGCTCGCCCGAGCGGAGGTCGAACTCGACGTCCTCGAGCACGACGGAGGTGCCGTAGCCGGCGCTGAGGTCGCGTGCCTCGACCAGCGTTACGGCGTTGGGATCGTGCATCCTCGCGCTCCGCCGGTGAACCCGCGCACCATCTCGTTCGCGTTGGCCGCCTCCATGCGGAGATAGGTCGCGCCCGTCGAGCCGTTCGGCCCGAGCGTGTCCCCGTAGAGGCGGTGGTCGGAGCTGACCCCGGTCTCCCGGGCGACCGTCTCGGCGAGCCGTGCGTTGACCGATCGCTCCGGGAACACCGCCTTCACGTGCTCACGGCGAACGAGCTCGGTCAGCTTCGCCGTCTCGCCCGCGGAGGGTTGTGCCTGCGTGGACTGCGACGGGATCACCGCGCCGACGATCGTGATCCCGTAGCGCCGGGCGAAGTAGGCGAAGGCGTCGTGATCAGTGACGAGCTTTCGCTCCCGCGGCGGGACCGCTGCAAAGCAACTCCGCGTCCGTTGGCGGAGATGCTGCAACGCGGCGATGTAGGCGGCCGCCCTGCGGTCGATCCCGGCCTTTGCCTTCGGGTCCTCGGCGACGAGGACGTTGCGGACCTTCCTCACTGCGGCCTCGGCGTTGACCGGGTCGTGCCACCAATGGGGGTCGATCCGCGAGCCCTCCGTCCCTGAGCTCTCGCCCGGGAGCTCGACCGGAGCGGCGGCGCCGAGATCGACGACCTTCGGATCGCCGCCGGCCTGCGAGACCACCTTTCCCATCCAGTGGTCGAGGTTGTCGCCGTTCTCGAAGACGACCTGCGCTGCCGCCGTGCGCTCGACGTCCGTTGGGCGCGGCTCGTACTCATGCGGATCGGTGTTCGGCTGCAAAATCTGGTGCACCGAGACGGCCGGGCCGCCGACGACGCGAGCCCAGTCCGCGATCTGCGTCGTCGTCGCGACGACGTCCACCGTCCCCGGACGGTCGCCGCTCGCGACACCGCAGCCGGTCAGCACGAGCACGGCGCCGGCGGCCGCCGACACAACCCCTAGCGCGCGTCGCGAGCCGTGGCGTCGCGCGAGCGCGGCGAGCGCGAAGACGCCTCCGGCGAGCAGGGCGATCGCGGCACCGGGAGGCACGTTCAGCTCCACAGAGAGCCAGAGGCCGACGACGCCCTCCGCAGCGACGAGTGCGATCGTGACGAGCTGCCACGGCAGGAGCCGGCGGGTCCAGAGCCGAGCGGTGGCGGCCGGAACGACGAGCAACGCGCTGACGAGCAGGGCGCCGAGCGCGGAGAGCCCCGCGATCGCCGCGAAGGCGACGAGCCCGAGCAGCGCCCCGTCCGGGAGCGCGGAGCGCGAACCGAGCGAAGCGGCAGCGAGGGGGTCGAAGCCGCGCACGAGCCAGAAGCGGCCGAGTGCGACCGTGCCGACGACCGCAAGCAGCGAGACGGCCGCGGCGAGAATGAGCTCGCGGGTCCCGATCAGCAGGAGGCTGCCGAAGAGCAGCGTCTCGACGTTCGTCCCCGAGTGGAAGACGTCGCTGGCAAGGATCACACCGAGGGCAAGGGCCCCGACCAGAACGAGCGCGGTGTCGGTGTCGTAGCCGGCCCGTCTGGAGCGACCGAGCAGATCGACCCCGCCGGCGAAGCCGGCCGCGCCGAGGGCGGCCCCGAGCGGCGGCGAGAAGCCGAGGCCGTCGGCGAGCACGAGACGCGGGAAGGCGGCGGTGCCGACGGCGTGGGTGTAGAACGCGAGCCCACGCAGGACCAACCACGGGCCCAGGAGCCCCGCCCCGATCGAAAGGAGTGCGATCTCGAGCAGGCCGCGCTGGACGAAGACGAAGTGGAACGGCGTCAGCATTCGGATAAACGATAGTCATTCTCATTCCAAAATGCGAATCGCTATCATCGAGAGCCATGTCCGACTGGACCTCTCAGACGCTCGAGGAGCTCCAGCGCGCCGGGTACCGGAGCGGGGGCGCCCGCCGGGCCGTGATCCAGCTGCTCGGCCGGCAGCAGTGCTGCCTCACCGCCCAGGAGATCTTCGACGGCCTACGGGCGGAGGGCCGCGGGGTCGGGATCGCGAGCGTCTACCGGATCCTCGATCTACTCGCCGACGAGGGCTTCGTCCAGCGCGTGGAGATCGGCGACGCGATCACGCGGTTCGAGCCGGCTCATGCGGGCGGCGACCATCATCATCACCTGGTCTGCAACAGCTGCGGCAAGGTCGAGGCATTCGAAGACGAACGTCTCGAGGACGCCCTGCGACAGGTCGAGCGTAAGACCGGCTACACGACCGCCGGTCACGACGTGCTCCTGCGCGGCGACTGTCAGGACTGTCGCTAGATCACGACTGGCACTTGGGGCACCAGTAGGCGGTGCGGTTCTGCTCGCCTTGCCCTCGTGACTCGATCGGCGTCCCGCAGCGGCGGCAGGCGTGACCGGCGCGCCTGTAGACCGCGCGGCGCTCCGGCGCCCCCTCGACCGCGCCTCGCATCAGCTCGTGCGCGGCCCCGAGGATCGCCTGCGCCTCGTCGTCCGAGGTCTCGCCGACCCGGCGCCACGGGCTGACGCGAGCCTCCCAGAGCGCCTCCGCCTTCCACACGTTGCCGATTCCGGCGACGACCCGCTGGTCGAGAAGCGCGTCGCCGATCTCTCGGGTTGGATCGCGGCGCAGATTCGCAACCATGGCCTCGAGGTCTGGGGGCTCGGCGAGGATGTCCGGGCCGAGCCGGCGGACGGCGTGACCGTCGAGCTCGAGCACCGGCCCGTTCCAGAGCACGGCTTCGCGCTCGGTGCCTCGGAGGACGAGCCACGGACGACCGAACAGCCGTGAGCCCCTGGCCTGCACCCGCCAGCGTCCCGACATGCGGAGATGGCTGCGCAGGACGACGCCGCCTTCGAAGCGCAGGAGCAGGTTCTTGCCGGCCGCCTCGACCGCCTCGAGCCGCCGCCCGTCGAGCCGCGGCGCAAGCTGCTTGACCGCCGCGCGCGGATGCGGGGTCTCGACCTCGACCCGCTCGCCGACGAGCACCTGCAGCCGCCTAGCGGCCCTAGCGAGCGCGTCACCTTCGGGCATCCGTGTCAGGCTAGCGCCGTGCAGGCTCATCGGAAGCTCCGCTCCGCCTCGGCCGGCGCGGCGGCCGCGACTGTCTGGGGACTGCTCGAGCCGCTCGACCAGCGGGTTTTTGCGTGCGACTACTCGGACATCGCGCTACTCGGCAAGGCGGTGACCCGAGGGCCGCGCTGGCGCTCGGCCGGCTTCGCCGTCCATGCGCTGAACGGGGCGATCTTCGGAGTCGTCTTCGACGGCGCCCGTCGTCGCCTTGCGATCGAGCCACGCCGCCTGGCGCTAGGGATGGCGCTTGCGGAACACCTGTTGCTCTACCCGCTCTGCTACCTCGTCGACCGCCACCATCCGGCCCGCGGTGAAGAGGGCATTCCACCCCTTCTCACCAATCCGCGAGCATTCGCGCAGGCGACTTTTCGGCATGCATTGTTCGGTGTCGTTCTCGGCCGGCTCGCCGAAGAGAGCGTCAGACCTTGACTAGCCCGATCCCGTAGCCCTCTTGGCCGCCGCCAAGTCGGCGCGTCCTCTTTAGCGGCATCCGCAAGCACGCGTCATGCCCGCAGCACCGCGCGCCGGGGCCCGGCCAGGAAGCCAGCCTCGACGAGCAGCGGCATCGCCTCGCTTTCGGTGACCGGCTCGCCGTCGAAGCGCTCGACCGCGAGGCGCTTCCGGGTGCCGCTGCCGCGGACGTGCTCGACGAGCGCGGCCAGCGCCGGCCGCAGCCACGTCTCGTCGGGATCGCGAAGCGGGACGAGCGAGCGGCCCCCGCGCTCGACGAACAGGGCCGGCTCGCCGCCGACCATCACGACCTGAGCGCCGGCGACCCTGGCCGCTCTTGCCCCGTCCCGCTTCGGCCAGGGCAGCACGGCTCCGTAGGGCTGCGCGGGGTCAGCGGCGCCGAGCACGAGCGTCTCCGGTTCGTCGTCCTCGCGCGGCCGCAGCTCACGCAAGCGTTCGACGGCGCCTCCGAGGGCGAACTGGGCGCCGCCGAGGCCTTCGACGAAGTAACCGCGCCGGCAGAGACCGAGCGTCTCGAGCGCCTTCAGCTCGCCGTACACGGCGCCGTAGCCCCCGGCGATGCCTTCGGCGCGGACGCCGTCGCGCGTGACGATTCCCTGCCGCTCGAGCAGCAGCTCGGCCAGGGCGCGCCGATCCGGGCCATGTCCGGGGTCAGACCCCGGACTGGTCCCGAACAGACGCTCCGTCCGCGACCAGCGCCCCTGCGTCGCCGTGATCTCCGAGGCGCGGCGGCGGGAGAAGCGGCGCGGCCGGCGCTGGGGCTTCGGGACGCCGTAGCGGCGGCCCGCCCGCAGCGGCTGCCACGCGTCGTTCGTCACCTCGCCCGCCCAGACGAGATCCCAGAGCGCGGGCAGCGCCTCCTCCGTCTCGAGCCCGGTTTCCGCGAGCAGGTCGAACCAGAAGAGCGCGGAGTGCTCGAGCGCCGCTCGCAGCCGGTCGTGGATCTCGCCCTCCGGGCGGTCTGCGGCGGACACCTGCCCGAGCACCGGCGCGTCCTCACGGAAGTAGACCGCGACACGGTCGAGCCCGGCACCGACCCAGACCACCTCGCCGGTCGCGCAGAGCTGGTCGAGCTGCGCCGGCTGATACCCGGGCACGCGCCGCGGCAGGGCCTCGGACTCCCAGAGCGAGACCGGCAGCGCGAGCGCCTGAAGCGGGACGAGCGCCTCGCGCAGCGTCGCTCGGCGGTCGATCCCGTGCCAGCTCGGCAGGAAACGCCCGAGCGCAGCTTGCTCCGCAGGCTCGACCTCCTTGCGGAGCGCCGCGAGTGAGGCCCGCCTGAGCCGCCGCAAGACGTCGGGGTCGCACCATTCCCGTTCAGCTCCGCCCGGCCGCAGCTCGCCGCGGACGAGCAGCTCTTCGCGCTCTAGCTCGTGCAGGACGGGCTCCACATCGGTGCCGAACCGATCGTTCGCCTCGGCGCTCGTGAACGGGCCGCGGCCCTTCGCGTACCGGAGAACCAGCGCACGCAGAGGCTGCTCGCCGCCCTCGAGGTAGACGTCCGGCAGGCCGGCCGGCGGCATCACGCCGAGAGCGTCGCGGTACCGCCCAGCATCCTCGGCAGCGATCAGCCGCTCCTCGCCGCCGATGCGAACCCGAAGTGCGCGCCGCTCAGCGACCAGGATCGCGGCGAATGCCTCGTCGTACTCCGCTGGTTCAAGGTCGCCGCGCAGCCGCAGGAGATCGTGGAGCTCGTCCGGGCTCCGCGGGGAGCCGCGCAGCTGAGCCTCGACCTCGTCGACCGCCTCGCGATCGAGCAGGTCCCTGAGCTCCTCCTGGCCGAGCAGCTCACGCAGGAGCTCGCGGTCGAGCGAGAGCGCCTGGGCGCGCCGTTCGGCCGGAGGCGTGTCGTCCTCGTACATGTACGTGGCGACGTAGTCGAAGAGCAGCGACGCGGAGTAGGGCGAGGCGGATGGTGTCTCGACGTCGACAAGGTCGATTTGGCGCGTGCCCAGGCCCTGGAGCAACCGCTTCAGCGCCGGCAGGTCGAAGACGTCCTGGAGGCATTCACGGTACGTCTCGAGCATGACTGGAAAGGCCGGGTACTTGCGGGCCACCTGGAGCAGGGACTGAGCCTTCAGCCGCTGCTCCCAGAGCGGCGTCCGCTGGTCGGGCCGGCGCCGGGGGATCAACAGCGCGCGGGCCGCGTTCTCGCGGAAGCGCGCCCCGAAGAGAGCCGAGTCGCCGACCTCGTTGACGACCAGCTCCTCGATTTCCCCCGGTTCGATCATGACGAGGTCGCTCGGCGGCGCCGCGTCGGCGTCCGGGAGGTGGATCGCGATCCCGTCGTCCGACCAGATCGCGTTGGCATCCAGGCCGAGCGAGTCCCGCACG
>Ga0111539_10012302_pt1 | contig 10724 bp, 9 predicted proteins | sample RhiMethybrSRZTD1_FD_79667 | JGI IMG/M metagenome (GOLD analysis project Ga0111539, IMG submission 79667) | Populus rhizosphere microbial communities from Tennessee, USA - Rhizosphere MetaG P. TD hybrid SRZTD1 (version 2) (version 2) | ecosystem: Host-associated > Plants > Roots > Rhizosphere >... | reverse complement strand
TTCGTCCGCGGACGCGCCGGGCTCGGGCGACGGCCCGACGGCGACCAGCTCGTGGTGGCCCAGGCTCCACAGCAGCAACCGACCGCTGCCCTCGAGCGCATGGCCGGGCAGCGCATAACGGCGGGGCGCGTCGCTGGTCGGCGCGGCGCCGAGCAGATAGGCCCCGGCGAGGGGCTCGCTCGCGTCGGTCGTCGCACCTGGCGCCCAGTAGAGCAGCACGTCAGGCTGGGCGGGCATGCCGCGCACCGCGCCGTCGCTCTCCGCCGGCTGCAACTCGAGCAGCGCCGGGCCGGAGGGCACCGCGTAGAGACGCGCGGTCGCGTCGGCGAGACGCGCCGCGCCGAGCAGCCGGGCGCCGACCGGCAGCGCCGGCAGATCGAGCGCACCGAGCGCCGCGGGCGTGGGCACCGGCTGCGCGCCCGGGACATGCGCTGCGACGGCCGCCGCCAGTCCCGCCCCCGCCAGCAGCGTGGCCGCCAGCGTGGCCCGCCGGTGCGCGCGCCGCAGCCGCAGGATCATCGCGCGTCCTCGCCGCCCGCCGCGCCGCGTGCCGCGTCACCCGCCGCGTCGCGGTGCGCGTTGCGCTCGGCCGGCGGATGGCGCACGCCGCCCAGCCAGCGGCGCAGCAGCAGCGGCCACAGCGCCGCGGCCCCCGGCACGATGAGCACGCGGAAGCCCCAGGTGCCCGTCGCCGCGGCCGGGTCGATGCGCTGGCAGCCGCGCAGCGCGAAGGGGATCGCGACGAGCAGCCCGACCGCGAGGTACGCCCCCGCCACGCCGACGATCCACTGCGCGATGAGCACGGGTCAGGCGGCGACCACGGCCTGCAGGAGCACGTGCGTGTGCCAGGTCATCCAGCCGAGGAAGGCGCACAGGCCGAAGTAGCCGGCGCTGATCAGCGCGCGGTAGCGCGGCGCGAGGTCGTAGTAGTCGCCGGCCGTGCCCGCGCGCCGCAGCCGCCAGTCGCGCAGCGCGCGCAGCGCGCCCACGACGACCACGATGAGCACGAGCGGGCTGTGGGTGTAGAGCAGCAGGAGCACGGCCAGCAGCAGCCCGACGACCCAGAGCCAGGTCGAGATCGCCGTCACGATGCGTCCGCCGTCGAGTGGCGAGAGCGGCAACAGGTTGAAGAGGTTGAGGAAGGCGCCCGTGTAGGCCAGCCCGAGCCAGAAGGGGTTGTCCGTCGCGAGAAAGGCGAGGAAGCAGCCGCACGCCGCGAGCGTGCCGATGGCCGGGCCGCCCCAGGCCGTCTCGGCCTCGACGGACGCGTCGCGGTACTGGTCCTTGATCGCGATCGCCGCGCCGAAGAAGGGCAGGAAGACGATCGGGCTCGTGCGCAGCCCCTTGGCCTTGATGACCGCAGCGTGGCCGAGCTCGTGGAGCAGGAGCAGGCCGACGAGGCCGCCCGCGAACCACCAGCCCCAGAGCTGCGCGTAGACCCAGATGCTCGCCAGCATCGTGATCGCGGTGGGCAGCAGCCCGCCGAGCTTGGCGCCGCCGAGCAGGAACTTCAGGCCGACCGCCAGCGCCTTGCCGAACTTGGCGATCAGCGCGAGCAGCGCCGCGAGGCCCACGGCAGCCTTCTTGCCGGAGTCCTTGGCCGAGCCCGTGCCGGGCTTCGCCGTGACGGGCCGCGGCCCGACGGTGCCGCGGGCCGCCGCCGCGAACTCGCCGGGGAGCGGGCGGCGCCACTCCTCGTATTTGTCGCCCGGCAGGAGCGCCATGCCCTTGGGGATCTCGGCGACGTCGGCGCGCACCAGGCCCGCGCCCTCGATGATCCGGCGGCGCACGTCGTCGGGATGCTGGATGAGCTGCTCCTCGCGGAAGACGAGCAGGCCGTGCTTCGTGATCACGCGCAGCAGGGCGCCCTGCCCGCCGCGCGCGTAGACGACGCGCTCGACCCCCGACCAGGGCAGCGTGCGGCGGTCGACGTGCAGGCCGTCGCGCTCGACCGCGAGCATCGGCCGGCTGCGGCGCAGCATCCAGGCGTAGAGCGCGGCGATGAGCAGCATGCCGCCCGCGACCAGGGCCAGGTCGAGGTCGATGCCGCTCAGGGCCGAGTCGGCGGGCGGGCTCACGGGCGCGGACTGTACCGCGGGCGGCCGTCGCGCCGGTCGCGCCGGTCGTACCGGCTACAGCCCGCCCGTCAGCCGCCGCAGCCGCAGGCCGAGCGCCGCGCCGAAGCCCGTGTTGCCGCCCTGCACGTGCGTGGGGTCGGGCGGCGAGAAGGGCACGGGGATCGTCTCGACCTTCAGGCCGTGCTTGCGGGCCAGCGAGCCGACCTTGGCCATGACCTCGGCCTTGATGCGGTGGTCGCCGCTGCGCAGCGACTTCGGGCCGATGAGCTCGAGCGCGCGCCGCGAGAAGCCGCGGTAGCCGCTCTCGTAGTCGCTCACGGCCGCCGGCGCGCCGATCAGCCCGCGCAGGCCCCAGCGCTTGCGCGGCGTGCCGGCCGCGCCGCCGGGGACCGCGCTGCGCTCGCAGACGACGACGTCCGCGCCCGCGGCCAGCCGCTCGATGATCTGCGGCAGGAAGGCCGGGTCGTCGGTGCGGTTGCCGGCCATCTCGACGACGAAGTCGTAGCGGGGCTCGTGGTCGAGCGCCCAGGTCCAGGCCTCACGCAGCGCGTAGCCGCGTCCCTTGTCGTGGCCCGGCCGCCGCATGAGGTGGCAGCGCTGGCTGTCGGCGGCGTACTTGGTGCCGTACGTGCGCCACGTGCCGTCGAGGCTGTCGTCGTCGGCCACGAGCACGTGGATGCGCTCATCGCCCAGGCGCTGGATGCCCTCCATGAACCAGTCGAGGTTGCTGCGCTCGTTGAGCGTGGGGATCGTCACGAGCGCCAGGCCGTGCGTCCCGCTCATGCCGGCAGAAGCGTTCCGCGCTGGCTGGCCTCGGCGCGCCGCAGCAGCTCGGCCGCCAGCGCCGCGTCGAGCGCCGGGTGGCCCACGAGCGTGAGCGCGATGATCGGCGCGCCCGCGGCGCGGCCGGGCGCGCGACCCGCGACCACCGCGGCCAGCTCCTCCTGCGGCTCGGCCCAGCCCGCGAGGTGGCCGGCCGCGACGCAGTCGCGCCAGCCGGCGAGGTCGTCGGTCAGCCGGCGGTCGGCGCGCGCGATGGCCGCGGGCATGAAGCTCGCGTCGAGGTCGAGCGACAAGCACAGCGTGCCGGTCTGCAGCCAGTCGGCGCCGATGACCGGCTTGGGCGGCTTCGCGACCGCCTGGCAGGTGACGAGGATCTGCGCGCCCTCGGTGGCCTCGCGCGGCTCGGGCGGGATGATCGAGGCCAGGTCGTGGCTCGTCATCACGGAGTCGGCGAACTCGGCCTGCGCCCGGACGTCCGGGTCGTAGCAGAGCATGCGCTCCATCTTCGGGTAGACGGCGAGCAGGGCCTCGATGGCGGCGCGGCCGCGCGCGTTGCAGCCGAGCAGGGTGACGACCTCGGCGCGCGGGTCGGCGAGGTGCTTGGCGGCCAGCGCCGCGCAGGCGGCGAGGCGCGCGTCCACGAAGGGCGCGCGCTCGAGCACCAGCCGCGGCGCGCCGCCCGGCGCGTCGAGCAGCGCCGCGAGCGGCGCGCGGCCGGTCAGGGCGCCGGCCTCGTGGTTCCGGCGCCAGGTCGCGCCGGCGGCGGCAGCGCCCGACGCGCCGGCGCCGTCCGGGTCCAGCTTGCGCAGCACGTCCTCGCAGAGCGCGATGAGCTCGAGGGGAGGCGGGAGCAGCGCGGTGACGGCGGCCGCGTCGAGAAAGCGGGCGGGAGGGGTGGGCATGAGCCGCGCGATTCTGCTCGGAAGGCCGTCCCGACGAAAGAGGGGAGTTCGGCCGGCCCCGTCAGTCGGGCTCGAAGGCCCGCTGGCGCTCGACGGTCTCGCGGATCTCGGCCAGGTCGTGCACCGGCCCGGTGCCCACGCCGGGGCACACCGACTCGACGTCGCGCCGCCAGACCTCGCGGTCGGCCAGCACCTCCGGCCAGAAGGGAAAGGTGCGGCACTGCGTCGGCCTCACCGCGTAGATCGAGCAGCGGTTGCCCTCCAGGAAGATGCAGCCCTTGCCCGGCCGGCCGTCCGCGAGCGGCGCGCTCTTGAAGGAGAGCAGGCCGTCGACGTCCTCGCAGTAGCGGCGCTCGAACTCGGCCTGCGGCAGCTGCAGGTGCGCCGCGATCGCGCGCCGCTCGCGCATCGTCGAGTAGACGTAGTCGTAGCCCTCGCCGTGATTGCGGCAGCAATTGCCGCAGGCCGTGCACGCGAAGCGGATGCCGTCCTGGAACCACGGGCCCTGGCCCGTCTTCCGCTTCCCCCGCTCCTTGCCCTTCGCCGCGGGCCTCACGCCGGCTCGTTCCACGACACGGTGAGCGGGCGGCTGAACTGGCGGTGGCCATCGGGGCTGCCGAGGAAGCCGAAGCCGCTCTGCTTGACGCCGCACCAGGGCGGGTCGCCGGCGCCGCCGAGGCCGCGGTTCACGCCGACCTGTCCCGACTCGAGTCGCGCCGCGAGCTGGCGGCCGCGCGCGGTGTCGGCGGTCCACACGCTGGCGCCCAGGCCGTAGGGCGAGGCGTTGGCGAGCGCGACGGCCTCCTCGGCGCTCTGCACGACGCGGATCGAGGCCACGGGCCCGAAGGTCTCGCGGCGCGACAGCTCCATCGACTCGTCGACGCCGGTGACGACGGTCGGCTCGAGGAAGAAGCCCGGCCCCGGCATGGCGCGGCCGCCGAGCGCGATCTTCGCGCCGCGCTGGCGGGCGTCGGCGAGCTGGGCCAGCACGTGCGCGCGCTGCTCGGCGCTGGCCATGGGGCCCATGAAGACCTCGTCGCGCGGGTCACCGACGGTGACCGCGCGCGCGGCCTGCACGACGAGCTCGGTGAAGCGCGCCGCGGCCGGCGCCTCGACGTAGATGCGCTCGACCGCGCAGCAGACCTGGCCGCTGTTGCGCATCGACTCGCGCACGGCGTACTGGGCGGCGGCCGCGAGGTCGGCGTCGGCGCAGACGATCATCGGGTCCTTGCCGCCCAGCTCGAGCACGAGGCGCTTCAGGCCGCCGGCGCAGGCGGCCATGATGTGGCGGCCGGCCTCGACCGAGCCCACGAATCCGACCATGTCGATATCGGCCGCGACGAGGGCCTTGCCGGTCTCGTCGCCGCCCTGCACGAGGACCAGCACGTCCGGCGGCAGCTCGGCGGCGAAGGCCTCGGACAGCGCGGCGCCGGTCAGCGGCACGAGGGGCGAGGGCTTGAAGACCACCGTGTTGCCGGCCATCAGCGCGGGCACGACGACCTCGCGCGCCATGCCGAGCGGGAAGTTCCAGGGCGTGATCGCGGCCACGACGCCGAGCGGCTCGCGGGTGATCCGCGTGTGGACCTGCTCCTCGCGGGCCTCGATCGGCGCGAGCGCGGCGCTGGCCGCGGCCACGAGCTGGCGCGTGCCGGCCGCGAAGCCGCCGGCCTCCTTGCGCGCCGAGGCCAGGGGCTTGCCCATCTCCGCGGTGATCAGGCCCGCGAGGCGCTCGACGAGGGCCGGGTCGTCGAAGCGGGCCGCGACGCGCTCGAGCGCGGCGGCGCGCCCCGGAATGCCCAGTCCCGCCCAGGACGGCAGCGCGCGCCGGGCGGCTGCGACCGCCGCGCGAACATCCTCGACGCCCGCGCATGGGATGGTCGCCAGCACGGCGCCGGTCGTCGGGTCGACGTCCGTGAGAGCCGCGGCTGAGTCCAGCCGCGGGTCGCCGGAGGCGATGTCGGTCATCGGCAAAGGCTCCAGGAATTTCCCCCGCGCTGCGAGAAGCCCGATATCCTACCGGCCAGGTTGCCTGCGCGGCGACGGCCGGTGCGACTTCCGAAGGAGTGAGCCCGAAGAATCCTTGGCAAGGTCTTTCAGTGTTACCGAGCTCTGGGTGGTGCGCGGTGACATCGGAGGACAGGGGGCCGGTTCGAGGGAGCACGACTGGGGAGTGGCTTCGGTGCCCCTCGCAGGCAACTTTCTTTATTGGCGGCGAGATGCTGAGGTCGGGCGGGCCGCTGCAGCGGACGCGGCCCGGTGTCGAGAGGGGAGCACCGGATCGTTGACGCGCCGCTGAGCGCCCATACACGTCCGTTGCTGGCTCTCCGGTTGCGAGCCTCGGCATCGGGAGGGCGTGAGGACGGCCGCTGCAGCGGACGCGGCCCGGCGCCGAGAGGGGATCAGCGGGTCGCTGACGCGCCGCTGCGCGGCCGCGCCAGTCCGTTGGCGGCGCGGCGGGGTCGCGAGGGCCGATCAGCGGCGCGCCGACGACTCGATGACACGCCTTCGACTGAGGGCGCGTCCGCTGAGACGGCCCTCATGATCCCCGAAGCGGAGCGCCGGGAACCGACTCGCACTGGGCGCTCAGCGGCGCGCCGACGACTCGGTGAACCTCGCCGACCTCGGGCGCGTCCGCTGCAGCGCCCTTCCTGATGCCCATCTGCTCTTCGAGCTGAACCTACATCCCCATCGGGGTGAGGGGAGTCCAGCCGAGGCCGTCGGGCTCGCGGCCGGCCTTGATGCGGCCGGCGACCTCGAGGTGGCCGAGGTCGAGCACCGTCACGAGGTCGGCGTTCGTGTTCGCCACCCAGGCCTTGGTGCCGTCGCGGCTGACGAGCAGGCCGACGGGCACCGGCGCGTCGAGCTTGCCGTCGCTGTCGAGCAGGCGGCGGTCGGTGCTCTCGAGCGCGCTGTACTGCAGCGGGATGCGGCCGATCTCGCGGCGCGTGCCCACGTCGAAGACGGCGATGTCGCCCGAGCCGGCGTTGCTGACCAGCGTGCGCCGGCCGTCGGGCGTGAACTTGATGCGGATCGGGCCGGTGCCGCAGCGGATCGTGTCGACCTCGGCCAGCGCGTGCGTGTCGATGACCGAGAGCGTGTCGGCCGTGCGGTTGGCGACCCACAGCTCCTTGCCGTCGGGCGAGAGGTCGAGGCCCTCGGCGCCGGCGGCCGTGGGGATCTGCGCCACGACGTAGGCCCGGTCGAGGTCGAGCACGCTCACCGAGCCCGAGCCGATGTTGGCCACGTAGGCGCGGCTGCCGTCGGGGTCGAGCACGACCATGTGCGAGACGGCCTGCAGCGTCGGCATGGCGCGCAGCACGCGGCTGCCGACGACGTCGACGAGCAGCACGCTGCCGCTGGCCTCCGCCGTGACCACGATCGTGCGGCCGTCCTCCAGGAACTGCACGCCGTGCGGGCGGCCGTGCGGGCCGAGGTCGATCGTGTCCGAGACCTTGCTGGCCGCGAGGTCGATGACCGTGAGCGTGTGGCCGGGCGCGTCGGCGCGGCCGTAGTCGGTGACCACGGCCACCGCGCCGTCGGGCGACACGGCCACCTCGTGCGGGCCATCGCCGGTGGGCACGTCGTCGATGCGGTCGCCGGTCATCGCGTCGATGAGGCTCACGCTGTTGTCGGTCTTGTTGAGCACGAGGAGCGTGCCGCTCGCCGAGCGCGGCGCCGACTGCGAGCCAGGCGCCAGGTTGCATCCGCTCAGCCCGGCCGCGAGCAGCCAGGGCGCGCACCTCATCAGGGTGGCGGTCATGGTCGCGGAGTCTAGCGACGCGCGGCGCGTGGTGACCATGGCGGGCGGATGTCCTGGGCCGGTCAGTGGCGGCGGCTGATCATGTCGGCGAGCAGGCCGACGAGCAGGATGTTCAGCGCCGAGACGAGCAGCAGCACCGGCGCCTCGCCGAGGTTTCCCGCCCAGGCCTGCCAGGCGCCGTAGGCCAGGCCGAAGACCGCGATGAAGCCCGACAGCGGCAGGAAGACCTTGAGCGGCTCGAAGTAGATGCTGACGCGCAGGATCAGGGTCAGGAAGTTCAGCGTGTCGGCAATCGGCCGGATCTTGCTGTCGCCGGTGCGCTTGCGGTAGTCGACGGGCACGAAGAGCACCGGGCAGTTGCGGGCCAGCAGCGCGAGCGTGATCGTGGTCGTGAAGCTGAAGCCGTCGCTGATGAGGTGGAAGCGCTCGAGCGCCGCCTCGCGCCGGAAGACGCGCATGCCGGAGTTGAGGTCGGGGATCGGCTTGCCGGTCAGGTAGACCGCCAGGCGCGCGAGCACGGCCTTGGCCGGCCGCCGCGAGAGCGGGATGTGCACGTTCTTGCCGGTGCGCGCGCCGACGACCATGTCGGACTCGGTCTCGACGAGCGTGCGGTAGAGCAGCGGCAGCGGCTCGCCGGGGTAGGTGCCGTCGGCGTCGGTGATCGCGACGACCTGCGCGCGCGCCGCGCGGATGCCGGTCTTCAGCGAGGCGCCGTAGCCGCGGTTGGTCTCGTGGCGCACCAGGCGCAGCTCGGGCATGTCCGCGGCCAGCTCGCGGACGACCTGCGCGGTGCCGTCGGCGCTGCCGTCGTCCACGACGACGAGCTCGTGGTCGATGCCCGAGGCCGCCAGGACGCGGCCCAGCTCGGTGAGCGTGGGTCCGATGCCGGCGGCCTCGTTGTAGGCGGGGATGACCACGCTCAGGTCAGGCACCGCGGGATCATAAACACCGCATGCCACAATCCGGGAACACGGCCCCCGTGCCGGGCCGTCCAAACCAGCCCATGAGCGTCCCTCCCGTCCCGCGCCGCACCGTTGCCCTCGTCCGCCGGCCCGTCCGCCGCGGCGAGCGCGGCGTGTCGATCGTGCTGGCGATGCTCGTGCTCTTCGTGCTCGTGGTCGTGATCTTCGAGATCCGCTACAGCGCCTCGGTCGAGCAGGACCAGGCCCGCATGATCGTGGAGGGCCGGCGCATGGGACTGCTGGCCGACGCCGGGCGGCGGCAGGCCGAGTCGGCGCTGATCCTCGATGTCGAGCAGGCCCAGGAAGAGGAGGAGGGCGCCGGTGGTGCGCCGGGCGAGGACGGCAGCGGCGGCGGTGGTGGCGGAGGTGGTGGCGGCGGCGGCGGCGGCAGCAGCGGGCTGTTCGGCGGCGGCGACGAGAGCGGGGGCGACGGCGCGAGCGGCGACGGCTCGGCGCCCGACGTGGCCCAGACGACCGCCACGACCGACAGCCGGCTCGACGACTGGAACGACCCGCTCGCGCTGGCGCCGTCCTTCGGCGAGGACTTCCAGGTGCTCGTCGAGGTCGAGGACGAGGACAGCAAGATCAACCTGCTCGGCGAGTTCGCCCTCGACCAGGACGTGCAGAGCGCGCACCGCGACATCCTCGTCGCGCTGCTCGACAAGGCCTTCGAGGGGACGACGCTCGACATCTCCTTCTCGGACGCGATCCAGATCCTCGACCGGCTCGACGACTGGGCGCGCGGCAACCGCGGCGCCTTCGACCCGATCCCCTCGCCCAAGCTCAAGAAGAGCAACGCCGAGGACGCGGCCGAGAACGGCGGCACCGACCAGGCGATCCTCACCGTGGACGAGAAGGAGCGGCCGCTCACGCTCGACGAGCTGGGGCTGATCGAGGGCATCCGGCCCGAGCACCTGCGCGGCTTCGTCGAGAACGACGAGTTCCACCCGGGGCTCGACCGCTACCTGACGCTGTGGAGCGAGCTCGAGCTCAAGCCGCCGCCGCCCGAGCCCGACCCCTTCGCGGACAGCCCCTTCAGCAAATTCACGCAGGGCAGCCTGTTCGACAAGCAGATGGGGCAGAGCGACGAGCAGCAGCCCGAGGCGCCGGTCGACGTCGCGCCGCAGCCCACGAACAATGGGCTCGTCAACGTGAACACGGCGCCGCTCGTCGTGCTGCGCGCGCTGGCGCCGGCCGACGTGCCGACCTCCTTCCTCGAGAAGCTCGACGAGTTCCGCAAGAAGATCGACGAGCTCAAGAAGGAGGGCGCGGTGGGCGCGGCCGACTCGCTCTTCGCGAAGGACAAGCTGGCCACGCCCGGCGAGGAGGACGACTCGTCGAGCGGCTCCAGCTCGGAGGAGGACGACAAGCAGGACCCGACCAAGTACGTGTTCTCGACCGTCGAGGAGGTCATCGACAAGGTCGAGCAGGAGTTCCAGATCACGCTCGGCCTCGACCCCGCGGTGCAGAGCACCTTCCTCTCGCGGCTGTCGGTGACGAGCAACGTGTTCACGATCAAGGTGCTCGTCTACACGCTCGTCGACGACCCGAGCACCGGGCGCCAGCGCTTCGGCCGGCACGCGAGCTACCGCACGGTGGTCTGGCGGATGATGACCGACGACGGCGCGCGCATGCTGACCCTGCTGCCCTTCGAGCCCTACTTCGACCCCCGCCGCCTGCGGGACTACGGCCTCGACCTCGATCAATTCGGCGAGGACCACGAGGAGCGGCTGCGCGACCGGGAAGCCCCTCGCGGCGCTGGTTTCTGAGGCCTGAGGGCCGGTTGACACCGCGACGGCCCCGAGGCAGAACGGCGGATCCGGCGGTCGGCCGATCTCCGCCTTTGCATGCTCAGCGCATATGCGCTTAGGATCCGCAACTGTCGTGCGTGCGGGTCGCGCGGCTCGGCGCCCCGCCGGTCAGCCCTCCAGGAGGAGTCGCGATGTCCCATCGCCGCACGCCTCTGCCGCGCGCGCCGATCGGAGCGGCCGCTGCCGACGCCGACGTCGGCGCCCTCCGTGGAGCTGTCCCGTGAAGCGCACATCGAACGTCGTCGCCGTTGCCGTCGTCGCCGCGGTCGCGCTGACCGAGCTGTCGACCGTCGCGGCCGCGCAGCTCGCCGACCTGCAGCCGGGGCGGAACTTCGTCGCGGAGCCGGCGTTCGGGCTGGGCCTCTCCGCAGAAGTCGATTCAGGAGACGTCGACCTCGATGGCGACCTCGATGTCGCCGTCGCGGACG
>Ga0111539_10012299_pt1 | contig 10726 bp, 10 predicted proteins | sample RhiMethybrSRZTD1_FD_79667 | JGI IMG/M metagenome (GOLD analysis project Ga0111539, IMG submission 79667) | Populus rhizosphere microbial communities from Tennessee, USA - Rhizosphere MetaG P. TD hybrid SRZTD1 (version 2) (version 2) | ecosystem: Host-associated > Plants > Roots > Rhizosphere >... | reverse complement strand
TCCGCCAGGCATGCCGGATCTGCTGGCGGATGCGCTGCGCCTTGAGGTAGTCGCGCGCGGTGACGTGCTCGCCGCAGCGGAGCAGCACCTGGAGATCGGCGCCGAGCTTGTGGTGGTGCGCCTCGAGGATCTCCTCCATGCCGCTCGGCCCCTCGGCGCCGAGCAGGACCAGGCCGACCATCAGGCAGGTGTCGAGGTCCGGCACCTCGACGTCGGCCAGGCGGGCGCCGGCGGCCGCCAGGGCGTCGGCGGCGCGCGCGATGTGCTCGCCGATGGCCGGATCGACCCGCGGGTGGGCGAACACCCTGCTCGCCACCCCGACGCGCAGTCCGGCGATCGGCTGGTCGAGCGCGGCCAGCGCGGCCGCGATGTCCGGCAGCGGCGGCTGATCCCAGGTCTCCTCGTCGTCGCGCTCGACGCTGGCCAGCGTCACCAGCGCGGCGGCGGCGTCGGCGCAGGAGTGGGTGATCGGCCCGTAGTGATCGAGCGTGTCGCACAGGATCGACATGCCGATGCGCGAGATGCGGCCGAAGGTGGGCTTGAGGCCGACGGCGCCGACGAAGGCGGCGGGGGCGCGCACCGAGCCGCCGGCGTCGGTGGCCAGCGAGAGCGGGACCAGGCCGGCGGCGACCGCGCTGGCCGAGCCGCTCGATGAGCCGCCGCACCAGCGGGTCGGGTCGTGCGGGTTGCGCGCGCTGCCGAAGTGGACGTTGATGCCGGTGGCGCCGGCGCCGATCTCGCACTGGTTGGCCTTGCCGACGATGACGGCGCCGGCGGCGACCAGCCTGGCCACCGGGCGGGCGTCGGCCGCCGGCAGCGGGAAGTCGAGGACGGTGCCGTTCGAGATCGGCACGCCGGCCACCTCGGTGTTGTCCTTGATCAGGACCGGGACGCCGTCGAGCGGCGAGAGCGGGGCACCGCGCTTCCAGCGCTCGGCCGAACGGGCCGCCTCGCCGCGCGCTCGCTCGTCGCAGGTGCGGATGACGGCGCGGAGCGGCGGATCGGCGCGGTCGGACTCGCCGATGGCGGCCAGCGTCGCCTCGAGCACCTCGAGGGGGCTGGTCCGGCCGCTCCGGTAGGCGCGGGCGAAGTCGGCGAGACCGGGCGGTCCGTCCGCCTGGCCGGCGGCCAGGTCAAGCATCGCCATGGCCGGCGGGCCCCTTCGGTCCGGCCCGGAAGACGATGACGGGTCTGGCCACCGAGTCGGGCAGGCTGTGGCGGCGCAGGCGGTCGAGCAGCTTCTGACGCATTATCTGCTCGGCGATGCGCCGTCCCGCCACAGGTGTGGCGAGCAGCCGCGCCAGCGCCGAAAGGGCAGGTCCCGCCACGCGCAACCGCATTCGAGACATCGAGTGTGTCGAGAGTACCACGGTCGCGACAGTCGCTCAGGAGACGAGCCGCTCTCACCTGCGGCGCGGAGCGGGAGTCCACGACTAAACTTCTTCATGAAGCATGGCCTCAACCTCAGCTGGGTCGCACCCGGCCTGGCAGTCGGCGGGTCGTTTCGACCGGTGCAGGTCGAGGGGCTGCGCGAGCTCGCCATTCACCGGGTGGTGGACGTTCGCGCCGAGAGCTGCGACGACCGCGACCTGCTCGCCCGCCACGGGATCGAGCTCCTGCACCTGCCCACGCCGGATCTCAGTCCGCTCGATCGAAGCTCACTCGTGCGCGGCGTCGAGTGGGTGTGCGAGGGGCTCGAGCGCAGCGACGGGGTCTTGATCCACTGCGAGCACGGGGTCGGTCGCAGCGCGTCGCTCGCCTGCTGCGTGCTCATGGCGCGCGGATTCAGCTTGACCGAGGCGGCCGCGATGCTGGTGCGCGGGCGCCGGCGGGTGTCGCCAAGCCCGGCTCAGATCGAGGCGCTGCTGGCCTGGGCGGCCGAGCGGTTCGGGCGCGTGGTGACCTGGGAGATGCTGACCGGCATCCTCTATAGCTCTGCCGCCGCATGAAGGTGCTCGGCGAGCGGCGGCGGGTGGTGCACGTCCGCGCCGCCATCGAGCGGCTGGCGGGGCTGCCGCCGGGCGTCGACCGGCTGCTCGAGGTGGGCGACCTGGCCTGCGGGCTGCTCGACTGGGCGCACCGGCGGCGCGGCGGGATCGACGAGGCCTGCGAGCTCGAGGACGCGTCGCACGATCTCGTGCTGGCGGCGGCGCGCGGCGAGGAGCTGGCCGCCCACCTCGTGCGCCTCGGCCGGCTCGACCTGCCCGGGCGGATCGAGGTCAACGCGGTGCTCGAGGGATTCGCCCACGAGGCGCTCGACCCGGATCAGTACGCGCGGGCGGCCCGCTACGCCCGGGCAGGGGCGCCGGCGCCCGACCGGGTGATCGGAATCCGCAGCATCGGGCTGCCGCTCTCGGCGGTGGTGGCGGCCTCGCTGGGGCCGGGCGCGATGCTGGCGAGCGTGCGGCCGGTGGGCGAGCGGCACGCCCGCTCGGTCGCGATCGGCCCGGCGCTGCGGCAGCGGCTCCTGGCCGGGCGCGGTGCGTTCGCGGTGGTGGACGAGGGACCCGGCCTGTCGGGCTCCACCTTCGCGGCGGTGGCCGACTGGCTGGCGGCGCAGGGCATCCCGGCCGAGCGGGTGGTCTTCTTCCCCGGTCACCGCGGCGAGCCGGGACCGCGCGCCGGCGAGGTGGTGCGGCGGATCTGGCGCGGGACCCGCCGCTGCCTGGCCGAGCCGGATCTGTCCTTCCTGACCGACGGCGCCGATGCGGTCGACGACCTGGCGGGCGGGCGCTGGCGCTACCGGCTGGGCCTCGCGCCGGCGAGCTGGCCGCCGGCCGACGCCCGCCTCGAGCGGCGCAAGCTGATCGTCGAGCGGGGCGGGCGCCAGTGGCTGTGCAAGTTCGCCGGACTGGGCGGCCTGGGGCGCCTCAAGAGGGAGCGCGCGCAGGCGCTGGCCGCCGCCGGCCTCCACCCGGAGGTGGGCGAGCTCGAGCGCGGCTTCCTCGCGGTCGAGTGGCACGACGGCGCCCGGCCGCTCGGGACGCCTGGGCTCGAGGTGGCGCGCTCGGAGCTCGTTTCCCGGCTGGCCGATTATCTGGCCGCGCGCGCCGCCATGCCGGCCAGCGACGGCGGCCCGGGCGCCTCGCCGGACGAGCTCCTGGCGATGGCGGCGCACAACACCGAGGTCGCGCTCGGCCCCGAGGCCGGGCGGACGGTCGCCCGGCGCTGGCGCGAGCTGGTGCCGCGGGCGGCGAGCGCGGCGCGCCCGGTCGGCATCGACGGCCGGATGCACCGCTGGGAGTGGATCGCGCTGGCCGATGGCCGGATCCTCAAGACCGACGCGGTCGACCACGCGCTCGGCCACGACCTGGTCGGCGAGCAGGACATCGCCTGGGACCTGGCCGGCGCCGCCGTCGAGCTCGAGCTCGACGAGGGCGAGCTCGATCGGGTGCGGCCGGGCGCGGCCGGCCGCGCGCTGGACAGCTTCTACCGGGTGACCTACGCCGCCTTCCAGCTGGGCCTGTTCGCGATGGCGGAGTCGCTCGCCCGCGAGGGCGGGCAGGACGACGAGGCGGTGCGGCTGGCGGCCGAGGTGCGGCGCTACCGGCGGACGCTCTCGCGGCTGGTCGCCGGCGAGTGACCGCGCGAGAATGGGGCGATGCCCCAGCGCCGCTTCGAGCTGCGCCTCTACGCCCACCGGGGCGCCTCCGGCGAGCTGCCGGAGAACACCATGGCGGCCTTCCGCCGCGCGCTCGAGTACGACATCGACGCGCTGGAGAGCGACATCCACCTGACGCGCGACGGACACGTGGTGGTCTCGCACGATCCCGACGGCGCCCGCTGCTGCGGGGTGCCGCGCGCCATCCGCGAGTCCACCCTCGCCGAGGTGCAGAGCTGGGACGCCGGCTGGGGCTTCACTGCGCCGGACGGCGGCCGGCCGTTCGCCGGCCAGGGCCACCGCATCCCGGCGCTGGCCGAGGTGCTGCGCGAGTTCCCCGGCGTGCCGCTCAACCTCGACATCAAGCAGACCGCGCCGTCGATGGTGTCGCCCCTGGTGGCGCTCCTGCGCCGCGAGCGGGCCGAGGAGCGGGTGACCCTGGCCAGCTTTCGCATGCGGACGCTGCTCGGCGCCCGGCTGCGCGGTTACCGCGGCGACACCGCCCTGCCCCGCGCCGAGGTCATCACCATGCTCAAGGCGCCGCCCGGGCTGTTCGCCTTCCTGCCCTGGCGCGGCAAGGCGGCCCAGCTGCCGGTCGCCGGCGGCGGCTACCGCTTCGATACCCCGGAGATGGTCGCCCGCTGCCACCGCCTCGGGCTGCGGCTCGATTTCTGGACCATCAACGATCCGGCCGAGGCGCGCCGCCTGCTGGCGCTCGGCGCCGACGGCATCATGACCGACGACCCGCGGGCGATTGCCCCGGTCTTCGCCGACTTCCGGCCGCGTAAGGCGCAGCCGGCATGAGCGTTTCCCATCGCGTGAGAGGGACGAGCCTGCTGGTGCACCCGCTGCCGCTCCTGGCGGCCGCCGTGCTGCTCGTCAACGATCACCTGCTCAAGGCGGCGGCCTGGCCGAGCGCAGCCGTGGCCGGCAAGCTCTCCGACCTGGCCGGGCTGTTCCTCGTTCCGGTTCTGGCGACCGCGCTGACGAGCCGGCGGCTGGCGACCGCCTGGGTGGTGGCGACCGGCATCGGGTTCGCCGCGCTCAAGCTGTGGCCCGACTTCAACGGCGCGGTCGAGGCGGTGTGGGGGAGAAACGCGCTCGACCCGGGCGACCTCGTTTGCCTCGCGGTCCTGCCCTTCTCGTGGCTCTACCTCCAGCGCGGCAGCGCCCCGGCCGGCCCGCTGCGCCGCGCCGGTGCCACCGGCATCATCGCCATCGCCTGCGCCGCCACCCCGGCGCCGCGCTACCAGCGCGACTATCCGTTCTGGCAGGTGACGAGCAACGCCACGCCGGTCTTCCACTGCGTCGAGACGGCGGCCTGGGTGGTGAAGTCGGGCAAGACCGGGTTCGGCCTGACCGTGAGGCTGCACGCGACCGGCGGCCCGTGCTCGGTCGATCTCGCGTCGGCCACGCTGCGCCTGGCGAGCGGCGGCGTCGCGCGCGGCGTGCCCGCGCGGCGACACCTGGAGCTCGCGCGCTGCCAGGTCGAGCACGTCTACGTTCCGTTCCAGTTCGACAGCGAGGCGGCGTGGAACCTCGGCGTCAGGTCGGGAACCATCGAGCTCGTGCTGGCCACCGGACTCGCCCGGGACACATGGCGCATGACGGCCGAGCACGTCCTGCACGACTACCAGCGCGCCAAGTCTCCGCCGGCCGCCACCACCCCGCCGCTCTCCGCCTGCGCGGCCGACGCGCCGCCGCCGAAGGAGATCGCGAAATGAGGTGGCTGCTGCTCGTCGCCGCCCTGCTCGCCGGCTGCCACTTCCACCGCGACAGCAACGCGCCGGGGCTGAGCGACATCGAGAACCCGCCGGCCGATCCCGCCGCCGCCCGGGTCGAGCCGGAGGATCCCGGCGAGGAGATGCTGGCGGTCAACCCGGGCATCCTGGCCGGCGGCGGCGGCCGCGAGGCCTCGCCGCAGGGCTTCGGCGAGTTCGGCCTCGAGGTCTCGGTCGTGCGCGGCTGGAACGAGAGGAGCCACATCGAGGACGGCTTCTTCACCTATCCCCTGCGCGGCGCCGGCGCGGCGCTCGGCTGGTCGGCCCTGCGCCTCACCGACGAGGACCCCGAGATGGGTCCGCTCTACGGCGAGGTCTACGCCTTCCGCCTCCCCTGGGGGGCCGGCGGCGGCTGGGCCTGGAACCCGGCCGACGGCGATCATGGACCCCAGGTCTTCGTCTCCGGGCTCTCGCTCTACCTCCGCGCCCGCTACCTGTTCGACGACGGCGCCGAGCTCACCGCCGGCTTCCAGGGCAAGCTGCCCTTCGTCTGGGTCTGGAGCCGTTAGCTCAGAAGCTGGCGATGGTGCGCAACCCGTCGACGTCGAGGATCTCGATCTCGCCGTAGGCCAGGCGGACGAGCCCCTTGCCCTCGAGCTCCTTGAGCAGCTGATTGGCGGTCTGGCGCGACACGTTCAGCATCAGCGCCAGCTGCTCCTGGCGCACCGAGAGCACGCGCCGGGTCCGGTCGTACCACTCGCCGTAGCCCTCGGTCATCAAGACCAGCCGGCGGGCCAGCCGCACGTGCGGCGGCGCCAGCGCGACGTCCTCGATCATGAGGAAGGCGAGCCGGGTCTTGTTGGCGAGCAGCCGGCCGAGCTCGCGCCACAGCCGCGGCTCGGCGGCCAGCAGCGGATCGAGCCAGCTCGGCGCCACGTGTACCAGCGTGGCCGCCTTCTCCGCCACCGCGTCGTGCGTGCGCGGCAGGCCGTCGAAGACTGACACCTCGCCGAACCAGGTGGGCGGCTCGAGCAGGCTGAGGAGCGCCTCCTTGCCGGTCCCGGCGAAGCCGGACACCCGCATGGCGCCGTCCACCACCGCGTAGAGTCCGCACGGCGGGTCGCCGCGCGAGAAGAGGAGCTCGCCGGCCGCCAGGCTCTTCAGGGCCGCCGCGCCCAGGAGCGCGTCCTGCAGGTCGCCGGGTATCGAGCGGAACCAGCGCCCCGAGCGCAATAGCTCCTTGTAATCCCTCGCGCTCTTGCCGGCCATCGGGGTTTTCTCGTCCTGTGTCGGGTGGCCGACAATGTCGGCCGGCTCCCTGGTGCATTGTGCCACCAGAACCGACCATGAAGACCCTCGAGCAGCACCTGTCGACCTACGCCGCCTATCACCGCGATCGGCGCAACATCGCCACCCACTTCGCCGGCATCCCGATGATCGTCCTGGCGGTGGCCACCCTCCTGTCCCGCCCGATCATCCCGCTCGGCGGCATCCCGCTCTCGCCGGCCGTCCTGGTGGTCGCGCTGTCGGCGGTTTTCTATCTCGCGCTCGACCTCCGCTACGGCGTGGCCATGGCCGCCCTGCTCGGCCTCGCGCTGTGGCCGGCCCACGCGCTGGCCGCGGGCTCCACCGGCAGCTGGCTCCTGGCCGGCGGCGGGCTGTTCGTGCTCGGCTGGATCATCCAGTTCGTCGGCCACATCTTCGAGGGCAAGAAGCCGGCCTTCGTCGACGACCTGGTCGGCCTGCTCATCGGGCCGCTCTTCGTCGTGGCCGAGGTCGGCTTCGCCCTGACCCTGCGCGATCCGCTCAGGCAGCAGATCGAGGCCGAGGTGGGTCCGACCCGCGGCGGCCGCACGACCTACGCCGCCGGCTAGCCTCCAGCACCGCCTGGTGCCAGCGATGCGCGCCGCGCGCGATGTGCTTGTTTCGCGCATCGGTGTGTGAAGGACGGCAGCATGCTTGGAGCCTGTCCCCCCCGGCCTGGCGCGGGAAAGTCGCGCGCGCGAGCTTCGCTGGGCCGGCGAGGGGCCTGGTACGTCGCTTGCGTTGCGTTTCGGCATGGGGTGGAGAACAACCAGGCCACGGACGTGGTCCATCTGGCGATCGGCGCTGCTCGCGCTCCTGGTCGCGTGCACGGCGACCATCGAGACTGACGACAGCGGCGACCGGACGCTGCCGACCTCGCGCTGCGGCGACCAGGAATACGAGTGCGACACCGGCTGCGTGCCGATGTCGGCGGAGTGCAACGGCAACGACGACTGCGGCGACGGCGCCGACGAGTCGGCCTGCGACGAGCAGGAATACCAGCCACCGACCTGCCCGGCGGGCGAGATCCCCTGCCGCGACAGCGGCTGCATCGCCGAGAGCGGCCTGTGCAACGGCACCGCCGACTGCGCCGACGGCCAGGACGAGCTCGGCTGCGAGGACGACGGCTGCTCGGCGCTCGGCTTCGTGTGCGGCAGCGGGACCTGCCTGGCGTGGAACCGGGTCTGCGACGGGACCAGCGACTGCGAGGGGACGGCCGACGACGAGCGGATGTGCGGCACCCTGTGCGGCGACGACCAGGCCGAGTGCCTGGACGGCAGCTGCGTGCCGTTCGACCGGAGCTGCGACGGCAACGTCGACTGCGCGGTCGACCGCGGCGACGAGATCGGCTGCGGCACCCTGTGCGGCGAGAGCGAGCTCGAGTGCAGCGACGGCAGCTGCATCGGGCTCGCAGAGATGTGCGACGGGACGCCGCAGTGCCCGGAGGGAGAGGACGAGGACCCGGGCACCTGCGCGGTGATCCCGTGCACGGCGGAGGAGTGGGCCTGCGGCGACGGCATCTGCATCCCGGGCGACTGGCGCTGCGACGGCATCCCGGACTGCGACGGGGGAGAGGACGAGAGCGGATGCTGACCACCCGGCACCTCACCCTGCTCGCCGCCGCGCTGGCCGCGGCCTGCTCGACCGACGACCCGACCGGGCTATCCGACGAGGTGGCGGTCGATGTCATGCTCGACGATGACGCCGGCCTCCGCATCCTGGCGGTCTATCCGACCGACGAGATGACGGCGCTGGCGCCGGGCGGCTCGCCCGAGCTCGGCTGGCAGCTGGTGCTCGGCAGCGAGGTGCTGGCGTCGGGCACCATCCACGACCCGCGCGTGATCCAGAGCGAGACCGGCAGCGAGATCAGGAATCGCTTCGGCTCGACCTCGCTCCGGCTGCCGGCGCAGGCCGGCGATCTCCTGTTCCTCGAGGGCGAGGTCGAGATCGCGCGCACGACCTTCGACCCCGCCAGGCTCGAGTCGCAGCTCGAGGTGGACGAGGAGCCGGCGGCGGCGCCGCAGAGCGGTGTCGGGACGACCCGCTCGCCGCTCATGCGCAAGGGCGACCTCCGCGGCAAGCCGGCCCGCATCATGGGGAACCTCGATCGCGGGCGCGCCGTCGACCTCCTGATCCTGGCCGAGGGCTACACCGACGGGCAGCTGGCGCGCTTCCGGCGCGATGCCAGCCAGATCAGCCGCGGCTTCCGCTCGATCATGTCGCGCCAGCGCAAGCGCTTCGCCGGCCAGTTCAACGTCTGGGTGCAGAACGTCCGCTCGCGCTCGACCGGGATCGACGACCCGGCGACGCACCGGCGCGCCGACACCGCCTTCGACATCAGCTTCGGCACGGGCGACCTGCACCGCTGCACCTGGTTCAACACCGCGGGCGGCGAAGAGGCGGCGCGCGCGCTCGGCCGGCGCGCGGGCGCCGACATCACCGTCGTCCTGGCCAACACCACCGGCTACGGCGGCTGCGCCAACAACGGGCTGTTCGTCGTCACCCGCTCGAGCGACGCCCCGTGGGTGGTCGCCCACGAGCTCGGCCACGCGCTGCTCGGCCTGGCCGACGAGTACGACTACGGCACCTGCCGCCACGACCCGGCGCCCAACGTGACCTTCTCGAGCCAGCGGGCCCGCATCCCCTGGCGCGGCGCCATCGGGTCGTCGACCCCGCTTCCGACCCCGCAGACCCAGGCCAACGCGCGCGTCATCGGCGCCTTCACCGGCGCGGAGTACTGCCGGACCGGAGCCTTCCGCCCGCAGCTCAACTGCATGATGCGCGAGCTCCACCACAACTACTGCCGGGTCTGCCTGGTCGCGCTCGACCGCCACCTGCGCACCCTCAACCGGACCGGCCAGAAGGGCGGCGGCACCCCGGGGGGCAGCGCGTGCGGCGACGGCGCCTGCACCGCCGACGAGACGGTGGACACCTGCCCGGCCGACTGCGACGGCGGCGGCGGCGGCGGCGGCGAACAGGGCTGCGGCAACGGCGCCTGCGATGGCGACGAGACCGACGCGAGCTGTCCGGGCGACTGCGGCTGCGCCGCCAGCGACTGCGGGCTCGCGCCGTACGGTTGCTACTTCGACCCCAGCTGCACCGCGACCGGCGACTGCTGCAGCGATGCCTGCAGCGCCTGCGGCTCCTGCTAGAAGGGGGACGCGACCTGGTTTTTGCCATCCGCGCCGGCGCCGCGCTGGCGTAGGGTGGAGCCATGCGAGGAGCGGGCACTCTCGTGCTGGCCAGTCTGTGGCTGGCGTCCTGCACACCCGAGGTCAACCTGGGAGCCGACCTCAGCCAGGCCAACGCGCGGGCGCAGTTCCAGACCGCGCCCGGCGCCATCCTGGTCTACCCGGGCGACGTCGACCAGCCGTACGACGTCCTCGGCGACGTCGAGGTGATCGTCCGCCAGCGCTCGGCCTTCGGAGTGGAGCCGAACACCGGACACGCCCTGCGCGGGCTGCGGGTACAGGCCGGGCGGCTCGGGGCGCACGCGATCATCATGGTCTCGTTCGGCCAGCCGGGCGCCAGCCTGTGGAGCTATCACGAGCTGAGAGGGCACGGCCGTGCGATCCGCTTCCGCTAGCCGGGCCGCGGCCGCGCTGCTCGCGGCGGCCTGCGCGGTCGCGAGCGCGTGCGGCGCCACCTCCCCGCCGCCCTTGCCGCCCCGCCGGGTGGCGTTCGCCGCTCAGGATCCGGCCCACCCCGCGCCGCCGGCGCCGCGGCCACCGGACATCGCCCGCGCCGCCGAGCCGCCGATCGTCCACGAGCGCTACTTCGGCTGGATCCTGGCGGCCGACCTGGTCTCGCTCGCGCCGCTGGTCCGCTGGATGGGTCGCCCGGAGGACATCTATCTGGCAGCGCCCTCCCTCCTCCTGCCGCCCGTCATCCACACCCTGTACGGCGAGCCGGGCAACGCCGCCCTCAGCCTCACCCTGCGCGCCGCCATGGTCGGCGCCGTCTACCTGGCCGGCCGCTCGGCGGAGGAGGAGTGCGAGGACTCCGAGAGCTACATCTGCATTCCGGTGGGCTCGTTCCTGCTGGCCGACGCCGCCATCGTCCTGGTCGTCGTCACCGACGCGGTCTTCCTCGCCCGCAC
>Ga0111539_10012298_pt1 | contig 10726 bp, 4 predicted proteins | sample RhiMethybrSRZTD1_FD_79667 | JGI IMG/M metagenome (GOLD analysis project Ga0111539, IMG submission 79667) | Populus rhizosphere microbial communities from Tennessee, USA - Rhizosphere MetaG P. TD hybrid SRZTD1 (version 2) (version 2) | ecosystem: Host-associated > Plants > Roots > Rhizosphere >... | reverse complement strand
CGCCACTGTCGCACAGATCTCGGTGGCCGCCAAGGCGGCGATGGACCGCTGCGCGGCTGGCCTGGGGGCGCCGTTCGCCCGACGGCTTCGCCCGCAGTGTTTCGCCCTCAAGTGAGGAAGAGGAGCAAGCTGCGAATGGGGGCGAAACACAGACGGGCTGCAGATTGTCGGGCGAAGGCGCCGCCGGCCGCGCCGCTCCGCGGCCCGCTGCTGCCTCAACGCCCGCCGCGGTCGAGCACCGGTGGCGGCACAAAGCTCGGCCCGACTTACCGCAACCGGCTACCAGGTGCAGAGCGTGAGCTTCAGGCCGTTGCTGAAGCGTGTGCCGAAGGGCGCCGGCTGCGTGAAGGCCACCGCCTGCAGCCACACCGAGGCGCCCGCCAGCGAGGGCGTCGACGGCAGCGTGCCCGTGAGCGCGAAGCTGCCCGTCGCGTTGAAGCCCAGGTTGATGAAGAGCATCGCCGACGGCTCGACGAGCAGCGTACCGCCCTGCAGCGGCAGAGCGGCCGGTGCGAAGGCCACGAGCAGCGCGCCGGCACAGGGGCCGGTCGCGCCCGAGCTGTGCAGCTCGACGGGGAAGCCGAGCGCGGGCGGCGTGTCCGAGTCGAGCACGAGCGTGTTCGCGCCCGCCGCGCTGCCGTAGGCGCTCCAGCCGCAGCCGCCCGGCAGCACCGGCTCGTCGACCGCGAGCTCGCCCACGCTGATGTAGGCGTTGCTGCCCGCGGGCGGCCCGATCAGCCGGATCGCGCGCCCGGCGACGGGCGGGAAGTCGAGCCTGAAGGTCTCGTAGCCGATGCCGTCGAGCCCGTCGTAGGGCGGCGTCACCGTGACGCCCGGCACCGCGACCCATGCGCCGTTGGCCTTCTGCACCTGCAGGCCGAGCGCGGTGAACGCGCCGCCGTCGGCGTTGTCGCGGCCCTCCTCGAACACGACGCGGGTGAAGGTGCGCTGCGTCGGGTAGCCGTAGCCGATCCAGTCCTCGCCGGCCTGCTGGCCGAGATGGAAGGTGTCGTACTGCGCGAGGAAGCTGGTGCTGCCCGGCGCCGGCGCGGTGCCGTTGCGGATCGTCTCGGGATCCTGGTTGCCCGAGCCCAGCGGCACCGGCGGCTGCAGCTCGAACAGCTTGGCGACGATCGTGCCCTGGGCCGAGATGTCGCTCACGTCCGAGGCCGCGGGCGCGGCGATGGCCTGCGCGCGCAGCTCGCCGACCGAGGTGAAGCCCGCGCTGCCGCCGGGATTGCCGCGCAGGCGGATCGCGTCGCCCGCGCTGGGCTCGAAGCGCAGCGTGTAGGTCTGGAAGTTGAGCCCGTCGAAGAAGGGCTGGCCGGCGAGGGCGAAGGGGTAGGGCGGGTCGATGCTCAGGCCGGGCACCGTGCTCCACGTGCCGCCGGCTCGGACCTCGACGCGCAGGTCCTCCCACCAGCCGCCGTCGACGAAGTGCTTGCCCTCCTGGAAGGTCAGCCCGACGAAGCGCTGCTCGTCGGCGGGCGGCGTCGCGAGCGCGTAGCCGATCCAGTCGTCGTTGCCCTGCGCGCCGCCGTGGTAGGTGTCGAACTGCGCCGCGCTGTCGCCGCTGCCGACGGCCGGCAGCTTGGCGTCGCGCACGACCTCGATGTCGTGGTTGCCGCCGCCGGTCGGCGTGGCCGGCACGAGCGTGTCCATGCGCGAGATCGGCAGCGCCGTGCCCGCGACGTCGCGCAGGCCGGCCTGCGGGTAGACCCAGACATGCGCGGTGGCGCTCAGGCCGGCGTCGTCGGTCACGGTCAGGTTGACGCGGTAGTAGAGCAGCTCGTCGTCCTCGGGGCTGGTCTCGATGGGGAACTCCGCCGTGCTGCCCGTGGCCTGCATGACGCCGGGGTGCACGTGCGTGGCGTGGTGCAGGTCGACGCTCCACGCGTAGTCGAGCGGCGCGCTCTCGGGGTCGGTGCCGGCGCCCACGAGCAGCAGGGTCTGCGGCGGCGCGTAGAGCGCGCCGTTCGCCGGGCTCAGGATCGAGGCCGTCGGCGGGCCGTTGCCGACCGCGACCTGCACGACGCTCGCGCCCGACAGGCCGAGCGGGTCGCTCACCGTGAGCGTGGCCTCGTACACGCCGTCGACGAGGTAGTCGTGGCCGGGGTTCGGCGCGCTGGAATGCGCCGAGCCGTCGCCGAAGTCCCAGTCGTAGGCGATCGGGTCGTTGTCGGGATCGTGGCTCGCCGAGCCCGTGAAGCTCACGGTCAGCGGCGCTGGCCCGAGCGTCGGCGTGGCCGAGGCCACGGCGACCGGCGTGAGGTTGGCGCCGTAGCCGATGCGCAGCACCTGGTTGCTCGTCAGCGACAGCGCCCAGAGGTCGCCCGTGAGCGGGTGCCGCTCGAGGCCGACGAGCGCGCCGGTCTGGCCGGCGAAGTCGCGCACGGCGACGAGGTTCCAGCTCGCGTCGAACTCCGCCGTCTTGATGAACTGCTGGCCGTAGTCGATGAAGAACAGCCGCCCGACGTACTCGGCCGGGTAGCTGCCGCCGGTGTAGATCGGGCCGCCGATCGAGCAGTTGCCCTTGAAGCCCGGCAGCGGCGCGCCGTTGCCGTCCACGTAGATGCCGGTGGGCTTGAGCGCGTTCGCGTTGCTGTGGTGCCAGGCGAGGATCGGCGCCGTCAGCGTGCCGCTCACCGGCGAGAAGCAGTCGACCTTGCTCGGGTCGGCCGGGTTGTAGGTCTGGTAGCCGCCCTGCGCGGGGTTGCCCTCGTAGCAGGGCCACCCGAAGTTCTCGCCGCCCGTGCGCACGAGGTTCAGCTCCTCCCACGTGTTCCAGCCGACGTCGCCGACGAGGACGAGGTTGGGCGCGCCGACGGCGGGATCCGCGGCGCCCGTGCCCGGCACGAGCGACATGCGGAAGGGATTGCGCAGCCCGAGCGCCCAGACGCGCGAGGCCAGGCTGGCCGGGTCGCCGTCGAAGAAGGGGTTGCTCGGGTAGCCGAGGCCCGTCTCGGGGTCGATGCGCAGCACCTTGCCCGACAGGCTGCGCAGGTCCTGCGCGCGGAAGGCGCCGGCGTCCTGCACCTTCGGCGTCGGGCCCTTCTTGCCGGTCACCGGGTGCGTGAAGGTGTCGAAGCCCGCGTTGTCGTTGCCGCCGTTGTCCTGGAAGTCGTAGTGCGCGCCGTCTCCGCAGGCGAGCAGCAGCGAGCCGTCGTCGGCGAAGCGCAGCGAGCCGTTGCTGTGGCTGTTGTGGATGCTGGCGATGCCGTCGGGCACGGTGCCGTCGGCGTTCTGGTGCCCGAGCAGGATCTGCCGGCTGGCCGTGTCGGCCACGAGGCCGCCCGCGCCGGTCGTCGCGCGGTAGCGCGTGAGCCGCGAGAAGCTGTACTGGTTGTTCTGGTTGAAGCCGTTGTCGTTGGGCGGCACCGGCGAGACCGTGTAGAGCAGGTAGACCCACGACGTCGCGCCGCCGTCGGGCAGGAAGCCCGGGTGCAGCGCCACGCCGAGCAGGCCGCGGTCCCAGTCGTTGTTGACCTCGGCGCTCAGGTCGAGGAAGGGCGCGGCCTGGAGCGTGCCCGCCGGGTCGAGCACCGAGATGATCCCGGGCTTCTGGAGCAGGAAGGCCGTGCCGTCGGCCGCGAAGGTCAGGCCCACCGGCAGGTTGTAGGCCCCGGGCAGCGCCACGACCTCGAAGTGGGGCGGCAGCGTGAAGGCCTGGGCCGGCGCGCGCGGCGCGAGGCCGGCGAGAGCGAGGGGCACGGCCAGGGCGAGCAGGGAGAGAGCGACGGCGTTCGGGGCGCGGTGCATGGGCAGCAGTCTGCCACAGGTTGCCGTTCCGCGTCGTGTGCGGCGCCGCTCGCGCTCGCGCCGCCGGCCGCTCGCCGGTCGTCGCGGGTCACCAGCTGCACAGGCTCAGCTGCAGCCCGTTGCTGAAGCGCAGCGGCCACGGCGCGGGCTGGCCGAACGCGACGGCCTGCAGCCACAGCGACGAGCCGGCCAGCGACGGCGTCGCCGGCACCGCGCCCGAGAGCGAGAAGCCGCCCGTGGCGTCGAAGCCGACGTTGAGGAGCAGCATCGGCGACGGGTTGACGAGCAGCGTGCCGCCCTGCAGCGGCGCGGCGCCGGGCGCGAATCCGACCAGCAGCGCGCCGCCCGCCGGGCCGCTCGCGCCCGCCGCGTGCAGCTCGATGGGCAGGCCCAGCGCGGGCGGCGTGTCCGAGTCGAGCACGAGCGTGTTGGCGCCGCCCGCCGGTCCGTAGGCGCTCCAGCCGCAGCCGCCGGGGAGCACCGGCTCGAAGACCGACAGCTCGCCGACGCTGATGTACTTGCCGCTGCCCGCCGGCGGGCCGACGAGGCGGATCGCGCGACCGGTGACCGGCGGCCAGTCCAGCGTGAAGGTCTCGTAGTGCGTGCCGTCGAGCCCGTCGTAGGCCGGCGTCAGGCTGACTCCCGTCACCGGCACCCAGCTCCCGTTGGCCTTCTGCACCGCGACGCCGAGCGCACCGAAGGCGCCGCCGTCGACGTTGTTGCGGCCCTCCTGGAACACGATGCGTGCGAAGCTGCGCGACGTCGGGAAGGCGTAGCCGATCCAGTCCTCGGCGCCCTGCTGTCCATTGTGGAAGGTGTCGAACTGCGCGAGGAAGCTCGTGCTGCCCACCGGCGGCAGCGTACCGTTGCGGATCGTCTCGGGGTCGGGATCACCGCTGCCCAGCGGCACCGGCGGCGTGAGCTCGAACAGCTTGGCCACGATCGTGCCCTGCGACGAGATGTCGGCCAGGTCGCTCTGCGGCGGGGCGGCGATGGCCTGCACGCGCAGCTCGCCGACCGAGATGAAGCCCGTCGATCCGCCGGGATCGCCGCGCAGCCGGAGCGCGTCGCCGGCGACAGGGTCGAAGCGCAGCGTGTAGGTCTGGAAGCTCAGGCCGTCGAAGAACGGCTCCTGCGCGAGCTCGAAGGGATAGGGCGGGTCGATCGTGACGCCGGGCACGACGGTCCAGTCGCCGGCGTTGCGCACCTCCACGCGCACGTCCTCCCACCAGCCGCCGTCCGCGAGGTGCACCCCCTCCTGGAACTCGATGGCGACGAAGCGCTGCTCCTCGGACGGCGGCGCGGCCAGCGCGTAGCCGATCCAGTCGTCGTCGCCCTGCGCGCCGCCGTGCTCGGTGTCGTATTGCGCCGCGCCGTCGCTGCTGCCGACGGCCGGCGTCTCGCCGTCGCGGACGACCTCGATGTCGTGGTTGCCATTGCCCGTCGGCTCCGGCGGGACGAGCGTCTCCATGCGCGAGATCGGCAGCGCCGTGCCCGCGACGTCGCGCAGCCCGGCCTCGGGGTAGACCCACACGTGCGCGCTGCTGCTCAGGCCGCCCGCGTCGGTCGCGGTGAGCTCGACGCGGTAGTAGAGCAGCTCGGTGTCCTCGGGACTGGTGGCGAGGGAGAGGCTGGCCTGGCTGCCGGCGGCCTGCATCACGCCGGGGTGCACGTGCGTGGCGTGGTACAGGTCGACGTTCCAGGCGAAGGTCAGCGGCGAGCCCTCGGGATCGCTGCCGCTGCCGACGAGCAGCAGCGTCTCGGGCGGCGCGTAGAGCGCGCCGTCGGCCGGGCTCAGGATCGTGGCCGTCGGCGGGCCGTTGCCGACGGCGATGCTCACGACGTCCTGCGCGACGAGGCCGAGCGGGTCGCTGACCGTGAGCGTGGCGTCGTAGAGGCCCTCGGCGGCGTACGCGTGCGCCGGGTCGGGCAGGTCGGAGTGCGGGCTGCCGTCGCCGAAGTCCCAGTCGAAGCTCAGCGCGTCGCCGTCGGGGTCGGACGAGGCCGAGCCGGTGAAGTCCACGTCGAGCGGCGCGGGGCCGAAGTCCGGCGTGGCGCTGGCCACGGCGACCGGCGTCAGGTTGGCGCCGTAGCGGAGGCGCAGGATCTGCGCCATCTCCAGCGAGATCACGTGGATGTCGCCGGTCAGCGGGTGCCGCTCGAGACCCACGATCTGGCCCATCTGCGAGGCGAAGTCGCGCACGGCCACGACGTTCCAGCTCGCGTCGAACTCCGCGGTCTTGATGAACTGCTGGCCGTAGTCGATGAAGAACAGCCGGCCGTCGTACTCGTCGGGGTAGCTGCCGCCGGCGTAGATCGCGCCGCCGATCGAGCAGTTGCCCTTGAAGCCGGGCAGCGGCGCGTCACCGCCGTCCACGTAGACACCGGGCGGCTCCAGGGCGCTCGGGTTGCTGTGATGCCAGGTCAGGAGCGGCGGCGTCAGCGTGCCCGCCACCGGCGAGGAGCAGTCGACGAAGCCCGGGTCGGGCGAGTTGAAGGCCGCGTAGCCGACGTGCGGCCCGGTGCCTTCGAAGCAGGGCCAGCCGAAGTTCTCGCCGCCCGTGCGCGACAGGTTCAGCTCCTCCCAGGTGTTCCAGCCCACGTCGCCGATCAGGAGCAGGCCGGGCTGGCCGGCGGCCGGATCGCTCGCGCCCGTGCCCGGGACCAGCGCCCAGCGGAAGGGGTTGCGCAGCCCCAGCGCCCACACGCGCGAGGCATTGCTGGCCGGGTGGCCGTCGAAGAACGGATTCGACGGGTAGCCGAGGCCGGTCGCGGGATCGAGGCGGAGCACCTTGCCCGACAAGCTGCGCAGGTCCTGCGACCGGAACGAGCCGCTGTCCTGCACCTTCGGCGTCGGTCCCTTGAGGCCCGTCTGCGGATGGATGAAGGTGTCGAAGCCCGGGTTGTCGGCGCCGCCGTTGTCCTGGAAGTCGTAGTGCGAGCCATCGCCGGTCGAGAGCAGCAGCGAGCCGTCGGACGCGAAGCGCATCGCGCCCGTGGCGTGGCTGTCGTGCAGGCTCGCGATGCAGTCGGGCACCGAGCCGTCCGGGTTCTGGTGACCGAGCAGGACCTGACGGCTGGCCGCGACGGCGACGATCCCGCTGCCGCTCGTCGTGGCCTGGTACCGGGTCAGCCGGCAGAAGCTGTACTTGTCGTCCTGGTTGAATCCGTTGTCGTTGGGAGGCACCGGCGAGACCAGGTAGGCGAGGTAGACCCACGAGGTCGGGCCGCCGTCGGGGACGAAGCCCGGGTGCAGCGCGATGCTGAGCAGGCCGCGGTCCCCGTCGTTGTTGATCTCGGCCGACAGATCGATGAACGGCGCGGCCTGCGGCTGGCCCGCCGCGTCGCGCACGTGGACGATGCCCGTCTTGCGGATCACGAAGGCCGTGCCGTCCGGCGCGAAGGTCAGGCCCACGAGCAGGTTGTAGTCGCCAGGCAGGGGCACGACCTCGAAGTGAGGCGGCACGGCGAAGGACTGCGCAGCCACCGCCGGCGTGGCGGCGGCGAGCAGGGCGGCGAGGATCACGGAAGCCCGGAAGCGGAGCATCGCAGCAGCCGCCCCAGCAATTTCCTCGCCGCGTGACGCTGGAGGCGGTGGCTGTGCTCAGCCACCGCGCGGCGCTTGGCGCCGGACGACCCGTTCGAGCTGCTCGGACAGCACCGCCGGCGTGTCGGCGGGCAGCAGGCAGGCGCGGCGCACGCAGACCCAGGCGCGCGCACCGCCCGGTGGCGCCGCGCGCCCCTCGAGCAAAGACGGCAGGGCGTCGGCGCCAAAAGTCGCGGCGAGCGCGCCGGCATCCGGCACGACGAGTGCGGCCGGCAGCGGCGTGCGCCGGACGGTCGAGCGCAGCGCGTCGGCGTCCGCGCCCGAGCCGTCGAGCACGATCTCACCCAGCGGGCCGGCCGCGTGGTCGAGCGCCGTGAGCAGCGCGGGCAGCGCGGTGGCGTACTCCGAGGCCAGCGGACCCATCCGTGCGACGGCGCGCGCGGCGGCGGCCTCGAGCGCGCCCGAGTCGTCGAGCGGCGCCAGGCGCAGCAGGAGCTCGAGCGCCAGGCTCGCGCCCGAGGGCAGCGCGCCGTCGAAGAGCTCGCGGCCGCGCGCGGGCAGCAGCGGATCCTCGCCCGCGGTCTCGAAGAAGTCGCCCTGCTCCGACTGGAAGCGCAGCACGGCGCGGCCGATGTCGAGCGCCGCGTGGGCGAAGCGCGGATCGCCCGTCGCCGCGTAGGCGTCGAGCAGGCCGCGGCCGGTCGCCGCGTGGTCGAAGAGCGTGCCCGCGCCCGAGGTGACGCCGGCGAAGCGCTGGTGTGCCACCTCGCCCTCGTGCACGAGGAGCAGCAGCGCCTCGGCGATGCGCCCCGACTCGGCGCGCAGCTCGGCGTCGTCGAGCAGGCAGCCGGCCCGCGCGAAGGCCGTGGCCGCGAGCCCGTTCCACCCGGCGACGCACTTCTCGTCGCGGTCCGGCTTCGGCCGGCGGCTGCGCGCCTGCGCGAGCTGCTCGCACGCGCCGTCGAGCCAGGGGAGGAAGTCGGCGCCGACGGGGGCGCCGGGCACGGGCGTGGCCGCGAGCTCCTCGCGCGGGCGCACCGGCCTCGGCAGCGAGCGCCCGTCCGCGAACTTGCCGGTGGTGGTCACGTCGAAGAGCGCCGCGAAGGCCGCGCCCGGAGCGGCGCCGAGCACGGCCGTGATCTCGCTCGGGCGCCACACGTAGTAGCGGCCCTCGTCCGGCGCCGCGCCGGCCACCGGCGCGCCCGTGGCGTCGAAGGGCAGGCTGTCGGCGTCCAGCGCACCGAAGTACAGGCCCTCCGGCGAGCGCAGCTCGGCGCGCATCCAGGCCAGCGTCGAGCGCGCGACCTCGCCCCAGCGCGCCTGCCCGGTCACCGCGGCGGCCTCCGCGTAGAGCGCCGCGAGCAGCGCGTTGTCGGCGAGCGGCTTCTCGAAGTGCGGCACGGTCCAGTCCTCGTCGACGCAGTAGCGGAAGAAGCCGCCGGCGAGGTGGTCGTGCAGCGCGCCCTCGTCCATCGCCAGCAGCGAGGCGTGCACGGGGGCCAGGACGTCGGCGCTGGCGCGCTGGTACTGGCGCAGGAGGAAGTCGAGCGCGAGCGTCGGCGGGAACTTCGGCGCGCCTCGCGCTCCGCCCTTGCGCTCGTCGAGGCTGGCCACGATCGCGTCGACGCCGAGCTCGAGCGTGCGCGGCAGGTCGAGCGCGGGCTCGGCGCCGTCGGGCGCGCGCCGCGCGAGCAGCGCCGCGAGGTCGTCGGTCGCCAGCGCCGCGCGCATGTCGCCGGCGGCCCGCAGCAGCTCGTCGCGCTCGCCGCTCCACAGCGCCTCGATCTGCCGCAGCACGTCGAGGAAGCCGGGCAGGCCCAGGCGTGCCTCGGGCGGGAAGTAGGTGCCGCCCGCGAAGGGCACGCCGTCGGGCGTGAGGAACAGGCTCGCCGGCCAGCCACCGCCCTGCGTGAGCTGGAACAGCGCGCGCATGAACTGGCTGTCGACGTCGGGGCGCTGCTCGCGGTCGACCTTGATCGACACGAAGTGCGCGTTGAGCTCGGCGGCGATGGCCGCGTCCTGGAAGCTCTCGCGCTCCATGACGTGGCACCAGTGGCAGGAGCTGTAGCCGATCGAGAGGAAGACCGGACGATCGAGGGCCTTCGCGCGCTCGAAGGCCTCGCTGCCCCAGGGGAACCACTCGACCGGGTTGTCGGCGTGCTCGCGCAGGTAGGGGCTGGCCTCCTGCGCGAGGCGCCAGCCGCCGTGCCGCTCGCTCGGGGCGTCGCCCGCTGCGGCCGGCAGCTCGCGGGCATCGGCGGCGGGCGCGGCCGGCGTCGTCGCGGGGGCCGCCGGCGCGGCCGCCACGCTCGTGGCCGCCGGGCTCTCGTCCCCGCCGCATCCGAGCGCGACGAGCAGCGCGGCGCCCGCGAGCCGCGCGGCGTGCGCGGCGGGCCGGTGCCGGTCCGGTCGGGTCGCGATGCTAGAGTCCCGCGGGTCCATCGGCCCATCGTAGGGCACGGTTTCGATGCGTGTCTTCGCCCTCTCCGATCCGCACCTCTCGCTCGGCACGCCGGGCAAGACGATGGACCGCTTCGGGCCGCAGTGGGTCGGGCACACGCAGCGCATGGCCGCGGCCTGGGACGCGCGGGTCTCAGCGGAGGACCTCGTGCTCGTGCCCGGCGACATCAGCTGGGCGCGCGACCTGGCCTCTGTCCGGCCCGACCTCGAGTGGCTGGCCGCGCGCCCGGGCACCAAGCTGCTCATCAAGGGCAACCACGAGCACTGGTGGCCGGCGTCGCGGCGCAAGCTCGAGGCCGCCCTGCCGCCGGGCGTGCGCGCGCTGCAGGCCGACGCGGTGCGGGTCGGCGACGTGGCCGTGTGCGGGACGCGCCTGTGGGACGTGCCCGGCGTCAGCTACCACGACCTGATCCTCTGGCAGGGCGAGCCGATCTCGCCCGAGCGCTCCGAGGAGGACGCGGTCGCCTCGCTCAAGGTCTACCAGCGCGAGGTCGGCCGCCTCGAGCGCGCGCTCGAAGGCCTCGACGCGACGGCGCCCGTGCGCATCGCGATGGTCCACTACCCGCCGGTGGGGCCGGCCGAGCCGGCCGAGCCGGCCGCACCCGAGGGCGCCGCCAGGGAGAGCCCGGGCGAGGACTTCGGAGGAACACCGGCCGAGGCCGGTCTTGGGCCTGGATCCCTGTGGAAATTGCCGGCCAACGAGCTGACCCGTCGCTTCGAGGAGGCCTCCGTGGGGCAGGTCGTCTTCGGTCACCTCCACGCGCTCGATCCTGGACGGCGCTGGCGCGTGGGAGGCGTGCGGCACGGGGTTCGCTATACCTTGGCCTCGGTCGACTACATCGACTTCCAACCGGTCCAATTGGGCCTCGCCTGACCGGCACCTCACCCCTGCTGTTTTCCACCTGGAGTTCCAGTCTTGCGCTCGCTGGTCGTGCCTGTCATGAGCTCCGCGCTCATCCT
>Ga0111539_10012297_pt1 | contig 10727 bp, 11 predicted proteins | sample RhiMethybrSRZTD1_FD_79667 | JGI IMG/M metagenome (GOLD analysis project Ga0111539, IMG submission 79667) | Populus rhizosphere microbial communities from Tennessee, USA - Rhizosphere MetaG P. TD hybrid SRZTD1 (version 2) (version 2) | ecosystem: Host-associated > Plants > Roots > Rhizosphere >... | reverse complement strand
TGCCGGAGCAGCCGGTGCCGCCGGCGCGTCCACTCGCGGCACGCTGACACGCAGCGTCACGATCGACACGGGATCGAAGCCGGGATCGAGAGAGGCGATGTTCCTCACCGATCGAATCATCAGCCCGGCGCCGACCAGCAGCACGACGGCCAGCGCGAGCTCGACGACGACCAGCGCGTTGCGTACGCGCTGCGAGCGGCGGCCATCGCTGCCGCGCGCGGTGTCTTTCAGCGCTTCATTGAGATCGACGCCGCCTGCCTGCAGGCCCGGCGCCAGGCCGACGAGCACGCCGCAGGCGAGCGACACGGCGATGGTGAACGCGGCGACGCGCAGATCGACGGCCGGCGTCATGTAGCTGGGGAACGTGACCGGGCTCCGGGCGATCAGCACGGCGATGCCGGCCTTGGCGACCAGCAGGCCGGCGGCGGCGCCGAGCGCGGTGAGCACGCAGCTTTCGGTCATCAGCTGCCGCACCAGCCGGCCGCGGCTGGCGCCGACCGCGGTGCGCACCGCCACTTCGCGGCGCCGCGTTTCCGAGCGTGCGATCAGCAGGTTGGCGACATTGGCGCAGGCGATGAGCAGGACGAAGGCCACCGCCGCCATCAGCGTCAGCAGCGCCGGCCGCAGGCCGCCGAACAGCTCGACGTCGAGCGGGCTGACCTCGACGCCGCGCTTCTCGTTGGTCTCCGGATACTGCTGCTCGAGCCGGCGCGAGATCGCATCCAGCTCGCGTTGCGCGCTGGCGCGGGTCGCGGCGGGTTTGAGCCGGGCCAGCGCGCCGAAGCCGCGGTTGCCGCGGCTGGCCATCACCCGCGGCGGGGCGATGAACGGGAACGGCACCCAGAACTCAGCGGCGTCGGTCAGCCCCTTGAAACCGGGCGGCATCACGCCAATCACGGTGTACGCGTTGCCGTTGACCAGCGCTTTCGCACCAAGGATGTCGCGGTCGCCGCCAAAGCGCCGCTTCCACAACCCGTCGCTGAGCACGATCACGTAGCCGGGCGCAGCGGGATTGTCCTCGGCCTCGGTGAAGGTGCGGCCGCGCGCGGGCGAGATGCCGAGCAGCGTGAAGTACGGCGCCGACACGAACTCGGCGAACAGGCGCTCGGGCTCGCCGTTGACGGTGAGCGTCGAAGAGTTGTTGCTGAATGCCGCCATCGCCTCGAAGCTTTGCGCCTGCGCCCGCCAGTCGAGGAAGTCGGGATACGAATTGCCGCGGCGCTCGAGCCTGGCGCGCATCACGTTGCCCCAGAGCTGCACCAGCCGCGACGGTGCTTCGTAGGGCAGCGCCCGCGCCCGCATCGCATCGACCAGGCTGAAGATCGCCGTATTGGCGCCGATCCCGATCGCCAGCGCCGCGACCGCCACCAGCGTGAACCCCGGCGACCGGCGCAGCGTACGCAGCGCGTAGCGCACGTCCTGCATCAGCGTCTCGAGCGGGTGAAACGTCCACATATCGCGGCACTGCTCCTTGAGATAGGTGACGTTGCCGAAGCGGCGGCGGGCCGCCTGCGTCGCTTCGACCCCGGGCACGCCGTCGCGGTGGTATTCCGCTTCGCGCATCGCGAGGTGGAAGGCCAGCTCGTCGTCGAGATCGTGCTCGAGCCGGCGGCGATGCAAGAGCGCGGCGATGCGATGCCAGAGCGCGTTGAGTTGTTGCATCTCTTCCATCGAACGAAGAACGAAGAACGACGGACGAAGACGGCCGAACGTCGAACGACACCCGTCAAGCCATTTGCATCACTCTCGTGACCGCCGCGGCGACGCGATGCCAGTACTCCGCCTCGTTCTCGAGCTCGCGGCGCCCGAGCGCGGTCAGCCGGTAGAACTTGGCGCGGCGGTTGTTATCGGATGTGCCCCACTCGGCCTTGAGCCAGCCGCGCACTTCCAGGCGATGGAGCGCCGGATACAGCGCTCCCTCTTCGACGCGCAGCACCTCCTGCGACGCCTGCTGGATGTGCTGGGCGATTGAATATCCGTGCATCGGCCCGCGGCTGACCGATTTCAGAATCAGCATGTCGAGCGTGCCGGGCAGGAACGCCGGCTCGTATCCCTTCTCTCCCATAAGTAGGTTAGGGGGACATCGTGCACTTAGACGGGAGCCCCTGTCAAAGCGTTCCGAGCCGGCGCGCCGAAGGCGCGCCGGCGAAGGCGCGCCGTAGCTCGCCAGGTATCAGAGCGAGCAGAGGCGGGCTGGTTGGAAATGGGGCCGCCGGCGGACGGGCTCAGGGAAGCAGGTGGACCAGCAGCTCCGTCGCTTCGTGCGCGCCGCGCAGGAGCGGGCTGTAGGCGTCGATCGCCGCAACGAGCGCGACGATGGCGGCGGCCGCGGCAACGGCCGTGCGCCAGCGCCGACGCGGCTCGACCGGCGCCGCACCATCGAGCAGCGCGCACACGCGCGATTGGATGTCGCTGCCGTCGACCAGCGTGCTGATCGGCTCGGCGACGATCGGAGAGGGCGGCGTCAGCCGCGCGACCTTGACGATCGCGGATGCCAGCGCGCATCGCGCGGTGGTGCGCGCGCGACCCTCGACGATGGCGTAGGTGCTGCGATCCGCCTCGTGCTCGGCCGCCGACGCCCACTGCTGCTCGAGGTTCCGGGCGGTGCGCGTGCCGGCAAACCAGTCGGGCGCCGCGCACACGGCGAGACGCTTCAGGTTGTCGAACGCCCGGCGGTGGCCGGCTTCGTGCGCGACCGCCGCGGCGAGCTCTTCTTCATTCAGCAGCGACAGCACGCTTCGCGACACAAAGAGGCGCGGCCGGAAGATGCCGACCAGTGCCATCACCGGTGCATCACAGTCGACCGCGAACGCGGGCGCCGGCGTGCCGGGCAGCGCGATTGGCTGGGCGCGGCTCATCCAGGCGCGCGCGCGCCGCTCTGCACGCGTCCAGGCGGCACCGGCCCGGCCGGCGGCGGCCGCCAGAACAGAGACTCCTGCGAAAGCCATCAGCGCAATCACCGCCTGAAACCCTTCGTCGTAGTCACGCGGCTCGAACATCCAGTAGGACGGCACGAACAGCGCGGCGACGAGCACGGTTGAGGCGGCGGCTGGAAACAGGCGCATCGCGAGCCACCAGCCCGCCGGCTTTACTCGCTGCTGGCGGGGCGGATGACGAAGCATCCAGGCAGGACCGAGTGTCGCAACAGCATTCGCAATGGCGAACCATGCCAGCCCGAGCGTGACGCCGTGCAGCGTGAAGAGGAGGGAGCTCATCGACTCCGGTCTCCGTTGGCGCGCCGCTTCTCCTTGATCAGGCGCTCGAGGTCGTCCAACAGCGCACGATCGCGCTCCGAGACGGCATCCACCAGCGACGACAGCAGCGGCAGCGATTCGCTGCCGGGCCGATCGAACAGGCTCTGGACGAGCTCCGCGGCGACCGCCCCCTCGAGTTCATCACGCGTCGCAGCAGCTCGATACACGAACGCACGGCCGACTTTGCGCCGCGTCAGCAGCTGTTTCTTGAACAGCCGGTCCATCGTCGTCATCACCGTCGTGTAGGCGACGGTGGAGCTCAACCGCGCGCTGACGTCCTTCACGCTGGTCTCGCCCCGATCCCACACCACGTCCATCACTTCGCGCTCGAGCGCGCCCAGGCTGTTCTCGAGCACTTCGTGCGGGGACTTGAAGCCCCAGAAAAGAAACCGCGGACCCATCGGTCGGTAGCGTAGGGTGGCGCCGCGCGGCTGTCAACGCCGGCGTCTGGTGGCGACTTTGCACCACCTCGGCGGGGCCGCTCGAGCGCAGGGGAGCAGCTATGGATCAGAACAAGAACGCGAACATCAACACCGGTGACCCGCAGCGCCAGGGCGGGCAGCGCCCCGATCAGAAATCTGATCGTGACCGTGACTTCGAGAAGGGCGCGGGCGGCGACCGGCAGAACCCGAACCAGCCGGGAAAACCGGGTCAGCAGGGCAACCAGGGTGGCCAGCAGGGCAACCAGGGCGGACGGCAGGGCGGACAGGGTGGACAGGGAGGCAACCGGTAGTTGCGTTACATCCGTCGATAGTCAGGGCGCGCCGGCGGCCCCCTTCGCAAGCGCGCGCGCCGCGACGAACGCGCTCGACCACGCCCACTGAAAGTTGAACCCGCCGATCCGGCCGTCGACGTCGAGGATCTCGCCGACACAGGACAAGCCGGGACAACGCCGCGATTCCATCGTGCCCGGATCGATCTCCGTCAGCGTCACGCCGCCGGCGGTCGCTTCGGCGAAGTTGTAGCCGCGCGAGTCGACGACCGGCAACTCCCACTCGACGAGCGCGCGCGACAGCCGCCGCCGTTCCAGGCGTGGAAAGTGGGCGAGCGCAAGGTCGCCGTCAATGGTCAGGCGGCCGAGGATTGCATCGGCGACCGAAGCCGGCACCATCGTCGCCACGGCGGTGCGGACGATCGTCTTCGGGCTGGCGGCGGCGAGTTGCTGCAGCGCGGCGTCGACGCCATCGAACTGCGCGCCTGGACGAAAGTTGATGGTGATCGACGGCGTGCGTCCATCGAGCCGCGCGCGCAGCCAGTGGCGCGATGCGTTCATCGCCACCGGACCGCTGACGCCGAAATGGGTCCACAACAGCGCGCCGGTCAGCCGCGCGACGACGGCGCGATCGGCCCGCACCGACAGCTCGACGTCGTGCGACACGCCGGAGAGCTGAAAATGAATCGACGGCTCCGACACGACGAGCGGCGCGAGCGCCGGCGTGGTCGGAACAATCGTGTGGCCCAGACGGCGCGCGATCTCGTAGCCCACGCCGTCGCTGCCGCTCTTTGGCAGCGATTGGCCGCCGGTCGCGAGCACCACCCGCCGGGCAATCAGTTCGCCTTCTGTGGTGACAACAGAAAACGCGTCGCGCTGGCGATCAACGCCGGCGACGCGATGGCCGGCCAGGAGCGCGACGCCGGTTCGCCCGGCTTCCGCGAGGAGCGCGTCGAGCACGTCGCGGGCGCGGTTCGTATCGGGGAACAGCTTGCCGTCGGCTTCTTCGTGCAGCGCGACACCGAGCTCGCGGAAGAACGCGACCGTGTCGGCGACCGGGAACGCGCGCAGCACGCGGCGGATGACGGCCGGCCGGCCGCCCCAGAAATCGCGCTCGCTCACCGACGCGTTGGTGACGTTGCAGCGCGACCCGCCGCTGACCAGGATTTTGGCGCCGGGCTTTCGCGCGCCGTCGAGCAGCACGACCGAGCGTGCCTCGTTGAAACGCCGGGTGAAGATGGACGTGGCCAGGCCGGCGGCGCCGGCGCCGACGATGGCAACGTCACACGAGGCGGGGAGAGCGCGCATCGACGACAGGCGCCTCGCCCGCGCGAGCGCGCCCGCAGATCTTAGTCTGCGCGTCCACCGCGCCGCTTAGGCGGTGGCGTCCTCGAGTTGAAGCGTGAGATCGCGCAGGGCGTTCGCGAAGTCCGAAACCAGCGTGTCGAGCGGCTGATCCTCGCGCGCCGCGGCTTCGGCCAGCGCCGGCGCGTCCTCGACCGCCTCGTCGCTGCATGCCGCGATGGCAGTGTCCGCGTCAGGCTCGACGACGGCGGGCTGATCGAACAGATCGGCCATCGGCTCGGGCGCCTCGGATTCGCCGTGTGTCAGCTGCGCCTCGTAAAGCTCGCTGAACCCCAGCGCAGCGACCTTGGGCGGGGCATCGTTCCGCACGACGACGCGCAGTTCGGCGCGCCCGCGCGGCGGCGGCACATCGAACACGTCGCTGAAATCCTCGTGCGCGATCTCGTGCGGCGAGTCGTTGGCTTCGTGCGGGGTCAGAGACGGCTCGAAGAAGGCATGCACCCCTTCGATCGACAGCATCGAATCAGCCGAACGAGCGGACGGCGACGATGCTGCAGGCGCCTGTTCGGCAGCTGCGGAGGCATTGAACCGTTCGTTCGCCCAGCGCAGTACGCGAAGGCGCGTTTCCGGATCGAGAGTCGCGAGCGCTCTGCCGACGGCGAGGATGGCGTTTGCTTCTGCGGCGACGTCGTCGCGATCGTCGGGTCGGCGAGGGGGAGACACGTCGTACACAACCATACGTGCTCAGTGGACTATCAATACTGTCGCCAACACCGATAGCCACCTAAAGCCAGGCTTGCGAACGAATTAGCTGAAATACAACTCCGTCAGCGGGGTCGGGGAAGTGTTCCAGCAGGGAACACACGAGCGGAAAGTGAAAGAAAGGCGGGGGCTGCGGCCGCGGCACGCGGGCCGGTGGATCCGACCCGCGTGCTGCGACCAACGATCGCGCTACCTGTGGCCGCCGTGGTCGGCGTCGATCTGCCCGCGCATCTCGCCGCCGGGCGAGAGGTTCGTGTGGACGTTCGCGTAGGCCTTGCCGGCGCGAATCGCAGCGATGACCTCGTCGAGCTCGTTGGCGCCGATCTGCTGTGTGGCGACGGGCGTCACGCTTGCGGCGGTCAACATGCCGGTGACCTCTCCCTCCTGCGGGCACTCCGGCGTCGTCGCCGCGACCTGCGCCGGCGCGCGCGCCGTCCCCTGGCACAGCCACAGTACGATGCCGCCGTTCACGTCTCTCTGGGCCAGGTGAATGTGCGCCTGCGCGACGATGCCCTGCAGGTCGTTGATCGTCAGCGAATATTCGATCGACTGCTCGTCCTTTGAGATTTGGGCCATCAAGCGGCCCGACGCCTCGGTGGACACGATCGGAACTTCGTTGAAGCCAGCGAGCTTGGTACGAAGCCGGTTGTCGCGATCGTTGTCGCGATCATCCGCAGCGACGTGCGCGACGGTGGCGACCGTCGCGGCGAACATCAGTCCGGCCAGAACGATGCGCAGTGTCTTCATCTGCCTGCTCTCCTTTTTTGTCGATGTGCGGCTGGCTCGTGAGCCACCCGCAGCCGCCCACCCGGGTACGGCCTTTTGCGATCGACAGCGCTGAAACTGAACCGTAGAGAAGGCCAACACTAAGCGCGACTATTCGAGCGGTGCAAGCGATTTGTTGGGCTTTCATAAGGTGCGTGTCGCCGCGATCCAACGAAAGCGATCGCCTTGATAACACCGCGGTGACACGCGGCCCGCATCCGCCGCTATCAACGCAAGGCGAGAAACGATCCGCGGGCGGCAGGTAGAAGCCAGAACTCGTTTTGTTCACGAGTCATGCGGCCAAAGTCTGAGGTGTGCGATGACTTCTGTGGTCGGCGGTTCGAAGCTTCACGCCGAGGCTGGTCAGGGCTGCGCGCAGCGGTCGATCGATCGGGAGGGACGCCAATGCCGGCGCCCCTCCCGGAAAGGGCTTACGGCACGCACTGCACGTCGACGATGATCGTCAACGCCTTGGTCGTGCGCGGGAACACCACCTGGACGTCCTGCGCTCCAGGCTCCGGCAGCCGCACGCCGTTCACGTAGATGAAGCCGACGGTGCACCCGGGCTGATCCCAGATCGAGATGCGGTGGGTCCCCTCCTCGGGCGCCTCGACGTGCGCCTCGTGGTTCACGTTGATGCTGGCGTCGTAGTACGACGACTTCTGGTTCGAGCCGCCGATCGTGTCGCTCCAGATGATGCTCTGGCCGTCGAGCCAGCTCTCGCCTTCGTCGGGGTAGTTGTTGCCGTTCGCGTCGACGAAGAAGCGCGTGTCGATCTCCTGCGCGACCTTCGCCCTCACCTTGAAGTTGTCGGTCTTGCTGTCGGACGGCGAGAACCCGTGGACGTTCTGGCCCGCCTTGTACCCGCAGTCGACGACGGCGAGTGAGCAGCGGTAGTTGGCGACCAGCGTTGCCCAGGCCTTGTAGACGCCGCCCGGGTTGGGCGTGTCGCTGTACGGCATCAGCTGCACGGTGAGGGCGCCGTGATCGATGTCGATGCCGGTCTTGTGCTGGCAGCCGGTGGCGACGACGTTGGTGATGATGCCGTTGGCGACGTCGAACTGGCGGCAGCGCGCGGCGTCGGTGGACAGCAGCCGCTTCCCGCTCGGATCGGTCACCTGGAACACGTAGCGGCCGTCGTCGAGCCCCGCCGCCGTCTGCGGCGCGCCCGGTCCCGGCCCGCCGTCGAGATAGACCGCGTCCTTCGACGGATAGATGTTCGCGTTCACCTCGCTGCCGTCGGCGACGGTGGTGAAGATCGCGCCCGATGGCGGGTTCGCCAGCAGGGGGGTGGAAAAGCCCACCGCGCACACGAGTGCGTACGTGCCAATTCTCAGAACAGCGCGCATTAGTGCCTCCAGCGGATGAAACGTTGACCCGGGTTCAGCCCGAAGTGGAGGGCGCTGCAAGCGGCGTGCGCTGTTGCGAGGGGACGCGAGGAACGTTTGTATGGCGTTGATGCGAGACGCGTTACCAACGCATTCGCTGTCCGATCGGTGATGGTGCTTTCGCCCTTTACATTTCCTTTAGTCGGCGCGCAGGCCGACGCGATCAGGTGTCTGAGGGCAAGGTAATGGTGATCGTCGTGCCGCGACCCAGCTCGCTCGCGACGTCGATTCCTCCGCCGTGCGCGGCGACCAGCCCGTGCGCGATCGCGAGGCCGAGACCGGAGCCGCGCGATCCAGGGCCCTTGTAAAAGCGGTCGAACGCATGCGCCGCCTGGTCGGCCGACATCCCGGCGCCGGTGTCGGTGACCGAGACCGACAACGCTGCAGCGGAGTGGGCGACCGCAACGGTCACCGTTCCGCCCGCCGGCGTGTGGCTGAGCGCGTTCGAGATCACGTTGGTCAGAATCTGGCGAATGCGAACCGGGTCGATTGCGACGGTCGCCCGGGCGTCGCCGGTGACCTGAATCGAGATGCCGCGGTTTGTCGCTTCGCTCGAAAGCGCGTCGACGACGTCGCGCGCGAGCGCGGCGACATCGGTCGCTTCCTTCTCGAGCGTCAGCGCGCCGGCTTCGGACAGCGCCAGCGTGCGAAGGTCGTCGATCAAGCGCGAGAGCACACGCGTTTCCTCGAGCACCAGCTCGAGCCCGGCATCGTCGCGCGGATAGACGCCGTCGAGCAGCCCTTCGACGCGGCCCTGAATCACCGTCAGCGGCGTGCGCAGCTCGTGGGCGACGTCGGCCATCAGGTTCCGCCGCTGCTCGTCGTGGCGCGCCAGCCGCGCGGTCATGGTGTTGAAGGCGCTGGCGAGCGCGCGCACCGGCCGCGGGCCGTGCACGTCGACGCGCGTCGTGTAGTCGCCGCCGGCCACGCGGTCGGCCGCGTCCATTACCGCGCGCAGCGGCACGCTGATGCCACGGCCGATGCGAAAGAAGGCCAGCAGCGCGAACCCGGCGAACCAGGCCGCGACGAGGATGAACGGCACGCGCGGCAGCGCCGCGTCGACGACACCGAAGCGGGTTGCCGCCGTCCAGACGAGCGCGAACAGCCCCCACAGCCCGAGCAGCACGACGACCGCCGCCGCCACGGCCGCACGGCGGAAGAATCTCCGCCGCTTCCACTCCTCGCCGCCGCGTGTCGGCGGCATGCCCGTGCGCCAGCGCGTACCCGGCCGACAGTCTTCCCGCGGCGATCTCATGGCTCCGCGAACCGGTAGCCGATGCCGTAGACCGTGAGCACGTAGCGCGGGTTGCGCGGGTCGGGCTCCAGCTTGCGGCGCAGGTTCTTGACGTGCGCGTCGATCGCGCGCTCGAACGCGTCCGTGTCGAGGCCGCCGACGACGTCGAGCAGCTGCGCGCGCGTGAAGACGCGGCCGGGCTGCTTGGCGAGCGCCGCCAGCAGCTCGAACTCCGCCGGCGTCAGATCGAGCCGCCGGCCGGCGACCTCCGCGCGCATCCGCGGCCGATCGAGCGTGACGTCGCCGGCGCGGATCAGATCGGCGCGATCCGGCGCGGCATCGACGCGGCGGAAGACCGCGCGCACCCGCGCGACCAGCTCGCGCGGGCTGAACGGCTTGGTGATGTAGTCGTCGGCGCCGAGCTCGAGCCCGATCAGCTTGTCGCTCTCCTCGACGCGCGCGGTCAGCATGATGATCGGGACGTTCGACTGCCTGCGCAGCGCCCGTGTGACGTCGAGGCCGTCGACGTGCGGCAGCCCGAGGTCGAGGACGATGAGATCCGGCCGCCGGGTGCGTGCCAGCGTGAGCGCGTCGGCGCCGCTGCCGGCGATCGTCACCGTGTAGCCGGCGCGCGCGAGGTAGTCGCGCGCGATCTCGGCGATTCGCGGCTCATCGTCCACGACCAGGATGTGCTTCATCGATCCGCCGAGGGCGCGGGAGCCGATCCCGGCTGGGCGTCGCGCGCGTGGGCGCGGCGATGCCATTCGTCGAACCGCGGCGGGACGCCGTCACGGTAGTGGTGGCCGCCCCAGCGCGGGCCCCAGAAGGCGCGCCGAAGCAGGAAGAAGCACAAGAGGATGAAGAAGAACGGGAAGAAGCCGAACCCGAATCCCCACGGCCGGTGCCACAAGTACGGGTAGGGATAAGGATACGGATACGGGTAGGGAACCGCCGGCGCCGCGCCCGCGGCCGGCGCCGCAGCCGCAAACCGCGCGCTCTCAGCCAACCCCTGCGACACGCCGGCGTTGTACGCCGCAAAGCCGACCGCGGCGGCGACGACCGCGGCAACGAGCACCGCGAACCACATGCGCGCTCCAGATCGATTGTCCATGACACTCTCCTCGAAAACGTGACCGTGAGGCGAGTGTCGCAGGAGATCGTGAACGAATTGTGAAGGCGATGTGAAGGACTTCAGCGGCCTGCCTTGAGCGGCGTCACCTCGCTGCCACGCCGACCTTCGGGCTCTGTCCGACCTGCTCGTACCAGAAGCCGTCGGCCGGCCGATCGAGCCGCAGCAGATACATGGT
>Ga0111539_10012294_pt1 | contig 10730 bp, 7 predicted proteins | sample RhiMethybrSRZTD1_FD_79667 | JGI IMG/M metagenome (GOLD analysis project Ga0111539, IMG submission 79667) | Populus rhizosphere microbial communities from Tennessee, USA - Rhizosphere MetaG P. TD hybrid SRZTD1 (version 2) (version 2) | ecosystem: Host-associated > Plants > Roots > Rhizosphere >... | reverse complement strand
ATCAGCCACGTCGCGCTCGTGTACCACTTCGTCCCGCTCCTCTCGCTGCTCTGCGTGCGCCTCGCCGCGGGAGCCGCGATGCCGCGGGCCGAGCGCGGGGTTGTCCTCGCCGCCGCGGCGCTCCAGGGGCTCTCGTACATCTACTACACGTTCTTCGCGGCGGTGCTGGTGACCGTGGCCTGGGCGATCGGCACGCTGCGCACGCGGAGCCGTGCGGGCCTCGGCATCGCGACGGTGGCGCTCGCGGCGCTCGCGCTCGGGACGGCGGTGTCGATGGCGCCGAGCGTCCTCTACTGGCGTGCCCACGGGCGCAATACGCAACTCCAGTACAAGAGCCCGAACGAGGCGGACTACTACGGCCTCAAGATCCGCCAGCTCCTGCTGCCCATCCCCGATCATCCGATCGCCGCGTTCCGCCGCGTCGACACGGTCGTACGTGCCGCGCAGTTCCCGCTCGAGAACGAGAACACCTCGGCGCGCCTCGGCGGCACCGCCTCGGTCGGGTTCGTCGTCATGCTCGGTGCCGCGATGCTCGCCGTCGCGGGGGTCGCCTACGCGCCGGCGCTGGTCCAGGCCGCGGGCGCGCTCCTCCTGTTCAGCGTCCTCTGGGCGACCATCGGGGGCTTCGGCTCGCTGTTCAACATCTTCGCGCTGCCCGACTTCCGCGCCTACAACCGCATGGTCGTGTTCATCGCGTTCTTCAGCCTGATCGGTCTCGGCGCCATGGTCGAGGCGCTCCGCCGGCGGCTGCTGGGGCCGCGGAGCATCCACCCGGCCGCCGCGGCCGTCGCGGCGGCCGTGGCGACGGCCGCCGGCGTCTGGGACCAGGCCACGACCGCGGACCTCGTGCCGCGGTACGCCGCCGACGACGCGCAGTTCGCGCGCGAGCAGGGCTTCGTCGCCGAGGTGGAATCGGCTCTCCCCGAAGGCGCGATGGTCTTCCAGCTCCCGCACACCGAGTTCCCGGTCGACCCGGGACGCGAAAGCATGCTGGCGTACGATCAGGGACGGCCATTCGTCCACTCGCGCACGCTGCGCTGGAGCTGGGGCGGGCTGTCGGGACGCAACGGAGACTGGAGCCGGCGCACCGCCGAGCTGGAACCGGACGCGCTCGCGCGCGTGCTCGCGCTGACGGGGTTCTCCGGCATCTGGATCGACCGCTTCGGCTACGCCGACGGCGGCCGCGCCCTCGAGGAGAGTCTCCGGCCGCACGCCGACGGGCCGCCCCGGGCGAGCCCGGACGGACGCTATTTCTTCCTCGACATGCGGCGCCTGCGCGAGGCCACCGAGGCGGCCGTACCCGACGGCCAGCTTCCTCACGTGCGGGCGCGGCTGCTCGCCCCGCTGAAGGTGCGATGGGAACGCGGCTTCTACGCGGAAGAGGCGAACGGCGTGCGTAACTGGCGCTGGTGCCGGCGCCGCGGCCGCGTCACCATCGAGAACGGGCTCGCCGAGCCCAGGCGTGTGCGCCTGCGCGCGCGCCTCGGCGGCGGGCTCGCCCAGCCCTACCCCCTCGACATATCCACGGGCGGGACCGTCGACACGCTCGCGCTCGCCAACCAGCCGGTCCCCTTCGAGCGGGTGATCACCATCGGGCCCGGCGAGACGGTGGCGATCGACTTCGCGTTCCGCGGGCCGCGCTACGACGCGCCGTCGGACTCGCGCCGGCTCTTCTTCGCCCTGTTCGACTTCTCCGCGACGGACGTCATCGAGACGCGCGACGGCGCGTGGGAGCTGTAGTCGGCGGAGGCGCTTGGCTTTTCCCCGCGGAATGACCGTCGGCCAGTAGGGCGGCTACTCGCGCGGCGACGACCGCCGGCGCGTGGGTGCGGCTCACGTAGGCGCGGGCGGCCTCGTTGACGGCGGGAATCCCGCGCCCCGAGGCGAGCCACTCGCCGAGGACGCGTCGGAGCTCGGCGCGGCGATTCGCGTTGTCGATGCGCGTCACGACGCCCGCCGGCAGCTCCGCGAACCAGGGGGCATCGTTCACGACGCAGGTCCTGCCACGCGCCAGCGCGCGGAAGAGCGTGCCGGACGTCTCGCCCATGCTCGGCTCGCGCAGGTTCACCACGACGTCGGAATGCTCGATCAGTGCCGCGAAATCCTCGTCGCCGACGAAGCCCGTCTTGATCACGTAGCGCCCGAGCGCGTCATCGATGTAGTCGCCCTGCCCCACCATGACGTAGCAGGCCTTGCGGCCCGAGCCCCCGTTGAGCTCGTGGACGACGTCGCAGACCTCGTGGTTGAGTTTGGTCGGGGCGACGTAGCCGAGGGAGCTCACGACGAGACAGTCCTCGGGGATGCCGAAGCGCGCGAAGAGCTCCCGCCGCGCCGGGACGGGTGTCGGCGCCGGTGACAGGTCCACCATCGGTATCGCGGCGACTCTCCCCGCCGCGGACCCGGACAACCTGGAGCGCGCGTACTCCGAATGGACCAGCACGAGCTCGCTCGCCGCGAGGAGCTCGGCATTGAACGGCAGCCGCTCCGGCTCCGTGAAGAGCAGCATCGCGTCGCGGACCGGCGTCTTCTCCCCGCGTGACTTGACCAGCTCCTTCAGCAGCTCGACGGCGTGCCCGCCCTCGAGCTCCCACGCCTTCGAGTACACGGCGTCCCGGGCCTGGTAGTAGCCGACCACCAGGTGGAAGAGCACCACGTCGTGCAAGATGACGGCGCCCGGCCAGCGCAGCGCGCACTCGTAGACGTAGCCGTGGTACTCGGGATGGTTGCCGATGTTGTAGAGGCGGTGGTCGAAGCCGCCCGGGTCGACGCGATCCACACGATGCCGCAGGACGCGGAACTCGCGCGCGAGCGCCGGATCCGCGGGCCCATAGCCGTCGATCAGCAGCGTGACGTCGTAGTGTGCGGCGAGCGCGCGCGCGAGCACGGCCGAGTATTCGGAGACCCCGCTCCGCAGAGGCGGGAACGGGCTCGCGTAGATGAGCGATGGTCTAGCCACGAGCCCAGTCGGTGAGCGCCGAGACGACCGCATCCCAGCCGAGACCCTTGGCCGCGAGGCCACGCCGGCCGGCTTCACCCATGGCACGAGCCAGGCTGCGGTCGCGGGCGAGCCGGTCGATGGAGGCGGCAATCGCCTCCGGCTCCGCCGGCACGACGAAGCCGTCTCTGCCGTCGGTCACGAACTCGGCCGGGCCACCCGCGTCCGGATGAATGAGGACGGGCTTCGCGGACGCGAGCGCCTCGAGCGTGACGTAGCCGTAGTCCTCGTCGTAGGCGCCGAAGTACACGGCGAGGCAGCGCGCATAGAGGTCGAGCTTCGCCTCCTCCGTCACGTGCCCGAGCATCGTCACGCGACGCTCCAGGCGGTGCCGGCGAACGAGCTCCTCGAGCCGCGCGGCCTCCGGGCCGCCCGCGCCGCCCGCCAACACGATCCGCGTATTGGTCTGCAGGTGGCGCGCCGCTTCGACCAGGAGGTGCTGCCGCTTCATGGCGTCGATCCGGCTCGGGTAGAACACGAAGTCGCCGTACTCCTCCGCGTGCAGCCGTTCGTGGTGCAGGGGCGGATGGTACAGCGGCGTCGACGCGATGCCGTTGTAGCGGAGGAGGCGTGCCGACACGTTCGCCGAGATCGTGTAGACCCGCTGCGCCTCGGCGAATGCCTGGTTGTCGGAGTTGACGATCAGCCGGCGCACGGAGTCGCCCTGCGGCAGCCGGTGCAGGTCGCCGTACGGCGTGTCCCAGAGGTCGTACGCCTGCCGATGCTGATGGCAGAGCCAGACGACCTTCCGCGGGTGGCGCAGGTAGTACGCGGGGAACTTCACCGCGATGACCACGTCTATCTTCGCCCCGGCCGACTCCGTCAGGTCCAGCATGCGGCCCATGGTCATGCAGTCGACCAGCGCCTCGGGGGGCGACCACCGGAACGGGAGCGTCACCACCTCGGCCTCGTGGCCGCGCGCCACCAGCTCGTCCCGCAGCGACTCGACCAGCGTCTCCGCGCCGCCCCGGATGAACGGCACCTGGACGGTCGCGATCGCCACCCTCATGCCGCTTCCGCGATGACGGCGTCGAGCGCGCGCCAGAAACGCTCGGCGATGCGCGGAAGCGCAAAGCGCCGCTCGAAGTTCTCGAGCCCCCGCTCGATCAGCCAGCGGCGGTAGTGAGGATTGCGGACGAGCGTCTCGATCGCGGCCGAGTACTCCTCGGGCGCGGCGCCGAGACAGAGCTGATCTCCGCCGAGCGTCTCGCGCACGGCCGGCACGTCGCGGGCGATGATGGGCAGCCGGAGGGCCTGCGCCTCGACGAGCGGAACGCAGAACCCCTCGTGGGCGCTCGCGCACACGAAGTAGTCGCTGCCGAGGTAGTACGCGAGCAGCGTCGGGTCGTCGACGCGTCCGACCAGGTGCACGCGATCCTCGAGCCCGAGCCATTCGACGAGGCGCTGCATCTCGCGGTGATAGGCGTCGCCCTCGGCGAGCGGCGCGCCGACCACGTGCAGGCGGAGCGGGCGCCCGTACGCGATGGCATGATCCGCGACGCTCCGGATGAGGAGCCCCACTTCCTTGCTGGGCACGAGCCGCCCCACGAACAACAGGTTCAGCCGGTCGCTCTCGACGAGGCCGCGGAGCACCGGCTCGTCGGGGACGGTGCGCCCCCAGCGCTCGATGGCGTGGAATGGCGGAACGACCACCGTGCGGGCCAGCGATTCGAGCCCCGCCTCGCGCAGGTTGTGCGCCGAGTCCGCCATCCAGAGCGCATCGGGCAGCAACATCTTGAGCCGCATCGTCTGTTCACGCCCTTGGCGGCAGAGCGCGTAGAGCGTGTCGTCGTAAGCCTCGAAGAACGACTGCGGCGTGATGTTGTGGTAGCGGACGACGATCCTCGCCTTCGCCCGCCGCAGGATCTCCTCGCCCTCCGCCCAGTAGATGCTGTGGTGGTAGATGAGCAGGTTCTCCGGGCGTGCGATGAGCGCGTCGAGCGTGCCGGCGTCGACCGGGTCGACGCCGGGGAAGCTCACGAAGTTGCCGTAGACCGCGGTCGCGAAGCGACTCTGCAGGAGGCGATGCATCTCGGCGATGTCGTTGCCGATGGCATCGTACGGCACGATCGACTGATGGCAGATGACGACGTCCATGCACTCGGGATGGGCGGCTCATAGTATGCCACGGCCGCGAGGGGCAAACGTGGATCGCGAGGGACGTGCGGCCCAGTTTTGCAATTTGGGAGGGGATGTGTTCAGGTCCGCGCGCGAAGCCGCGGAGGCGCCGTGAGCGAGGATCCTCACCAGCTGGACGTCGACCAGATCACGAAGCACATCCATCAGGAGGTGCGGCGACGGCTCGAGGGTGGGCGCGGAGTCCCGGTGGCGAGCTTCGATCCGGGATCCGACCGCGATCTCGAGCGCGATCTCGGGGCGCTCCGCGCGCATGCCGACGTCTGGGATGTGGCGCTGCCCGCGGGTCGGCGCGGCCTCGGACCGCTGCTCACGCTGGCCAAGAAGATAGCCCGTCGCCTCGTGACACCGTCACTCGCGCGGCAGGTGACGTACAACCTCACCAACATCCGTGCCCTCGATGCGGTCCGCCAGCGCAACGAGCTCGTGGTTGCGCGTCAGGCGCGCGCGCTGGCGGATCTCGCGACGGCGCAGGCGCGCGGCCTCGAGAGGCTGCAGGAGCAGGTCGAGGCCGCCGATCGCGTGCAGGCCGACCTGCAGGCGCTCCTCGCGACGCACGAGAGTGCGCTCGCGGAGATCGGCCGCGCGATGAACGCTCTTCGGGAGGCGCAGGCCGTGCTCCGGGACGACATCCTGGCGGCGCAGGACGCGGGGCAGCGCGAGGTCGCGCAGCGCCTGGCCGGCCTCGAGCGGAAGGTCCGCCGCGCGGTCACCGCGCCGGCCGCAGCCACGTCGCCGCCGGCCGCGGCTGGCGCATCGCCGGCCGCGGCCGACGACCTGGACTTCGACTACTTCGCCTTCGAGCAGCGCTTCCGCGGGAGCGAGGCGCAGATCAAGGAGCGGCAGCGGCCCTACCTCCAGCACTTCCGCGGCGCCCCCGGCGTCGTCGTCGACGTCGCCTGCGGGCGCGGCGAGTTCGCGCAGCTCCTCCAGGAGTCGGGCATCCAGGCGCGCGGCGTGGACGCCGACGTCAACATGGTCTTCGCGTGTCGCGAGAAGGGCCTCGACGTCACGCACATGGATGCGTTCGTGTGGCTCGAGGCCCAGCCCGACGCCAGCCTCGGCGGCGTCTTCTCGGCGCAGTTCATCGAGCACATCGAGCCCCAGCGCGTCACGGCGCTCGTCTACCTGTGCGCGGCGAAGCTGCGGCCGGGCGCGGCCCTGATACTCGAGACCATCAACCCGAAGTGTCTCACCGTATTCGCCGGGAGCTTCTACATGGACCCGTCGCACGTGCGGCCCGTCCATCCGGAGACGCTGCGCTTCGTGTTCGAGTCCGCCGGGTTCGCCGACGTCGGGATCCACTACTCGACGCCCGTGGATCCGTCGGTCCACATCCCGGAGGTCGAGGCGCTGCCCGCCGAGTTCAACCAGGCCATCGGCCGCGTGAACGACCTCCTGTTCGGCTGCCAGGACTACGCGGTGATCGGCCGGAAGCGGGCCTGATGGGCGACGATCTCAACGGCCTCCCCGTCGAGAGCATCATGGCGCGGGTCCGGGCGCGCGCAGGCGAGGCACCGGAGGGCGCATCCGGGGGCGAGCCGGCATCCGGGCTCCCGGCCACGTTCGAGGGCGACCTCACGCGGAACCTCCTGACGCTGCGTGCGCGCGTCGACGTATACGCCGCGCCGCTCGCGAGCGGCCGGCGGCTGATCGCGGCGCTCTTCACGCGCGCCAAGCAGGTGGCCCGGCGTCTGCTGGCGCCGAGCCTCGGTCAGCAGGTGCTGTACAACCACGTCAACGCGGACGTCGTGCAGGCCCTGAAGGAGCAATGCGACGCACGGGCCGAGCACGAGGCCGACGCGTTGGCGGCGCATCTGCGGACGTTCGCGGAGCTCGAGCGGCTCGTCGGGGAGCTCAGCCGCCGCCAGGCCCGGACCGACGCCGAGCTCCAACGCCTGCGCGCCGAGCTCGACCGGCTGCGCGCACCGGGCGGCCCCGCCGCGCGCTGAAGCCTTTCAGTCGCGCCGGATTGCCGCTATCTTCGTGCGCCGTGCGAGTCGGGTTCGTCGTGCAGCGCTACGGCAACGAGGTCTGCGGGGGGTCGGAGTTCCTGTGCCGCCTCGTCGCCGAACGGATGCGACGCCATTGGGACCTCGAGGTCCTCACGAGCTGCGCGGTCGACCACTTCAGCTGGCGCAACGAGTATCCGGCCGGGCTGGACGCCGTGAACGGCGTGCCGGTGCGGCGTTTCCCGGTCGACTTCACGCGCGACCTGGAGAGCTTCCACGTCCTCTCGGCCCAGGTCTACTCGGGCACGGGCTCCGAGGCCGAGGAGCTCGACTGGATGCGGCTCCAGGGTCCGTACTCGACGGCGTTCAACGACTACATCCGTGCGCACGCCGACGACTACGACCTGCTCGTGTTCTTCACGTACCTCTACGCGTTCACGTTCTACGGCCTGCCCGTGGCGCCGGCGAAGAGCGTGCTCGTCCCGACCGCGCACGACGAGCCTCCGATCTACCTCGGCATCTTCCGGCGGATCATGACGGCGCCGCGCGCGCTCGTCTTCCTCACGCCGCAGGAGCAGGACTTCGTCAACGGGCTGTTCGGCACGCACGACGTCCCACAGGACGTCCTCGGCGTCGGCGTCGAGGCGCCGGCCGACGTTGATCCCCGCCGGTTCCTGGCCCGTCATGCCGACCGTCTGGGGGGCGCGGACGTCGTGCTCTACCTCGGGCGCATCGAATGGGCCAAGGGCTGCTACCCGCTGTTCAACAACTTCATGCGCTTCCGGCACGAGGCCCCGCAGCATCGAGCCAAGCTCGTGCTCCTGGGCTCGAGCAGCGTCGACATCCCTCCCCATCCCGACATCGTTCACCTGGGATTCGTGAGCGAGCAGGAGAAGTGGGACGCGTTGGCCGCCGCACGCGTCGTCGTCCTGTCGTCGCCCTTCGAGAGCCTCTCGCTCGCCGCGTTGGAGGCCTGGAAGATGGGGACGCCGGTGCTCGCCAACGGCGCATGCGAGGTCCTCCGCGGGCAGTGCATCCGGACCGACGGCGGCCTCTGGTACGAGAGCTACCCGCAGTTCCGTGAGGCGCTGGCGATGCTGCTCGGCGACGCCGCCCTGCGACGGCGGCTGGGCGAATCGGGGCGGGCGTTCGTCGACTCGCACTACGAGTGGCCTGCGATGGAGGCACGCTACCTGCGTCTCATGGATCCGGCCGGGCGCGCCGAGGGCCGGGACGTCGCCTGAGCGTCCGCCCCTCGTCCGGCCGCTTTGCAAAGCCGCGGGGGATGTGGTTCGAGCGCCGAGATGGACGCCGAGGAGGTCGCGGCGCGTATCCGGCAGGACGTCCGGCGGCAGCGCGAGAGGCTGGTCCCCGTGCCGCCGAATTTGCAGGCGGCCGCGGACGCCGGCTTCCTCGAGGCGGCCCAGGACATCTACCACGTCGAGCTGTCACCCACGCGCGGCCTGCTCGGCGCGCCGGTACGCGCCGTGAAGGCCATGATCCGCCGGCTCCTGGCGCCCGTCATCGGGCGGCAGGTCGAGTTCAACGCCGCGGCGGCTAGGCACGCGCGCGACGTCGACGAGCGGCTCGAGGCGCTGGTCGAGCGCCAGGAGGAGCTTCGCCGCCTGGTGGCGGCGCAGGCCGAGGAGCTCCGCGCGCTCCGAGAGCGCTGATGAACGTCGCGCTGGTGGCCCCGAGCCCCGTACCGTTCCAGTACGGCGGCGTCGAGAGCGTCCTCGAGAGCCTTCCCCGGGCCATCGCCGCGCTCACGCCGCATCAGGTGGAGGTGGTGAAGCTGCCGGCCAGCGAGGCGACGTTCTGGGATCTCCTCGACGGCTACCGTCGCTTCGCGGCGCTCGACCTGCGACACTTCGATCGCGTCATCTCGCTCAAGTATCCCGCGTGGATGGTGCGTCATCCGCACCACGTCTGCTACCTGCAGCACCGTGCGCGTATTCTGTACGACACGTATCCCGCGGCGCTCGGCACGTCCGTCAGCGCGCAGGCGCCCGCGGTCACGCGGCTCCTCCGCCACATCGACGAGCATCGGGAGGACGGGCACGAGGCCCTCTCGCGGCTCTTCGAGCTGCTCGACGACCTGCGGGACGACGCCCCGACGCTGTCGCCGGAGCTGTTTGCCTTCCCCGGGCCGCTCCTCCGGCACATCGTCCACCACCTCGACGACGTGGCGTTGTCGCCGCGCGCCATTCGCCGTTTCGTCGCGATCTCACGCGTCGTGGCGCGACGACGGGACTACTTCCCGGGCGGCGTCAGCGTCGACGTGGCGCCGACGGTGTCGCGGCTCCAGGGCCTGCACGACGCGGGCTCGGACCACTTCCTCGCGCCCGGCCGGCTGGACGGCCTGAAGCGCGTCGACCTGCTCGTCCGCGCGATGCGGCTCGCGCGGACCACCCGGCCGCTGCTGATCGCCGGAACGGGGCCCGCGGAGCGCTCGCTCCGCGAGCTCGCCGCCGGAGACGATCGCGTCCGCTTCCTGGGGTTCGTCCCGGACGCCGACCTCGTTGACCTCTACGCACGCGCGCGGGCCGTGCTCTGCGTCGCCTACGACGAGGATCACGGTCTCGTGCCGCTCGAGGCGATGGCGAGCCGCAAGCCCGTCGTCACCTGCGAGGACTCGGGCGGACCCCTCGAATTCGTCACCGACGGCGAGACCGGCATCGTGACTCCGCCGACGCCCGAGGCGCTGGCAGCCGCCATCGACCGCCTCTCGGACGACGGCGAGCTGGCACGACGACTCGGCGCCCGCGCGCACGAGCGTACCCGGCACGTCACCTGGGAGGCCGCCGTGCACGCGCTGCTCGGCGACCGAACACCACAGATCGCGCGGTCGGCTGGCGACGTGTGGGCGGGTGGCTCGCGGCCACGCATCACGGTGGCCGTGCCCTATGCCGTATATCCCCCGCAGAGCGGCGGACAGGAGCGACTGTTCCATCTCTGGCGCGGCGTCGCGACGAGCTTCGACGTGGATCTCGTCACCCTCGGCCACCCGGGCACGCGCGCGCTCGCGGCCGAGATCGCCCCGGGCCTGCGCGAGACCCGCGTCCCGAGGACCGAGCGGTTCGCCGCCGAGGAGCGGCGCCTCGCGCGCGCCACGCCCCATGCGCCGCCGGCGGAGCTGGCGCCCGCGGTCCTCCTCCAGCACGTGCCGGACTATGCCGCGTTCCTCGGCCGCTCGGTCGCCGGCGCATCGCTGGCCGTCGCCTCGCATCCCTACTGCATGCCGGCGCTCCGCGCATGCCGCGGCGACGTGCCGCTCGTGTACGAGGCGCACAACGTCGAGGCCGCGCTCAAAGCGCAGACGCTTCCGACGGAGCTCGCGCGCGTCGCCCGGGAGCTCGAGGCGGAGGCGTGCGCCGCGGCACGGCTCGTCGTGGCGTGCTCGGCGGAGGACGCGGCGGATCTCGTGCGGCTCTACGGCATCGATCCCGGGCGCGTGCACGTGGCGCCGAACGGCGTCGACGCCGCCGCGGTGACGCCGGTGGACCGGGCGACGTGGGCCGCGCGCCGCCGCGCCCTCGGCATCCACGACACGCGCATCGCGCTCTTCGTCGGCAGCCGCCATCCCCCGAACGTCGAGGCGGCGGAGGTGATCGTGGGGCTCGCGGAGAGCCTCGCGAACGTGACCT
>Ga0111539_10012289_pt1 | contig 10732 bp, 11 predicted proteins | sample RhiMethybrSRZTD1_FD_79667 | JGI IMG/M metagenome (GOLD analysis project Ga0111539, IMG submission 79667) | Populus rhizosphere microbial communities from Tennessee, USA - Rhizosphere MetaG P. TD hybrid SRZTD1 (version 2) (version 2) | ecosystem: Host-associated > Plants > Roots > Rhizosphere >... | reverse complement strand
CCTGGCGGGCCGTCTGTCCCGAGCTGCCGTGGCGCGCGTGCTGCTCATCGACTATCGTCTCGCCCCTGAATATCCCCATCCGGCAGCGGTCGAAGATGCTACCACGGCCTATCGCTGGTTGCTGCACCGCGGCGCTATACCGGCTCACACCGTCATTGCTGGAGATTCGGCGGGTGGTGGCCTGACGGTTGCAACCCTGGTAGCTTTGCGGGATGCTGGTGAGGCACTGCCTGCAGCCGGGGTGTGCATTTCCCCATGGATTGATCTTGAGGGTATTGGCGAGTCGATGACGACTAAGACCAGCGTGGATCCAATCGTACAACACCAGGGCCTGGTGTGGTTTGCCAACCTCTACCTCGGTGGGGCCGACCCGCGCACCCCCCTGGCGGCACCGTTATACGCCGACCTGCATGGTTTACCGCCGCTGTTGGTCCATGTAGGCACAGCCGAGACCTTACTGGATGATGCGACACGCCTGGCGGAGCGCGCCAAGACAGCGGGGGTAGACGTCACCCTCGACGTCTGGGAAGAGATGATCCACGTCTGGCACCTCTTTGCCGCGTTACTGCCTGAGGGGCAGCAGGCCATTGAGAGCGTTGGCGCATACATCCGACAGCACACGGCTACTGCGTAGGGCTAACTACCTCCGCCAGTCTGGCGGGGTGCGTAGTGTCATGCAGAGCGAGGACAAGCAGAGAGGGAGCCGGCCATGGCCGATATGCAATTCGGATTGATGATGCGAGCGCAGTTTCCGCAGGGGGACGACATGCAGGTGCGCTTCCGGGAGATGTTGGAGCAAGCGCGGCTCGCTGATGAATTAGGGTACTCCTGCATCACCAACGGTATGCATTATAGCAGCGCGCCATGGCAGGATTTTCAACAGTTTCCCTTTCTCTGCCGCATCATGGCCGAGGCGCCGCACATGCGCCTCAACTTTGGCCTCATCCTCCTGGCGCTGCATAAGCCCCTGGACATTGCCGAACAGATTGCCACGGTAGACGTTATGAGTGGTGGCAAGGTGGTCTTTGGCATAGCGCTGGGCTATCGCGAGGTCGAGTTCCTGGCTTTTGGCACGACCCAGCGGGAGCGCGTCAAACGGTTCGAGGAGAATCTGGAGGCTATCAAGCGCCTCTGGACTGAGGACGCCGTAGACATGGCGGGCTCCCATTTTACCCTGCAGGGCGCCTCTGCACCCACCAGGCCCCTGCAAAAACCGCACCCCCCGATCTGGATTGGCGCCAATGCTGACCCGGCTATTCGGCGGGCTGCACGTCTCGGGGATTGCTGGTACGTTAACCCGCACAACCGCATCGACACCATCGTCCGACAAGTTGAGGTATACAAGCGCGCCCTCGATGCATGTGGCAAACCGTTCCCCAGAGAATTTCCGGCGCGTCGTGAGGTCTTTGTCGCCAGGTCACGGGCTGAGGCGCTGCAGTTATGCGCACCTTACCTGGCAGCGAAGTACGAGGCGTATAACCAGTGGGGCCAGAGCCAGGCCATGCCCGCAGGGGATAACGATCTCGGCGTTGATTTCGACGATTTAATCCGTGACCGCTTTCTCCTGGGGTCGCCAGATGAGGTGGCGGAGCAGATGCTCGCCCTGCACCATACTACGGGCATCAATCACCTCATCATGAGCGTTCAATGGCCCGGCATGCCACAAAGCCTCGTCCTCGACGAGCTACACATGCTCGCCGAGGAGGTGTTTCCAAAGGTACGGCAGGGGTGATCCGCTGTCACGTAGTGAGTGACAGCGGCACGGGTAGCTTCAGACCTTACCCGTACGTTTCAGGACCGCAACCTCAAAGAGAATCGCGGCCCGCTGTATGAGGCTGGTAACGATCTGCCCATAGAATTGGGGCATGCTGTCGATGTGTGCCGCGGCAAAGCGCTCGCCCAGAGCAAAATTCCCGCGGCTGTCTCGCCCAATATAGTCTTGCACAAGGTTTTGCTTGAGTAGCACCTCCAACCAGGGCAATGTCTCTTCAGTCAATTCTACTACCTTCGCGTCTTTCACCGTGCCATCCGGGTTCAAGCCAACGGCCACCCGGACAGGACCGTGGATAGTAAACTCAGTGAGAAAGATCACCGCAGCCACGAGCTGCCCAGTCGCATCGCGGCCAAGATAGAAGCGGTACAGCTCCTCTTCAGCCGGCCAGCCCCACTGCTGTCTGATCGTTCCCCGTTCTTCTGCGGTCAAGCGCACCTCGCGGACGAAAAATTTGGTCGCGCCACCGGTCATGCCACGCACGGCTTCCTGTTCAGACAGTAACACAACAGGTGGAGTAATGTGCGCCAGGACGCTGCCGCTGCCGAGCCAGAGCGCGAGGGTTAGAGCAATCCAGGATGGAGAGAAGCGCTGTTTCATGGATGGACCTCCCGTTGGAACCAGAGTTCATACAAGGCGATACCGGCGATCAACAGATAGCCGAGGGCAAAGAGGCTCCCCCCAAGCAGCACCAGGACTGCACAGGGGGACCAGACAAAGCGGGTGAGCCACATGCCACCAATATCCAGCATGGTACCGATAAACGGTAAAGCAACGATCACGGCCTTCTTCCTCTCCCCGAGGGCGGAGAAGAGAAAGAGGAGCCCGAGCAAGCCGGCGATGAGCGTTTGGCCAAAGAGATGCGTGTGGCTCGTCTGAATCAACAGCGGCGTGCGGATCCAGGACTGGGTCGTGTGGCGTAGCTGGCTGAGCTCAATCGGGCGCTCGGCGCTCATCTGGCCATGGCCGATGTGGGTGAGAGGCATCTCAGGCGCAAAGCTGGCGACAACGTCCCCATAGGACAGGCCGACAGCCGTTGCAGCCTGCATGCTGGCCGCGAGAGCGCCTAAGCCGATACCCACGAGGAAAAGGGTACAGCACACCCTGGCACTCAGCGGCAGCGAGGCGAGAAAAATACCATACATCCTCTACATCTCCTGCAAGGGGGCTGGACCGTATTGGCCAGCCCAACTGACCTTAAAAATTGACCACTACCTGCAGTTGCACCTCATGGCTGGTCTTGCTGGCCTCAAGGATGTCTACAGCGGGTGGAGCGTTAGAGAAGACCGTCCGATTCGAATGATTCAGGCGGTACTCGATTTTGAGATCAACCCAATCGATCGGCAGGCGTGAGCGCGGGTATGTGGCCCCAGTTGGGCGCAGGTTCGGAATCAGCCGTGAGAGATGAACGGTGGGCACGAAAGTCCACGACTGCAAATGCTGTGCTACGCCGGTCCGTCCACCATCTTCATCGTCGAAATAGCCATAGCGGAACGTACCGCCGAGCCAGTCCAAAAACTCATAATGGGCCAGCACATACAGCCCCCACCAGGTGACATACTGCGTGGTGGCTGGAGCCGCAATGGGAATGCCACGCTGCCGCATCGTCACGTTCGCCTCTCGGCCATACACCAGTTCGCCAGCGACCAGCAAGCGCGGCAGTGGTGACCAGGTGGCGTCAAAGTCAATCACCCAGCGCTGGTTGGAGTTGTTATCCGTCTGTTCAGGCCCAAAGAACGTACCGATGCCAAAGTTTAACAACTCCTGGCGTGCAAAGGGGGTGAAGCCGATACGCCCACCCAAACTTTTGGCGTTGTTATTATCGTTAAAATCGTCATGCGTTGTCTCGCTCTCCCAGCGATTAACCACCCACATGCTGGCATCGAGCCAGGGGGTAAAAGTATAACCCACCTGGCCCCCCGTCATGCGCTGCGGACGACCATAGCGAAAGACCTCGGAGGTCGTGGCCGTGAGGAGGAGGGGCGCATCGTGTCGCTCAAAGCCGAACGGCACATCAAAGCGCCCAAACGAGAACGCGACACCGTTGCCCAAAGGGGCAATGGCCGTGACCTGGAACAGGTCGAGATTAACCTCGGTTTCAGCTTCCTCCGCCCCGAACCGTTCTATACACAGGCCAGTGCCAGGGCAGCCAAACTCAGGATCGAAGCCGTGGCTGTGCCGGTCGCGATGGTTCTCGACTTCAAACGAGGCACTCGCCGAGAGCCACGGCGCAAAGGTTTTCGCGACCCGCAGGCCAAACGTGTCGAAGCGGAAGTTTGTGGACCCCGGATCGGCGAGCGCCGGCGCAGCCCCAGCGAACTCGGGGACAAGTTGTAGACGCGAGTTATAACTAAAAGAGCCAACAACAAAAGCTGATAGCCGTAACCCACCGAACTCAGGTCGGGACAAACCCAGGGCATCGAACAGAGTACCACCTGACGTCCTGGTGGACTCAAGCTGTACCTCGCGATCTCCCGTAGCCTGGGCAAAACATATCATAGGCACAACAAGGGCTATAAGCACAGACAGCCGTATCCAGTGAAGACATAACTGCATCGCGTGTTCCTTGCAAGACTAGTAGAGATGCCTCTGTGGTTGTTATGACGGTTCTCACCAGGTCGTGCGGGAGGTATCAAGACGAGTGCAACCCTGACACACCTGCTACTCTGTGGTGCAGCGTTGCTCAAGCAGCAGTCGCCCCTATCAACACATGCTCCAGGCGCAAGCGCAGCTCTATAGCCTCGCTCCTCAGGAGAGAGTTAGGCTGAGGGACCCAAGGCGCTCGTCTGCTACGACAGGCCGCTGTGACTCTGGAGAGAACGGATAGATCGTATAAGGCTCAGGAGATGACCACAGGAGGTGCACGAATGCTGAAGGATGAAGATGGTGCGGAATCAACGAAGCTACGTACTATCTGGACGGGGGAAGGGCTCTGTGGCAGCGCGAGCGTAGGCAGTAAGACGGTCCACAGGACCAGCGCGGTACATACCTGGTGCACAATGTTACAGATGTCTGGCACAGAAGACGCAGGGTGCGCATCCGGCGCGGCATGATGGTGCGCCGCAGAGCCAGCATGGTGATGGTGTGCATCAGGAGGCGTCGCGCCATGAAACATCCCGGTGGCAATACAGAGAGAGGCCAGTAGCAGGAGTACACTATAAGTTATACTCAGGCTCAGGGCGCATAGACGGCGCCAATCCCCGTGTCCCGGGCGGCAGCATCTCCGCGACGCGCGACTGAGAGCGTACAATTTTGGCAAGGCATGACTTACCACGATGCCCCTCTCCTCCGGCGCATCATACACAAATATGTTCCCCCATCCTATCACGGCATCTTGCATACAGCAAGGAAAATAATGCGGTTGCTCCTATGTCAAAGTGATTATGCATGGCTGCCAGGGACGCGATGTGTCCATATTGTAAAAGTAATACCATACATCTTATAAATATATCTCTTTTCTCTTTGTTTTTACATGGATTATTTCATTCCAGGAACTCGAAAAAATTCTTGATTACTGCACATATGAACAGTATAATATCCGTCTCTCTACCCAATGCGGAGGCGCTTCCATCCGATGATCTCATTCCTTCAAGGAGGACCGGCATGACCTACAGCATCATTGGCGCAACCACCCGGCACACCGGCCCGGTAGGCATGGAACGCCGGCTTGCGGCCATTCTCAATGCCGATGTCCAGGGCTACAGCCGACTCATGCATGAGGATGAGACGGCCACAATCCGGACTTTAACTGCCTATCGCGGCCTCATGGCGGCGCTCATCCGGCAGTATCGGGGGCGGGTAGTGGACGATCCTGGCGACAACCTGTTAGCCGAGTTCCCTAGCGTAGTAGAGGCCGTGCAGTGTGCTGTCATCATCCAACGCACCTTAGCCGCGCGTAACGCGGTGCTCCAGCCGCACCGTCAGATGGTGTTCCGCATGGGCCTCCATTTGGGGGACATTGTAGTGGAGCAAGAGCGCATCTACGGGGCGGCGGTCAACCTGGCGGCGCGCCTGGAGCGTGCGGCTGAAGGTGGTGGACTCTGTATTTCGGGCACCGTGTATGACCATGTCGTGACCAAGCTCCCTTTGGACTATAAGACCATGGGTGTGTGGATGGGCCAGGGCATCTCTGCCCCGGTACGAGTCTATCGGGTCGAGATAGGAACACCAGCCAGGCCACCCATACAGCGTCCCAGTGCACCCCACAGGCGCATGGTGTGGCCGCGGACCAGGCGTATGGCCCGTACGGTCCTGCACTACCTCGGACAGTGCACCGGCCTGTGGACGGAGGCAGCCAACCACCCCACACGCTGGGAGACCCACTCTGTCAAGCCCCGCCCTGAAGTGGGTTGCACACGTGGATAACCTCTGGGAGCGGCTACTGGAAAATCGTCAGGATCTCATCCCGGGTAAACGTCGGCAAAGGGCGTGTCTGCGTCCCGGTTTGCAGGACGATTTCTGTGGCATCAGCCACGGCTGTACCAATGCGGTAGCAGGCAATGCCAACTTCAGCGCAGGCGCGTATGGCACGCTCGACTTGCGTAGCCGGCACGGCTGCCAGAAGCGCGCCGGAGGCGATCGTCCCAAGGGGGTCAAGACCGAACGCTTGACAGAGCAGTGTCCCTTCAGGGAGCACTGGAAGCCGCTCGACACTAAGGTGCAGGCCCACGCCAGAGGCCTGGGCCAGTTCCCGCAGACCCGTGGCCACGCCACCCTCGGTAGGATCATGCATGGCATGCACCTCGACAGCCTGCTGCAGCACCTGCGCCTCTTTCACCACGCTGATGCCTGGTTGAAACAAAAATTGTTGCCAGCGCGCGATAGCGCTCGGAGCATGACCCTGGCTGGCCAGTTGGGCAGCGCACTCACGGGCGATGATGGACACGCCTTCTACGGGGAAACCTTTAGTGAGGAGTATGGCGTCTCCAACCTGGACCCCAGCACTGGTGACGAGACGCTCACGCGTTACCTCGCCCAGCATGTGTCCGGAGAGAATCGGGCGTTCCAGGCCGACCGTAATCTCTGTATGCCCGCCTACCAGGGCAATACCCAACCCGTGACAGGCCTGGCGCACCTGCGTAAAAATGTCCTGTACCAGGGCAGTGGTGGTCCGGGTCTCTGGCAGCAGCAGGGTGACCAGGAACCAGCGCGGTGTCCCCCCCATGACCGCGATATCGTTGGCGTTCACCGTGACGGCATAGTGCCCAATGGCATCGGTCGCAAACGTGATGGGATCGGATTTCGCAATGAGGAGACGGTCACCCATGTCAATCACGGCGGCGTCCTCGCCTACACGCGGCCCAATGAGCACACGTGGATCGGTGGGCACGTCTTGCGCTAGGAGAGTAGCGAGGAGGGCAGGCGGAAGCTTGCCGGGGGGGAGCGGAGATGGACTCATACGACCCGGCTGTGGCGACCGACGTACTGCCGTAGGTCGGCAACGCTTGCTAGCACCAGATCTGCGCCGTGCGCCAGCAGTTTAGCACGTGAGCTGTTCCCTGAGAGAACACCAATGGAAAACATGCCTAAAGCCTTACCGGCCTGGATATCCATAGCGCCATCGCCGACCATGATAGTACGTTCAGGCGTCGTTCCCAGGCAGTCCAGCGCCGCCTGGAGGTGCGCAGGATGAGGTTTTACCTGTGTGGCACGGTCACGCGGAATAAAAGCCTGGCAGAAGGTGTCAATATGCGGGAACGTCACACGCACAGCGGCATCGCAGTTGCGTGTCACAATCCCTACACCAATCTGCTCTTGCCGTAGAGCCGTTAAAAGCTCTGGCACACCGCGCAGTAAGCCACTGCTGTGCGCTGCCTCAACCTCCATATCCTGGATGAGTTGCTCGGCATCGCGAGCATAGCGGTCTGCCTGCTCTGGAGAGTGCTGGCGTAGCCACTCTGTCGCCCACGCCAGCATCTCCAGGATATCTAAACCGTGTAACTCCTGGGAAGAGATACCCTGGGCCATAGTGAACGCATGCAAATGTCGCCGCATAGCGGCAAAGTCCAGATTGAGGATCGCCAGGGTGCCGTCGTAATCGAACAGGATCGCTTCAAATGGTGGCAGCATGGATGATGTCCTCGCTCCTTTTCTGTAATTTGGCCTTACCGGATCCTCCGTAAAGCCCCGTCCTTCAGGGCGGGGATATAAAGAGGGATGTTTGAGCGGCTCAATACTGCGCAAACATCTTGCAGACTTCCGTAAGCTTTCCTATATTTGCTCATATGAGCACTGCCACCAAGACTCTCAAACTCCCTTTCCTCCGCCTGAATCGTACGAAAGCCGATGAGTTTGCCCGTTTGCAGACTCTCAATACCGCAACTGCAAACGTCATTCTAGCCATGCCGAAAGACGAACGGCGGACCCTGACTAGTAAATCATTTGCCCATATCGAGATTGGCTCCGCGTGGATCAATCAGACGATCCGCAATGCCAATGCCCGCACGAAGGTCAAACAGTTTCGGTGTCTGCCCCTGGAGACCAATAACCAGAACTGGACACTGCACAAAGTCGGTGATACGTACTCGGTATCCTTTGGCTTGCGTCGTGGCATCAAGAAGCGTGTGCCGCTGGCCATCCATCATGCAGCGCATCAGCGCTGGTTGGATGCAGTGCTCGATGGCACTGCGTCTCCTGGTTCGATCAAACTCTGGTGTTCTCGCAAGGGTATCTGGTATGCCTGTCTCTCGGTGTCGCTGGAGGTTCCCGATGCTGAGCCTACAGGCCGCTGGCTTGGTATTGACCGTGGGCAAAACGTCCCGCTCACTGCGGCGAGGCCCGATGGGCCGATCGTTTTCTTGAAGGCTGCACGTATCCGTCATGTGCGCCGTGTGTATGCTGCACGTCGAAAGAAGCTGCAAGTAGCTGGGAAGCATCGGGCCATCAAGAAGCTTGAATGCCGTGAACGGCGGATTGTGACGCATATCAACCATTGCCTCTCCAAAGACGTGGTGGCACTTGCGCACCGCTGCAATGCCGGCATCCGTCTCGAAGATCTCTCGGGTATCCGCCAGCGGAGCAGACAACGGCAGACTACGAAAACGGATGCCGGACAGAATCGGGACTACTGGTCGTTCTTCCAGTTGGAGCACTTCATCACCTACAAGACACACCTGGCCGGTGTGGTGGTTGAGAAAGTGCCTGCGGCGTACACCAGCAAGAGCTGTCATCGCTGCGGGGCACTCGGCACGAGAAAAAAGCATTCGTTGCTCTGCCCACGATGCCACTATCATGCACACGCTGATGCCAACGCAGCGCAGAATATCCGCGATTGGCACGGCCTGTGCTGTCCGCTGGTTCTTGAGGCTCCAGCGGACGGGGCACATGGCATGCCCCTGAGCACGGTACGGGACACGGCTAGCTGATGGCCGGTCGTGGACCAAGAACGTGAACCTCTTTCTGGCACAGTCTGGAATCCCCGGACTTCAGGCTGGGGAGGATGTCAATGTAGCGAAGATACCTTGCGGCGGCAAGCAAAAATGTCGGCAAGAAGTAAGGTAGCGTTGGACTTTCCACGGGGATATAGAGATATCTGGTATATATGTACTACGCGTAGTGAGGAAGCAAGAAGGGTTAGGGCTGCGGCTGCTCCGCTAGATGGCATGCGTAGGGGCGTCGGCCTCGTTCGAAGGGCACACCGCTAGTGCCGTGTTGCCTTTTCCTCCCCCATATAGGACTGGAACCAGATCCTACCGGCAGTCCAATTTTCCGGCGTACTCTGCAAGACGAGCGGACACAACTCCACCAACGCGTGGAGACCCCACAGAGTGGATAGGAATTTTCATTGTGTCTTTCTTGAGGGCGTCTATCTCGATCGCACTGAGGTGGGCCTCAAGCCGCGCTTTGTCAAGGTCGAGCCTCCCAGCGATGCTGACGCTACCGCGGTACTCCAGCAGATCAGCCGGCGGGTCATCCGCACGCTACGTAGGCTGGGATACCTGGAGGCGGGAATCGATGCAGCTATGGCTACCGGGTATGACCCCTTGCTTGACAGCGAGCCCGAACTCGCGCGCACCCTGGCGGCCTCCGTCACACAGCGCATCGCCTTTGGGGAAGGGGGCGCGTTAAGCTGCGCCCCCTCCGCCCACGCAGTGGCGGGGAGCGGGCCGGACAGAAAGTTCGACGGATTGGCTCGGGCTTTGGTTATGAAGGTGAATCCCCCGCACTGACGGGACCCCGCTGTGTCAGTTTGGGCGGTTTTTCACTCCACGCCAACACCCAGGTGCCAGCGCATCGGCGTGACCAGTTGGAGCGCTTGATTCGATACACGGCAAGGGGTGCCGTGGCGCTGGAGCGTCTTGGGGAAGATGCCCATGGGGATCTCATTTACACGTTCACAAGGCCGTGGTCTGACGGCACGACCGGCATCACACTGTCGCCGTTGGAACTTTTGGAGAAGCTGGCAGCGGTCGTCCCTTTGCAGCGAGTCCACCTCGTACGCTACGCTGGGTGTTTGGCGCCACACAGCCAGCTGCGTGGGGCAATTATCCCGACGCCGCGCCAACAGGGTGTGGGTGGGCGTGAGGCCAGCGTGGGGACGCCTTGCTGGAGTTGGGCGCGGCTGCTGAAGCGGGTGTTTGACCTTGATCTGTCCACCTACCCCTTGTGCCGACGTGGCTCGCTCCGGATCATTGCCGCCATCACCCACGAGGCGGTAATCACGCGGATCCTGCGTCATCTGAAGCTTGCGGCAGTCCCGCCCCCCATCGCTCCTGCCCGTGCTCGCCAAGAAACTTTTGACTGGGTAGCCTAAGACGTCGCGTGAGGTCTCGTGGGCGGCGTGCAGGCGGCGGAGGTGTGCTTCGTGGGCGATCGACGCCTCCGAGCGTTTGCAATCCCGTTTGAATCCGTCCCCCCAGCGTTTCCCGAGCCACTCCGCTCGCGTCGCCCCTGGCGGTCCTACCCTACGGCGCCTGTCCAGCCCCCGAGTAGCCGTGCTGGGCCGCCCCAGCCCTTGGCCCT
>Ga0111539_10012288_pt1 | contig 10732 bp, 10 predicted proteins | sample RhiMethybrSRZTD1_FD_79667 | JGI IMG/M metagenome (GOLD analysis project Ga0111539, IMG submission 79667) | Populus rhizosphere microbial communities from Tennessee, USA - Rhizosphere MetaG P. TD hybrid SRZTD1 (version 2) (version 2) | ecosystem: Host-associated > Plants > Roots > Rhizosphere >... | reverse complement strand
GGGTCCGGGCCGGTAGTCAACGAGACTGTTTCGAAGATGGTGGCCCGCTGCGCCAGTCCCTGCGCGACGCTGGAAGCCTGACTCAGGTTGGACAGTTGCAGGTTGAACACTTTCGCCACGACGAAGCCACGGTTGCTGATCGAGTTCGGTGCGGTACTGGCGATGTCAGCGATACCGACAACCGGTGCCGAACCGGCGTTCGTAGCCGCATTGGATACCACGATGATCCGGTTAGGTGCCGTTAGCAGGTCATCGGTTTCGATGATGCCCTGCTGATACACCTGAAACCCGGAGTCGTAGTCGAACTGGGGCACCGCAGTCGCAGGATCAAACGACCGTACAAAGTGGAGCTTCGTGTCGTTACCGAACCAGGGACTGAAGTAGTCCCCGGTTACCGACAAGGCTTCCAGGATCGCACCACGGGTGGATCCGATACCCCACGACTGGGCGCAGAGGAAGTCACTGGCCGGCAGGTCTGCCAACGTAACGTCGAGGCCAGCTACTGTGTCGTAGATGACGGCCTGGATCGTCTTCTCGATACCGTTGATGCCGTGTTCGATCGGCTGATCCACGATGAACATCTCGTCGATCAGGTTGCTGGTGGACAGGTTCCCGGACGAGTAGACCACCCGGTTCTGCCCGGTCCACATGTAGCGACCCAGCGGCCAGTCAACGCCCTGTGCTGTCATGTATACAGCCACCCGGTCCCGGACCGGGTTCACCTCAGCGGTGTCGGCCTTACCTAGGGACAGGGTCAACCGTCGCTTGATGGTCTGCTGCGTGCTGTGACTCAAACTGGCCTGCCGCAACGGGGTCAGGCTACCCAGTACCTCACCGGTGATCCCGTCGATCAGATCGAACCGGTAACTGATGCTGCGCTGCCCGACCCCGGCTTGCTGATCCAGGATCGGGTCCAGCGGCAGCGTGGTGAGGGTCATGTCGTAATCACCGCATAGGCAGTATCAGACGTTTCCACCACGTTGATCGTGGCCATGTACAGGCGACGGTCCCGCAGGATGTTGCCGTCCGGCACCATCACCGAGGCGAACCAACGGTTACCGTCCTCGTCCCGAACGCACACGTACGGTACGTCGTCCCAGGCCATGTCTCGCAGTGCCCGGAAGTCACCAGCGGTCGGTGGCGAGATAGCGGCAGCCTGGACGAGGAGGGTCCGCTGGAACTGTTCCCCGCCTCGTTCCAGTGGCCGGAAGATGGTGGGGAAGTCCTTATCGAACATCATCTGCACCACGTTCATCCCGGCCTCGGGGAACGCAAACGGTTCCTCGACAACGGATCCACCCATCCATGCCTCGGAGTAGGCGAGGTTGATACTGCCGTTCTGGCGGTAGTTGGATGTGAAGATCAGTGTGTGTCCCTGCGAGATGCAGGATCCACCTGTGACGCCCGGAGATGCCATGGTGATGTTCACAGTGGACGACCAGAGCCCGGGGAAGTCCAGTACGTCAACGGCTCGTATCCGGTACGAGGACTGAAGACCGACCCTGGCTTCATAATCCTTGAATGAAGAACCACTCGGTGACGTGTTCTTCATGATCGTTTGCCAGTCAGTTGTTACCGTGTCCATGCGTTGCAGTTCGTAGTAACCAAACCCGGACGCTGGAACACCCAGAGACGTAGGCACCCAGGTGACCTGGTTGTAACTGAGTCCAGTCGGCTGGCAGCACCCCACACCGTCCGCACAGTTCAACCCGATCCCCGTCAACGGCTGGTTCACCGTGGAGATGCTGAACCCCGTAACAGTCGGCATGTCCATCGCAAAGATGAGGACCGCGTCAGCTTGCGTGTCAGCCGTCGTAGACGACACGAGAGGCGAGATACCCGGAACCCACGACATCGCCACCGTGGTCCCGGCCGATGGGGCACCATATGTGGCAGCACCAAGCCTCTGGGTGGTTGTCACCAGGTTGATGAAGTTACCGGGGATGGCCGAAATAGCAGGAGCAACAGCACCCAGGACCTCCCACCGGTTACCAGCCGTTTCACCGCTGGAACTCCAACGCCACGTCGGGTTGGTACCAGCCCCCAGCGACGGGGCGGTAGTGAACCGGAGTGTGATCTCCTTCCAACCGTCAATGATCTCCGGTAGCGCATCGAACTCTGACGGCGTGATAGTGACTGAAGATCCGGTGATCGCCGTCGAGTCGAACAGCAGGGATGCGGAGGTGTTACCGAACCGGCGGGCGTAGTACCGCACCCACGGGTAGCTGTTAACGTTGCTCAGCACGCTGTCCTGTAGCACCTGGGTGGCTGTGATGGTGCCGTAAACCTGAGCCTTAGCCTGGTTACCGTACGGGTGAATTTCAGTGAACACCGCCGGGCCACCAGTGGTGTGCAACGACATCTGAGGAACAACCTGGCTGACTTCCTCAGTGACCACCTTGTCTTCGATGGTCTCGTCGTACGGGTTCGGAATGGACACCTTGACGCTGCTCAGAGTGGGAATGTCGTAAAGCTGCCGCAGTCCTTTACCGGTGGACGGCAACATCGCCAAAGTCGAGGCGGGGTCACCTTTCGCGCTGGAGAACACCCCCGACGCCACCGTGAACCGGTAACTGCCAGCCGCCAGGACTGGGGCAGCGGCAGTCCCGGCCACGTTGTACATGGTGACAACCTGAGTCTCCGGCGTGGGACCGAAGTTCCAGGTGTAACCGGTAGCAACCCGGGTCTCTTCGCAGTAGATGACTTCCAGGGCCATGTAGTGCAACCGATTGGTGAAGTTGCTGGCCGTGGTGGTGGCCAGTCCCCGGTCCACTTCGGTGCCGAACTGGATAGCCAACCGGTCCGAGGCGCTGATCTCGAAACGTGCCAGGTCTGCGTAAGTCCACGGGAACACGGTGGGGGCAGCGGTACGTAGGCAGATGTTGCCGATTCCGATGCGGTACACCGTCTTGCCGTGAGTGCTGCTCGGTACGTCGTATTCGAAGTTGAAGTTGTCAACGAAGCCAGGATTGGTCCAGTCGGACGAGGCACTACCGAGTGTGGTGGGGAGGAAGTTGTTGTTGAGGGAAATCCCCAGTGTCATGTCGATGTCGGCGTTCTCCGACGGTGTCAGCGCATCGGAGAGAACCTGGATGCTGGAGGACAACGCGTACAGCAGGTTCACCTGGAGGATGCGCTTGCCGTTGAGCAGCGCGGCGTAGTTGTTGACACCGAAGTACGCCCGGAAGTAGGTGGTGTCCGGGGGAGAGGCGGTGGCGTTGAACGGCACGTTGACGTAGTTGGTGTCGTCCACGTTGAGCAGACACGCGGCAGCGTTAGCGCCACCGTTGAACGACGTGTTGGAGCCGGTGAGGGCACCGTTGTTGACGGGAATCAGGACCCGGTGAACTGGTCCCATCTCGATCTCGTCGCCAAGTGGATACACATTGGCCATCAGTCCCAGGTCGCCGTTGATGTCGTTCGAGTAGAACCGCGCTTCCGACAGAATCTTCTGTGCGGTCAGCGTGAAGTTGGTGCCGTATTCAACTGTCCCGGCTGGCTCGTAGATGAGGTCAGCGGTGCTTTCCTCCCGGATGGGAACCCATTCCTGGCCTACGATGCGAGGCCGGTGCGGGTTGTAATCCATGTCAGGCCATCCTTACAGCGAGCCGAGTGTCGTTACTGGCCACCTGCTTGTTGAGTTGGTTAGAAACCGCTGCGCCGGCTGCCTTAGCCTGGGAGACGGTTGGTGGCTGTCCCATGAAGTTCAGGTTCGTGTTGAAGGTGTTGCTGGCACTGAGTCCACCGAACCGGATCGAGTTGGTGAAGTCTCCGAGCATGTCTTTGACTTCCATGGCACCATCACGCAGGCCTGCGGCGAAGCCTTCCATCGCGGCTTTACCGGCTGGCATCAGGAGCTTCTTGTCCTTGTCCAGGGGACCCTTCCAGTTGGGAAGCTGGTTGGTGATCCAGTTAAGGATCGGTCCAACAGTGTGATCCCAGCCCCACTGGAGACCTTCCTTGAGGCCATCCATCAGGCTCTTACCGGCGTTGTAGAGAAGAAGTCCGAACTCTGCAACTGCTCCAAGGATTCGACCAGGAATGCTCTGGAAGAAGTCTACGATCTTGTTCCAGCGATCTTCGACACCTTGCTGGATTTCTTCCCAACCGGCCTGGATAGCAGCAACAATCTGGTCCCAGATTTCAACAGCACTGGTCCACAGGTCACTGAAGAACCCGGGAACTGTTTCGGTGAAGAAGCTGCCGATCGCCGGACCAGCGGTCTCAATCAACCAGGTGATGAAAGCCTGGATTGCTGTACCAAGGAAAGCGAAGAACTGAATGACCGCCTCGATAGCGATCAGTGCGCCCATGAACGTAAAGACCAACCCGGCAAAGGCGTACGTAAGTGCCTCAACCAGGTGAACAAATCCAGCCATCGCCGCTTGGCCCTGCGGGGTACTGAAGAAAAAACCCAACTGGTAGAAGAAGTCCGAAAGCTGCTTGATGATGTCCTGGCCACCGTTTTTGTTCAGTGCGTCCAGGAACGATGTAACAAAGAAAGCAGCGTTGAGGAACAGGTCCCCTACCAGTTCAAGTGTGTCTCCCATGTCTTCGAGCCACTTGGTCAGGTTCCCACTCTGAACCTGCTCGGTGAGCCAGCTAGTGAACTGTCCGAAGATCTTGTTAACGATGTCGCCGAGACGGCTCAGAGCCGGGATAGCAGCATCCGCCATCCGGAACACAGCCGTCATCAAGCTGACGAGAGTTGGCCCGAACTTACCCAGCCACTGGATCGTTGCCGGGATGATGTCGTTAACGAAGTCAACAAACACGGGGGACGCGAAGAACAACCCGATCTGCTTGAACAGGTTACCCAGTGCGTTAGCCAACTGGGGCAGCCCCGACCGCAGGATAGGTCCCAGTTCCTGCACGATGTTGACCATCGTGTTGCCGAATCCGGAGAAGAAACTCTCCTGGACGGACGTTTTCAGTTCCCTGAACAGGTCCCGTAGTGGCAGCAGGGTCACCACGAAGTTCTTCGCTGCCGGTGTCAGCCCCTGAATCGCGGCGTAGAACTCGTTCCAGTTCTTGGCGGCAAAGGCACCGCTAATGGCGGTTCCGACACCGTCGAACGCGATCATCAGTACGCCAGCCTGTAGCCCGATCGCAACCAGGAGGCTAGGTACCTGAACCAGGACAGCAAGAAGGGCGTTAACTGCCTGTACCGCAGCGGTGATAGCGCCAGCCAGGGCACCGAAAACAATAGGCAGGAGGGCAATCAGGGGTGACCGGCCAGATACGTTAAAGGCGGCACCGATCGCATCGGCGATACCTTCACCCACCTTGGAGAACGGGCCACCTGGTCTGGACGCTGAGGAGAAAGCTTCTGCTACTTCGTCAACGATCTTGCCGGCAAAATGGCCGGTGTCCAGGTCGTGTAGGAAACCGCGACGGTCCACTTTGTACCGGACACCGCCGAGACTGATTACTTGTCCAGTCAGGGCATGTTCCATGGAGCGGGCAAAATCGGGACCGTGCTTGCGGATCTCGGTGGAGGCACTGTCAGAAAGCGTGTCGCCCCACTGCTGCCCGACATCATCGAGGAAACCGTTAGCGTCGTCACCAGCGGCCCGGAGGGCAGCCTCAAGTTCCGGACGTAGACGTCCGGTCTCAGCATGGAACGAGATGTAAGCGGTGCCTACACGTCCACCTGGTGCCGTCACAGAAGCCCCTCAAAACGAGGTGTCTGTGGGCTGTGTCAGGGACGATGCGCCACCAGTTTAGATCGTACTATCCGTGCATAAGGCTTGTGAACGCATCTGCGCTCATTTCCATAGATTCCATGGCTGGCTTGGCTTCCGACGGTGGTGGCATCTCCAGTTGTGACGAGAACATGGTCCACTTATCTTTCGGCAGCGAGTCAAACATGGTCAACCACAAGGCATCCAGCCACGCTGACAGGGATACGTGCTGCGGGTTGAGGCCAGCCAGGATGAGACGACCACCCAGGATCGACCACCGTGACATGGCAATGTGAACCATCCTCAAAGTGACATACCAGGGCCGTCCCGATGCTTCGCTGACCAGTTGCAGAGCAAGCTTGTCCACCTGCTCGGGGCTGATGTCACCACAGATCAGGGCTTCGTTGATGAAATCCTGATCCTCTTCGGAAGCTAGTCCCGGGAACACCGCATCAAGATCCAGAGTCTCGACGTCACCCATCAGTAACTCCAGCCAGTCGGCTGCTGTCATGGCGGGAATGAAGATCCAGTGTCCTGCTGCCTGAACCTCGATATCGCCGGGCCGGACTGAAGCTAACGGGTTGTCAACGAGTTCCGGTAGTTGCGGTTCAGCGGTTCCGGATGGCTGCACGGACACGCTTCACGGGCTTGGTGGCGGTTTCGGCTGCCTGCTCGAACGGGGTGGCGATCTTGAGCATCTCTCCGAACTCGATCTGTCCAGTGCCGGCCAGGCCCATCAACCATTCCTGGTCATCTGGGTTAACCAGGGCCGATTCCACGATGTCCAGCATGAAAGCGATGGAACGTAGCTTGCGCTCCATCGGCTGATGCTCGGATCGCAGCACCCGGGCTTCCCGCACGAGCAGCATCATCTGCGTCTCGTTGAGCTTCTTGATCGGAATGTCACGATCCTTGATCGTCACGAGATCCAGGTCGGTCACGGGCTCTCCTAGTCGAAGGTGAAAACGATGAACCGGTTGCGTCGGCCAACCCGTTCCATGGGACCAGACAGGAAGTGCTTGCCCCGCATACCTGGGTGACTTACGTAAGGGAAATTTACCACATGCCCTACCTTGCGCCAGTAGAAGGTGAGAGTTCCACCGGGGCGGCGGGGGCGGATGATGTGTGGCTTGGCTCCGTCGTGAGCGATGTGAGCGTATGGAGTGTTAGCTCTTACGTCTCCGTGGACCCGGTCGTTGACCACGTACACACGTTTCGTGATGGAAGCGGCGGTCCGTCCCGTGGAGTAGGGACCACGAGAATCCAGCTTCGCCTCGATCCAGACCTGAGTCGTGACCTTCTCAATCAAGGCGGTAGCACGACGGATGGACAGGTTACGAAGATCGATCCGGTTCAGACGGATGTGAACGTTTTGAGGCATAACGCCTCCTAGGAGCAGTCGCAGTTCGGGATCTGAACTGTGATCTCCACGTTACGCTCCACGCACCCACCTTGAAGCTGGGTCTGCGTCTGGTTACCGATGACCACAGACATGCCCCAGAACGGGTCTGAAGGTTCCTGGCCCGCCACGATGGCCTGGCGCAGACAGCAGGAGGCAGCCCGCAGCGCCTGAGCGTCGTGGGCCTGCTGAACCGATGTGGCTGTCCACTCGGCACACGTCGGCATGGTGGTGCTGTCACCGACAGGTACACACCGGATGACACCCATCCGTATCACCACGGCCCACGCTGGAATGCCGCAGGGGCCGTAGTTGGCTTGGGCCACCAGTGCCGGTTCCGGGAACGAATCCCAGGCAGGGGCGATGTCACCGAAGGACACGTACGCCAGACCCTCGCAGCACAGGTCGGTATACAAGTCGGCGTCGTGTGCCACCTGCTGGTCTAGGCGTCGGCAGAAGTTCTGAGGCGGAAAGGGGTTACCAGTCAGTGCCTGATTCAGGCACAGCATGGCCATGTCCAGCAACGTGTTGACCTGAGTATCAGCCATGACCCACCTTTACGTCTGGGTCACGACACGGATGACCGGTTCATCCGGTGAAGAGATCTTCATCTTGGACCGTAGCCCGTACGGGTTGAACTGGGCAATGATCTGGTCAACCGTGTCTACGCCGGTCCAGCCTTTACTCAGGATCGTGTCCACGTCCACCATGGAGATAGTGACACCCTGACGAACGATGGACTGAACACGCTGCGGAAGCCGGCACGCAGCCCCCGTGCAAGCCTTGATCCATTCGCAGGCCAGTTCACCAGCCGCGCGTTCCAGGATGGACGGTACCGCCAGGCCCTTGAAGTAGGTCACCTGGAACGTATTGGTGCCACCGCTGTCGATGGAGAAGTTCTGGCATTCCGGCCAGCAGTCACCGTCGGTGCGAACCAGCCACTGGCCCCCGTCCACCCGCCACGCGTCAACCGGGATGATCTCCCCGTCCACGCTGACTCCGGTGGCCGGGATCGACGCGATCGGTCCCGGTAGGTAAACCTGGCACTCGGGAGCGCAGGTGCAGCAACCACCGTCGGTACCGCACCAGCAGTTGCGCCACTCCCCGTTGAGAATGTACGGAACGAAGAACCCGTCCGCCCAGTACCAGCCCTGGGCACAGCTACTGCACTGCCTGCCGCAGGGACGGACCGTTCTCTCGCAGGGCCCGTAGCGGCGACCGGTAGCGGCCCACATGGTGAAGGCACCGAACTCGGCTGCTGCGGTCTGAAGCTCAGTGCTGGCCGCATCCCAGACGTCGTCGCAGCAGGTTCCTTCCACATTCCAGTTACACGGAAGGGAGGGAGCCGGTGTCGTGAAAACGTCCACTGGTTCCCTCCCCTATCCGTTGATCTCCAGGTTAAGCGACGAACAGTGGCGTGCAACCGCAGGCCGCGTCCGGTGGTGCCTTCCTGGTAATGAACATTCGCTGATGTGTGGTGGAACCGATCGGTGTCAGGAGTGGGATCTCCTGATCCAGTGTCCCAGCGTTATCGGAAAGGTCCACGTCATACGGTCCGACACCCCACAGCGAGTTGCTGGCGGTACGGGCGTTGACAATGAAGTTCACCACGTCGTTCTGCCACGTGATGTCTCCGATGGTTCCTTCCTTGACGAACGGGAACAGCACGTAGCCGTACTCCGCGCCACCGGTACAGGAAACACCCTGGTTCGCTAGCCGGGTCCATCCCTCGAAGGCGAAGTTGGACAGCGTGGACGAGTTTTCGTCCTCGTTCCAGCCGATCTTCTTCGCCGCAGCCGAGTCGTCGGCCACCAAACTGTTACCAGTCATGATGTTGAGCAACTCGGGGTCCACGTTGCAGAACGTGATCACCAGGTTGATCCACTTCAAGATCGGTGGGTTGGTCTCCCGCACGCAGAAGATGCCATCACCGTTCTTGACAAAGAACTCCTGACGGTCCTCGTACTCCTTCGTCTGGGCGATGGAAATGATGCCATCCGACACCACCGTCGCACACGAGCCAGTGACCACCTCGCCACAAGAGCTAAGAGTCGTGACCCGGACCCGAGGAACCTTGAGCGGGGTAAAACACACAGAGGTCATGACTACTCCTGGCTCTTACGGGGACGACCCGGCTTGCGCTTAGCAGGAGCCTCATCGTCCTCAGCCTCAGTGGAAACACCCTCCGCCTCCAGGAAGCGGAGATAAAGCTCGTCAGAGATGACGAGACCCAAGCCGGGACCATCCGTTGTCGTGGCGATCTGACGGGGGTCTCCCGCCAGATCCTCCAGAACGCCGTAGACCCGGGCAAAATCATCACGGGGATACAGAACAGCCATTACGTCGTCCCTGCCGTCGCACAACTTCTGGTCACTTCTATGGCCCAGACCCCGCACTCCACCGCCACCGCATACACCTGCTCTGCGGCAAGGAACACGGTATTGGTGGACCGGTCAACAACTTCACCAACCGGCGGAACCCAGACTTCGTCATCGCCCCAGATCACAACCCGACCGGTGGCATACAGCCACTCCGTGTTCGCAGTAGCAGCCTGGCCGGTGGGACCGATACCGGAGTAGCCCTGACCGAAAACGATCGGCGTGCCGTAGAAGGTCTCCTTACGGGGACCTCGATCCTCCACCAGGTGACCGTTAGCGAAGTGGTTCGCCATACCGACCCGGGCGTGAATCAAGCCACCAAACACACCGTTGTCGGCCAGGGTCTGTTCCAGAACCTCCAACGCTTCCGTCACACACCCGGCGGAGCCGAGGTTGGTGGCGTTAGCGAACAGGCCGGTGATGTTGCCGTCCGTCGCAGAGGTCTGTCCCTGCCACAGCCGGCGTTCCACCGCAGTCTGGCGACGCATCGCGTGCCGGACCCGCAGACGCTGAGCCTGCTCCTCGAACGAGTAACCGATCGTGGAGCACTGCCACGTGGTGTACACCATGAACGGGGATCCGGAGATCGCCGTTTCGATACCGGTGAACGAGATCGCCCCAGTGATCGGCGGGCAGGTTACCGCCCGCAGGAACACGTCATCGACACAGTCGTTCGGCTGGTACATGACGCCACCGGCTTGTGCTGCTTCAACCGGGAACGCCATGGGCCCAGTAGCTACCCGGAAGAGGCCGTAAGGCACCAGTGGCGATGCGATCGGATCAATCAGGTATGGGGGCGCGAGTGCGGCCACTTCGTCACCTCCCGTCAGTGGCCGGAGGGGGCCGGTTTCCCGGCCCCCGTGGCGAACTTACGGGCAGGTGGTGGTGGCTGCGATGGTCGTCTTACCGCTCGGGCAGACCGGCACCGTGTAAACCCGAGACACCGGGCACCGTCTGATCATGGCCCAACCCGTTTCAGTAAACAGATGGGTGACCTGGTTGGTGGCCAGCTTCGTCGAGTCGTACACCGAGTTCAGCGTGATCACGTCGGAGACCGCCCGCACCCAGGTACCAGCCGGGTACACCAGGAACTGGAGCGTCTTGTTGAAGAAGTTGATCGCAGTTCCGGCACCCGCACCAGTCGCGGAGACGTTGGAGAAGGCGTCCTGCCAGTCGTAGACGTACTGGACGCGAGCCCCACGCTCCGAGAAGCCGCGAGTGATCTCGGCGTCGGCCAGGTGGATCTGGGAGTTGTCCATGCCGGTGCGACG
>Ga0111539_10012287_pt1 | contig 10733 bp, 5 predicted proteins | sample RhiMethybrSRZTD1_FD_79667 | JGI IMG/M metagenome (GOLD analysis project Ga0111539, IMG submission 79667) | Populus rhizosphere microbial communities from Tennessee, USA - Rhizosphere MetaG P. TD hybrid SRZTD1 (version 2) (version 2) | ecosystem: Host-associated > Plants > Roots > Rhizosphere >... | reverse complement strand
GCGTGTAGCGGGAGCATCACCAATGTGATCTCCCTCGAGGAAGACATCACTTACCATTTCATCGATGGGACATTCAAAATCATCCGCAACCGCAAGACCACCGAACAACGCTGGGACATTGCGCCCGTTGAGCTCGGGCGCGACGACAGCGGCTGCGAAGTCTTCGTGGTGAATGCCGCGGAGTGGACCGGCTCCTACTCCGTCGACGAATATGTGGAGGACCACGAGCGATGCCGTCCGGGCTGCACCGGCGATATCTGCGTCGAGACGAGCGTACACATCGATGAGGTCTCAAGCGGCCCCAACCCTTCGGGGATCCTCGTCGACCGCCGCTGCGCTGAGACTTACCACCTGCTCAGGCCAGGAGCCGGGACGCTCGGCGCGCCGACCTTCAGCTACGCGCACCATCCTACCAGTACGACGCATAACCAGTGCAATGGGACGTTTGTTATCCCTCTGCCGGATATTGAAATCAGAGAGAGTGGAACGCCCAGATTGATCTTCGACGTGACGGACCCTTCGAAAGCGCAAGTGTTCCGTGATGAGACCGTCGATCGGCACGAGACTGTCCCTGGCGGCCTTGATGAAGGGCTCATCGTCAATAGTACCACGTGGAGCTGGAACCTCGTCCGCGAGCCCAATTGAGAGACGCGCCTACTGACAAGAACTAACTTCGGGTCGGAAGGAGAAGGTTATGCGCGCTGAGCGATTTGCAGGCGTGGTTTTGTCTCTCGTTCTGTGCTTGTCGGGAAGCCCTCTCCAGAGTGCTCCCTTCATCCGCGGCGATGCCAATGCCAGCGGCGAGCTCGACATCAGCGATGGAATTCGCATCCTTGGCTATCTCTTCCTCGGCAACCCAGCGACGCTCGATTGCCAGGGTGCGGCGGATGTCGACGCGAACGGCGTGATCAATATCGGAGATGCCATCTACGTCCTGAGTTTCCTATTCACGGGCGGCACTGCCCCTAAGGCTCCGTTCCCGAGTTGTGGCACGAATCCGCTGCCCGGAGGGCTCGAGTGCGCGTCGTACCCATCCTGCGAGCAGGGCAGCGCGACGAGCTTCGAGCTGATCGATCAGGCCCTTGCCGCGGGGGAGATTTCCGCCGAGACCGCGCTCATCTACCGCGTATTCCACGTTTTCGATGACGACCGCCTGCCGGAAGCCTATCGCGGTGCCGCGAATCCCTTTCCGGACACTCAGCTCAACGCCGATATCTACGAAGTCTACGACACCCTTTCGGAAGAGGGACGCGCGGTGCTGGACCCGTTCCTGATCCCGCCCGCCGCGGAAGGTAGTTGGCTCGATCTAAGGCAGGTAGGGGGTGGTGGCGGCGTCGGCGCCGGGGGCGGTATCGAATGGCAGACGATCGTCTCGCCCTCCGGCAGGGTGAAAGTCTGGTCCCAGACACGCTACGCCGGCGATGACGCGAAGGCGGCCACCATCGCCGAGGCCATCGACGGAATATGGGATAAGCTAACCGCCTACATGAACAGACAACCCGTCTCGGACGGCGATGTGACCGGCCCGAACGGCGGCGATGACAAATTCGACATCTATCTAATACGCTTTGAGAACGCCGGAGAAACTGATCTGTACGGGAAAGCCCGCGATTGCGCCCAGCCCAAGCCGGCGTACATGCTGATCAACGGCGGGGTGCCAGGGTGCCTGCTGCCGACGGTGGCCCACGAGTTCATGCATGCCCTCCAGTGGACCTACTCTGGAAGCCCGCGATGCCCCTCCTATCCGCCATTCCGCTGGTGGATGGAAGCCAGCGCTAGCTGGGCCGAAGACTACGTGTTCCGGAAGGAGAACGGATGCCAGAATCCAACGCTACTCCTGAGCCATCCGGAGCTGCCGCTCGATTATTCCGGAGATCCCTACAACTCTCATGACCCCCATCCCTATGCCGCGTATCTTTGGCCCTACTTCCTCGAAGCGGCTTCCGGCAAGCCCGACTACGTGCGGACCATATGGGATAACTTCCCAACCTCCGCAAACGCGCTGGAAGCAATCAATAAGTCCGTGCCCGATGGATTCCAGAAATGGTGGCCCCTCTTCGCGCTCTACAACTGGAATGAGCATCCCCTGTTCAATTACAGTTTTGACGACTTTGTAATGCAAGCCTGGGCTGCGGACCCCGAGACCGGAGAGCCTCGTCCGGAGGGCGACCTTGTCACTCCGGTGATGCTCAATGGCCAGACGGAGCTGCACATTCCGCTCTTCGCCCAAGTCCGGCATCTATCTTCCATCTATTACCACTTCACCTTCCCGGATCCTGAAGTGAGCTATGTTTCTTTCGAGCATTTCTTCGATCTCGAGGCGGAACCTACCGCCCGAGTCCAGGCGATGATCAAGCGGGTGGGAGATCCCGAATATATTTACGAGGACTGGACCGATACGCCGGTCAAAACCTTCTGCAGAGACCGTCCCGACCAGAGGCTGGAAAACCTGGTCATCATCTTGACGAACAGCGAATGGCAGAACAGAACGCACATCCTCAACCCTGCCAATCCGCCCATGCTCTACGCCCGCAACCGCTGCTTCGGGGGCGCCTGGAGCGGAACCATAACCAATGTCAACACCAGGGAGGAGGATATTACTTATCTTTTCCCGGACGGGACGTCGAAGATTATACGCGACCGGTATATCCACGAGGAACGATGGGACATCAGTCCGAATGAGTTGGACCGCAGCGAGACCGGTTGCCGAACTTTCGTAGTCTACGAAGCGACATGGACCGGCTCCAACTCCGTCGATGAATTCATCGAGGACCACAGACACTGCCGACCCGACTGTACCGGCGACATCTGCGTTGAGACCTGCACGCATGTCGATCGGATCGATAGCGGCCCCAGCCCAGCGGGGGCCCTCGTTCTTAGCTGCGATGGAACCTACGAAGTGACCGCAGGGGGAGGGTTTTCCGGCCGTCCGCCCTTAAACTACGCGAGCCATCCCACGAGCACTACGGAAGTCCGGTGCGACGGGACTTTCGTCTTCCCGCTGCCGCCTCTCGAGATCAGGGAAACCGGAAGTGAATTCATTTTCGAGGTGACGGATCCCTTCACGGCGCAAACATTCCAGGATGAGATCGTCGACCGTAAGGAGAGTATCCCCTCCGGCGCCGACGAAGGACTCATTGTGGATACCGACACGTGGAGCTGGAACCTCGTCCGCGAGCCCGATTGATCGGGACTCATTCCTTCCGGTGCTCCAGCACGCGCTCGATTCGTCGATCCGGAACGAGCCAAATGAGGGCGACGAGCACGTACAAGGCGTGGCCTATCCGCGGCTCCACGAAGCAAAGTGGGATCGCGGCCAAGTAGATCGCCGGCGAAAGCTTCCCTTTCCAGTCTTTGCCAATCGCCGCTGCCAGCAGGGAATTGCGGCCGTGCTTGGCGATGATGGCTAGCTGCAGGATGTAGTACGCGACGCCCGCCATCAGCAGCACGAAGCCATAGAGCGCCGTGGGGACGGCGGCGACTCGATTCTCCCCAAGCCATGCCGTCGCGAACGGGAGCAACGACAGCCAGAACAGCAGATGCAAATTTGCCCAGAGTATGCCGCCGCTCACCTCCCGGACTGTGTGCAAGAGGTGATGATGGTTGTTCCAGTAGATGCCGATGTAAATAAAACTGAGCACATAGCTCCAAAACACCGGCAGCAACGGTCCGAGGGTGCTGAGCTCAACGCCGTGGGGAGCTTTGAGCTCGAGGACCATGATCGTGATGATGATGGCGAGCACGCCGTCGCTGAAGGCCTCGAGCCGATTTTTTTGCATGCGTCGAAAACACCCGAGAGGAATGCCGCTGACGCCATTGATTCCACAGAGCCGGCACTGTAAACGGTCGGAAACTCACGCAGCCAGCTGTTCCCGTTTTTCGCACTGCGCCCCCGGGTACCCAAAGGTCCCCGCAGGAAGGTCATAGCAGCGAGGAACCAGCTCCTGCCCCCCGGGAGATCCCTCGGCGAGCTCTTCCGTCGGTTGTCACTGCGCGCGGCCGAGCCGCTGACCGCCGTCGTTCGATAGCTCCTTCTCCTGGAGCGCAGGGAATTGATGAAACGTCGTCGCGCGGTATTGCCGGTGGAAACTGCGACCGCCCCAACTCGCCGAAACTTCGACGTGCTCTTCGCCTCCGCGAGGGTGGCGGGTGCTTGCCCGAGGTGCGCGTCCCCGAGATCCTGTCGGAGTCCGGAGGGGCGGACTCTCGGCGATCTACCATCGAGGAAGACGTCATCGCGGCGCTCGTGCGCCTCAGGTTCACGCGAGGCGAGGCGGAGTCGCGCTTCGAGAAGGCCTGGCGAAGGCTTCGGGCGCAACACGAACCCCCCAGCGCTCCGCGCTCTTGCGCGAAGCGCTCCACGGAGGCAGATAAAAGGAAGATTGCGTCGGTGATCTCGAAGTCGACCTTCTGGTGGCCGTTCGCATTGCGTTGGCAGGCGTCAGGGTTTCCCTGACTTCCCCGCGCCTCGACGTGCAACGCGCCGCTCGGCCTCGGCGATGAGCTCCTTCAATTGCGGGATCGCCTTTTCGGCTGCCTCCTCGCCGGCCTCGGCCAGCTCGGGGGCCTTCGAGAAGTCGACGAAGCTGAAGGCCGACGCGTCGGGCCGGATGGTCAGATCGATCGAGTCGGCCCGCAGTGCGCCCAGCCCGCGGCCCTGCGTCTCGAGGACGCGGATGACCGTCTCGACGGGGCCGACCGCTCGCATTTGAGCCGTCGGTGTATCTGGTCGGTTGCCGGCGAGCTCGCTGCGGAGCTGACTGGAGACATCGACGCCGACCACCAGGTCCGCGCCCTGCGTCGCCAGCACGTCGGCGGGCAGGTTGTTGAGGACGGCGCCGTCCACGAGCGCCATGCCGTCGTGGACGATGGGCTTCGAGATGACCGGCAAGTTGATGCTCTCGAGGATTGCCCGCACCGCGTCGCCGTGCTGGTGGACGACTTCCTTGCCACTGATGAGGTCGACGGTCACCGCGTGGAACGGGATAGGGAGCTGCGCCAGGGTCCAGTCCCGCAGATAGCGCCGCAGCATCCCGTCCCACGCGCCGGTGCGATACTGCCAGATGAGGTACCAGTTGTGCCCCCTCGGGAACCATTTGAAGGGGCGCCCCAACGTCATTTCCCGCTTGAAGAGGTCGACCAGGAAATCAGGGGTGTAGCCCGCGGCGTAGATGATGCCGATCATGGCCCCGCAGCTCGTGCCGGACATGAGGTCGAAGCCGATGCCGGAGCGCTCGAAGGCGCGGAGCGCGCCGAGATGGGCCAGGCCGCGGGCCCCGCCGCCCGCGAGCGCGAGTCCCAGGCTGACGCCGCGAAGCCGCCGCACCAGCCGGTCGAGCCCCAGCCGGCCCAGTCGCGTCGTGCGCCCCGGCGTATCTGCGACCTCGAGCAGGAGATGCCGGCGGTCGTTCAGGTCCCATGCCCGAGCCCACAGCGGAGCGGCCTGGGCGCCCTCGGAGAGCATCCACACCACGTCGGAGCGCGCCGCGGCGCCGGGCGCGGCGCCGAGGAGTGACGACAGGCGCCCACGCAGGTCGGGCTCGTTCTCGCGGTCGACCAGCCAGAGGAGCTCGTCGCACTTCGCAGTAGGGGCCATCCAGTCCGCGGGCAAGCGATCGAGGTCGAGCTCGAGGAAGACGCGATCGCGTCCCGCGAGGACCTGCTCCCACCGCTCGCCGTCCCCGGTCTCTCCGGGCACGACCCGCGCCACGCGCTCTCCCCGGGCACCGAGCTCGCGCTCCAGCGCCTCGAGGAGTTCGCGCCCCCGGGGTCCCTTCCAGAGCACGCCGATCGCACGGGCGCGCCGTGCCGTGCGCTCGAGCCCGGCAATCTGCACCGTCCTCCGTGCCAGCCGCCGAATCATGTGCAGCGCCAGACGTGGGATCGATTGCAGGAGCTCGAGGAACACCTCGCGCTCGAGCGCCAGCAGTCGGACCGGCTCGGCGGCCACCATCTCGCCCAGGGAAACCCCGGACTCGAACAGCGCCACCGCGCCGAGGATCTCTCCGGGGACCGACTCGAGCACGAGCGGTGCGGTCTTGCCAGGCACGGCGATGCTCAGCGTCGCCCGTCCGTTGACCAGCACGTGCACCGCTTCGATGCTCTGACCGTTGCGGTAGATGCTGGCCCCGGCAGGCAAATCCACGACGGTCGCGTGACGAGCCACCCGCTGGATCTCCCCCTCCTCGAGGCCCTCGCAAAGGGGATGGCCGCGCAGAATATCGACCGACGTTTGCATTGCGGGCTCCATGTGTGACTGTCAGGGAAATGATGCAGCAGGGGGTGGCGCCTCGACCAGGGGCGCCCGTAGGCGTCGCGAGAAATCGGGGCCGGCGTCCGTGACGGCCGCCTCGCTCAGCAAGCTTCGCGCCTTCAGCTCCGCGAACGAGAGATGGCCCTCAAACCCACCCTTGCGGTGCAGGTAACGCGCGGAGAAACCGCTCAAGAGCACTTCGAGCACGCGGAGGCCCCGCGGCGGCCGCTCCATCAGGTCGAAGAGGTTGGTCGCGCAGTTCGAGGTGAGCGCGTTATACCACTCGGGGCGCACGGCGAGGGACTCGGCGCGCTCGAGGCAGGCGAGGAGGAACCTCCTGATCCTCTCGGGCGGTACGTTCACGCGGTACAGGTAGACGGATTCTTTGCGGATGGCAACGCGGAGACGGACCAAGTCGCGCTCATCCCCGATCACGTAGATGAGCTCAAATTGACGAAAGAAGCTTCGCAGCGTCGAGTACTGCTCGCCCTGCTCCTTGCGCGCCTCGACCGAGATGCAGAGATGCTGGCCGTCGCCGAAGCCGAAGCTCACCATGCTGTGCGCGACGGCCGGACCGGCCCAGTGGCACAGGAAGTAGTCCACGGACTCGAGGCGCGCCAGGTCAAAGGTGCGCTCCTCGTAGCGCGGGAGCGGCTCTTGGCCACGTGCCGGGTACTCGAAGTTGCGAAAGTTGCGAATGTGGACCCGGTCACCTTCCAGGACGATGCGCGGCACCTGGGCCACCTCGGCTGCCCACTGTCGATGAGTACGGGGTCGAAGCGTGAGCCACCACCAGAGCACCAGGCCAAACATCGCCGCCCACGCTGGCGCCGCGACGAGGAGCGGAGGGACGGTCATCAGCGCCGCGGCCGCGAGCGCCACGCCGGCCGCGAGGGGCATTCGCCCGGGGGGCCACGGGAGATCGATGTAGACGGCGAGCGTCATCCACGCCGTTGCGGGCACGGCGACGAGCCAGAACAGCAACCATCCGATCCAGACCAAGTGTGGGCCTTTTCCTGCCTTCGAGCCCCCCCGGCTCCTGGGCGACGCGGCAAAGTATCGTCACTGCACCGAGGGAATGTCAAGGCGCGCTCGCGTTCGCACGCCAGCGCTCACACCACGGTGACGATCTCCGAGAACCCGCTCCCGTCATCCTTCCCGCCGGTGTACAAGGGAAGAGAGGAGGTCGAGAGGTCATGAACTATCCGGGAAGCGTACTGATCCTCCTGATGAGTTTCCCGTGCGCGCTGGGTGCAGACACACCGGGCGCCGGCGCCGCAGCCGCCCGAGCAACTGTCCCCCTCTACGGCCGCTTCGAGACCGAGGTGAAGAATTCGAAGGGCTACGCGAACCCGTTCCAGGACGTGCGCCTCGACGCCTCCTTCGTGTCGCCATCGAAGCGCACCTTGAAGTTCTTCGGCTTCCACGACGGCGACGGCAACGGCGGTCAGACGGGATCGTCCTGGAAGCTCCGTTTCATGCCCGACGAGGCCGGCGAGTGGTCGTACACCGCTACCTTCTCGGACGGCGAGCCGGGAACGAGCGGGACCTTCACCTGCGTGGCCGCCGGCGCGCTGCCCGGTCCACTGCGCGTCGATCCTGAGAACCGCCGCTCGTGGGTATTCGCCGGCGGCGAGCATTTCTTCCCCCGCTCCTACATAGCCCCCGAGCTTTTCGTTGCTGCGGACGAGGCGCACCGGAAGCACTGGATCGACTACTTCTTCGGTGGGAAGCATCGGTTCAACCTCTGCAACGCGAACCTCCTGAATTTCGTGGCCGTGGGGGACGTGTACAACTGGCAAGGGAAGCCCTACAACGCCCCGGACCCGGGCGGCGAAGGCCGCTACGTGACGATCGGCGGCAATGGCCTCTTCCCTTTCCTCCGTGCGGGGCCTCGCGTGCTCCTCGACGGGGGCTCGAACGTGGACTGGCTCCGCCCGAGCATCGCCTGCTGGGCGAATGTGGATCGCGTCCTCGCGGAGCTGGAGGCGCGGAAGGCGGTCTGGTTTAACCACTGGGGCATGATCGGATGGGACTGGAGCGGGAACGGGAGGATCCTCGTGCCGCCCGCCGCGCGCAACGCCGTGCTCCGCTACTGGATCGCCCGGCTGGCCCCTTGGTGGAACGTCACCTGGAACGTGGCCGGCGAATGGGACGAGCTCATGACGACCGAGCAGCTCGACGAGCTGGGTGATTTCATCCAGAACCACGATCCCTGGCGCCACCCCGCGACCTCGCACGCGCTCGGAACCACCCTGGACCGGCCCTGGGTGGACTTCCGCGTTGAGCAGTTCGCCGCGGGCACCAGCGCCGATGCCATCCAGAACGCGCGGCGTGCCATCGCCGACTACTCCGAGAAGCCGGTCTTCGCGTTCGAGACGTCGTGGGAGGCGACCCCCGGCAAGCTCACGGCCGAAGGCGTGCGCACAGGCGCGTGGGGGAGCGTGATGGGCGGCGCGTTCTACCTCTACGCCGAGTGCTTCGAGCCCACGCTCACCTGGGGGGACGGCGCCGCATTCCCCTTCGTGGAGATCCTGGAGGACTTCATCGGGGGGCTCGACTACTGGAAGCTGAGGCCAGGGAACCAGCTCGTCAATGAGGGGAGCCTCTGCCTCGCAGATCCCGGCAGGGAGTACGTCGTCTATCGTCCGCAGGGTGGTCCCATATCGCTCGACCTCGCGGACGCCAACGGCGAGTTCGTGATGGAGTGGCTGGATCCCCGCACAGGGGCACGGCAGGGGCGGAAGGCAGCCCGGGGCGGCGCCCGGCTCGAGATCGCCTGTCCGGACACGCGCGACTGGGCGCTCCACGTGAAGAAAATCGCAACGCCCGAGGGAGCATCCCCTGCGCGGGGCCTGTCCTACGCTCCCCTCGCCCTCCATCCGGACAATCCGCATCTCTTCATCTTCCGCGGGAAGCCCACCGTGCTCGTCGGTTGCGGCGAGCACTACGGCGCGGTCCTGAACCTCGACTTCGACCAGGCCGCGTACCTCGAGGAGCTCGCGGCTCACGGACTCGACCACACGCGGCTCTTCTCGGGCACCTACCGCGAGAGGCCGGACTCGTTCGGGATTCAAGACAATCCCCTCGCGCCCGCCCCGGGCCGATACGCCTGTCCCTGGGCGCGCAGCGAGACGCCCGGCTACTTCGACGGCGGCAACAAATTTGACCTGACGCGATGGGATGAGGGCTACTTCCGTAGACTCCGGGACTTCGTACGCCGTGCCGGAGAGCGAGGGATCGTCGTCGAGGTGAGCCTCTTCTGCACGATGTACGACGAAGAGATCTGGCGCGCCTCCCCGATGAACGCCGCCTGCAACGTCAACGGAATCGGGCAGGTCGGTCCCCGCGAGGTCTACTCGCTCAAGGTGCCGGCGCTGACCGAGGTCCAGGAATCGGTAACACGGAAGATCGTCGCCGAGCTGAACGACTTCGATAACCTCTACTTCGAGGTCTGCAACGAGCCCTACGAACGAGGCGGCATGCATCCCGATTGGGAGGGGCGGATCGTCGCGGCCATCGCCAAGGCGGAGGCGCCACTCCCCCGCAAGCACTTGATCTCAGTCAACTCCACGTACGAGCCGGGAAAGGCTGCGACGCTGGATCCTTCGGTCTCGATCTGCAACTTCCACGTCGCCTCGCCCGAGGCGATGCGGCTGAACCGGGGCCTGGGGAAAGCGATCGGCGTCAACGAGACGGGAGGCTCGCGGCGCGACGACGCGACGTATCGTGCGCAGGGCTGGGAGGTCGTCTTGGCGGGAGGGGCGCTCTTCAGTCACCTCGACTTCTCCTTCTCCACCTCACATCCGCGCGGCACGCTCGTCGATCACCGCGGGCCAGGGGGTGGAAGCCCCGAGCTGCGGCGCGAGCTCGGCGTGCTGAAGGAGTTCACCCGGCGGTTCGACCTCGTGAAGATGGAGCCGGCGCCCGCGGTCGTGGTGAGTGGTGTGCCAGACGGAGCGCGGGTGCAAGTGCTCGCGGAGCCGGGCCGGCAGTACGCGATCTACCTGACGGGTGGCCGGCAAGCGCGCCTCGGCCTCGAGATCCCGGCGGGGGCCTACCGAACGGAATGGGTGAGCCCGCGGACGGGCGCCACCGAAAAGCGCGAAGAGATCGTGCATGCCGGAGGAGTGGTCGCCATCTCCTCGCCGCCATACGACGAGGACGCCGCGCTCGCGTTGAAGGTCATCCCGTGACGAGACACCAGATCAATTGAAACGGAGGCTCTTTGCGATCCCGGCGAAGATCCCCTGGTAGGCGTCGAAACGGGACTCGGTTGCAGCGCAGGTGATGACGAAGCACTTCTCGTGGTGGACTACCACGTAGCAAAGCAGCCGCGCTGCAATGGCATCGGCGCGAATGCTGTAGAAGCCCGCCATCGCTGGGATCGAACCCAGGCTCACCGGACCGTGGCTCTCGAGCGTGAATCCGCGGAGCGTCTTCTCCAGGGCCTCCATCACGGCCGTGAAACACTGCTCCG